>Ga0209611_10000006_pt1 | contig 308892 bp, 290 predicted proteins | sample S1TSphgellanicum_3_FD_187693 | JGI IMG/M metagenome (GOLD analysis project Ga0209611, IMG submission 187693) | Host-associated microbial communities from peat moss isolated from Minnesota, USA - S1T2_Fc - Sphagnum magellanicum MG (SPAdes) (version 2) | ecosystem: Host-associated > Plants >... | reverse complement strand
GAGGAGGTGGTGGCGGAGGTGGCGGCGGCGGTTTAGGCGGCGGCGGAGGTGGTGGAGGAGGAGGTGGCGGCGGCGGTTTAGGCGGCGGTGGTGGTGGTGGCGGTGGCGGTGCCGCATTACCCAAGTTATTTATAAGCGTCGTCATTTGCGGTGTATCAACACCATTTATTGGTTCAACACCGAACATATAACTTGGTCCATACCATGCTCCTGCTGTCCAGTAAGTGAACCCTGTCCAGACAGTTGAATTGGCATGCATGTATTGCAGCATGGCACTCAAGTCGGCAAGCGCACCGGCAGCGGAAGTGACTCCTATTTCTCCTAGAAATGCAGTCTTGCCATTTGCTTGGCACCATTGCGTAAAACTGCTCAACGTTGCAACGGCGTCAGTTACGCTTAAAAAATCTGGGTGCGTTCCAGATCCGTCGGAATCAAGGTATTGATGTACTTCGTAAGACCAGTTATTAGCTGGATCAGTTACGTTAATCATCGTGCTGGCGTTAAGTTGGAGAAAGTTGACTGGGTGTTCCCAGTAAGTCGAGGAGACGAGTATAAGGTTGGTGGCTCCGGTTGCTCGAATCGCGTTAATAGCAGCTTGTGCTGATGCCAACCACGTTTGAGCAGTCATGCTGCTCCCGACCGGTTCGTTCATCAAACCAAAAATTACTTTTGGATTGCTTGCATAGTGCGTTGCCATCTGACTCCAGAAATTGGCAAACATAGAATTAGGCCAGCCTCCGGGTACACCAATAGTTATGTTTTGGTAGGCACCGTAGTTGTGTGGATCAACAATGACCGACAAGCCTTGCGCGCTTGCCATTGAAACAACCGTATCGAGTCGTCCCAATTCTGTTGGATCGAGCGGGCCATTTGCGGTTGGTTGCATGCGTTCCCAGGAGAATGGCACGCGAATGACAGTCATTCCTTTGGAAGCTTCGTAATTGATTTCAGTTTGTGAGGGATAAATGTACTGCTGGTTGTAAACACCAGGAACAGCTAGTGGATTGAACTCACCGCCTGAGATATTTACTCCTTCGAGTTGCATTCCAGAAGGACCAGCATGAGTGCTTTGAGCCCCTGTGGTAATTGAAATAGTTACACTAAAACAGGAAAATATAAAGGCGCGAAGCCTATTTCGAAAGGAAGAAAGCAATAGCTTGGGATGCAGAAAACTATTGTTTGCCATAATCGTTTTACCTTTAGTAATTGAATAGGGCGGACCCGCCCGGCGCGTCCTACCATGTTCTGTAAGCCGCACAACAATATCGCCCGGATTTACGAGCGTTTTCGATATTGTCCCCAGCGACTTATAAGCGGTTATGCCCGAACAGTTTTCTCGGGTATAACAATTTGCGCAAAACTTTTAAAAGATATTCCGAAAGGCAAATGGTGGATGTCTATGTTCACATAAAAGTTAGGAGGCTGTCGCATTGCAGTGTACACCGCAGGTGGTGCGCAAGTAATTACATTAATGCATTAACGGGCTTCTAGCCGCTTTGAGTTGGTCCTCAACAATAGTTTGCCCTATTGTCGCGATCGCTTTCCATCAAGATCTCTTAATGCTGGCTTGGTTTGCCCTCGCTGGGTAAGACAAGGCTCCGAAATGCTCAAAAGATTTTATACTGGAGACTGGTACATAAAAGGCAGATGTTGCGTCTTCTGCTTAGTAAGAGGGATGAGGCAGGTTTCGTGAACCTTCATAACATGATTATCCAATTTGCATTCCTCTATGCGCCGCTTATACACGTCGGCACAGAACAGGTTACACCGAACCTGTACCGCGGTCCCGATCCAAAAGTAAAAGCCATTTATGCCCTCCACGATCAAGGCATTAAGACCGTTATTTCGCTGAGAACCAATCCGGAACGAAAGAAAGAACGCCTTTGTCAAAAGCTAGGCATGAAATGGATAAACATCCGTACCGGGGTGTTTAAGACTCCTACAGACGATCAATTTGACGAGTTTCGTCGCATCGTTAACGATCCTGCCTGCCAACCCTGCTATACGTCTTGTGAAATCGATATGGACCGTACTGGCGTTTACCTCGCTGCGTATAGATTGGTCGATCAGCACTGGACATCCGAGCAGGTAAATCAAGAGTTTAAACTCCATCACCAGAAAACCTGGTGGCCTATTTTCAGGAAGTATCAAAGGGTGGTCTCTCTGTATGCCTCTAAAAGAGCAGTTCCCCAAGGCGAGAAACCGGCTGCAATATCCGCCGTTCAATAAAGAGCGCCGTCCAATCTAGAGCGCCGTCCAATCTAGAGCGCCCTCTAATCTAGAGCGCCCTCTAATCCAGAGCGCCCTCTAATCTAGAGCGTTGGATACAACGAATTTAGTGGGTTCGAACTGTTTTCCGTTCGGCAACAATAGAGCTTTGTTCTTCCAACCAATCGTCCATAAGCTTTCCAATTTCTGGAGCTACTGGTTGATGCTCAATCAGCAAGTGACCTTTCCCTTCCAACATAACTAATTTGATTGCCTTAGCATCACCGAATTTTTTGATTTCTTTTGGCAGCGATTTGGACTTAAAAACACCGTCCTTTGTGCCTGCAATCATCAGAATTGGATAGTTTGCCGGAAGCTGTTTGATATTGTGAATCGCTCGCTTATTTTCGATAAGGCTTTTCACTAGTTCGGCCGGTGTCATGTGGCGATTCACGAGCGGGTCGGTATCGCACTTTTCGGTTAAAGCTGGATCATTAGTTAAATAAGGACGCGTGTAGGGTTCCAGATCCATGATTTTATCTGGGTGAACCATTTGTCTAAGTGCATCAGAAATCCAGTGCGGGGTTGGATGCACGCGAGTTCGATAACAGGGAGAGAAAAGAATAGCACCATTAGTTTCATCCGGATGATTTTCTACCACCCATAGTGCAAGGTTGGTGCCTTGGCTTTCACCTAAAAAATAGATCTTTTCATTTGGATTGTCGGTTCTAACCGTTTTCACTAGATTGAGTAAATCGGTTCGACTTTGACTGATACGTATTTGGTCGTTACCACCATATTGCGTCCCCTCTTTCATCCAACGCCCGAAACCACGCATATCGAGCGCATAAACGCGATAGCCGTTTGCGGCCAGATGATTTGCAACGGCATCAAAAGCTCCTGCATAAAGTGTTAACCCATGCACCGCAATGAAAGTTCCTTTTATTGGTTGCTGAGCATCTACCCACTCGGTGACTGGCAAATTGAGCTGTTTGCCGACATCGCACTGAAGTTTTTGAATCGGTTGAGCTTTAGCTGCTTCGCTCATTGTGAATGTAAAAAACATTGCAACTGTTGCAGCGACTTTTTTGAATACCATTGAGAAGATCCCTAACATTGAACGAGCCTGCCATTGTACTTTGTTACGGTACAGCTTGCTTGAAAACCGCCAACAGCGTTAAGTTATTACTTTATAAAATCGCGTTTGTGAAGGTCGAAAACGACCTGCTGTACAGCTCCCGACAATTGTACACGACTATTGTCAGTCCACATGAGTTTTTTTACGATCGGCACATTGGCTGGCAATCGTCTGATTATTACAGGCCCTTTATCGGAGCAAATCACGAGGTTTGGTATCTTGCCTTCTTGATCTACAAAGGCAATAAAATTGCTGTTTGGCGACCAGCCGAAATTGGAAGTGAAATGGTGCTCGCCAACAGATGCCTGATTGGTATTGCGCGGATAAATGTTTTTACCGTTTATTTGCAGAAAATGACTGCTGGGGGCATCAGAAGCAAAATGCGCAGCCCAACTGCCATATGCAAATTTCTGGTGATTGGGAGACCAGGAAAAATTGAAGCCGAGGTAATTTCCCAAACTTGCCCCATTCTTAGTGCTGAAGATAACGTAGTGATTGTTCGGCGGCTTGTTCTTGAAGGTCATTCCAAGCCGATTTTTATCAATATAATCAAATGAGAGAATCTCCGGATTATTCGCCGAATCTTCATCGCAATTACTGAGTTGGATTTCCTGCAAAACTGTGCCGGTGTTATCAATGATCTTGACGACGTTTGTTCGCTGCTCCTTGGAATCAGCTTGCAGGTTGTAAGCGTATGTCTTGAGATCGGGTGATTTAGCCCAGGCGTTTATTGGAACAGTTTCTTTCGTAATTGGCTTTTTCAAATCTGCCTGGCTGGACCAAAGTTGACGGTCGTCATCGTGCATCTCTACTTCAATTGGAATTTCTTTCGCCTGCGAAGCAGATATCGAAGCGCATGCAATTAGAATAATAGCGAGCTTTTTCATTCATTTATTCTTGAGGGACGAGCGATACCATTGTACACATTTGTACTATCTCGATGGCTTTATTTGAGATTGCTCGGTCTCGTTCATCTGAGCGCCTTCGGGTCTCTCGCTCTTCAAATACTGCCGTTAAACGGATCTACCGGTATACAGCCTACGGGGCAGATGTTAGCCCAAGCCTGGCAAGAACTCGGTTTAGAAGCATTCTTTTATATCCCGACCTTGCAATGGTGGAACAGCAGTGATACTTGCCTGCTTTCTTTATGTTGGGTGGGAAGTGCACTTTCCTGTTTGGTGATACTCGGCATATGCACTGGTCCCGTATTGGTTGTTTTAATGGTTATGTGGCTCTCGCTTGTTTCCGGAGGGGGTGAATTTACAGCCTTTCAATCGGACGGGATGTTGGTTGAAGCAACCTTTCTCACTCTCTTTTACGTGCCATGGCAATGGTTAGAGCCACCGTGGCCAGTACCAATGCGTTTTAAGCAACAAACTCCTCCAACCAAGATTTCGCTTTGGTTGCTTCGAGTTATGGTTTTTCGATTTATGTTTGCCTCGGGGCTAGTGAAAATACTTAGCGGAGATCCGACCTGGCAAGATCTAACCGCCTTGGACTACCATTTCGAAACTCAACCTATACCAACACCATTAGCATGGTATGCACATTGGCTTCCTAAGCCAATTCACAAGCTCTTTGTGTTCATGACGTTCGTATCCGAATTGGTAGCACCTATCCTAATATTTTGCGGTCGCATGCCTCGGCTTGTGGCTGTGTTTCTAATTGCATCTCTGCACATTATGATCGGACTTACGGGCAATTACACATTTTTGAGTTTTTTGTGCATCATTCTTTGCCTTTCGCTTGTCGATGACAGTGTTATTGCAAAAGTGCTTCCTCGGCGCCTGGTGAAGTCAATTGAAGATTCTCAAACTACTCCTTCCACTAAGCCAGTGCAAGATAAGTTCTTTTGGGCAGTCGGAATGACAATGATCGTTGTTGCTGTAAGCCAGTTCTTCCAAACCGTTGCTCGACCATTGGTGCCATTGCCTATCAAATTTATGCTTGCGACAATATCGCCCTTTCGCATTGCCGATCCTTATGGGTTGTTCGCCGTAATGACGACAAAAAGGCCTGAAATCGTTTTTGAAGGCACCAAAGATGGAAAAGTTTGGAGTTCCTACGAATTTAAATATAAGGTTGGAGATGATTTGAAACGCCCGCCACCGTGGGTAGCACCACACATGCCGCGTTTAGATTGGCGGCTATGGTTTGCTGCAATGGAGCCAATTGAAAATAACCAATGGGTTCTGGAGATAGTTCGGCAAATTTTATGTGGAACACCCAGTATTCAAGAATTTTTCGTAAGTAATCCTTTTCCCGATTCGCCACCGGTCTTACTGCGGGCTTATGTTTACGACTACCACTTCACTACTCCGGAAGAACGCCAACGTACCGGAGCGTGGTGGACACGCGACAACAAGAGACTTTTCCTTGAACCCGTAGCGTGCGTTCACGGAGGTCTTGTAAAAGCTTCAGAATCTAACTCTACAAGGTCAAGCGACCCGGCATTTTAACAGCGAATTCAGCTGTGTGCTTGAGGCCACGGGCAACGTGAATTTTGCCTTTCTTTTGGTATTTGACAGTGTGCGTTACATAGGCTGTGTGCGGCCGGGCAATTCTAGTTGTTGTTTGCGTATACGTTGATTGAGTTGGTGCTGCTTGCGGTGTCAACGAGACAACATTCGCGGGGGTACCGGGTGGCAGTGAATTGGTTGAATATCCGGGCGGAAGGGAATTGGCTGGGTTCGCTGGTGGCAGAGAGTTAGCCTGGTTTACGGGCGGAAGCTCATTAGCTGAGCGACCCGGTGGAAGCAAATTCGGTGAATTTGTTTTTGTAGTGGATTCACTTATTTGACCGGGCCCTGTCACATGAGGAGCTATATAGGTTGTTGTAGTCATTCCCGTGGAGCCGGGAGGCAAGCTCGCGTCTGATGAATTTGAAGGGGTGTTTGTGGGAGAAACAAACGCTTGTGATTGTGATGGCGGAGCAAGTGAGTCATTATTTTTCCGGGCTGTCAACTCGTACGTTCCCAGTCCAACAATTGCTGCAAGCCCCAGTGCCGATGCGATTACGACTGTTTTAGACATGGGATTATCCTCAAAGTTACTTTATAAAGTTGAGGACGGCAGAATCTCGCTTTGGTTGCACACATTCACAATTTCGTCACATCTTCGCAATTGAATAGCTTGTGTATTCTGTTGTCTTGCTGGTGCGTCTCATGAACATCGAAAATGCTCAAGACAGAAGGAAAGTTTTGGGCCTTGCGGCCGCTTTGGCTCTTGCAATTACGATTGTGGCTTCAGCACAAGCACCCGTTGTCCAACAACCTCAAGGTACGAAGACGGCCGTTATTCAACCAGCAATATCGGTACCTACTACGGCAGTAAATCATGGTGCGGCTAGTCTTCCTCCTGGTCAGCTAGCGGCACCGGCACGAGCACCATCAGTATCACAATCTAAGCGACCAGTTACCATTGCGCGCACTCCGGATGTTCAGCCATTTACGCAACAGAAGCCACAGACTTTCTGGCAGCGTCACCCAATGGTAAAAGGAGCAGCGATTGGTGGCGGAGTTGGTGCAGGCGCAGGCGCCCTCACCGGTTTGGTTACTGGCCAAGGCATCATAAGTGGTGCTGCTATTGGAGCTTGTGCTGGTGCTGGTGTAGGAGTGGTGCGAACCAGCAAGGTCCTCAAGAGACATCCAATTATTCGTGATGTTGCAACCGGTGGTCTTTCCGGATTGGGGTTAGGCTGGGCAGGCGGCCACAGTCGTGGTGCAACTTTGGCAACAACTGGTGTTGGATCTGCTATCGGACTTGGAGCCGGCTTACTTGGCAATCTCAAGTGAGTTTTACAACATAACGCACAAATCCATCTGCTGATCCATAACGGTCATAAAGCTTGCGTGCGGTCGTATTGTTATTTTCAGTCATCCAATAAACTCGGTCCCAATTTCCGTTGCGTCCACGTGCGATCAGTTCATCTATCAAAGCCGCAGCCAAACCTTTTCCTCTTGCAGCCGGAAGCACGAATAAATCCTCGAGATAGCAAATTGGATTGGTTCCCCATGTATAAGGATGAAGCACGTAATGTGCCAGACCTGCAGCTTTGCCATTTTCGCCTTCTGCGACAATCGCCCTTGTATTAGATGCGGAATCCAGTAATCGCAACCACAAATCTTCGATTATGTTGTCTGGTAGGGTCGTTTTATAAAAAGTGCAATAGCCTTTCCACAAAATGCGCCATTCTGGCTCGTCGGCGGCATTGAGATCGCGCACATTCGCAGTTGTCATTCGCTATTTCTCCCATTCACCGCCAAGAAGACTACCGCAATCAAGCGCCAAAATAGTTCCCAAAACATGCCTCTAAACATGCCAATAGATTGAATTGATCGCCCGAATGCGCGATTATTTTGGTAGCAACTTGGTTGCAAAGTGTACAGGTCGTCTGATTTCGCTAAGCATGAAGGAGATCGAAATGTCATTAGTTAAAGCAAGCCATCAATCAGTAGCGGTTTCGTTAGCTGGTTTGGCCATTGCCTTGTGCTCGACTCTAATACCAGCTTATGGAGCAGATATCGTAAAAGAAGGTAGCAAGGCTCCCAACTTCTCACTGCCTAATACAAGTGGTGGCACGAGTAAGCTGAGTGATTTCAACGGTAAGCCAATTATCGTTTTTTTCTACGATAAAGATGCCGCTCCTCTTACGGAGAAAGAATTGAAGTCTTATGAGAAATACTACAAGCAGTTCAAACTGAAAGGCACAGATGTTATAGGTATCGGCCCGAATCCGGAAGCCAGCCACAAAGCCATGAAAACTCGAACCGTCATGGAACTCAATTTCGTGCTGCTAAAAGACAAAGATGATTCAGTGCGAACCGCATGGGGAATTCCTGCTGCTGCTACAGGCGAGCACAATCACTATTGCATTATCGTAGACAAGGCAGGCACAATCAAGAAAGTTATCGCTGGCCACGGTGACGGTCAGTCTGATGACGAAATTCGAGATGCTCTGAAAAGTGTTGGTGATTTCCAACTTTCCGCCTATTAAATTTGGATGTTGAGTTCGGAGATGGCTTAGCTGGCGTGCTAACAGGCACGCCTAAGCGTGGTGCTGTTCTTATTAGTCACGGCGCCGGTGGCACTTCCAGCACACCACTTTTGGTACAGACGTCAAATCAGCTAGATGAGATCGGCTTTTTGACATTGCGTTGGAACTTCGGATATGTGGCGGCAAAAAGAAGTCCGTCTGCCGGTGGCAAACGAGAACGTCCGGAGATGGAATCGGCTATTTCTTATCTGCGCACCCGCAGTGATTCGGTGCCGCTCATTTTATTGGGAAAATCGTTTGGAGCCAGAGTGTCAACTTTCGTTGGTTCGGATTTGGAAAATTCAAAAAATTCGGAAATTAATGGCTATGTTTTTTATGGATTGCCTCTTGTTGGTGCAAGCAAAACTTCCAAACCAAGAGATTGGTCGCATCTTGACCAACTAAGCGGCAAAGCGATTTTTATAACGGGGGATCGAGACAGACTTTGTCCGCTAGATGAATTAGAAAATGCCCAGCGCTTCCTGCAAATTCCATTTGAGTCGATCGTAGTGCCTGGCGATCATTCTTATAAACCCAAAGGCGAGAAGGCAGCGCTAGCGGCTTGCGTAGAGTGGATGGACAAAAATTTTTGAATGCGTTTTGGTGAGACAGTTTACGGTAATAGCACTGTCAGCTCTTTTGGTGCGGACTGAGCAGATGAAAAAATAAAATTGGTTTTTGTTGTCTTTCCATTTGAACCAGTGACAGTAACGATATAGTCACCAAAAAATGCTTTGGTGGCGAGTATGCCTTTATCGTTTGAAGGTCCCTCAAAGTTTGTCCACCACTTATGGTGAATCAATTGCATCAATTCGTCATGCACCTTTTGCCGATATGTAGTATCGCTCCAAGTTATTGATTGCACCTCCGGATTGGCAAAGAAAATGCTGTAGAGTTCCTTTAACTGGTTTACGTCGATTTCCGAATAATTGAAAATTGTCAAATGAATTGGCAACCTATACGTTGAGTAGATGGCTCTGCATTGTTTTGCAACTTCAAGTGCTGATGTAGAACTAATTCTTACTTGAATACCGATTGCATCGGGTGCCGAATGGGCTTGGTTTAGTGCGTCTAAAACACTCGTCAAATGAAGAAAGTCATTTTCGCCGTACATAAATACGCATTGCCGAGTTGGATCGGCAAGATGTGCAAACTGCAATCCACGCAAAATCAATTTCGTATCACCACTTGCTTGATTTAGCAACGAACCGTACCCGATTTGGGAAATTTCTCTTGGCACAAGGGGAGACACGTAAACATCCCAGTAATGAACCGAACTAGCAAAATGCTTGACACAATTAAATATGTGACCACGAAGGGCAGACTTAGCACCTTCTTCATCTTTGGGTGCCCAGTTTGGATAGTTGAGATCAGTGATTAGTGGAGTTAGTCGTATAGCTATCTTGTTTTTCTCACACCAGGCAACAGAACGATCGAGCGCGTAGAAATTTGATTGTCCTTTCCTTGGCTCAACCTCGTCCCAAGCGAGTGGCATTGAGCAGAAATTGAAAAGCTCTGCAAAATTCTTGCTTGTATTTTCATTGTCACCAATGTTTTTGACATAACTTCCAAATAGGAATTGGTGTCGCACCTGTTGTATTTTTACGTGAGCACCTTTTAAAGCCTTTCCACTTTTATCCTTAACCGAAATAGTAAACAGATCCTCTCTATGAATTTGAATTCGTTTGTCCATGAGTGAATTGTCAGTTTTGATCGGTTCAATGAGCGGGCTTTTCACTCTAAGGACCTTCACATCTTTTATCTCAATGGACTTATCAGCCTCGATAAAAACTGATGACTCATCTGCTTTACAGCCTTTGAGATCGTAGTAATGCGCACAATCTCTCCATTCGGGTTCCAGATTAAAAGTGATAGGAGTGAACTGATTGGGGTGCACTTTTGATTCGTATCCGAATTTGATCACGGCATGAGACGAAGAGCGCGCTGAAAAAAAAAACTCAATGAATAACCATCGGGCACACTTTGTTTAATTGTTTGACTGATCCGGATTCTTGATCCGTCTTTGATGTCAATTTTGAGAAGAGGACAATCACGACCGATTATCGTTTTGCCAATTCCTGGTGTTACGACGGCAACACCCTGCGGTGTCACATCCCAAACAATTGGGTTGATGAGACTTTCTTGTGTGTAAATGGCGTAACTCTGGGATGAAAGCAAAAATAGCCAGCAAAAACACATAACAATGTTCAAACGAAAATATCGCATGCTTGAAGTATATAAAAATAAGTCCGTCCTTTATAGGGGCGGACTTATTTTTTGCTTCAAATGAAGAGCTTTACAGCCTACATTCCAGGACTCGTTTGTAGCAGTGCAACCGGTGCTACGCGTTCTACCGTTACTACAAAATCATTTGCCGGTAAGGCTGCCAAATCCGTATCCGGAGTGATCACCATTGCGACGAGATCCGATTGCGCGATGCCGCCTATTGCAATCGTGGCTGGGACGCGCGCATCAGTTAATTGACCAGCCGGCATAGACAATGTGCAGACCGGGTGTGGTGCTTCCGCCACATTGATGCGATGGCACAATGTTCCTCTGATTGGAATATCCGCGCCGCTTGGCGTTACGAGACGATTGAATGTGATCACAAGGTTGGTCGAACCGTTGCTTTCGACTTTTCCAACTAACTGGCTGTCAGCTGGTACGTAAAAGGCTCCGAATTGAACAGGGCGACTTACAGTTGTGCAAATTTCTGCACCTGGACGCAAATTAGCCGCTACCAAATCGGAATCGAATATGACAGGCAATGACATATCTTTCATTGCCACGGTGCTGGTAGAGACCATTGTTGATTGAATTGGATTATTGGCAAGCAACGTTGCCTTATAAGCGCTGATACTTGCTTGGTCGCCGAGACTTGCCTTCAATGCGCATGCCCAATCATTTGCATGTTGATTCAACGATTTGTTATCGGCTTTCGCACTTTGAAAATCAACGGTGAGAATCTTTTGTCCGTTGAAGGTCAAAATAGTAGCTCCGTTTAGATTTTGCAAACTAACTGCTGATGCAGTTAAATTGGAAGAACGGGCGATTGCGTTATCTAGCGCATCTTGAGCAAGTTGAGCGCGCTTTGCAGGTGAATAACCACCTGCTGCAGCATCAATATAAAATACTGGTTTACCGGAAACTGTCACCGCGTTATCCATCGGAAATCCTGCTTGCGCTCTGGGAGCGCTTGCAAGTGCGAGGCTTGCCGCTAATAGCGAAAAGGCTGTAGTTTTCAAAAAATTGAATTTCATGTTCGTGTTCCTCTAAAAATTTCAGTTACATAAGTGGATTTACGCCGGCTGCAACGGCAATTGAACTGGTGGTTGCCGTTCTAAGCAGCATGGGAGCATGTCCCGGTATAACAGCAAAAGAGTTTTTCGGAATGATCAATCCGTTGTAGTTCAAACTAGAAGATCTGTAACTGGGCAAACCAGTAAATCCAACCTCGTTATAGTGATCGGAGAAACCACGCCAGCCTCCTACTACCTCGCCTCTAGAGGGTTTGAGTTCTTCGCGCCTAGCGGTTACATCAATGAGCGATGCTTTGTCGCAGCAGACTGCTTGTACTGGCTTGACTGATATAGTCTTCCACTCGCTTATATCACCCATGACATATGCATCTATAGGGATATCTTTGCCATCAGGAGTTCTTATGCTATAGAAGTGCGGTGTCAAAGCGCCTTTCCCGCCGTAGTGATTCGGTGCGTAATCAGCTGCGTAGGCAAGCTCGCCACGCACATGGCTGCCGGCAGGCAGATACGTTTTAAAGGAAGGACCAAGAGGCACGTCAGTGCTGAGCAGCGCGTCGATTGCTTGTCCATGAAAAGCATCGGCAGCCACAATTGCATCAGTTAGTTCAATTGGCAGTGTCATGTCTATAGGCAAAACAGCAACTTCTTCTCTAGTTGCGATAACATTTGATTTAGCGAAGGCTCTTGTAGAATCAGCGCTCTTCTTAGAAGACACCATTAAAGTCTGCAGGTAATCTTTAAGAGTATCGGCCCACCGATTTGCCAACTCAACTTGAGAGACGTTTAGCCGAGCTGCGCTGTTACCGTCAGCGGTGGCAATAAGCTTTTCATTGAAGAGAACAACTGGATTGCGGTTAACTATGCCTACACGGATTTGGGCTGCAGACAGATTCTTTGCAGCAAACAGGGCATCGTCTAATTTCTTCTGAATAATTGCAGCGCGCTGATCTGCTGTCATGCCATCAGCATTGGCTTCAATATTGAAGAGGTTTCCGCCCATTGATATGACTTTAGTAGTCGAGGCAATAGTATCAGCAATGGTGGCTGATTCGAAACCTATAAAACATGAGCCTGCAAATAAACTCGCGGTGAGCAGCCTCTTCACTATGTTGCCATTCGGAATTTTCATCGTTCAGTCCTCCTAAACGTTTGGTTAATTTAGCGGCGCTTAGCCTGCTAATCCGCACTGTAGAGCGCGTTAATTTCTTCTGGTGGGTTCGACGGTGTCATTTAGGGCTTGTTCCTAATAGGCTACGAATACATAACCGAACGCTGCTGCGCAATTTAAAGCGATATCGTATTTGGTGTCACCCGTGCCGAGCTGATGTACCTCCATATGAAACAAAGCGCCTTTAAATAAGTCTTCTAACAGTGTGTTACGGCAAATGAATGGGTGAACCTTATGATTGGATCACATGAAATCAAAAGCAATAAGAAAAGCAAGCACAACCTAAAGTTGATTCTGGCTGCCGCGATGGATCGTTCTATTGATGAGGCAGTAGATGCAAAATTGCACGAATCCGAACAACGAATAGTTGAGAAAGTAGTAAGCATTCTCTTGAAGAGAAACCAACCTGAACCGGCAGACATTCCAGCGGATCGTCCGGAAGATTATGAGGGTATTTCCGAAGATCTCATTAGAATCGACCGCGAGCATCCCTTGTACAAAAGCGGTCGATAGCGGAATAGGAACTTTGAACCACTAACTGTCGACTACTTTTATAGAGATCGACAGAGGACATTGAAATGACGATTTTGGAACTTTTAGTCTTTGCTTGCTTGGGCAGCGGTTGTGCCTGGTTGGCTGAATCGCTTGTGCCGAATTCTGTGCCTGGTGGAATTTTGGTGTCCGCCACATTTGGAATTGCTGGAGCCTGGCTAGGTTCAACATTGCTCGGTAGTTTAGGACCCGATGTTGCTGGCGTCTCACTTGTACCAGCGATATTTGGTTCGATTTTGTTTGTATTCGCTTTATCGATTGGTGCGCATTCCAAACGAGCCATCTTGTAGGGTAGGCTACGAAACTTTTCTCGTTCGTTTCGGCTTTTCGTCAGGTTTATCTTTAGAAGAAGACTTCTTGATCGGCTTTTCTTCGTGTGGTCTTGCAGCAGCTGAAGTTGGCTTTTTCTTCTTAGAGCCTTGAACGTTTTCTACACTGGCACGTAAGGCATCCATGAGATCCAAAACTTTTCCGCCGGATGGTTCCTCTGCTTTAACAGTTTTGCCACCACTCAATTTGGCTTCAACCAGCTCATGAATAGCTTCGCGATATCTGTCTTTAAATTGGTCCGGTTCAAAATGTTGAGCCATCATTTCAACTAGAGCGTGAGCCATTTTTAGTTCTTGTGGATTTGGTTTTGTGACATCCAATTTAGCAGTGGTATCAACTCTAATTTCATCCTGATAGAGAAGGGTGTTGAGCATCAATGTGCCACCTACTAAACGCAAACTACAATATCGTTCTTTGGTGCGAATAGCGACTGTCCCAATTGCTACCAGGCCCTTTTCATTCAAAACATGCATGAACAAGCCGAAAGGCTTGCTCGATTTTTCATCCGGTTCCAGATAATAACTTTTGTCGAAGTAGATCGGATCGATTTCATCCAATTGAACAAATGATTGAATAGAAATTGTTTGTTTGCTTGGCAGCGGCAACTCTTTCATGTCTTCAGGAGTCAAAACTACGTACTCGCCTTTGGCGTATTCGAATCCCTTTTCCACTTCTTCCCATTCAACTTGACGCTCGCAATGCGGGCACCAACGCTGTTCTTTAATGCGGGTCTTGCAGACATTGTGCAATTGGTGGAAAGATACATCCTTGCTTTCCGTTGCGGCGAAAAGCTTGACGGGAATACTCACAAGACCGAAAGTAACAATACCCGTCCAAATTGCACGTGCCATTTCACGACCCCTTCTTCAATTCCAGTAAGCTTTCGCGACGCTCTTATAAAAAACGCGGTTCCCGCATAGAGCCTTGTACCTCAAATCCTACTCTCACCACATACCATCCAAATGTCTGGCTATTGGATAATTATCGGATGTCTTATCGACCATTAAATCTATGCTAGATGAATATAAACGAAAACGCGATTTTAATAAAACCCCTGAGCCTTCCGCGAAGTTACAAAAAGGATCGAGCAAAGGCCTGAAATACGTGGTGCAAAAGCACACGGCTAGCCACTTGCACTATGATTTCAGACTGGAATGTGACGGCGTGTTGCTATCGTGGGCAGTGCCTAAGGGACCGTCTTTAAACCCGGCGGATAAGCGCCTGGCTATGAGAACGGAGGATCACCCGTATGATTACAAAGATTTTGAAGGAATTATCCCTGCTGGAGAATATGGTGGTGGCGAAGTAATTGTTTGGGACTTCGGCACTTACTTACCGATGCACGAAGGAGCGCTCATTGAAGATCCAAAAGAAGGAGAAGCGTACATAAGACAGGGCGCACTTAAGGGCAAGTTATCTTTCTTTATGGATGGTAAGCGCCTGAAAGGGGGTTTTACTCTCGTTCAAATAAAAAAGGCTACCAATAAATCCGGAAAGGAATGGCTCCTAATCAAGTACGAGGACGCCTATTCATCAGATGTGGATATTACACAAGAAGATACATCTGTAATTAGTGGTCTAAGAAACGAGGATCTTGCTAGGGGATCGCAGGCAGGTAAAGCGAAAGTATGGTCCAGCAAAATTGGAAAACAGAAAGTCGAACTCCCAGAGATAAAGCCGATGTTGGCTGTACTGTCTGATAAACCGTTTTCAAAAGATGGCTGGATGTATGAACCCAAACTCGATGGATATCGCGCCCTGGCCTATATCAATAGCGGTTCAGCCACCCTTTACTCCCGCACTTCCCGCGATTTCACGCATCAATTTCCCAATCTCGTCCAGGCCCTCTCAAAGCTAGATGGTGACCTCATACTTGATGGCGAAATTATTGCTCTTGACGAGTCGGGGAAACCCTCGTTTCAGCAGTTGCAGCAGCGCGGGCAACTTTCTTCAAAACGGGACATCGAACGTGCTGATGTAAGTGTTCCAGCTTATTTTTACGTTTTCGATTTGCTCTACGCTAATGGCAAGTCCTTAACCGATGAACCGCTCTCCAAGCGCAAGGAATTGCTAAAGAAAACTCTTAAAACGAGCACCTACATAAAACTCGTTGAGCCTTTAGATTGCGATGGGCTAACGGCATACAAAATTTGCATTGAAAATGGGCTTGAGGGCGTGGTTGCAAAAGATCCGACTTCAAAATACGAATCTGGTCGCCGGTCGCCTCGCTGGCTCAAAGTAAAAGGAACGCAAAGCGGCGAATTCAATATTTGTGGTTATACAAAAGGCGAAGGCGGCCGGGGAAAAACTTTCGGAGCCATCGTTGTTGGTTACTATGAAAGCGGCAAACTTATGTATGCCGGAAGAGTTGGTACCGGTTTTGATACCGCTAAACTCGATGAAATGATGAGCAGAATGAAACCGCTCATCCAGAAGGAAAATCCTTTCGGAAAGAAAGTTCCGGGTGAAGCTCAAACTGTTTGGCTAAAACCAACGCTTGTTGCTGAGGTCAAATACTCAGAATGGACAAACGATAAGAATTTACGCGCGCCTGTGTTTCTTCGTCTTCGCGATGACGTCGAAGTAAATAAGACAGGACCTGCCCAGGTGATATCAGTAAACAATATAGGTGGACCAGACATGGTCGAAAAGACTAAGAAGGCAACAGACAAAAACGTGCCAAGTACACAAGCAAATCCAAGCGGTACCAATCAGCTGTCGGCGAATACGAAGAAAAACCTGGTTAGCACTGAGATTCTTGAACAACTGGCGACGAAGAGTGATTCTGCAACGCTTGAGATTGGCGACATAAAATTGCCTGTTTCGCATTTGGACAAAGTCCTATGGCCAGGTGCCGATGGATTCGCTCAAGCCACTAAAAGAGATTATCTGGTTTATCTTGCAACATTGGCACCGATAATTCTCACCCATTTGCAAAATAGACCCATTACATTGAAACGCTATCCGGATGGGGTGCTCAAGCAAACGTTCTACCAAAAACATTGGGATAACAAGCTTCCTGCTTTTGTTGAACACGTTACCTATTATTCAGATAGCAACAAAGGCGACGAAAAGTTTCTCTTGTGCAACAACTTGCCAACGCTTCTTTGGCTTGGCCAACTAGCTGATCTCGAATTGCATGTAGTGCACACACGCATAGATAAAGAGCCTGATGCTCACGATAAATCCGATCAGATGACTGGCTCTCTTCATGCAGTTGAGTCATCTTTGATGAACTATCCGGATTTTATCGTTCTGGATTTGGACCCATATATTTATAGCGGAAAAGAAGGAAAAAATGCTGAACCGGAGCTCAACAAAAAGGGATTCGAAACAGCTTGCAAGATTGCTCTTGTTTTAAAAGAAATGTTGGATGCACTATCGATAAAAGCATTCATCAAAACATCTGGTAAAACCGGATTGCACATTTATATTCCGATCATACGCTCTCTGGATTATGACACTGTGCGTGATGTAGCCGGATCAATCGGTAGATTTCTCATGAAAGAACTTCCAGATGACATAACCATGGAATGGAGTGTGAGCAAGCGTACTGGCAAAATCTTTTTCGACCACAATATGAATGGAAGAAGCAAAACGTTGGCTTCCGTCTATTCTCCACGCAATGCCATTGAAGCATCTGTTTCGACACCACTGCGCTGGGATGAAGTCGGCAGATTCTATCCAACTGAATTCACGATATTTTCTCTACCAGAAAGAGTGGAGAAAGTAGGTGATCTCTGGGCCAATATACTCGACCATAAAAACGATATGTTGACTCTACTTAGAAAAGGCAAGCAAGATGAGTTGAGTGAAAAAATCACAGAAGCTGTCGAACACGACCATGAAGAAAAGCCGGCTTCCAAGAAGAAAGCCGGCAGGGCAAAGCGTTCTTGAAAGAGCTAGTTTTTAGCCCCGTTACAGGAATTGGATTCGTCCTTTCCGTCAAACTGACCCAAGAGGGTGGACATATCTTCGGCGTGTTCTTCTTCGACCTCGAGAATTCGTTCAATCATTCTTCTGCTTGATGGATCGTCATTTCCGAAGTACTTCACCATTTCACGATAAGTGTCTATTGCAATTCTTTCGGCGACCAGATTCTCCTTAACCATATCTACAAGCGTGTCGCATTCAACATAGTCTGCATGACTGCGACCGGTGAGAGTAGCCGGATTGAAATCTGGTGCCCCACCTAATTGAACGATTCTTTTGGCAATCGTTTCGGCGTGCTCCATCTCTTCACGAGAGTGCAACAAAAATTCTTCTGCAATTGGTTCAGAATTCATACCTTTAGCCATGTAATGATGTCTTTTATAGCGCATCACACAGACGAGCTCGGTAGCGAGCGCTTCATTAAGTACTTTGACCGCAGCCTGGCTATTGCCGGTATACGTTGAGGTAACAGCGCCCTTGTCCATATGCTCGCGAGCGCGCGCCTTGATTTGTTGCATGTCCGCAATGAATTCACCCTTAGCCATTTTATGCTCGCTCCTTTATCCACGACATCCCGTCAGTCATAAAAGTAGACCCCGCTCAAACGAAGTGGTTCCCGCAAGGAACTTTTCTCATCTAATAATGTTCATTTTCGTTAGGACAAAACCATTGTTTAATCCGGACAGAGGTACGAGTCATGCCTTACAGTAAACCCGAAGATTTACCCACGCGCGTGCGCGATAATTTGCCTTCGCATGCCCAGCATATTTTCTTGAAGGCTTTCAATAATGCCTGGAAGGAATATGCCAAGTCAAGCAAAAGACTGAGCCTAAAAGAATCTCATGAAGAAGCGGCTTTCAAAGTAGCTTGGGCCGCAGTGGGCCATACCTATGAAAAGAAAGGCGAACGCTGGGTTCGAAAGGCTAGTTAGGTTTTGGTCCCATCCGGGTTTTGAAACCCTAGGATGCTCTTTGTTAGTTCGCCACCATCTACGGTGAGTTCATGCAGCGCCTCGTCCATGTGCCGGTCTTCAACGACTATTTCATCTTTTCCTTCTGCGGCAAACAGAGCCGCTTTGCGAAATAGCTCTCGGATAAACGCCGGGCTTGCGCCTTCTGTTTTTTCGATAAATTTATCCGTATTTTCGATGGTTTGCTTCAAACCCTTTCCGTACAATCCGAAAAGACGCTCTCGGCTCTCGCGATTGGGGAGGGGAACCTCAAAGGCTTGATCGATCCGACCAGGTCTTGCAGCCAGAGCCGGTTCCAATATGTCGGGACGGTTTGTCGTGAGAACGAATAAAATATCCGCATCATCTTGCAAGCCATCCATTTGATTTAGCAATTCGAATAGTAACGGCGTAGCACGTCCTTCTGTGCGGGTTCTTTCCTCTGCAACGAGATCAACATCTTCCAAAACTACCATTGATGGCTGAAGCAATCGCGCTAAAGCGCATGATTGTTCAATTAAGGCAAGGCTACGACCGGTCAGCAAAATAACAGTTCTATTGGCCATTTCGCGCGCTAAATACATGGCTGTTAAAGTCTTGCCGGTTCCCGGTTTGCCGTGCAATAAAATGCCTCGTTTTAGATGTCTTCCTGCTGCTAACAATTTCTCACTGTGATTAGCAAATCCCAAACTTTGTCTTTCGATCCTTTCCAGCAAACCCGTGGGCAGCACAATATCATTGCGGCTGATCATGGGAAGGTGATGAAACAGGACTTGCAAGCTGCGGTGATCTTTTACACCTAGAGAAATAATGTGGCCGCGATAGATGCTTTCTTTGCGCCTGATTTTGCGCAATTGGGAATGGAAGCGTTCTGCAGTTTGGCGATTTTTCGCCATTACCTCCAATTTGCCTTTTTGAAACAGGCGATCGCTGCCTGCATGCAAATAGGCAACCAAGCGTTCATTGCCATCGGTAATTAAGTAAAGACCAGACTTGACGCAGGTTATAACGCGCCCATCGCCGGCTTCTATGTTGAGATACTGCACAGGACCTTCCGTAGCACCACCCATGCCGCCCAATAGTCCTCCTTTGCTTTTGCTCACCAGATCCGAGAGGCTATTCGCTCCGAAGTCACTAACGATAACTCCTAGAATGTCGGCGGAACGATCATTTTCGCCAATGTAATGGTCGAGTGACAGGTGAAAATCGGGATGCTCGTGTTCGTCGAAAGTTTCAGTAATGATCGGAAGCGTCGATGGATCTTCTTCGAAGTGCTCTCTCATGCGCTTTAAGAAGACTGGCTCCTCCTTGGGAGTGGCTTCGCTCGCCATTTGGTCGAGAAAGCCCTTAAATGATGCCCCAAAATCGCCGGGATTCAGTGTCATTAGCGGCCCTCCCTCACTAACTTTGCTTTAGTGATCGTTCCCAATCCGACCGATAACTAAATTTAAGTCGGCTAATTTAGAGGCACAACGAATTGATTTCAAATCAGCTGTAAATCAGCGTAATCTCTTGGGAGCTGGTTTGCGGGGCGATTTCGACTTACTATTGTCTTCTCTTTTAGCTTGAGTTTTAGTAGATACGGCGCTGGAATCTTCCATTAGCGTGCCAACCAGGATATCCAATTGACCAAGAGCACGATTGACCGAAGCGGCAGTCTGAGGGTCATCACCACTTAAAAGTTTCACGAGGTTCGCTCTAATACCTACGAGATGAGAAGAAAGGGAAGGCGGCGTTTTTAATTTTGCTCCAGCTTCGATCTCTTTTTCGAGTTCTATAGCCGTAATTTCGTATACGCGTATCCAGGCAGCAAACTCGTCATCCCAATCCTTTCCGAGAATTGCATATTGAGCAATCGTGCGCAGAATTTGCTTGCGCAGCTCGAGGTCTTTCTTGAGAGTCCAGAGCAAAGTCTCTTCAATATTGAAAGGACGTTTTAGCGCTTTAGCAATTTTTGTCGGCAGATCTTTGATATCTAAATTCAGGATGCTGTTTTTACTTGCAAGCTCTTTGCGCCGCTTCACTTCTGCTTCAACTTCTTCAGGGCTTATACCGTTAATCTGCATTGGCCCGGCACAAATTTCACGCCAAGGAACACCTGCTAGAGCTTGCCTGACGATTACCTCAAAAATTTTGGCGCGCACCCCGGCTCGATCGTAAACTGAATGTCCATTAGTTGTCTGGGTTCGGCTCGACAGCTCAGTTTTAGAACGTCCTTTCCATTCTTGTTGGCTTTTGGATTCAGGCTTTCCTTTCGATGCGCTTAGGCGAGCATCCTCCGCAATAGCCGTCTCCACTTCTTTTATGGGGATGCCGACGGCATTGAGAACTGGTTCATAAATAGCCCGCCAGTCTTCCACTACGTTGGCTACTTTAACTATCGATGTAATTACGAGTGCCTTTGATTCAGCGCTCAGTTGCTTAAGCTTGGAACCGCACTTGGGACAAAACTGCCATCCGGAATTCGAATCAATGGAGGCTTTGCATTTCAGGCAGTGCATTGAACTCCCCCATTGAGCATGGCAGTATCAAAAATGCGTGGAGCCCCCATGTTAACCGCTCGATTTTTGCCGCCCTCTAATTTTACGTGACTTTTGAGTCGCTCGGTTCTTCTGCTTCGAATGCACCTGCCGTATTGGTGCCTTTAAATTGACTGGCTTCTGTTGAACCAGCGAATGCTGCTGTGGATGCGGAGCCGCCCGTTATTGTCATTAGCACTTCATCAAAGTAAGCAGTACCGACTTCACGCTGGTGCCGTGCCGCTGTGTATCCCGAGTTTTCTGCTTCGAATTCTTCTTCTTGCAAACGTACGTAAGCCGGCATTCCTTCTTTTGCATATTCTTTTGCCAGGTTGAATGCTGACAAGTTAATGCTGTGCCAACCAGCAAGAGTAATAAATTGATATTTGTAGCCGAGTTCTCCCAAACGCTTATTGAAAGTTGCAATTGACTTATCATCCAGGTGCTGCTTCCAATTGAAGGAAGGTGAACAGTTGTAAGCCATTATTTTACCGGGATGCTCTTTATGAATAGCTTTAGCAAACAACTCTGCTTCTTCGAGATCAGGTGTTGAAGTTTCAAACCAGAGTAAATCAGCATATGGTGCATAGGCCAGTCCACGCGCGATTGCGGATTCCATTCCGGCTTCCACTTTGAAATAACCTTCATCGGTGCGATCACCGTAAATAAATGCTTTGTCGCGCGGATCTATATCCGAGGTTAGCAGGGAAGCGCTGTGCGCATCTGTACGCGCAACAATGATAGTCGGGACATCCAAGACATCAGAGGCAAGTCTTGCTGCTTGAAGCGTGCGAATAAACTGCGAGGTTGGCACAAGCACTTTTCCGCCCAAGTGACCGCATTTTTTTTCTGCGGCCAACTGATCTTCAAAATGCACTCCAGCAGCCCCGGCTTCGATCATAGCTTTCATCAATTCGAAGGCATGCAAGGGACCACCGAATCCGGCTTCTGCATCGGCAACAATCGGCACGTACCATTTGGTAGAACGTTTTCCTTCCACAGCATAAATTTGATCCGCTCTGGTAAGAGCGTTATTGAGTCGTTTAACTAGATTCGGAACACTGTTCGATGGATAAAGACTTTGGTCCGGATATGTCTGAGCTGATAGATTGCCGTCAGCTGCGACTTGCCAGCCACTCATATAAATAGATTTGAGACCGGCTTTGACCATTTGCACAGCCTGAGAGCCGTTGAGCGCCCCTAGGCACGGAATGTAAGGTTCCTTTTGAAGGAGGTGCCAGAGCCTTTCGGCTCCGTGGCGTGCCAGCGAATAGTCTACTTTTAGCGATGGTCTTAGTTTCAACACCTCTGCGGCGGAATAATCTCTTCTAATGCCGCGCCAGCGATCTTCGCCAGACCAACTGCTTTCTAAATCTTTCGCCTCATCTTGTTCTGAATGTCGACTCATGCCGACTACCTCCCTGCTTGGACACCGAGTTGCATTGCTGCCCGCTATCCGTGAAGACGGTTAAGGACTGCGTATGCTGGAATAGTGAGGAACTCAATAAACGATTCACTGTTAACCAATTCGTCGAGAATCTCACCTGCTTCTATGAAATGATTTCCTGTTCCAGTACAATCCTTTGTTAGTTTATCTAACTGCTCTTCTTTGATTGATTTATAGAGCGTATGAGTAATCATCTCGTCATCGCCTGCTATGGCACTCAGGCGAATCCACTGCCAGAGTTGTGCCCTTGAAATTTCTGCCGTAGCAGCATCTTCCATTAGGTTGTTTATGGCAGCGGCTCCTTGACCTCTCAACCATGATTCGATGTATTGGAGAGCCACACTTATGTTGTTTGTGATACCGGCAACTGTGATTTTGCCACCTTCAATTTTAGTGTCTAAAATTTGATCGGCGGTTACGGATATATTATTCAACGGTTTGTCTTTTTGATTCGGCTTTGTACCGAGAGCTTTATCGAATATTTCCTTGGCAATTGGTACGAGATCAGGATGGGCAACCCAGGTACCGTCAAAACCCCGATTCGTTTCGCGCTCTTTGTCTTCTTTCACTTTGCTGATTGCAATATTGTTGATTTCAACATCTTTTCGACTAGGAATAAATGCAGCCATTCCGCCCATTGCATGAGCACCACGGCGATGGCACGTTTCAACCATGAGCCGGCAGTATGCATCCATAAACGGAACGCCCATTGTTATCTGCGATCGATCCGGCAAAATGAAATTTCTGTTCCTGCTCATTTTCTTGATCATGCTGAAGATGTAATCCCAACGTCCCGCATTTAAGCCAGCGGCGTGATCGCGCAATTCATAGAGAATCTCATCCATTTCGAAGGCCGCTAAAATCGTTTCGATTAGAACTGTTGCTCTTATAGTTCCGCGCGCTATCTTCAAATGGTCTTGGGCGAAATTGAAAACATCATTCCAAAGGCGGGCCTCAAGATGACTTTCCATTTTTGGCAGGTAGAAATAGGGACCGCTTTTTCTCTCCAAAAGTTGCTGAGCATTGTGGAAGAAAAATAGGCCGAAATCAAAAAGACTTGCTGAAAAAGGTGTGCCTTCAACGAGAAAGTGTTCCTCGTTGAGATGCCATCCCCGTGGGCGAACAACAAGCGTGGCGATCTTATCTTTGAGCTTGTAATCTTTGCCTTCGCTGCTAACAAAGCCAAGTTTTCGAGTAATAGCATCTTGCAAGTTCACTTGTCCTTCCAAGATATTTTGCCAGGTTGGTGAAAGTGCATCTTCAAAATCGGCCATGAAAACATTGGCACCGGAATTGAATGCATTGATCATCATTTTCTTTTCGACAGGACCAGTTATCTCTACGCGGCGGTCTAAAAGATCGCTGGGACATTCCGCTACCTTCCAATTGCCTTTGCGTACATTAGCTGTTTCTTTGAGAAAATCCGGAAGTTGATGATTATTGATTAGCTCCTGGCGTTTCTTTCGTTCGCCCAGCAATTCCAGTCTTCTGCCATTGAACTTCTTGTGCAATTCAGCTAGAAAAGTCAGTGCATCTATGGTTAAGACCCGATCTTCTACATGTGCGTTAGTGGCTGGACCTTTAATTTCCCAATTCGCTTTCACTACAGTCATCGTCGCTCTCCATAGAACTTACTGAAAGAACTCGAACCCCATACATTTACTATGCTCCATACTTCTAGCATGCCATGTATGAGGACGATTCGCTGAGCGATTTGTCCCGCAAAGCATCATCCAGATTGATTTTTTAAGATCTCTTTACTTCGATAACGAAGTAATTTATAAGTCAGCCAGCCAAATGAAATTTTCGAGCAAGGCGTCTTTTCCATATGTCAGGTACTTATGTTACCCGAGGCTATTGTCGGTAATTCAATGCGCTTTGTCTTAAACCCGTGGCACCTGTCGGGTTTGAAAGAGCGCCAGATGCGCTTGTCGGGTTTGTTTGAACCACGTTTGGTGGCGTGTTGCTAGCTCCGGAGCCCACTCCGGAAACGGCTGATGTAGAAGTTGGCACTCCGGAACTGGTTCCAAAACCGGTAACGCTGTTTATTTGAGGCAAGCCGGAACCGCTGTTTGTCAGGCCAAGGGCAGCGTTTGTGCTGGCAGCGCTTGGCACATATACAGGTACAAATGTAACGCTCAAATTCGGATTATTTCCTGGTGCCGACAGTCTTCCAATACCAACAGAACCAGTAAGTCCAGCTGGTGTCAATAAGCGACCAATGCCACCGACTCCGTTTGTAGTGCCCGGCAAAGACGATCTAACTGTTCCAGCAGTTGTAACGGTGGCACCGCCGCTTGAAGATACAAGCCCACTTGTTATAGCGCCTGCTGGCGTGCCATTTGCTACCGGTGCGAGGCTAAAGCTTGGATTAGTCGGATTGGTAAACGGAATGGGGTTCGTTGATTGTTGGGCCGATACCGGTCCTAGCAAGCCAAAATAGGAAATTGCTAAAACTAGAGCGAATGGAAATTGCCGCATTGAAATTGCTCCTTACTCGACCCAACCGGCTCGGACAGCTTTAAGTGCAGCTTGAGTTCGATCGGCGACGGCGAGTTTCTCAAAAATATGTCGCACGTGCGTTTTTACAGTCTCTATACTTAGAACGAGTTCTTCAGCAATTTGCTGATTGCTCATCCCGGCAACCATGTACCGGAGGACCTCGTGCTCTCGCTCGGAGAGTGTATCATAGTCCATTTTGTGTTCAACTCTCGTACGGGCTGAGCTAAGCGGATTAGCTAAGTTGCGTCCAAGCACAGCCTGAGCCACCGATGGATGAATCCACATTGCTCCTTCGGCAACGGACTTTACAGCCATCCGCAGTTGTGATTCAGAAGCTTCCTTAAGGCAATAACCATCGGCCCCAGCGGCAAATGCCGCCATCACTTCGTCTGATGAATCCCGAGAAGTGAACATTACTATGCGTGTCGCTGGACTTTGTTCCTTAACCTTTTGACTGAGGGCAATACCGTCCATCGAAGGCAAACCGATATCTATCAAAGCGACATCAGGTGCAGCATTAACAATTTCGGTTAAGGCAATTTTGCCATCTGCGGCCTCTCCAACCACTTTAAAAGACGGGTCGGCTTGGAGCATTAGCTTGAGACCGTAACGTGTGACGTTATGGTCTTCAACTATGAATACCTTGATTATTTTTGTCTGCTCGTCCATCACAACCCAGAAATTGATCAGTGAGGATTTGTTGGCTGTCGTCTATCGCCGACCGCCGCCCGCACTTGCATTTATCTGCCAACTGTCCCCCAAGGGCATTATAGATGAACTTGCATCATGCCGGCCAAAATGAAAACACGGTTTCATTCTCGAACATTGTACGGCCCATGAAGGGTGGTATCGAATCTGATATCGAAAACAAATCGATATCAAAAACAAAAATGACCTGTGAGCAACAGGTCATTTCCGAGGTGCATTCTGATTGAGAACAGGTGCAATTAGTTAGGTTAAGCGTTAGGCGGCGCCCAATTGTGGCTGCATGTTCTCATGCCAGGTGCGCTTGGCGCTATTCCCATCGATGACTGCAAAATAATGGTTGAACTTCAATACTTTTGAGGATCTCTTCTCTTCACTGGCCAATGCTTCATTGGTAATGACGGTGAATTTAACTGCTGAACTCTTTTTAGTGGTTTTCATTTGACTGAACTCCTGTCTCAATTGGCTGCGCCCTGTCTCAATACCAACATCCTACTCGTCTGAGATGCCCTGTGTAATCCAGCTGACACGTTATCCAGCAGGCGGGGTAGGTGCACTCGCTTAGGTTCCTCCCCCGAGCTAGCTCAACCGTGGAAACGACCATCCGACAGGTTCCCGTCAAATATGGACTACCTCGCTTGGGAACTTTCTGATTGTGTCTGCATTCTGACGAATAGAATTTAACAAAAGAAATTTAAGCGAACTCGACTTCTGCCGTTGCTTTTATGCGATTTTGCAAATGCGGAGGTTTCTAGAGATTTGCTGAGCATAAAGTCGATAAATGCAAATAAGTGCCACTGTATTCGGTGGCATTGAAATTCGCTTCGTTCTTGAAATCTGCTTTCGAGATTTTTTTCCAAATTCAAATTATTTTGGTTCAGAGTATCTCTTTGATGTCAGTTCTGATTATCAGCCTTACCTTTGTGCGTTCTTTATGTGTCCTTGATGTGCTTTTAATGAGAGTGGGCACTATGTTGGCAACTGCAAAATTTGCAGGAAGACTGAAAGAAAAGCCCATCTTTAAGCATGATCAATCATAATGGTGGGCAAGATATTTTATGGCGGGGTACAGCGACAAGAGATCGCAACATGCAGTCTATTACTGACAGGTTCCAGCTTGGGCAACTGGCCATTAACCTTGGCTTGATTGACGAGCGTAATTTATCTGAAGCGCTTGCGCTGTCAGGCGATACAGGTTTGCCCGTTGGACGCGTCCTGGTCATGTCGGCGCTCATGAGCGAACGTGATTTGGACAATTTGGTTAGATGCCAAACACTTTTGCGCGAAGAGATGGTCGATGTGAAAACGGTCACAAAGGCGATGGAGATCGCTCGTTATCAGGCACTCCCTATTGAAGACGCCCTTTACCAATGCGGCTGGATACCACCGGATCAAGGTGAACCATTACCTTTAGGCCAGCTTTTAGTCGATGCAAAGATTATCGCCGACGATCAACTCGAGGCTGCCCTCAAGCAACAAGAGAAGGTCAACCTTCCATTAGGAAGAGTTCTCGTTTTGAGTGGAGTTATTCCGGAAGCTTTATTAACAGCGGCAATCAATGCTCAAATTATGGTCAGAGACCGAAAGTTGGATCGCAATCAGGCGGTTGAAGCCCTTAAGGAAACGAAGAAACGGCAAATACCTCTTGAGAGCTTCCTTAAAACGAAAGGCTTTTATGAAATGCCCAATCGCAATTGCCCCCGTCTGGGAGAGCTTTTGCGAGTAGCGGGTCTCGTCTCAGATGGTGAATTGATTACTGCTCTTGAACACGGTCTCACCCTGCAAAAGCCGATTGGCGAGGTTTTAGTTGAAGCGCATTTGGTTTCCCGAACTGTTATGGAAGCTGCCCTTAAACTTCAAAACTACATAACGGAAGGCAAGGTTAGGCTCGATCAGGCCCGAACCATCCTCATGTCTGTAAACGATGGCATGACATTTGAGGAAGCAGCAAATCCGAACGCTCCTGCGCAAGAACGTCCTCCGGAACCGAAAGATCGCATGTCGTTTTTGACCTTCCTTGAAAATCTCAAGCAAATCGACAAAGCCTCATTGGAAAGTGCCTTCGAAACAGCCAAGATGAACACAAACTTGGTGAAGCAAATACTTTTATTAGGACAGTTGACGAACGAAGCCAGTCTGGAAAGGGCGGAAGAATGCTATCGCATGGCTTTAAGCGGCAAGTTAACCATGGAACATTCCTATATTGCTTTTGAGTACGCGCAGCGCCGCGGCATTAACATCGCGGAAGCCCTAAAAGAACTGAACTGGCAGCAAGGTACTACGGAAAATGCTCAGGCAGCCAGTCGGCAACCTGCTCCTGGACAGCACCTTAGTTCTAGTCAAATTGTCGCCTTGCGAGATAGTGCTATACAGATGGATAGCCGTGGCGATTTTTTTGCTGCTCGCGAGATATTTGAGAAACTGCTCGTCGAGCTTGTGAATAGAGACGAAACTTGGTATCTAAACTGTCTGGATGCATTGGCTCAAACCTGCATCCACTGTCGAGATCTTGATGCAGCAGAACGTTATTACAATGAAAGTTTGCGGCGCAAGAAAGAACTTTTCGGCGATGAAAGCATGGAAGCTGCAGTAGCCATTGATGGCCTTGGCAAACTCCATTATTTTCAACAACGATTTTCAGAAGCTCTCGATTGTGCAAACGAGTATATTCGCCTTTGCCGGAAGAATCTCGGCCCGGAACATCCGCACGTTGCTTGCGGCTGGCAAAACGTTGCTTCTGTTCACTATGCCCGCAAGGAAATTAGACAAGCCGTGCGTGGCTATGAAATAGCGGTAGACATTTGCCGCAAATCGCTTGGTCCTGCACATCCAACTACAATTCGGCTCGAGCGCAATTACGGCATTGCAGCCCAAGCCTTGGAACAAGCGCAAATCGATCCGGTTCGTGGTGTCGGTGTTATCACCGGCAGCTGGCGGACAATTACAGTTCCCGCAGATGCCGAATTGCACCAGTTAGTTTCAGATAATTGATTTTTAGCCAGGATTTTGAGGGTTGCAGGCAATGAAGACAATCGGCAGTAAATTTCAGCTTGGCGAATTAGCCATAAGCTTGAATTTGATTGATGCAAACGATCTCAGTCAGGCTTTGTCAATTTCGACGGAAACCTCATTGCCTGTCGGTCGAGTGCTCGTAATGGCCGAGTTGATGTCGGAAGCGGATTTGAACAACCTCATTCGCGCTCAAACCCTCTTGCGCGAAAGCATGATTGATTATGAGCTTGCCCAGAAGGGCATTGCCATCTCTCGTTCAGAAAACATACCTTTCGAAAATGCCCTGTATAAGCTAGGTTGGTTGCCACCAGACCAAGGCGATACTTTGCCACTGGGACACTTGCTTTGCGATGCCAATTTTGTCACACCGGATCAACTAGCGGCAGCCTTAAAGCACCAAGAAAAGGTACGACTTCCACTTGGCAGAGTTCTGGTCCTGAATGGTGTGCTCACGGAAGCCCTTTTAACAGCTGCCATCAACGCACAAATTATGGTGCGCGATAAAAAGCTAAAGAAGGAACAGGCGATCGAAGCTCTTAAAGAAACGAAGAGACGCCAGATTCCTCTTGAAAGTTTTTTGAAATCAAAAGGCTTTTACGACATGCCCAACCGCAGCGCTCCCAGACTTGGAGAGCTGCTGTCGGTAGCTGGGTTAATTTCCGACAGCGAATTGGTTACGGCTTTGGAACATGGTTTGACTCAAAAGAAACCGATCGGCGAAGTGCTTGTTTCCCTCAAACTTGTGAACCGAACCGTATTGGAAGCCGCGCTCACAATCCAAACAATGATTGCAGAAGGACAGATGCGGTTGGATCAAGCGCGCGCCATTCTGATAACAGTAAATGACGGAAAAACGTTATCAGAAGCATTTGCCAATATGACGGAAGGCGAAGGGGAACCAGCGAAGTTGGGTAAGCCTCGCATGCCTTTTTTGGAATTTCTCCAAAAGCTCAAACAAATAGATGACAAAGGTTTGGCCGAAGCCTTCGAAATGGCAAAACACAACACTAATTTGATCAAGCAGATTTTGATGCTCGGTCAGCTAACCGATGAAAAGAATCTCTCCCGGGCAGAAGCTTGCTACAAAATGGCAATCTCAAACAAGTTGAGTGTTGAGCATTCATGCATCGCTTTTGAATATGCGCAACGCCGAGATATTACGGTAGAGGAAGCTCTCAAAGAACTTAACTGGCAGCATGGCGATCATTCTTTGCCCAGAGAAAAAACGAAATCAATTGCAGCCGCAGCTAGCCATCCCGATTCAAATTCTATGTCCAATTCGCAAATTATCAGCCTGCGAGACAGTGCCCTTGAACTTAAAAGTAAAGGCGATTTTAATGCAGCTCGACAAATTTTCGAAAAGCTCGCTGCCGAATTAAAAGGTAAGGAAGACCAAAGATACATTTACTGTCTTGATGCACTGGCACAAACTTGCATAAGCGCTAAGGATTTTCATTCTGCCGAGCGGTTCTATAACGAGTCTTTCTCGTTGCGTAAAAAGCAATTTGGTTCAGAAAGTATGGAAACTGCAGAAGCAATCGATAACCTTGGTAAGTTGAAATACTTTCAAAAGAACTTTGATGAAGCGATTCGATGTGCCAAAGAATACATTCGAATTTGCACGGTTATCTACGGTGAAGACCATCCGCACGTGGCTTGCGGCTGGCAAAACGTTGCCTCTGTTCAATATGCAGCAAAGGACATTCGGCAGGCGGCAAAATCTTACGAGATTGCCCTGGGCATATGCAAAGCAAAATTAGGTTCACAGCATCCAACTACTGTTCGCCTGGAGAAAAACTACAATACCGCCCTTGGTGAACTCAAAGAAACGGAAGATTCCGGTGTCATCACTGGAAGCTGGCGTACGATCAACGTTCCAGATTCAATGGCGCTGCTGGAAAAGCCAGAAGATGAAGACGGAAATGGAACTAGTGCGGTGGGTCGAGGCTAGGGTTCATTTCTGCACTGTTCTTTTTGAGATTGGCGAGAACAGCAATAAAAATATCTACCAGGAATGGATCCCATTGGGAACCAGCCCCATTTTTCAATGTCTCAATTGCGGCTGCTTGCGAAAGAGCGCGCCGGTAGGGGCGGTCCGAAATCATGGCGTGATAAGAATCCACTATGGAGAGTATGCGCGCTGGCAGGGGAATTTCTTCTCCCTTAAGACCGCGCGGATAGCCAGTGCCATCCCAGCGTTCGTGATGGTTTTCCAGAATTTCGCAGATGTCTCTCAAAGCTCTAATAGGTCTTAGCAGCTCAGCACCCAAAACAGGATGTTGATTTATCACTTGTCTTTCTTCTTCGGAGAATATTCCTTCCTTGTTGATCAAATCGGAAGGAATGGAGAGAGTGCCAACGTCGTGCAATAATCCGGCAACACGAATTTGTTCTACTTGCTGCTGAGATAATCCCATTACTTTGGCCAACAATTCTGAAATGCGAGCCGTTTCAAGGTGATGAACCTTATTGTATTCCGATTTGGAATAGAGAGCTGAAGCCAGAGCCTTGACCATATCGACAACTTCTGGAACCAGTTCTTCTTTTTCTTGTGCTTCCGGTGTAACGCTTGGTGGCACAAATGATGGGGTGCCCTTTACCTGAGTGGCAACTTCTGCAGTGGATTTTGGTTGACTTGGTTGTTCTTCTGCAACTGGAGCCTCTTCAAACATCAGATCCGATGCGGTATGCACTTGGTTGCGGCCAAGGCGTTTGGATAAATAAAGGGATTTGTCGGCGAGATCAAGCAGATGTTGTTGGCTTTGTGCGTCATCTGGAAAAGCGGCAATACCTAAGCTAGCCGTTACTTTGATTTCAATGCCGTCATGTTGAATAGATAACGCCGCTAAATTTTTGCGAATCCGTTCCGCAACAACAATGGCGCCTTCTTGATTCACCTCTGGTAATACCAGAAGAAATTCTTCTCCGCCATAACGAACGGGTAAGTCAACGTCCCGGACCTCTCGCTGAATAAGTTGGGCTACCGATCTCAAAACGCTGTCACCAGCTGGGTGACCGTAGTTGTCGTTGATAGATTTGAAGTGGTCTACGTCAATCATCAAGACAGCAACGTTGCGTTGATAACGCTCTGCTATCCGCAATTGTTCAGCCAGTTTTTCTTGACCAGTTCGATGATTGAAGAGTCCAGTCAGACCATCTGTTGTTGCTTGTCGTTGAACACGCGCATATAGTCTTGCGTTTGTGACGCCTGTCGCGACTTGGTCGGCTACTGACTTTAAAAAGGTCTCGTTGTCTCGTGTCCAGTTGCCTTCTGTCTCGCACTTAAAGCCAACCAGAAGACCTAGCAATTTTTCCTCATAAGTGATTGGCACAAAGAAAATCGACAGTATATGCAGACGTCCAAAAGCATCTTGCCTGTAGGGCTCCAGGCGTGGATCGCCCATCGCGTCGTTGACAATTAAGGGCTGTTCCGGTGAATAGTCTCTTTTGAAAATGTCGAGTGCCTTTAAATCGAGATCGAATTCTTTGACGGTGTAATCTTCGCTGTTAGCGTATTGGCAGCGAATCGAATCTTCCGGTTCTGCTTCGGATGGCATGATTATGTAACAGCCATCGAGGTTCAACCAACCGGCAAGTTCTTCCAGCATGTCCGTAAGATTCTGCGATATATTGAAAGAACGTCTAATGGTATTGCTGATGCGATGCACCAATGTGTCCTGCATACGAAGCACATCAGATTCCCAGCGCGCCAACTTCAATTCATGATTGCGTTGCATCTGCAATTCTTTGTCGCTTGCTAATTTTTCTGTTGCGCTCTTTAATCGCTCTGAAAGATCTTCAAGACGCTGCAGTTGAAGAGCCAATTCGCGCTCCGCTTGTCTGTGTCGCAAAGATGATCGGGCTCGAGCAAGAATTTCAGGATCTAAGACAGATTCAGACAAACAATCATCCGCGCCCATATTTAAGCCTTGAATGCGCGATGTTGGATTGGCATCAGAAGTGACAAGAATGATCGGAATATTTTTGAATTGATCCGATTCTCGAAGAACAAGGCACATCGGTTGCCCATTATCACCGAGAACATCGTTATCTAAAATGACAAGATCGATATTCATTTGTTTGATTTGTTCAAGGGCTCGTTCGGCGGTATCAGCCTCGAACATGCGATACGAATTGCCGAGAATTCTTGAGAAACGACGTCGCACCAATCGGTTGGCATGAACGATCAAAATGTTTTCGTTCTCCAACTGCTTCTTAGCGTCTTCTGAGGCCGTTAGCATATTGAATTGAGGCATGCGACTGGATAAGTGTTCTCCAATCAGCCTGAGACTGGAAAGATCTTGATCGCTAATCTGGCGATGCCCATCGAAAGAGACTACCCGCAATAAGCCTTTAACTTGGTGCGGACCAGCGACTGTGCCTGACAAAATCGGCACAATTGCATATGGGCAAAATTCTTGTTCTTGCAGCTTTGGATGGCGTTCTTGTCCATCGGCAGTCTTTGGAACGGCCTTGCCAACAAATGGCGTTAGAAACCTTCGTACTTGCTGGCTTAGATTCGTGTTTCCGGTTGCCAGAGTGTTGCCGTGCTCGTCTTGCAATGTGGCAACTATTTCGCGAGCTTCTGCTTCATTGGCTTGTTCTGAAAAGGAGAATACGTTGACAATCTCATTCTCGTTAACAAGATCAATAAAACCAAAGTTGAACTCGAGAATTTGGCAAATATCCCGACGCAATGCGTCGAGAAACTCGTCTTTCTCGGGTATTCGTTGACCCTTTGTTATGTTGTCTAATCCGGTCACTTGGATCTCAGCAGATCGGGCTGAATAGCGCTCTGTCTTGAGTTTAACATGCTCTCCGGCGACTCGAAGAACTTACGCCACCACCATTGGAACATGAGCAATGTCCAAAGTTCCTTGCGACGGTCTACCTGTCCCATTCTGTGCTGATCCAGAAGACGCTTTATATATGTCCAATCAAAAATTTCTTGCCGGCCTATGAAGCTTTCAGACAGAAGCTCATCTACAACTTCGCGAAATTCGCTGTTTATCCACTTCGCCACAGGGATGCCAAAGCCCTTCTTGGGTCTCTTAATAATTTTTTCCGGAAGATAGCGCGAAGCAGCTTGGCGCAGCAAATATTTGCTCGACATGCCGCGCACTTTCAAGTTTGTAGGCAAACCGAGTGCAAACTCGACAAGAGGAAATGCTAAAAACGGCAACCGAACTTCCAGAGAGGCGGCCATGGAGGCTCGATCGGACTTAACCAGCAAATCATCCGGTAAATAGGTACTCAAATCCAACCGCATAATGGTTTCTAAAACATCGACTGGGTCTTTGTCTTCTGGCATCAGCACCCGCATCATTCCAGGAGTATCAAACAAATGCTCTTCTTCGCGCGGTTGATCACCGGCTCCAGCCAACAACAAAGACTTTTGTTCGGAAACCGGAAATGACCCCATCCAACGAAGATGCCGTCTTAAAGGTGGTTGATCAACAGAAGCAATGAAGCGCTTTACTTTGTAATCGAAGCTCAGGTTATTCATTGAGACAGGCAATCTTCTTAAGGCTGGCTCAATCAATTGGCGGCCCGGCAAGGATTGCCAAAGCTTTGCAAATTTATGAGCCTGGTAAGTTGGGTACCCACCAAAAAGCTCATCACCACCTTCGCCCGCCAATGCGACCGTAACGTGTTGCCGTGTCATTTTTGACAGAAAGAAGGTGGGAATTATTGATGCATCAGCGATTGGTTCATCAAGAATGGACCAGAGTTCAGTCATAGTTTCGAGTGCCATTGTAGGCTCGAACTGTACGCATTCGTGCTGGGTGCTTAAGTGATCGGCAACGGTGCGAGCATGACTGGATTCATCAAACGATCGATCGGCAAATCCAATTGAGAAAGTTTTGAGTGGTCCACTTACCTTTTCGGCTGCCAGAGCAGCGATCATGGAAGAATCAATGCCACCAGAAAGGAAAATTCCCAGTGGCACATCTGAAATTAAGCGCAATTCAACGGAGCGCGAGAGCAGCTCAATGAGCCGCTTTTCGGCGTCGGCTTCTTCGATGCTTACTGTCTTAGGAGATGGTCTCCAGTAGTTGCCGATTGTGACATCGCCATGTTCCACAATCAAATAGTGTGCTGGCAAAACTTTGTTTATGTTCTTGAAGATAGAATGCGGAGCCGGCACATATTCAAGGGCTAAATATTGGCGCAAAGCGTTCATATCGAGTTCACGCCTTGTGCTTGGATGAGCGAGAATGCCCTTTATTTCAGATCCAAAAATGAATTTGCCGTCTTGAATTGTCCAATGAAGAGGCTTTTCACCCATGCGATCGCGTGCGATGAACAGCCTTTCTTTATTGCTGTCCCAGATAGCGAGCGAAAACATTCCTTCTAGATACTTGAGACAATCAACGCCATATTCTTCGTAAAGGTGAACGATCACCTCGGTATCAGATTTGGTGACGAGCTTGTGTCCGAGTGAAAGCACCTTATCTTGCAATTCGTGGAAGTTGTAGATCTCACCATTGAATACAATCCAGATGGTGGCGTCTTCGTTCGTGATTGGCTGCTGCCCACCGGCAAGGTCTATGATGGCAAGCCTGGTCATGCCCAGTGCCGCCGACCCCAACATCTTCATACCGACTTCATCCGGCCCGCGATGAGCGATTGAATCCGTCATGCGAGGCAGATAGTTTTCTTCGGCCTTAAATGGCTGACCGTTGAGATTTAGATAACCAACAATTCCACACACGATTGGGCCCCTATGCGCTGTTAGGCCTATTGTCGCCTATGCTGTCCATTTCGGCATTAGAAGGGCGGCTTGAAGCCCGAATTGTTAAACTTGAAGTATGAAAACACTTCCATCAAAACATCCCATAGCCTTCTACAGCCGCCCTTCTACCGAGGTGGCACCTGATCTGATCGGATGCATTTTGCATAGACGTTTGCCATCTGGTGAAGTTGTAGAGGCTCCAATTTCGGAAGTGGAAGCCTATATGCAAGATGATGAAGCAAGCCATTCTTTCAAAGGACTGACAACCCGCACACGCGTTATGTTTGGTCCGCCTGCCAGGGCTTATGTTTATTTCATATATGGGATGTACAACTGCCTCAATGTCGTTACCGAGGCGGAAGGCACAGGAGCAGCCGTGCTCATTCGTGGCTTGGCTGCCGCAGGATTGAATGGGCCCGGAAAAATTTGCCGAGAATGGCAAATAGATCGCACCGCAAATGGCTTAGATCTCCTCGATTCAGCCTCTGGTATCTGGATTACCCCGAGACCTCCGGATTTCTCCAAAGAAATATTGTTATCGCCTCGCATCGGCATAAGCAAAGCCCAAGACCGTCTATGGCGATTCTATGTCGAGCACAATTTAGAGAAATCTAGAAAAAGATGACGATACTCTATAACTGCGGAGAAGATGCCAAAGGCAACTTCGGAGCGTCTATAAGTGCAGAGGTGCCAAAGGCAACTTTGGAGCATCTATAAAATGACCAATGGTGCAATTTCGACGCGCAAACTAGTTTCCGTCTGGCTACCCGTCCTCTTCTGGATGGTAGTGATATTTCTCTTCTCCAACCAAGCCCATTCCGGAGAGATAACGAAAGAATACCTGGGCGACTACAACGTGCCAATTCGCAAATTAGCTCACGCTTGTGAATACGCCATCCTTTGTCTTTTGGCACGCAGAGCGCTCAGCCATTCAGGTGGCATCTTCGCAAAGCACCCCAATCTTTTTGCCTTAGCGCTTTCAGCCCTTTACGCCCTTTCCGATGAATTTCATCAGTCGTTTGTGCCGGGACGAAGCGCCACCATTGCAGATGCAGGCGTAGATAGTATTGGAGCTATGGCAGCACTGCTAGTACTGAAAGCGAAAGCTATTTTTTCGAAGCGCTGATGTCTTCTTGTGAAGTTACGTTGAATTGACCATCTTCACCATCAACAATCGTCAAACGTAAACGCACAGGCGATACGGTTTTCCCACTGGTGAGATTGGCGTAAACATCGGCCGTGTGAGTGGTTGGATCGCTTCCTGGCGCTTGTTCTACCTTCTCAATTGCAACCGTTCCGCCGCTGCCTTTCAGTTGGCTAAGTGAAATTGGGAAGTGAGTCTCTTTCCAGTACTTAGTCATTTGTTCTGGTGTCATTGCAGCCATCGCTTTGACTTGAGAATATCGGTAAGTAGGTTGATTGAAATCGAGCAAATTCGAAACATAAGCGGTGGCAAATTTTTCGATTTTTCGAGAAGTGACAACTTCCGGACTCTCCGCCGGTGGTGGAGCGACTATGACAGGTGCAGGAGCCGGTGCAGCTTCTTTGTGGCTGAGATAAAGCGAGGTAACGAAGGCACCCACGGATACTGCTGCGGCAAGAACGACCACATTCAAGATCTTGGATAGATTTCTAACGAAGAAATTTCCGGGCTCTTCAATTTGGATTTTGTCCCAAGTAATGTCACCCGGGTTCGGTAATTCTTTAAGCGCTTTTTCGCTTTGCGTTTTTTCTAGTTCTTTTGTGTCGGCTCCAGAACCTTTATCTGCTAAATCATCTGTTTCTGAATCCGTTTCCTTGGAAGTGTCTGCCGACGAATTTCCATTGCGGTCTTTGTTTTCTATTTCACGCCTTATGTGATCTAGAGCATCGCTGTGTTCGGAAGGCACACGGCGGGTTCTGTCTCTGAAAAAGCTTCTCTCGAATCCTTTAATTTGGTTAGATTCGACACTGCTTAGCCAGGCATCGACTTGCGGTGATATTGTTTCCAAAGCGGCAGCAGCAGCGCCATTTTCTAATGGTGTGCTTAGAATATTTGCTAGCTTTAAAGATTCATCTGGTGTAAGCAAAATGGAGCTTACTGGTGGCGTGCCGATTCGTCTTTTCACAGACAGGGCAAGACGGGTATCGATTTTCTTGATCACAACCAGAAAGCCGGATTGTGTATCGACCACCCGCTCAGTTGTGGTTGGTGATTGCGATACTAAATCTGGTGAATCGAAAATGCCACCTGTTTCGTCGCCAATAAATGGCGCGGTTGGAGAGCGGTCTTCAGAAAAGCTCACTCGCAGAATCCTCCCCGACGGTCGTTAAAAATAACCAAAAAATGCCCATAAAAAGGCCCGAGTCTGTTGAGAATAACAGACTCGGGCTGAAGTTTTTAGAGATATTCTCTCAGACGAGAGCTTCTACCTGGTTGGCGCAATTTTCGAAGCGCCTTGAATTCGATTTGGCGAACTCGTTCTCTGGTTACAGCGAAGAGTTGACCTACTTCTTCCAGGGTGCGTTGCCGACCATCATCAAGACCGAAACGCAGACGGAGAACATCACGCTCGCGTGGTGTTAGCTCGTTGAGCATTTTTGCCAAATCTTGGCGAAGGAGCTCATGAGTTACCGTTGTTTCCGGACGATCGGTTTCAGCGTCTTCAATGAAGTCGCCGAGGCGCGAATCTTCTTCCTTGCCGATTGGAGTTTCCAAAGAAATCGGTTCTTTGGCTGCTTTGATGATTTCGTGCAATTTAACTAGTGAAACATCCATCGATTTTGCAAGTTCTTGCTCGGTGGGCTTGCGATTAAGCTCCTGAGCGAGTTGTCTTGTTACTTTCTTCAGTTTGTTGATTGTTTCAACCATGTGCACAGGAACGCGGATCGTTCTGCTCTTATCTGCAAGGGCACGGGTGATGGCTTGGCGGATCCACCATGTTGCGTAGGTGGAGAATTTGTAGCCTCTTTCATGATCGAATTTTTCGGATGCACGAATGAGACCTAAATTACCTTCCTGAATAAGATCGAGGAAAGAAAGACCGCGGCCGATATATTTCTTTGCAATAGATACAACCAATCTCAAGTTGGCTTGCACCAATTTGCGTTTTGCGATCATGTCGCCTTGAAGAATTTTGCGGGCAAGCTCGATTTCTTCATCTGGTTTAAGTAATTGGATACGTCCAATTTCTCTTAGATAGAGCCTGACGGAATCTTCAGTGGCGATTTCGCGGCTAGACGGAAGCTCAACTGGTTCGTCTTCGTCATCAAGGTGATCTTCTTCGTCATCAATGATCGTGAATTGATCCTGTTCATCGATGAGATCTAAATCTTCGAGTTCATTGCGCTTAGCAATGTTCTCGTCCTCGACGAGGATAGAACCCATTACTCTTTCGTTTTCTGCTGATTTTGCTTTAGCCATAGGTGCCTCGTATTAGGTGCTTTAAATGCAGTCGCACGCGACTAGTTGAAATGCTTAGTGAAAACTCTCTCATCCGAAACGTTTTTTTAAATGTCCCCGAGGCGGACCTATAGCAGTGGATGAGGATTTGTTTTTTCAGAAGCAAACTCCGGGCAGCATAATAGGTGCGGAGAATGGATTTGTGGAAGTTCTCAATAGTTCCATAAGGTTTCGGTTACGCAATGCTAATTGCGACATCACCCCAGGTGCTTTTGTTGTTCCATTCAAGATTGTTATAGCCCGCGCTTTTTTGTTGCTTGGCAACGACCACTCCGCTAGTATAAGTGTGCTTTCTGAGCTGTGCGCATTCCGTTAAGCGAGATTAACCGTCTTGACTTCGTAAAACCATCAGGACAAGCGGATTTTTAGCCAGAGCTGCCCCGTTTGCGATTGACCTCTTCATGTAGAACTCTTAAGCGATCCCGGATTTCCGCTGCCAGTTCGAAATCTAAGGACTTGGCAGCGTCTTTCATTTGCTTTTCCAGCTTTCGAATGACCTGTTGCATATTCTTCTTTGTATAAGGGATGTCGTTGGCATCGCCGCTTGCAGTGTTCTTCTCACCAAAAGAGATCCCGGAAGCTGTGTCTAGCTCGTACTTGCCTCGCAGGGATTCCAAGAGGGGGTTATTCATTTCTTTGATGATTGTCGTTGGCGTAATGCCGTGTTCTTCGTTATGTGCAACTTGTATCGTTCGGCGTCGGTCTGTTTCGCTCATGGCTCGTGCCATTGAATCGGTGACGCGGTCGGCATAGAGAATGACCCTGCCCTCAGCGTTTCTTGCGGCTCTACCGATCGTTTGAACAAGAGAACGTTCTGCCCTCAAGAAACCTTCTTTGTCGGCTTCCATGATGGCAACAAGACTTACTTCAGGAAGATCTAATCCTTCTCTTAGTAAATTGACGCCAACAAGCACATCAAAGGCGCCTAATCTCAAATCGCGCAAAAGCTCAACTCGTTCCAAAGATTTGATATCGCTGTGCAACCATCGCACTTTGATATCAATTTCTTGCAGATATTCAGTGAGATCCTCCGCCATTCTTTTGGTTAACGTTGTGACCAGAACGCGTTCCTTTTTTGCAGATCTTTCGCGAATTTCTTTGATCAGATCATCAATCTGACCTTTGATTGGTCGCACTTCTACTTGTGGATCGACTAACCCAGTCGGTCGAATAATTTGCTCAACAATTTGGTTGCTGACCTTCATTTCCCAGTCGCCCGGAGTTGCTGAAACAAAAACAGATTTGCCAATTTTTTCCCAGAATTCTTTAGCAGTGAGTGGTCTGTTGTCGCGCGCGCAGGGCAGCCGGAAGCCATATTCAACAAGAGTATCCTTGCGAGATTTGTCTCCAAAATACATGCCTTGAATTTGCGGGCACGTTACGTGTGATTCGTCTATAAAGGTTAGAAATCCATCTTTGCCGTAACGGCGCACGAAATAATCAATGAGAGTTTGAGGTGGTTCACCCGGTTGGCGACCGTCGAGAATGCGCGAATAATTTTCAATGCCGTTGCAGTAGCCAACTTCATTTAGCATTTCAATATCGAATCTGGTGCGCTGCTTTAATCGCTGTGCTTCCAGCAATTTGCCTTGCCCAATCAACTCTTGAATCCGTTCTTCCAGTTCAATTTCGATCTGCTTAACTGCATTTTCCAGTGTGACATCATCGGCAACGTAGTGCTTAGCAGGATAAATACGAATTTCATCATGCAGACTTTCAATTTCGCCTGTGGTTGGATTCACAATGGCGATGCGTTCAATTTCATCACCAAAGAACTGAACTCGTACAATGCGTTCTTCATAAGAAGGAAAGATTTCAACGACATCTCCGCGAGCACGGAAACGCGAACGTTCAACTACTATGTCGTTACGATCGTAGTAGATTTTTACTAGATTTTTTAAAAGTTGCTGGCGGTCAATTGACTGCCCAACTTTTAAATGAATGGCGGCCGATAAATATCGCTCCGGTGTACCTAGACCATAAATGCAACTTATGGAAGCAACAACGACAACATCTTTTCTTTCCCAGAGCGAACGTGTTGTTGAGTGTCTAAGGCGATCGATTTCCTCATTGACGCTTGCTTCTTTTTCGATATAAGTATCGCTTGAAGGAATATAAGATTCAGGCTGGTAGTAGTCGTAATAACTTATGAAGTATTCGACGGCATTCTCCGGATAGAACTCACGAAATTCGTTGCATAACTGAGCCGCCAGGGTTTTGTTATGGGCCAGAATTAGTGCTGGCATCTGAGTCTCTTCAATGACTTGAGCCATAGTCATAGTTTTGCCAGAACCAGTGACGCCGAGCAAAGTTTGGTATTCATAGCCAGCATGAATGCCATCAACCAAAGCTTTAATAGCCTTGGGCTGATCACCAGCAGGCTTAAACTTGGAAATTACTTGAAAGGCCATTAACCGGGTTTGTTTTCTTCTTCTGCTGGAGCGGCAGCTGATGTAGAACTAGGACTGGGTGTTGAACTGGGAATTGCTGTGGGAGCAGGCGCAGCTGGGGCAGCGGCGGGTTTCTTGTCAGTATCGAGCGCTGTTTTAACTTCGTCTTGCGCTTCTGTAACTGCCTTTTTGAAATTGCCAAGGCCCTGACCGATTGCGCGTCCAATTTCCGGAAGCTTCTTCGGTCCAAACAGCAAGAGCGCTAGCCCGGCTATAACGGCTGTATCGACTGGACTGAGCATTTGCGAACCTCTTTGTCTCTCATGGTAATCGTAACATATGTAAGGATACGTTCGGCTTGGGTCGAGCCCGGTGTCACTTGCTGTTACGACTCTTGCTGAAACTTTGTAATAAAAATGGTGCTGAGCAAAATTACCGTTGCTCCCAAAATCTGATGAGCTGTCATCGTTTCATGGAAAACGAAATAGGCAAGAGCAATGCCATAAATGACTTCCAACGAAAACAAAGAAGCTATCACCCAGGGTTTAACGCTCTTAAGTGCGTAGAAATAGAGCGTTAACGCAATTACAAAAAAGTCCACGGCATACAATGCGATCATGAGCCAGGCATTGGCAGATAACTCTGTGATTGGCTGTCCGAATGCAAACGATAACGCAAGCAGTGGAATAGCGCTAATTGAGTTGAGCATGATAGCGAGATCAGAAGATTTGACGCTCTCCATGATCTTTTGACCCGGCAGATAAGAGTAGGAGATAACCAGCAGCGAAAGAGCAATCAGCCAGTCGCCCAGGTTTGGCGTTACGAAAGCCTCTTTCGGTCCAACCACAATGACAGCGCCAACAATCAGGAACAAAGTGGCAAGAACTTTTAGCGGTTTAGGCGACTCCAGTCGAAATAAAGCGCTCCAGAAGAGGACAAAAGCAGGCTCTAATCGCAAGAGCAATATGGCTTTTACAGCGGTAGTCATTGTGAAACCGGTGACGATCAGAATTTGTCCGACGATCGCTCTTGTGAAGAGCACCTGCAGAAATGGACCGCGCATGCCTTTGAAAAAAACTGAAAAATCAATTTTTGGCGGGTTATTTGCCGAGTTATTTGAAAGTTTAAAGAGATATGGAATTAACAGGAAAGGGATAGAAATAACCGAAGCAATGCCTGAAATTGCAAACGGTGAAGCAGAAACACCGGCTAGCTTCACTAACGTGATACTAAGCGCTATAAAGAACGGAGCAGAAATGGCGGCTAATATTCCGAGATTGTTCTTGGCAAGCATCTTGCGTGCAATGATGTTATAAGAGGCGCGATTCTAACTCATTGGAGGTCACCGGTGGCTAAGCTGAACGTAGCGATAGTAGGTTATGGTTTAGCCGGGGCAGTTTTTCACGCACCGTTGATTGCCACCACAGATGGTTTACGCGTCGCTGCCATTGTGACAAACAATCCAAACAGAAAGCGAGAAGCAAAGGCTGCCTTTCCGGAAGCAAGCATTTTGATCGATCCGGATCAACTTTGGTCAAATCCGCATTCGTGCGATCTCGTTGTTATAGCGGCACCGAACCAACACCATGCTCCTCTGGCAATGTCTGCGATCAAGGCTGGTCTGCCAGTCGTAATTGATAAACCCATGGCTGTGACCGTTAAGGAAGCAGAGGCTCTAATCATTACGGCCCAGGAAAAAAATGTTTTTCTTTCCGTCTTTCAAAACAGACGTTGGGACAATGACTTTCTTACCGTAAGACGCGTCATCGGTTCCGATATGTTAGGCCAGATTTTGCGCTTCGAATCTCGTTTCGAGCGCTATAGACCACAGCCAAAGGAGAATGCCTGGCGCGAATCTGGAGACCCGGCTCAAGCAGGCGGGTTGCTGTACGACCTTGGCAGTCACCTAATAGACCAGTGCGTCAATCTTTTCGGAAAGCCAAAAGAAATTTATTGCGAAATGAATGTTCGCAGGGCAGGAGCAAAAGCGGACGATGATTCTTTTGTAGCTTTGACTTACGAAAGCGGCGTCATTTGTCATCTTTGGATGAGTGCAGTGGCACGAATTGCCGCCCCACGTGTTCGTTTGTGTGGGCTGAAAGGCACATACGAAAAATATGGTTTGGACCCGCAGGAAGATGCTCTGCGTGCCGGCCGTACCCCTAAAGATCCTGACTGGGGTAAAGAAGATCCAAGCAAGTGGGGCCGAATCAAATCAGAAATTGAAGGGCTAGCCTTTGACGGACAAATCGAAACCTTGCCTGGTGCTTACCAGTGGTACTACTCACTTGTGCGAGACGCGATTTTGAAAAATGGCGCTCCTCCTGTAGAGCCAGGCGATGCATTGATAACAATGCAGATAATCGAAGCCGCTCTGGATAGCGCCAGTCGTAAACAGCCAATTTTAGTTTCTTAGATTCCTATTCAATGCTTCCCATATCTTTTGCAGGAGCTGAAGGTTCGGCATTCTTTGCGGCGTCTGCTGCGGGCGCAGCACCGGGTTTTGTTTCGACCTTGGCACCGTTTGAATATTTAACTAGTGGTTCAAGAAGTGGGCTAGCCATATTGCCGGTTTTCACGCGATCCGCTAGTTCTGCGATGCAGGCTTCCATATAGACATAGTCCGGCAAGATTCCTTCTGGTTCAAGATTATCGTTTATGGAATCCGATTCGAGCGTTCCATTTGGTTTGTTGTTTATAAAATTGCGCGTATTCATTTGAGCTAAGTCGGACAAATAAATTGTTTCTGGATTAAGTCGAATCCAGTGAATGTTGTTGTCGAGCCAGGTGTTGTATTGAAACTGAATATGCGGATGGTCCGGTTGCAATTGCAAGTGATCCATGTGGCTACCATATACGGTGACCATCAGCTTGGGAAATTTCTGGGCAACACCAGGTATACACAAAGAGCCGTCACGTTCTTGAAAGTAAGATTCCGAATCGCTAAGAATAGCTACTTGCTCGGGCCAGTTATCTCCGAATGGTTTCAAGCGTTCCATTGCTGAGGTAACTTCCGGTGGATAAAACTCCTGGCTGCTGTTTGCCTTTAGAGAATAGCGAAAGGCATATTCTCTTGGCTCATCCCATGTGCCACTGCCATTATCATCAAAATAGAGAACTCCGGTTGGATCTGGTTCACTTAGCTTCTTGTGAGTACCGGGATCTCTTTTAGTGCCGCCATCCCACGACAATTTGCGGAAGTCGATTAAGCAATGTCCAGTGGCAGCGCTACCATCTCGGTAGTGCTTATTCATAACAAGATCCCTTGTACAACCAAGGCAAGGAGGAAAGAATAAAGAACCGATTGGGCTTTCGTAGAAGGCAACCCAAGCTATGCCTTGGAGCTGATCGGCAAATTTATCCATTGTGACAAGAGCAATGTTGCCACCATTGGACCAGGCTAGTATGCCTATTTCTTGAGGAGCAATTTTTGTAGGAACGAGATCTTTCAACGAGCGTTCTTTACAGTCTTCCAACTTTCCCATTGCAAACAAAAGAACGTCTCTGAGCGCCTTCTGGCTGTTTTCTCCGCGATAGTCGTTGTGTCCGCCGGAAGAAAACCCTTTAACACCCCCGCCTGGAAACGCAAAGCGAATTTCAACAAACCCAACCTGGGTGGCGTGTGCACAAAAGCTAAGTCCATTTGGTCCATCGCCGCCTGGAACTACCACCACCACTGGTGCCCCTGTTGCATAACGTGCTTTTTGCGGGTAAATGATATTAATTGCTAAACCCTGACCGGGAGAAGCTTCTGATGGCAAATAGGTGCTGACTGAATCTTCTTTCGCCATAGGAATATCTTTGACTATACCGCCTGGAAGAGCGGCAGAAGCAGAAATAACAGCCGCTTCAAAAAACAATCCAGAAAGCAAAATCGTAAGCGACAACAAGACTGCACTTATAGATTTGGTCAACAAAAAGAATTCCTCCTGCGGTCTAACGGCCATGAACGCTCGAAAATACAGTCAGTATGTGGATAAAATGTGTTATTTCTGGCTGCCTTGCGTTAGTTTTGAAAAATCAGCAACGAATCGTAGCCGCTGGTTGATGTTCGCCAATAAGCCTCGTCTGTTTTGCCGTTTGGCAGGATCAGGATCATTTACCATGAGCTTCTCAAAGAAATTGTCGACGCTTGGGACGATCGGCAAAAAAGATTCTAAATAGTCTTTATACGAGTCTTCTTTCCATCGGATATCTGTCTTCTCCAGCACAGCTTGCTTGCCAGCGAGCTCGCTGAAATCCGTAAGCAGTTTGATTTCGATAGGCTCACTCAATTTAAGTTGTTCAATTGCACAAGATGGTTCTTCACCACCAATAATATTGGCCACTCTTATACCGGCTCGCAAAACTTCAGAACCCGAGTTTGTGGCAATGAAGTTAGCAAGCGCTTTGCAGCGCTCTTCTGTGTCGCTAATATCAGAAAGTGCATTGCGGCTAGCTGTAACTGCTTCTACAATTTCGCGAGAGTAGCCTTTTTCATCGAGGCGAGTTTTTAAACGCTGCAGCAGAAAATCAGCCAACTCAGATTTTGTATCTTCCAAATTGAGTTTTGGTTTGGCTACAGATTTATGCAAGTGCGATGCGATTTCGTCAATCAATTCTGGAAGATTCGGCGCAAAGGTTGTAGTTGTCGAAAGACAAATATCGATAAGCCCTTGAGCTTGACGACGCAAAGCATAGGGATCGCTAGAGCCGCTTGGTTTGCGGCCCATCATGAAACCACCGGCAAGCGTATCTATTCTGTCCATAAGCGATACTATTTGGCCAATTTTGTCTTTCGGCAAATTGTCATCAGCCGATCGAGGTGCATAGTGCGATGCGATCGCCTTCACCACTTCTGGTGCCTGCCCTTCTTTCTGCGCGTACCATGATCCAACATTTCCTTGTAGTTCAGGCAATTCACGCACAAGGTTCGTAACCAGATCCGCCTTGCATAAGGTCAAGGCTTGTACCAAGTGCTCATGCTCTTCTTTGCTGAGTTTCAGCGTTGGCGCGGCTTTAGATGCAGCAGATTTCAATCGCTCCACTTTGTCTTGATAGCTTCCCAGTCCTTCCTGAAATGTTAGTTGTCCAAGTTGTTCAGCTCTTTTTGACAAAGGTGTTTTTTGATCGTCAAAATAGAAGAAGCGACCGTCTGCTAAACGTGCCTTTAAAACACGTTCATTGCCAAGTTTGATTTGCTGTTTAGCTTGCGGAAGCGTGTTGTTTGCGATTGTGATGAAGTGTGGCAATAGCTCTGTTTCATGCCCGTTTCCGTCAGCGCTTTTTTCGACGGGGAAATAACGTTGGTGGTGCACCATCACTGTTTCTATTAATGCGGCAGGAAGTTCTAGATATTCCTTGGCAAAATCACCAACGACTGCACAAGGTGATTCAACAATGTTGATGACTTCTTCCAACAATTCATCATTTGTTTTTCTTGCCACACCATGAACGGAGGCTGCCGCTTCTGCAACCATCACGCGAATGAGATTACGCCTTTCTTCTCGGTTGACAATCACACCGGCTGCTTTTAATGCCTCGAGATATTGATCGGCAGTTTTTATTTTGATTTCGCCGGCACTTAAAACTCGATGCCCATAGGAAGTATTGCCGGCAGTTAAATTTTCAAGTTGAAATGCGACTGTTTCACCATCAAGCAAAGAGACGAACCATCTAATTGGTCGCGAAAATTTGAGATCGCCTGATCCCCAGCGCATCATTCTTTCGCCGGACAATTTGCGGATTGCTTTTGGTACAACGTCAACTAGCACTTCTTTAGTAGGAAGTCCGTGTACGGTCACGTTGGCAATAAGGTGTTCCACACCATTTACCGATTCTTTAGCCAGTTCTTCTACCCTAAGCTGATTCTTTGCGGCAAAGCCTGATGCTGCTGGCAAAGGCTTGCCCGCAGCATCGAAACTGCTTTTGACCGGTGGGCCCTTGACCTTTTTTTCAATGGTGGGTTGACCTGTGGGTAGTCCCTTTACGTAAATAGCCAGGCGGCGCGGGGTGGAATAAGTAACTACTTGTTCGAATGACAAGTTCTCGCCTGTGAGAAGATTTTCCAGCGCTGATTTGAGATCTTCTTCAGCTCCCAAAAGAAAATTGGCTGGTAATTCTTCTGTTCCAATCTCAAGTAAGTAATTCGGCATTCTTGATTCTCTCGCGGGCAAGGCTCGACATCTGTTTAATTCACAGGATTATATCGAGAAGAGACATCAAATATCACGTCTTTGATCGCCGCTGTTCACATGTGGCACCAAACTTGATACCACTATCGTTACATCCGTTGCTAAAGCTTTCCGCAACTGGTTTGATTCTAATTGTTTGTTGAATTAAGAGCTAGTGGGAGGCGCCCTCATGACAAATAGTCTAAACGAGGCTGCAAGCAACACCCACCAGCTATAGCAGAAAATACCCTGCCCTTGCCTTTCTAAACACTGTCCGAATGAAAATTTTCGGTTTCATTTATCTACCGCTGAAAGGCGGTATGGGCGGCATTTCTCAGCGACCGCGGCCGAGCACGGTTAGAGCGGTGCTACATGAGGCCGTATGAGTCCAGATCGCCTACACAACTCTACCGCGGCCATCGTAAATAAGCCTGTCTACAACCTTTTCGCCGACGAGATGAGATTCAACTATTTCTTTGCAGTCAACAGGAGTTACATGCGCATACCAAGTACCTTCCGGATACACGACTACTAATGGCCCGTTGCCGCACTGATCAAAGCATCCAGCTTTGTTTATGCGGATCTCCTTCTTAAGACCACGTTCGGCAACTTCCTTACGGAGTTCATCGAACACTTCAAGGGCACCTTCATTTGGACAAGTCTTGCCGCTAATACAGACGAACACGTGCTTTTTGAAGATTTTAGGGTGGTTATTTTGGTTTTCCATGGTTCTAATTCTATTTTGACACCGATAAAGTTGCTCTTATAAAGATGTGGTAGCGTGTAGAAAATTAACCGTTATGGCGATCCTGGCTTGACGACTGTAGCCATATTTGCGAGGATAGTTCCTCGCGTTTATACGCCATGACCGTAGACAGCGTGGTGCAGAGGTTCATCCTTCCGCTTAAGGGTCGCAAGACCGCCCGCCAAGGTCACAATTTACGACTTTAGTCGAGGGGAGTTATGCTCCCTTATTGTGATCCCTGCGGTTAGCCCGCTGGGATTTTTTATTTTCCAGCCCCGGCAGGCATTTACGCAATAACCCGGCTTTAGCCGGTCAAACGGGGAAAAAACATGGCTCTCAAAGCAAAAAAACAACAGGTTGTTGCCGAGTTGACTCAGTTCTTTGCTAATGCCAAAGTCGCTGTCGTTGCAGACTTGAGCGGCTTTACCGTAGCAGAGATAACTCAGTTCCGGCGCAAACTTGGTGCAGACAAGGCGAAATGCCGAGTCGGCAAAAATACGCTTGTAAAGCGTGCAACCAAAGAAGGCGATTTTGCTGCCATTGAAAAACTTGCCAAGGGGCCGTCGGCAATTGTCGTTGGTTATGAGGATCAAGTTCAACCAGCAAAAACCACAATTGACTACTTCAAGGCTCTCAAAAAGGGCACTGTCAGAGGTGGGGTGTTAGACGGCAAGCTAATCAGCGCCGAAGAAGTAAAAGGGCTCGCCGAGTTGCCCAGCAAAGAGCAGCTCTTGTCGGGCATTATGGGTGGTTTGGACTCTGGAGCTCGCGGTATAGCGGGAATTCTAGATGCCGTCATCCGCGATATAGCTGTTCTTATTGAAGAAGTGGCCAAGAAGAATCCTGCTGCTGCCCCTACGCCTGCACCGGCTGCAAAGGAAGCAGAAAAACCAGTGGCAGAAAAGCCTGCTGAAAAGGAAGAAGCGAAAGCTGCAGAAACGCCAGCTGCAGAAGCACCTGCTGTAGAAACGCCAGCTGCAGAAACGCCAGCTGCAGAAGCACCTGCTGTAGAAGCACCTGCCGCAGAAGCACCTGCCGCAGAAGCACCTGCTGCAGAAACGCCAGCTGCAGAAGCACCGGTTCCGAAAGAAGAAGCTACAAAGACCGAAGAAAGTGCAAGCGCTGCGCCTGCCGAAAATCCAGAATCTAACGAAAATCAAGAGACAAAGGAGTAAACGATGGCTACTAAATTAACCCCAACTGAACTGGTTGATGTAATCGGTTCGCTTACATTGCTTGAAGCTGCTGAAGTCAAAAAGCTAATGGAAGAAAAATTCGGCGTAACAGCCGCTGCCCCGGTTGCCTTTGCAGCACCAGCTGCTGGTGGCGGTGCCGCTGCTGTTGAAGAGAAGACCGAATTTGATGTAATCCTCACTGCTGTTGGCGACAAGAAGATTGAAGTTCTCAAGGTCGTTCGTGAAGTAACAGGTCTTGGCCTCAAAGAAGCTAAAGACGTTGTTGACTCCGCGCCGAAGCCTTTGAAGGAAAAAATCAAGAAGGAAGAAGCAGACCAGATCAAAGCCAAGGTCGAAGCTGCTGGCGCCAAAGTCGAAATCAAGTAAGCGCAAATTGAAAACACCCCCGATAATTGTCATCGGGGGTGTTTTGTTTTATGAAATGTACGAGCTGCGAGCTATATCATCCGGCACGATTTGATAAATGCGTGTCTTGTGGTGGCCGGCTAGTATCTGACAATGCTAAGCCAGAATCTAAACTGGAATCCGATTCCAATACAGAAGTCTCTCAAAAGTCGTTCCCAAAATCTATAAATGATTATTCGTATGTACCAGCTCAAGTGCCTGCGCAAAAAATTGCAGCGAAAAGAGCTGAAGCAAACGCCAATGCAGGTGATGACACCGTGAGGCCAGACACCTCCTCTGATGAAGTGCAGGAGAAACCCCGCCGCTCAAAATCTTCCCACTATGGTGTGAGACCGAAAACACCTTTGGTGGTGAGCATATTCGTTGCCCTCCTCATTCTAATGGTTTCGGCTGGGGCAACTTTTTTTCTACTTACCAAAAAGCCTGATGACGAAAGGCTCTTTTCGCAGTCTCAAAAGGAACTTGCTAACGGACAATATGCTTTTGCTGTTGCCACCCTTGATAAAGCAATCAAGCTAAAACCTAACAATCCAAGGCTTTATCTTGCTCTTGCTCGTGCCTATGTTGGTATCGATCAAGTAGATAAGGCTTGGGATGCAATAAATAAAGCAAAGCAACTGGGAGCAGGCGTTGCTGTAGAACCCAATTTAAGTTCAGAGCTGGCCAACTATTACAGACAGCGTGGTCAATACGAAAAAGCGATCGACCTACTAAGACCGCTTAGTCAACTCGGAATTCCTGGTAAGAAAGCAGAACTGGCAGATTTGGATGCTCTTTGGGGTGATGAAGCGCTGCGCAGCAGCAAGCCGGATCTGGCATTACGCTGTTGGGAAGAAGTCCGTGATCTCCATGAAGGATCAAGATTTGTAGAGGCGGATGCACGACTGTCTACTATATACGGCAAGCTTGCGAGTGCTGCCGCAGCCAAAAAAGATGATGAAGAAGCTCTCAAGTACATTGGCAAATTGAATGTCATTGCACAAAATGCAAAGAACTATGCGCTTGCGGCTGATATCTTCGAAAGAGAAGGCAAGCTCGATCTCGCTATTGAACAAATACGTCTTGCTACTAAATCCGGCGGTGGACGGGATGCCGCACTGGATCACCGTTTGGTTGAGCTTTTGAGCCGGCGGGGTAAAGAACTTTTGGATCAAGGAAACAGCGATACAGGCTATGCTTATTTGCAGCAAGCCAAGCAATTGGATCCAAAAGGTGTAATGCCGCTTGTGACAGTGAAAGGTTTAACTGCCACTATTGACAGTGGCACCCACGTGCCCCATTTGACTGGTTCGGTTTGGAATCCTACGGATTCGAATATCGACAAACTCACAATCAAAGCAGAGGTTTTCGATACCACCAAGCAAGAAACTGTTTGGTCGAAGGAGACACACATAATTGATGAATTTGTACCGCCTCTCGGTTCTCACCAGGCGCGCACTTTTGAATTCATTGCTGATCAACCGGTTAAATCCGGGCAAACAGAATTTCGAGTTTATTTAGACGGCAGTCTGTACAAGTCGTATCCGCTTGGTAAGAAGGATCCCAAAGAAGAGAGTCCTCTGTCCGCTCAGCAGGCAATGCCAGCGCCCACATCCGAACAACCTTCGCTACCGCGCATTCAGCCCCCACCAGAATCCAGCACGCCTGTTGTAGCACCATCAATTGGTGCTGGTTCATCCGGACGTGGAACATCCGCGGAAGAGAAAACCATGAAGGACTTGGAATTCTAGCCGCTGAAAACGCAATCTCCACCACGGCGTTGTGCTTCTTCCAAAAACTCTAAAGCTTTCGACATCAGCTCATTTTCTTCACGGGCGTGGGTTGGGAATGAAACTACACCGATACTGGCAGTGACACGCAGTTTTCGCATGTCTTCGCCTAGATTCCGTGTAGCAATGCGTTCTTTAATGCGTTCGCCCACCAGGACGGCGCGAGAGGAATAGGTTTCAGGGAAAATGACGGAAAGCTGGTCATGACCGCATCTGGAGGGAATATCAACGTCTCGAATCGCACCCTGAATGACTGCGGCAGCGGATTTCAAAATGTCTTCAATCACAAGAGCGCCGTGAACCTCGCCCAGCTTATCTAGACCATCTAGTGAAACGACAATGAGTGACAGCGGCCGCTTATAGCGCTTTGCTCGCTTCAATTCGTATTCGAGCTTCTTAATAAAAGTACGCGGATTATATAGACCGGTCAACGCATCGTAGAGAGTGCGCTTTTCATATTCGGCGAGCTTTTCTTCCGGCAGTTCCTTTTGACGGTTACGGTCCGAAATCGCCCGTTTTTGGGCCTCTTTAAACTTTTGTCTGTCCACGCGAACCTCAAACACCTTACGGGTGAACGCAGATTCCCGGATGAAATCTGTACCTTTACCTGGTTGTCCGGCTGGCGTTTGGAAAAACTTGCCCATATGCTCTTTAAATTCTCAAATGTGGGAAGACGAAAAGTTTTGCCTATTCTTCTAATAACCCAATTTTTTGAGCTTCTAATCAGCAGAATATCAGACCCTGACTTTCAAAAAAGGAGCCAGACTGTTTGGTCTGTCTCCTTTTGAACTGTTCAGTTTTTGAACCTACTATCTTTTGACAGCAGTTTCAGTGCGTCCTTTGGAAGGATTCACAACAATCTGCCGACCGCCAATGGTTTGACCATTAAAGTCTCGAATGGCTGCATCCGCTTCTTCTACGCTTTGCATTTCGACAAAGCCGAAGCCTCGTCTTTGACCAGTTTCCCGGTTTATAGGAAGGGCTACCGAAATTACTCTGCCGGATCGAGAAAATACTTCCTCAAGTTCCTGCTCGGTTGTTTTAAAGGGAAGGTTGCCAACAAATAGTTTCGTGCTCATATGATCAAATCCCATGAAGTGGACAGCGCTTCAAACAAATACGCGCTGTGGGCCCTACGGTCCGCAGGTAAGTATGACATGTTTGATGTCTACTGTCCTTTGTTTAGTTCAGTTCGAAAGACAAGTAAAAAGGTCTCTTACTTGGCAGCGTCTGAACCTGTGCCGGCGTCATTAATTTTGCCGTCCGGAGTGGCCTTCGTTGTAGCAGCCTTCTTGTGAGGGACGACTTTCTTCATCTCATGTCCAACTTTTTCGACGCCATGAACTGTTGCTGTCCCTGCCTTTTTGGTTTCAGAGCCAACAAATTTGACACCCTTTTCAGAGTCATGGACGACAGCTTCGCCGCCCTTTTTAACATCACCGCCAACTGCTTTTGCATCGCGGGAAACTACGTTGGTCTTTTTCTCGGTGGTGGTTGTAGTGGTGGTCTCATCTGCGCGTACAGCATAGGTAGAGACACCAGCTATTATCGATGCAACTAGAATTGCTGCCTTCTTCATATATTCTCCTCAATCTGACAATTGTACGTTGGCAAATTTACTACCTTTTCTGGGCACGGATCAACTTAGTAATCACTCGGTTTCGACCTACAGCCCAGCTCCCTAGGACTGTCCTTTCAACCAATCCTCGGTTGTCATTTGATCCAAGTAGTTATCCGAAGTTGTATAAACGATGCCCTTTTGGGATGCTCTGGCATTCACCTTCCGCATATTCTCGGCTTCCATCAATCTTTTCAAAGTTTCCTCGGAAGGATTGCCTAAAATCGCTTCACTTTCCAGAACTCTTTCGTTGCGTTTGGCAATTGAGTTGTTGATCGCTTTCAAGACCAAATATCGAATTGCCGGGACAACAAAAAATAAACTGCTGTAGAGAGCAAGAATGAAGAAGAAGAGGGCGTGGCCCGCATGATTTCGCGCTGCCATCAAAAAGAACAGGCAAAAAAAGAAGCTACCGAACAAATTAAAGGCCGCCACAAGAAGCACAACCCGTGCGTGATCCTTAGATAGTCGACTGTACGGCCAATTAATTTCTAGAAGATGCTCGGGCATTAAGGCATAGGTCTGCTCGGGATTTCGATCGCATAACGAAGGAAAGTAGAACAGAATGTTGTTTGTTTCTGAAACAATCGGATAACCGTCAAACTTGGCAAGGACACGGAAAAAGCCGCGATAGTCATTAGCTGGATTAGACATGTAAGGACCTAAATGTTCAGGCAAAATCACGCCTTCATTGAGTCTTATCATCTGCGCAATGAGGCGCCATCTTTCTTCCTCTAAATTAGCGTTTGGATTCGGTTCCCCAAATAAAAGGGACCAACATGCCTCGGCCAATATGAACAGTGCCGCTTTTCCGATTTGCTCTTTTGTGCCGTCTGTTGACTTTACGATGCGAGATCCGATTTGCGAGAAAAAACTGAAATAGTCTTGCCACATTGCGGCAAGAGATTCATAAGTGCCGAAGAACACTGAAGATATGGAGTAAAAAATCATCATCAAAAGCGAAACGGCAATCATAGAAACAAAGAGCGATACGCCAAAAGAAAATTTGAAAATGGAATATGCTTCTTTAAAGAGTTCACCGGCTGTTTTTTTAGCAAAGAGCCTAACGCCTTGGGTGAGGTATGAATAGGCAAAAGAAGGTGGAAAGCGATAGCAAATTTCGCCCGTGCGCGATACTTCAAGGGTGGCCAGCGTTTCACTGGCTAGCTGGTTAAGTGAAGCTGTCACACTTTCAAGAGACAAGCCGGTTTTAGCGACAATATCGGCGGCGCTCACGCGCAGCTTAAGCTCTCGCACTGCCTGTGCCACCTTATTTTTTTGTTTGCTGTCTATTGGTTTATTCAATTGGCACTTTAGCGGCTTAAAAGGGCAATCTTGTTGAATTGCCCCCTCACTAAAAGCATAACAACAGGCAACCACCGCCGTCATTTGCTAAACTTTGCACAGCATTGCCAGAGAGTTTGCCCGAGGGGCGAGCACTTTAGTTATTGCTCCGAGAAACTGCCCAAATTATCAAGCGGAACTACAAATTTAGATGATTAATGCTACGGATGAGTCCAAAGGTACCGGCACCGAAATTGAGAAGGTCGCACAAGACGGAAATGTGGGCGAATATAAGCTCTCAAACGGATTGAAAATTCTTCTTGTTGAGAATCACAGCGCACCGGTCGTAACTTTTCTTGTTCTTTTCAAAGTTGGAAGCAGAAATGAAGCGGTGGGCAATACAGGCTCAACTCACTTTCTGGAACACATGCTCTTCAAGGGCACTAAGAAACACAACAACGACAAAGGAAACGGCATTGACGATCTCCTCACTCAAATCGGAGCCTATTGGAACGCCACAACTTGGTTCGACCGAACTAGTTATTTTGAAGTGGTGCCTTCCGAATACATGGAACTGTGCATAGGACTCGAAGCCGATCGCATGCGCAATCTCCTTTTGCGCCAGGAAGATCATGATTCGGAAATGTCCGTTGTACGCAACGAATTAGAGCGTGGCGAAAACTATCCCGAAGAAGCGCTCGAAAAGGAAATGTATGCTATCGCGTTTCGCGAACACCCTTATCACCATCCGACAATCGGCTGGCGTTCGGATGTTGAAGGCGTGCCGATGGAACGGCTGCGCGAATTCTACGATACATATTACTGGCCAAATAATGCCACCGTCGTTTTGGTGGGCGATTTCCAAACGGAAAACGCACTCAAAATAATTCAAAAGCATTACGGCAAAATCAAAGCTTCTCCAAAAGCGATTCCTGACGTTTACACGATTGAACCGCCGCAAGAAGGTGAGAGACGTTTTGAAGTTCGCAGAGCCGGAGATTTACCGCGCGTTTGGATTGGCTACCATGTTCCTTCCGCCAGCCATGCGGATAATTACCCACTAGCCGTCATCCGTCATGTCCTTGGTGGAACTTATGAACGCTCCAGCAGACTCTATAAGAGCTTGATAGATAGTGGTATCGCAGCTGATGCTTTTGCCCGACACCATGATTTGAAAGATCCGGGTCTATTTATGATAGGCGCTATGTCGAATCCAGGGATGGATCCGGCTCAGGCTGAAGCTATTCTGCATGAAGAAATGATGCGCCTCGCTACAAAACCTGTCACTCCAGAAGAGCTCAAGAGGGCTCGCAGTGCCAACTCTAAAGGCACCATTCTTGCTAAAGCAGATCCAAGCAGTCTGGCATTTATGCTGGGCGAAGCCGAATCAAAAGCTGATTGGCACTGGTTGATGGACTATGACAAGCGCTTTGATGCAGTCACTCCCGAAGACATCATGAGGGTGGCTAAGAAATACTTTGTGCCATTTAATCGCACAGTTGGTTATTTCTACCCGGAAATGCAGGAACCCGTCCAAATCGGTGGCAATGGTAATGGTAGTGGCGCCAAGCATGCCGACGGAACTCCCAAACATGCAGAGGGCACTCCTAAGCATGCCCAGACACCAACGACTCTCAGTCAAATTATGGAATCTTTTCCACCGGTACCGAAAGTAAAAGTGGCAAGGCCAAAAGCTCCAACTACCAAATACGTCAATATGGTGAAGAAGCACGTTTATCCAAATGGCTTAACACTTTTGTTGATGGCAAATCCAGGCACCGCTTCTCTTGGGATATCCGGATTGACTCGAGCCGGCAAGTTCTTTTCCGTGAAGCAGAACTCGAACCTTGCCGATCTGGCTGTAGACCTCTTGCCTAAAGGCTCGGAGAACTATAGCAAAATGCAAATTGCTGAAATTTTGGAAGGCATGGGTGTCTCATCGGCGCTCGATTTTTCAGTGGACAATTTCCGTGTTTCATTCAATTCTCAACTCGTTTCATCCGATCTGCCCGAATTCACAAAGCTTCTTGCTGATGTGATTCGTCGCCCCGCGTTTGCCGAAGACGAGTTGACTAAGACAGTAATTGAGTGGAAAGCGAAATATGCAGAAGCAATGAATTCCACGCGTATGGTGGCATTCAATAACCTTCGCCGCGCTATATATAACAAAGACCATCCTTTCTATGAAACTCCATTTGAAGACCAACTGGCTGAAATAGATGATGTTACCCTTGCTGATATTAAAGAATTGCATAATTCTTACATAAGCCCGAATGCCACTATTTTCAGTATCGTGGGCGATATTGACATCGATGAGACAATTGCTCTCTTTGATAAGCATTTTGGCGATTGGCACAAAGGCAAAGATCGCGTTATCGCAATTCCGGAAGCTGCCCTTCCTAAGGCTCCAAAGCGTATGGAAATCAACTTGCCTGATAAGCGGAGTACAGACGTTGTTCTGGGCCACCCCACTTCTTTGCTGCGCACAGCACCAGACTTCTACTCAGCCAAAATAGCCAATGCTGCCCTTGGCCAGGACACTATCACTTCCCGTTTAGGGCAGGTGGTAAGAGACAGAGCCGGTCTTACTTACGGAATTCATTCCGCTTTCTCAGACACTGCCTTTGGTGCCGCACCATGGTCGGTGAGTCTCTCCGTTAATCCCTTTAACGTAAATAAAGCACTGTCTTTGGTATCGGAAGTCCTCAAAGATTATTTGGATACCGGCATTAGCGAAGAGGAGCTTGCCAAAGAAACAGGAAGGGCGATCGGTTCCTTTAAGGTTGGCCTTGCTTCATCTCTGGGCATCGCGCGTGCCATTGCCGAATTTGAATTTCTGGGAATGGGTGTGCAAGAACTCGATAAAATTACGGCGCGCTACAACGCTGTCACCAAAAAGCAAGTTGATGAAGCGATGCGCAAATATGTGAAGCCGGAGCTTGCCACAACTGTAATCGTCGGCACACTTGCCACCAAGTAGCCGGAAAACAGCCTTGAGCCAAAGAGTACAAATAGATCAAACCGTTCACAAACAATTTCCGATAAGGCATATACAAAATAGCTCTCTTTGGCTAACATTTAGCTCTGCTAGAAAGTATGTGTTCTGTGAGCTTGCCCGAGAATCTCCATAATAGTCAGGCCAATCCCGACAATACGAGCCTTGAAGGTCTTGAGGGGCTCCTCGACCAGATTTTCGAGGTGCCGGCCTCACCGCTTGCTGCCGATTATTTGGTTTTGGAAGATGCTGCCGGCGCGTCCGATAACTTTCAGATTGCCACCGCAGACGGTGAGGAGCGCACGGTCTGCAATTTGACTAAACATGTTCAACCCCGCCTTCATTCTTTGCATTCTCGCAAAAAGCAAGTGGACGATATGGAAGTATTAGGCACCAAGCTCAAGCTTTTCAGAGCGAGATTGCAATTTGCTCTTGAAGAATTAGAACGCTCGCGACTTGCCGAACAAGAACTTAGAATTCGTCTTGCGGATGCCGAAGATCGCTTGCGTTATTACGAGTTGATCACTGACGAAACAGACAGCAAAGAAAATTCTGGGTCCGCTACACTGATGTGACTTCGATGCCGCTTTTGACCTTTGTCAAGTCGTTCGGGCCTTGCATAGTGTGCACAATGAAGCCCGTTTTTTCCATCTGATTCTTCAATTCCGCGATGAATTGGCGGTTTTGGCTGAGCCTGTCTGTGCGAACCACAACAAGAGCATCTCCGGAATTAAGTGAACTGAGGGCGAGCAGCAACTGGGGTCTGCCTTCATTGAGGCTTAATTCGCTGCTCACAATTTCTTCGTAGATTTTTTCCAAGTTAAGAGCATTAGCCCGGCAATACTCAGTAATCCGAGCTTTCTGATGGGAAAGTGCGTCTGTTGTGTTTTCGCCGGGCACAACCCGCGCATATCCAATTGCTTTCACAATTATTCTCGCTCTGGAGGCTCGAAGGTATAGCATAGCTTAAGCGGGCGGCATGCGCTTAGATTGTATTAAGTTGTCCCTAGCGATCGCATTGGCGGACAGCGCTAAACTAAGGTTATGGTGGCAATGGCATTTATGCGAAAAACAGGATTTCATCAAAGGGCATTTAGCCTCTCAATTTTCCTCTTGGCCTTAAACGGTCCGGCTTTTGCAGCCGACAGCCACTCATCTGAGAGCCATTCAGCCGAAGGTCCGCTTACTAAGGCTGAAATCGTTTCGGCCATTGATAAGGCACGAATCCTTGGACCTGGTATTTCCGTCAATGCTGAAGCTGTTAGGGATGGCGTGCTCGTTTCTTCTTATCGAAATATGCGAGCCACTGACGACGATTGCAAAATTGAAGCAGCTCTCATAGCCAAGACAGTAATGGAGCTAAGAAAGAAGGCAATCAACCGGGTAACCGTCTACTTCTTTAGTACGGCTAATCCAATGGAGTTTAGAGAAGTAGCTGTAACTGCTGGTGATATCAAAGCGTTTGCAGCCGGACAGACAGATGAAAAGCAATTGATTGCTTCTCTGAAACTCACAGAGCCTCAATCAACGTTTTTGGAACGGCAACTCATGGAGCAAGTGACGAGAGTTGCCCAAAGACGTGCTCCTGAGATCACACGATCGTTTCATGATGGTGTTTTAGAGGTAAGCACAGATTTAGAAGGGCGCAAAGACGAGGTTGAGTATCAGCTTGCAGCGCTGGATATCGGCAGAAAATCGCTCCTGGAGAATGGTCCTGCCGGTGTGAATTCGTTAAAGTTGAATCTAAGAAACCCAGCCACTAAGCCACCTGAAATCGCAACAGTTGTGTTGCCTATAGAGGCGATTAACAAATTTGGTGCAGAAATACACGATATTTTTAACACCGCCCAGCTTGCTGAAACAAAGCCCACGCACGAAAAAAGTGACGCACCGATGGTACAAACTTTCCCTTCCGGTATTCTCGATATCGAGAAGATGGATACTCGACCCGGACCATTACAGGAAGAACGGGCTGCTTTGTTGGAACGCATTCGCCAACTTGATGACGCTGGCGTTGGCGTAAAGCCTTTTCTTGAACCTTATGAAAATATCGAAGAAGAAGTCGAAACAGCTTCTCTCGACAAGCTGCGAAACGACATTGGTCATCTAAAAGATCTTTTGGATGAGCAGGAATGGACGTACAAGATTTCAAAAGAGTTTCGACCAGTAAGGGGAAAGGGAGCAGCGCCTCCGGTTAAAGCGGCACCAGAGATAGGAGAATCGTTTTCGATGCCTAATCTGGGAGGAGGGGCCGAGACGAAAATTCTTCAACAAAGAATACTTGCTGATCCAAATGGTCTGATCAACTATTTCCAGCGCCGATTGACGCGTATTGGTAGACCAGGCGAAGACCACCCAAACTTTCCGCGTATTTTGGATTTCTTCGCTGCTACTCTCAACAAGAATAATCGTGTTGCCGAAGCGACCGCATTCGAAAAACGAGCAATACAAATTCGCAAAAAACATGCCGCAGCGGCTGCAGCCGCTGCCCAAAGCAAGCCTGCTGATGCGACACCATCTACATCCACCACTCCGTCAACTTCCACCACCCCGTCAACTTCCACACCGGCTTCTGGTGGTTCAACCCCAACTGAAAGCAAAGTCGAGAAGCCGGAAGGTTCTGGCAGCAGCGAAGAAAAACAGCAACAGTGATTTATGCTTTTCGATTACATTTTTTGCCTGGCTCTTAATACCTGGCAGGACTACGACGATGCAGCGAAGCAAGCTTTTTCTCGAGGTGATCTCACTGAGGCAGAAAGCGATTGGCGTGAAGCTTTGCGGTTAGCAGAAATTGCTGCGGCGATAGAACCAGGGATGGTGTCCTCACTAACCGGTTTGGCCTCGGTCAATGAACAACGCGGCAATCAGGCAGAATCCGAGCGCCTTTACGAACTGGCAATGCGCAACATAGAAGCAGGTCTAGGCAGGGAAAGTGCCCAGTTTGCCGTATATATGCCGAACCTTGGTTATGTTTATCAGAAGCACGGCAAGACGCAAAAAGCCGAAGCAATCTTTACGGAATTTCTTGCCACGACTGAAAAACTATATGGAAAGACAGCTCCAGAAATGGCAAAAGCTCTTGATGCTTACTCTGAATATTTGAAGCGAGCAGGACGCAATGTTGAAGCACTTGCCGCAATACAGCAAGCCAAAAACATTCGATCTAAACTGAATTGAGATCTGAAAACCTAGAATTCGAATTTAGAGATCGATCGGTAAAGCGACTTGATAATTGTTGCCAGTGCCTTGTGCTTCGATCAATGCATTCAAGCAACCTTCAATTAGTGCGGTTTCGCTTAGTCCATTGGTTGGATAAGAGGCAATACCAAGACTGATAGTTACTGTCCAATTGCGTGCTGCTTCAGCAATTCTTTCAACAGCGATTCTGCTGCGCAATCTTTCTGCAAGAGTGGTGGCACCTTCGGAATCTGTCTGCGGGCAAACGATCGCAAATGTTTCCCGGTCGTAGCGAGCTGGAATGTCGACGTCACGTATGGTCTTCATTAGAAAGTTAGCGACCCCGGCAATGACGGCATCGAAGGCGATGTCACCGTTTTCGGAAATAATTTTTTGCAGGTCGTCAATTGTTACAAACACAATGCTGAGGCTGTTCTTGTAACGTTTGGCACGTTTGATTTCTTCAGTAAGAATGCGCAAGAACGTGCTCTGATTAAACAACTCTGTTTGAGAATCGAGCATGGCAACGCGTTCCAATTCCGTTGGATCGCGTTTGGAAATATTTTCTTGAAGCTGTTGCAGATAAGTGGAATTTTCGAGCTGCTTGCGGCGCGACTCTGCATCCTGAATAAGGTTGTGGCTTCGCGAGGATGAATTGCGAAGTGTATTGAGTTTTTGTCTAAAAAGCGACTCGCGTCCAAAAATTGGCTGCTGACCTGGCGGATTGGACATGTGTATTAGCCTCGCAACAAAATAAAAGCTCTGAGCGTCAGGACGGAGAGAGTGCATTATATCCTTCCTGCCCAGTTATTGATTGTCTTAGTCACTCGGCGCACCACCTTGGCATCTGCGTGAAAATTCGTTTCAACAAGTTTCTTGAAGACCCTCTTTAAGACTCCCTTTGAGACTAGTCAGTCACAAAGGTGATTCATAAAGAATATCCAACAGAAACTTAAGGACAGAATCGCTTATGTCAAGTATCTTTAGAACAACTGTAGGTCTACTTGTAAAGTAGAACCGATCTAGGATGGATTTTTAATTGATGAATAGCCTGTTCTTGCGCCGATTTTCGACTGCTCTATTTGCGGCCGTTATTGTTTCTGCGCTCCCATTATCAGCCCGCAATATAGCTGCGCCAAATAACATTGAGGAACGACTCGATCGTGGCGAAGTTGTCGTCGGCTTAAGAGAAGAAGGCCCAACTAAGTTTGTAACAGGTAGTGTTGTTATTGATGAGCCGCCGGAAAGGGTGTGGCCGATAATGGTGAATCCTTTTGAATTTCGCGGCAAGATTTCGCCTCGCATGAAGGAAGTGGAAGTCGTCAAAGATCAAGCCAACTTGTCGATTTTAAAAGTTACTCTCGATGTAATTTTGATTCCACATTTCACGTACACGGTGGAATCCCGTTACGAGAATGGTGAAAGAGTAGACTTCCGCCGCATTGGTGGCACTCTAAAAGATTTTCGTGGCTCCTGGCAAATGTCACCGAAACACAACGGTACGCAGACAGAATTGACTTACTGCATGTACATCGATCCAGGTTTTCCAGTTCCTCAATGGATCATTCGTGAAGGTGTGAAGAGCGAGTTGCCCAAAACACTCTTGGCTTTGCGCAAACGGGTTAATGCTGTTTATCACAGATCGGAAGCGCCAGAAGAACACACTATATTAGCTGCTGTAATTCACCACGCTACTGTTGCTACACACAGAGCTGCCAGTGCAATTGCTGGAGCCGCTTTAGCGGAAACAGAATAATTTCCCCAAATTATTGATCAGAGTTATTGTTCCCTGAAGTTTCTTTGTCTTCATCCGGGTTTGCTTTCGGTATTTCCACTTTGGCTTGTGCCATTTGGCTCACCAGTATGCCCAGTGAGGTTCGCAAGACTCCCACAGCTGGTGAATGTCCATTGACGATCACTGTGATGGCAAGGCGCTTGCCGTCTTGCATTTCGAGAAGCCCTGTTATGCCGCGCACGCTGTCCATTGATCCAGTTTTGAAATTGAAACTGCCCCTTGGCTGAATGGTGGCTGGGGTTAAGAGTTCGATATAACCCTTTGAGCTTGAAGTAGCCATATGACGAAGCACCATATTTAGTGAGTAGGGGCTGATAAAATCTTTGCGCGATAGCCCGCAACCATCCCAAAGCACCACTTCCTGAATGGGCACTCCAATAGAAGCAAGCCAGGAACGTTCCTTGAGCAATCCCGTTTCTTCAAGGGTTGGGGCGTGGGCTTTTATTTCAACTTCAGATCCAATTGTGCGAAGAATTTGCTGAGCATACAAATTGTCGCTCTCGTGAAGAGTAGTTCGGATAATTTTAGCTAAGGGCTGTGATTCGTGAACGGATAAAGTATGCAAATTCGCATTAGGTGCCTCGCTTATTGTGCGATTGCCGAAATGCAAGCCCATTCCTTTTGCAATTTCCTCAGCGAGGGCGAGATTGAAAGCATCGGGGTTTGCCACCACTCGTGATGCCATTATGCCTTTTGATTCATCTTGCGTGAATACGTGGACAGATTTTTCTGATTTGTTGTAGTTAAGCCAACCGAGCGTCAAATCTGACTGTATAAGCGTCTTTTGCAAGGCGTTTTCGATTGTGCTAAGCGGTTCGAGATTGTATTTAGGCTTGGGAAAAACACCAGGAGAACTAACATTTCGATCGATTACTACGCCTGACGAAACAGGCATGTAATCTTGTGCCCAGTCTTCACTTAGCCACTCACCGGCAAAGCGTTGACCACCGCCTGGCACTTCCGAAAGTACTAGTTTTCCCTCAATATCTTTTATGCCCTTGTCACGCAGACCGGCAAATAACCTGCGCAGGTCATCGCGATTGAGTGTTGGATCCTGGCTCGCTACGAGCAAAAGATCACCTTTGATTTTTGAACCTTCTACTTGGCCCGTTGTAGCCAGGCTGGTTTTGTACACCCATCCTGGTCCTAACTTTTCGTAGGCGCATGCAGTGGCAAACACTTTTGCTGTGGAAGCAGGCGTGAAACGTTTTCGTCCATTTGCACAGACGATCTCTTGTCCGGATTCCAATTCAACAACGTCAATACCGGCTAGTGAATGTGCCAGCTCTGCTCGATTTAACCAGGCTTCTGCTACGGACTGCAGGCTTTTATTTGAACCAGTTGTAGGTGATACCGGCTTTGCTTGGACTTGATGTCTAATGACGGTATGAGCTCGTCTTTTTATATGAGCGGAGGCACTTCCGCCGCCACCGGTGGTGGCGAAGATGAGCATCAGGACAACAAACTCGATCGTCCTGCTACGGAAGACAGATAAAAGTATATCCGACAAATATAACCCGGATATCCGATCAGCGACGATTGTTGCGTCTTGGTCCGCTTTCTCTTGGTTGCGATGGATTGACGGCAATTTGCCTTCCCTCTACCGTTTGACCGTGAAATTGCTTGACTGCGGCTTCAGCTTCAGCCTGTGTCTGCATTTCTACAAACGCGAAGCCTCTCTTGTTGCCGCTTGTGCGGTCTACCGGAATCGCAACCGAAACCACTGTGCCGACTTGTGAGAAAAGCTTTTCTAGCTCTTGCTCAGTAATTTTGTAAGACAAGTTACCAATAAACAATTTTGTATTCATATCCGGATAATCCAAGTTAGTGAGGACAGCACCATGATTTCGGCACCGCAAGTTCCCTTTAGGAACACTACTTAGTATGGCATGACATTGGCTATCTGTCGCCTAAGTGTCCACCCTCGCGCTTGGAAAGCTGCTTCGAGCACTATAGGGCTTCTATTCTTAGATTGGAAAGTGCGTCCTGATATCTGCCGGCGTGGATTTTTTCTACTTTGCCCAGCACTGCAAATTGCTTGGCGGCTTTCGTAAAGATGTCAGCGTGCTCTCTCGATTCGCTTGCTTGTTCGATGAATTCAGAAACTGCTTTGACATCGCCTTCTTCACGTGCGACCCTTTCAAATTCCGGATACATCTGATTCGTTTCGTAGAGCTCGCCTTCTATTGCTATTTCAAGCAGCTTTGCGACAGTAAGTGTTTGTGGTGGATACATAAGCTCGAGATGCGCAAATGCATGTGGCGTCTCTTGCTGTGCGATTTCCTCAAACAATTCAGCAATTTCAGTATTTCCCAACCGCCGTGCGTGTTTGGCAAAATAGAGGTATTTGCGATTTGCCATAGATTCGCCGGCAAAAGCTTGTTCTAAGTTTTTTCGTGTTCTTGACGATTCGTTCTTCATATTGTTTTCCTCGCTTAAAGCCCGCATTGAAGCGTCAGCGACCAGGCACTCCCTTGCTTTGCAGGTGCCTCGTCCTTCTTTGCTTCTTGTTTATAACCGTTATGATATTAGAATACGTCTAAACATCTACTCTGTCAAGGCCCGCAATTTTGATCAACTAATCGGACGCTCCAGATCGTAAAATGCAGGAAGAAATACTTATTGCTCGCAAGGAGGAGCTAATGTCTTTGCAAGCTATCAAGCAATCCATTGCCGATCAAAAAATGATCTGTCCGAGCTGCAAAAAGCCCGTTAAGCAGTTTGAGAAGTTTGTTGAAATGGCCGACTCGGTTTGGGAAGGTGCTGGAGATTCAAATCGAATGACCACAGCAGGCTCCAAGGTTACTCTTATTTGCGCAAACGCTCCTTGTGACTGGCGAGAACGCACGGAGTATTGGTCAAACTATATAATGGACTGAGTTCTTAATTTGGATGTGGTGCGTTGTCGGATGAAGGCGTCGCTGTACTTTCTTTCTTCTCTGAAATTTTGACCTCAGCACTGGAAGCCTTGTCGATTACGGCCTCAGATACAGCTGGCTCTGCTGCCTTTGTATCCGTTGCTTTTGTTTCTACTGCCTTTGCAGAATCCGCGTTTTGTTGGGCGGCTTCTTTTCTGTCTTCAATCTTTTGAACTTCCGCTATGCCAGCTTTCTTTTCGTAACTCTGTGCGAGATTGAGATAGTTTTCGTAACTCCTAGTGTCACCTTTCAAACGATACAGATCGGCAAGTGCTTTCAAACTTTTGCGTGCTTCGCCGGAATCATTCCCGAACGTTTGTTGTCGCAAAACTAGCGAACGATGAAAAAGTGGCTCAGCTAGTGCATATTGCCCCTCCACCAAATAGGTTTCGGCAAGTTTGTCTAATTTATCGGCGAGTTCCCCTGGTTTCGTATCTTTGTTTGCATCGGCTCTTTGAATGTCTTCTTTGAAGACCGTTTCCATATTGGTTATTCTTGTTTGACTATCCGCAATTTTTTCGAGTGTTGTTGCCAGTGCTTTGGAAGCGATTTGTTTGTCTTTTTCATTACCGTTCTCAGCAATAGATTCCAGCGCCGACGCTGTGCCACTACTCGCATATATAGCGGCGATTTTGCTTGCTAGCTCGGTGCTGGTCAAAGTAGAAATCGCAAGTATGGCAGTGCGTTTACTCGCTTCATCACCTGCCAATCGCGGAATGAATTTCTCAATGGTTTGTACTTCAAGCAACCGCAGCTGGTGCTCGTTGAATATATATGTGAAGTAGCCACCGACAGCAAGCGTGATTAAACCTGAAATGATTGGCCCGATCGCAGTTAACTTATCCCAAACGTCTTTTTTGGGTCTGTCGGAAATGGCCGTTTCTGCAGGTTTTTCCGAAGATTTGATGGAAGAAGTTGGCAAAATGTGCCTAGATTCCAATCTTGATTCATCATCGAGTTGCGTGGGCATCCGGGTTCTCCTGCGATGTTTGTGCAGTATACGGCCTCTTTGCTATTGGCGCCGCTGATGTTTCTAAAGTTGTAAAATTACTAAGTCAAATAGTCCTGTCATTAAGAAATAAGGACGAAATATGAAAGCTGTTGTAATAACAAAGCCCGGTGGGCCTGAGGTGCTTCAACTGCAAGAAGTTGAAGATCCGGAACCAGAGCGTGGTGAAGTTCGTGTGCGAGTACATGCACTAGCTCTTAATCAAGCAGATATATTGCAGCGAATGGGAAGGTACAAAGGACCAGATGATTGTCCAGCTCATATTCCCGGCCTCGAATATGCAGGAACAATTGAAAAGTTAGGCAGCGATGTTTTTGGTTTTACCGAAGGAGATCGCGTATTCGGTTTGGTTGGCGGTGGATCTTATGCAGAGTATGTTGTTGTGCACCATCGCACCCTGAATCACATACCGAAATCATTGAGTTTTCCTGATGCGGCGGCAATCCCTGAAGCTTTTACGACTGCATATGATGCGATGGTTTTACAAGCCCGATTGAGTGCCGGCGAATATGTTCTCATCAATGCTTTTGCAAGCGGTGTGGGCACAGCAGCCATTCAAATTGCAAATGCTATCGGTGCAACTCCCGTTGGCACCACTCGCACTTTAGCGAAAGTGGATAAGGGCAAAGATTATGGGCTCAAGAATTCTATTGTTGCCAAAGATGGTAAGTTTGCCGACGAAGTTTTACGAATGACGCAGGGGCGCGGTGTTGACGTCGTTCTCGAGTTGGCTGGCGGGATCTATTTGAAGGAAGATCTGATATGCACAGCTTCTAAAGCGCGTATTATGGTAGTTGGCTTAATAGGTGGCACCAACACAGATATTGATTTCAGTACTGTTCTGCACAAACGTCTTGAATTACGTGGTACCACACTTAGAATGCGACCACTTGAAGAAAAAATATCAACCGCCAGAGCTTTTGAAAAGCACCTTATCCCCTTGTTTGAAAGAGGAATACTAAAACCCGTTGTGGATAAGGTAATGAAGCTTTCAGAAGCAGCCTCAGCACATGCCTACTTGCAAGAACATTCAAGTTTCGGCAAAGTAGTTCTAACCATCAATTAAAGGCACTATAAATGGTACCAGAGACCGTTACAACCGAAGATGGATCAATTACCTGTAGAGATAAGTCCACAGGTGAGTTGTATCACAATAGGGCAGGCGCTCATACTGAGGCATTCAAAAACTACATCGAGCCCTCAAGGCTCTCCAAACTCATTGGAGATGCGCATGAGTTGGCAGTGCTAGATGTCTGCTTTGGTCTTGGATACAACGTCTATGTTTTATTGAATGAACTTTTGTCCTTTTCAAATAAGTCAATACGCATAGTTGCTATCGACAATGATCCTGAGATTGTTTCGGTATTACCAGAGGTGCTGAGTGATTCCAGATTTAAGGATCTCACTAAAGCAATTGGAAAAAATTGGAAGGATAAGTTGTGTCAATATGGGCAACACAATTTTAAGTTGGGCGATCAAGTAGAGGTGTCATTCGAGCTTGTTTGCGGCGATATAAGGCAATATGTTTTCGAACTAGAGCGTCAATCAACGCGATTCGATCTTGTTTATCATGATGGATTTTCACCGCGTGTTATGCCGGAATTGTGGACTTACGATCTTTTCGCAGCATACGCAAAATTGCTCAGTCCAAAAGGAGCGATTCTCACTTATAGTTCAGCCGCAGCTGTTCGAGGCGCTCTTCGACTAAGCGGTTTGGATGTGCGTAGAACAAGTGCGGTGGGCGGCAAATCCGGTGGCACAATTGCAGCTCAGCCGGGAGTGCTGGAAAATGGCACAGAAATATTCGCTATAAGCGATGAAGAAGAAGCACGATTAAAGACGCGCTCTTCCATTCCTTACCGAGATCCGCAACTGAGCGGAACAAGAGAAGACATCATCAAAGAGCGCAACGCAGAAGTGAAAAGCAGGGGCGGCCTTTAAGGTCAAAGGTTTTAAACAGACAATGTTGGCGACTATCTCTTAGGCAATGGGCCCTCAACGCCTGGAACGAACCAATTCATATCAGCCAAGAAGTTTGAATCACCAACTTGTCCAGCGCCAAGATGCTGCTTCCCTTCCCTGTCTTTCAAAGGTCCTGTAAAAACATTCTTTTTGCCTTGTTCAATTTCTTGTGCAAGTGACGTAGCTTCTGCTTGTAACTTCGCTGGAACGATCTTGCCGAAAGAGCATAAGGCGACTGTACCATCTTTAAGCCCAAGCCAATGCAGCCCTGTTTTCATGGTGTGTTTCTGCACGGATTCTGCAATTGCACAGAATGTCGGACCCCAGTTCCAGCGGGATCCCGTCAGCCAACCGTTAGGAACGATAGCGCGCAAATCGGTCTGGTTGCTGATGCTCATGGCGTGCTGTTGCTCTGCTGTTCTAGCTACAGTGAGTGGATTGCTCAACTCACTGCCTATGACATCAACGCCTGAGCCGATAAGCTCTTTTGTCGCTTCTGCTTCTGTAGGTGGATCGGACCAGGAACTAGTCCAGACGACATGCACTTTCACTTTGGGATTGACTAAGCGGGCTCCAAGCGCAATGGCATTTACATTTTGGATGGTGACGGGTATAGGATGCGCACAAACGATTCCGATATTGTTTTTCTTGGTCAATTTACCTGCCACCATTCCGACAACATATAGCGGTTCATAAAGGCGCGCAGCAAAGCTACCCAGGTTTGGGAGAGTTGACTCGCGAAAGCCTTGCACTATAAAAACATCCGGATGACGTTTTGCTACTCTCTCAGCCGGTTCTAAGTACCCGTACGATGTTGAAAACAGTAAACGATTGCCTTGCGCAATAAGTTTTTCCATTACTCGTTCCGCAACTTCGTTTTCTGGCACGTTTTCGATCATTGTCGTTTCTACATTCTTCATGTGAGATTGTAGAAAAATACGTCCAACGTTTTGTGCGTAGTTATAGCCGTAATCTGTTATCGGACCTGACATAACGAATGCAATTTTTAACGGCTGATTTGCCGGCGCGGCTGCGATTTTTGATCCAGCTGCAAAGAGCAAAGTGAAGACAAATGCGGCTGCTAGTGCAAACCGCTTCACTGCAATCAAAATAAGCCAGCTTTGAGAAGGTCTTTCAAATCAATTACGCCGATTGGTTGTTTTTCGGGATTGACGATAAGCAAGTCGGCAATCGCGTGTTTTTCCATAATTTTTAGGGCTTCGACGGCAAGGTTTTCTGAACCTATTGTTTTTGGTGCTCCCGTCATAATGTCCTGAGCTTTGCTCGTAAAGACATCATTTCCGTAGCGCAGAATACTGCGTCGTAAGTCACCATCAGTGATGATACCGATCAATTTTCCGGTTTCATCGCATACGGTAGTGAAGCCCAATTTTTTACGATCGATCTCATTTAGAACTGTTGAATATTGATCTGCTAGTTTCACAGTCGGCACTTCTAAGCCACTTCGCATAACATCTTTCACTGTTAAAAGTTGGCGACCAAGCGAACCGCCTGGATGACTCTTAGCGAAGTCTTCAGCACCAAAACCTTTCTTTGTCATTAAGACAATTGCTAGCGCATCTCCCAGAGCAAGTGCAGCTGTAGTTGAGGTGGTTGGTGCCAGATTGAGCGGGCATGCCTCACGATTAACGCCCGCATCAAGTGCGACATCGCTAACCTTGGCCAGGCTGGAATTGGTATCACCCGTAATTGCAATGAGCCTTGCTCCTCTGCGTTTAAGAGAGTCAAGGACAACCAATAATTCTTGTGTTTCTCCACTTCCAGAAATGACAACCACGACATCGGTTTCTTCGACCATACCGAGATCGCCATGTTTGAGCTCAGCCGTATGAATAAAGAAAGCAGGCGTACCTGTGGACGCGAATGTAGCAGCAAGTTTTCGGCTTATATGCCCAGATTTACCTATGCCGGTAACAATAACTTTGCCTTCACAAGCTGAAAGCAAGTCGATTGCCTTTACAAAACCTTCGTTAAGCCTTGCCTTCAAATCCACGATTGCAGAGCTCTCCAAGTCTAGAATAGACTTTGCTTGCTTCAATATGGAATCCGATTCTGCTGACTCAGGGGCAGCAGAGAATACGGCGCCTTTTAGCTCTGGATTTTTGGGTACAGACACGAGGTTTCCTCCGCGGTCAAAAGCATTCTAGAGAATTAGACCTTAGTTGTCCTTGACAAATGTTTAGCAATCAAACGATACCCTCTTTGCAACGCTAGATTATAAGATTTATTGGATGGGCACTAATACCATAGGAGCGCCCAATTGGCTGCCTGAGATGGAAGATTCGCACAAGCGGTAAGAATGCCAGCAACAATTTTTTCTAAAGGCGATCAACTCGAACATGGACACTACACCGTAATGGGTGAAGTGGGCGTTGGTGGGATGGGTGTTGTCTATCACTGTCGCGATGAGCTTCTATTGCGGGATGTCGCTATAAAAATGTTATTGCCGGATCTCATGTCGGACCAGGCAAATCTCGAAGTGTTCAAACAAGAAGCTCGTCTGGCTGCTCAGTTAGAGCACCCGAACATCGTAACCATTTACCACATTGGCTCGGAAGATCGTGATAAAAAACCCCATCACTACCTGGCGATGGAATTCTTGCCAGGCGGCAATCTCTCCACTCGGTTAAGCGGTGGTCCGCTTGCCGTAGAACACTGCTTGAATTGGATGAAACAACTTGCAGCTGGCCTAAGTTTTGCGCACAAAAGAGGCGTTGTACACCAGGATATAAAAGCCGACAACATCTTCATTACCACTGAAGGTGATATCAAAATTGGAGATTTTGGTCTAGCCAAATTGCTAGTTGGACGAGTTCATTATAATGCCGCCATTCGGGGCATGGGAACGCCTGCATACATGTCGCCTGAGCTTTGCCGGGGCGAACCCCAAGACTATCGATCAGACATTTACTCGCTGGGCGTTCTCTTCTTCGAAATGGCGACAGGACAGTTGCCGTTTCAAGCGCGCGGCATGATCGAAATGGCGATGAAACACACCAGCGCCCCCGTTCCTTCTGTGCGCCGTCTCAATCCCCATGTGCCAGAAGTGCTGGAAAAACTAATCCATAAGATGATGGCGAAAACTCCTGAGGACCGCTATCAAACAGCGGCCGATGTACTTGCAGTAGTGGACGAACTTGTTTTCGAACTGCGCGTTTCGCGCCTTGGCTTGCGCAATAAAGGACTACTACGTTCTGGACCAATTGTTTTTGATCCGGAGGTTCTGAAAGCTAAAGAAACAGAAGCACGTAAACAAGAAGAGTTACGCAGATCTCAGCTGATTAAAGATGAGGAGAAATCAAAAGCACCACCGCCGCAAAACGATAGCAAGGAAGTCAAACCGGTTACGACTCCATCGAACGGCGAAATTCGTTCTTCTGGTCAAAAAGTAGGTGCGGTCCTAAAAGCGCATGGCTTAAAGGCTCTCGATCTTCGTTGGACTTTCAAAAGTAACGGTCCGATTGGTTGGTCCGCATCACCGATTACAGACCGTGATGAACGAGTGCTGTATGTTTCGTCGACCGATCAATCCGTTTATGCAATTGATACCTCAAATGGTGCTCAAATTTGGAGTCACCGCACGGACGCTCCGATATTGGCTGCACCAGTTTTGTTCAATGACAAGATTTTGGTTGCGAATACGAGCGGCAATCTTGTTATGCTCTCCGCCAAAGACGGCAGCATGGTCTGGAACTTAAGAACAAGCAGAAGGTTTGTTGCCACTCCGGTGTTATGCAAGGACACTCTTATCATCCCCAGCCTTGATGGCAAAGTGCAAGCTGTGGATTTGCATCGCGGTCAAGTTAAATGGGAATACAGCAGCGGCGAAGCAATTGCTGCTCCAATTCAGAATTATGGCGATCAAATTTTCTTTGGTACCAATGATGGTACTTTCCAATGTTTGGATTTGGAACGTGGTATAGCCTTATGGCAATTCCAGGCTGATGGTCCAATTGTGGCTGGCAGTGCGGTTTCCGTGGACAGTATCTATTTTGGCACGCAAACAGGTACTTTCTACGCGTTAGAAGCAGAAAGCGGAAGATTGATTTGGGATTATCCAACATCTCGTGCTATCACCTCCCGTGGTGCCATAGTATTTACGTCTGTGATTTTCTGCTCACAAGATAAGTGGCTTTATTGTTGCGAAAAGTATGGTGGTGGACTCCTCTGGAAAGGCGCTGTTCGCGGGTCAACACTTGCAAATCTGGTCACTTCAAAAGGCTCAATTCTCACAGTGACAAGAGAAGGTTGGATGCAATCTTTCCAAGCAACAACTGGTGAAATTAGCTGGCAAAGAGACCTAGCGCGTTGTGTTGAAGCAACACCATTGGTTACATCCAATATGTTGTTCGTGCCAACTGTTGAGGGCGACGTTTTGGCTTATTCAATGTCCAATGTCGAAACAGCAACGGCCAAAGTCTAAATTCCGACGCGTATCTCCCAAGTCATATATTCAAAACATATATACACTTAGACCAAATTGCCCCAAACCCAAACTGGAGTGGGATATTTGGATATTAATCTATTCGAGTTGACAAAACGAGACGACCGGTCTACTATAGATTCGGATTTCGGAACCAAACTCTTTAGAGTCACATTTTAAAGTCTGACTGCCGGAGGTCTCGAACCTCAAATGATTAGGAGATTTACCCATGACGGCTGTTCAAGTACAAAACGCAAAAACGAATACAAAGAAACTGGAAGGCAAAGTCGCTGTTGTTACCGGCGGATCACGCGGTATCGGTGCAGCAATTGCTTTAAGACTGGCAAATGACGGTGCTACCGTTGCACTTAGCTACAATTCAAACAAAGACGCCGCTGAAAACATAGTGGAAAAAATCGCCCAACTAGGCGGTAAGGCAATCGCTGTTAAAGCTAATGCTTCCTCAGCAGCAGAAAACCAAGCTTTCATAAATGAAGTCAAAAAGCTCGGAAAGATCGACATATTGGTCAACAATGCTGCGATTTTTGTAGGCGGTCCAATCGATGCAGTAGGTATCGATCAATATGATCAGGTCTTTGACACCAATCTACTGCGGCGTGGTCGCCACAACCTTAGCTGTGTTGCCTCATTTAAATGATGGCGGCAGAATCATCAACATCTCCTCAGGTGCCGCTCGAGCAAGCATTCCTGGTTTTAGTTTTTATTCCGCCACAAAAGCCGCAATGGAAGCTTTAACCCGCGTTTGGGCTCAAGATCTCGGCAAACGGCAAATTACTGTAAATGCGGTAGCTCCAGGAACGACGGTTACAGATATGCTTGATGCTGGTTTGGATAAAGCAACGCAAAAAGTGTTTGCTGAAAAAACCGCGCTGCAACGTCTTGGACAACCAGGAGACATCGCTGATCTAGTTGCTTTCTTAGCCTCAGACGACAGTCGTTGGGTTACAGGAAAGACGATCGACGCCGATGGCGGTCTGCAATTGTAGTTGAAAGGATTTTTCCAGGGGATGACGAGGCAAGGATCTCTCTCAGCAAGAGGTCCTTGCTTTTTGCAATTCATTTAGTAGTGGCAAATATGGTGTCTATATTATTATTCATCGAAATCTGTGAAACAGCCTGTGCGCGAAATACGTAGAGCGCTTGACATTTAATATCTCGGTAACAACTTTCCGCTTATACTCACCGATGATAGTCGCAATTACTAAATCGGAGCTGGAAAAATGTCAAATGCTGCTGATCGAGAGAACATAAGGTCTGCTGAAACTGAAATTATGTTAGCTGCGCAAGGACACCAACCGTATCTATCTTTCATTCAAAGAGATCTGCAAGGTTTAGCCAGCAAGAACATGCTTAACGAAGCATTGGACCAAATGCGAGCTGACGCTAAAACGGACATGGAAGTCGTAAGCAATATAAAGCCAACCATCACTGATGGCAAAGTCACAGCAATCGATTTCACAGCTGCAAATGGGAACAAGATTCATAGCGATGCAGCTCACCAATGGGCATGCTCGCTTGATACCACTTTGGGTAGTGATGTTGTTCACGCATTAACCGGTGTCGAATATGCCCAAAAGGGAACGGGCTGGGAATTCTATCAACAATCTTTGCAAAGTAGTCTGCAAGAATTCCAAGCGAAAGGAGTCCTTCCGGAGGCTCTGAAACGTATGAAGGAAGACGGAATGGGCGCAATTAAAAGTGCTACTGCAACGGAAGAAGGCGGAAAGTTAACAGCTGTTGATATTGAAACGGCGACAGGCAATAAATTGCACTTCGATGTCACAAAGCAATGGGCCTTTAAACTTGACACAACTCTAGGCACTGACATTCTACACACAGCTACAGATCTTGATCTTGCTCGCCAATTCCCAGAGGCTTATGCAACCTATCTGCAAAATGATTTGAGAGCTTTTGCCCAGAAAGGTCTATTGCCGCAAGCGATAGAACGTATGCAAAGCGATTGGTCGCTAGCCTCTCATTTTGGCGGCGTTCGTCCACATTTTGTAGATGGCAAAATCGCAAGCCTAGATTTTGTTGGTGGTCCGAAAACCGTGCATTGCGATGGCACCAACGGTTGGGCAGTTACACTCGAAAACTCGAAGCCCTCAATCTAATTAAACTGCAGTAGCATTTTCGGCAAAATGCAATCACGCTAGCTGAATAGTTTGTCAATTAAAATCGTCAAAAACATCAATATGCTCACGAAGCCATTTATCTCAAAGAAGGCTGCATTTATACGAGATAGGTCATTTGGTTTGACGATTGCATGTTCGTATACGAGCATGCCGGCTACCAGGACAATGCCGCCCCAGAAAAAATAGCCAACCTTTATTGTCACGCCTAAAAGAATGAGCGCCACTACTGTGAGGATGTGCAAAACATTGGAGACTGCAAGTGTTACTTCAGCACCAAAAACTGCCGGAATGCTAAACAACTTTTCGTTGCGGTCGATTGCCACATCCTGCAATGCGTAGATCAGATCGAACCCGGCGACCCAGGTCGAAACCGCAAATGCAAGAAGCCATGGAGAAGGTGAGAGCATAGTGCCACCTGCCGCGAGCCAACCACCAAGAGCAGCGCCACCAAGGGCGATGCCAAGAACGAAATGACATAACCAAGTAAATCTTTTCGTGAATGAATAGAACGATAGCCAAAAAATGGCAATTGGAGAGAGTTTTAGACATATAGCTGGCAATTGTGAAGCAGCCAAAAGCATGATCGCAAATGACGCAATTGCAAAGGCATAAACTTGAGATTTCTTGAGAATCCCTTTCGGAATCGCGCGTTCGGCTGTCCGTGGATTACGACGATCAATCTCAGCATCGATAGCGCGGTTAAGACTCATCGCTGCTGAACGGGCTCCAGCAAAGGCAATAATCGTAAACACAACTAATCTTAAATCCGGTAATTTTTGACTAGCCAGTATCAGGCCTGATAGAGCAAACGGCAATGCAAACACCGTGTGTTCTACCTTTATGAGTTCGCACCATTCGCGAATACTTTTAATAAAAGAGTGTCTCAGAACCGGTTGCGATTCTTTAGATGTATTTTGCATTACCAAATGATATCCCAATAAGGCTTTCGGACACCGGCTAAGGGTATTTTGGAGCCTGATACTTGATAAATTGTCATGTTGCTGGCATTATGGGCTTTGCAGGGGTGTTGTTTGGAACCGCATTCGGTAGACTGATAAACTGACGTGGTGCGTTTCTAAAACGAGGGAAAGAAACCAATATGAGTTCTACTGAAAGCCATCACGGTATTCAAACCATAGATTTACAGGGCGTTGCCTCGTTTGCGGCGCTGGTAGAGGTATTGGCCCAGGAACTGGGAACGTCCCCCGGAAAAATTCATGGCATGCTGCCAAACGGCTCTGCTTTCAATGAGCTCGTTGGTGAAATTGAACTCAACAATCAGGGTTTTCAACGCCGCATCGTTCTTTTCACAAAACCCAACTCGCCTCTCACCGTGAGATTTAAGACTTCATGGAGAGAGGGAACGAAATCGGCTGATGGCGGTATCGTTGCTGATTATTTTCTAAGTGCTTCAGTTGAGCAAATTACTCCGCAAGGCAGAGCTCTGGCACGTTATATCGAAGATATTTTTGCGGTATTAGACAGAATGGTTTCCCTTGGTCAAAGCAGCAAGCTTGCTTCAATGCAGGTGTCATCTGCAGCACTAGAGGCATTCGAAAGTGCAGAAGCAGATCGTCTTGTACGTGCAACTGAAACGAAACACAATAAGTAAGCTCGCTTAAGCAGGTTCTTTTTGCTGAACTGGATTAAAGAGCTGAATCGACTGCAAAATTCCGATTGAAATTAAATCGACAAGCAGGGCCGTGCCGCCATAACTCAAGAACGGGAGAGGCACACCGGCTACAGGCATGATACCCATGGTCATGCCGACATTCAAAAATACGTGAAACAGAAACATACACATTACGCCGATCGCTAATGTACTGCCTACGGGGTCTGCTCTGCTTTGTATGGCGGTAAGTACACCGCGAATGCAAATGACGGTGTAAGCAGCAACTACCAGCAGAGTTATCTTGAAGCCCAGCTCTTCACCAACAACTGCAAAAATAAAGTCTGTGTGTCTTTCCGGAATGAAAGCGCCTTGGCTTTGGTTGCCTTTGCCAAGCCCGGTACCGTTAACGCCACCACTACCGATGGCAATCAAACTCTGCAGAATGTGGTATCCGGAACCGCGCGGATCTTCATATGGATTGACGAAACTCGTCAATCTCTTTTGTTGATATTCCTTTAAAAGTCCCCAGAAATGGGGGCGCAGATGCCCAGCACCAACGTTGGCACATAGGACGACAGCAATTAAAAAAATACGTAGGAAGAAGTTCCACTTGTTGACGCGCCAGGAAAATAACAACCAGATTCCTAGCCCAATCATGAAACCATACCAGTACTGATCGCCCACCGCATTTAGTATCAGACTCACAACCGGACTAGCGAGAACCAGAAGATCGCTAAACGTTGCTCCGGCCCAATAAGACATGCCAAGGAAAAGAGCCCCGAAAGTTAGTGACGTGCCAAGGTCAGGCTGCTTAAACACGAGTATTGCCGGCGGCACAATGATGGCAATCAATTTGAAAATGTCGAAAAACGATTTAATCGGCCGGTTGCCGAGCCAAGCTGCCAGTGTGAAAATAACAACAAGCTTCGCCAATTCTGAGGGCTGTAAGGTAATCGGACCAAGGGCCAACCATCGCTGAGCGCCCTGGGCGGAATGTCCCTTTAACATAACGGCGAGCAAAAGCCCTAGATTAGCAAGATAGATTGGGATAACGACCCATCTCTTTGTCCAAAAGCTATATGGCACCGCGCTAAAGAATAAGAGCAGTGCCAAGCCCACCCACATGAAGTCGAGCTGCTTATCGTAGAAGCCCGAGGTGTGTTGGGACCACTTTAAAGTTGATAACCCAACACCAACAAGAAATGCGGTGGCTGCCAAGAGCCAGCCGTCAATGCGGCTCAAAAAGTCAAAGGCAATCCGCAAGAGCGGAGAAAATGGAGTAGCGCGGGAAACTGTATTCAAACGACCGAATTTTCTTGATTCAGATGGGCCGTTTTACCGAACCCATCAGCACTTGGAACGCAAGAGCCTAAAGTTAGCAATGAGGGCGGCTCTCCGCTCATATTGTTGCAGATCGAATTGGGTAGTTTCCTTATCTAACTCAAAGTACCTTTGGACAACAGCTAATAATTCTTCTTGCAGTATCTCTAATCGGCCGGCAGGCAATTCCAACCGGTCATGCACGAGCATGGTGCGCATACGGTCTTTTGCAAGACTGCCCGAAGAATTAGCCGGAGAACCAAAAATCCAATTTAACAGTTGCACTTTTAGCTCCTCCATTAGACTCGTGCGACTGGTGCAAAGAATTTCACCAATCGAGAAATCCAGGTGCTGTTAGGAGCGTCCAGATCCATAAGGGGTACATCTTCACCACGCAGCCGTCGGGCAATATTGCGGAATGCCAATCCGGAGCGAGTATTATCCGTGCCCGATACTGGTTCGCCCTTGTTTGTGGAAATAATTATGTCCTCGTCTTCCGGCACTACACCAAGAAGTTTGATAGACAAAATTTCCAGGACGTCATCGACACTCATCATATCGCTGCTCTTAACCATTGCCGGCCGGATGCGATTGATCACCAGCCGATATTGTTCGATTTCGTCTTTGCGTGCTTCCAACAAACCAATGATGCGATCGGCATCACGCACGGCAGACATTTCTGGCGTAGTTATAACGATTGCTTCTTCGGCTCCAGCAATAGCATTTTGGAAACCGCTTTCGATTCCAGCAGGACAGTCAATAATGACGAATTCAAATGTGTTTTTAAGCTCAACACAAAGCTTCTTCATTTGTTCGGCATTTACCGCTGTCTTATCCCGGGTTTGGGCGGCCGGCAAAAGACTGAGGGTCGGCATCCGTTTGTCTTTGACGAGAGCTTGTCTGAGTTTGCATCGTTCTTCAACTACATCCACCAAGTTGTAGACGACTCGATTCTCAAGTCCCATCAAAATGTCGAGGTTGCGCAGTCCTATGTCCATGTCCACCAGGGCAACGCTAGCTCCTGTATTAGCCAGCGCTACACCTATGTTGGCGGAAGCCGTCGTTTTGCCGACGCCTCCCTTACCCGAAGTTATAACAATCACACGTCCGCTCATTCAGTGTACCCGTTGCGAAAAGAAGGGATGATGGAAAGCCGGGATTTACTCGAAGTAACTCCTCGTGATACGAATTTTTCCTTCGATAAGACGAGCCGATTCCGGAGCAGCTGGCCCGCCTACTTTGATACCGGTTCTATCCGGTGAACGCGCAATAGCATTACTAATGCGAATTTGAATTGGTTCCAATTTGAGGGCTCGAATTTCAGCGTTGTCGTTGCCGCCGATGCCAGCATGCGCTATACCGCGTAATGCTCCCCATACAGTTATGTCACCGGCTGCCACCACTTCTGCACCGGGATTGACATCGCCGATGATTACGAGATTGCCGCTGTGACTGACAGCCTGACCGGATCTCAAACCTTGCTTGAGAAAGAGTGTTGGCTCTTCTTCTTTCTTGAGATTGGGATCTACGAAATTTACGAGCTTAGGAGCATCTTCCGGATCGGGAGTGTCCTCATCCGTTTCCACCATGACAATTCGATCTTCAGTTGTATCGATCGTGATGCTTGTAATGGGTTCTTCGGTCGCTGTCACTTGCGGTACTTCTACCGGCAAGCTGGCTTCTGCTTCCGTTCCTGCTTCCACCTGTGCCACTGTCGGTAGTGACATCGGTTTGCCAAGGCCGATCGTAACGCCTCTTGCATCAAGCGCACTTCTCGTTGAAAGATCCAACGAGAACACTTGGCGAGGCGTTACTCCCAGCCCCTTCGTCAAAGCTAAAAGTTGAGCTACTTGTTGTTCTGTAAGAGTGAGCGATCCCAAATTGAGATCAACCGGTGTGCCCTTCCAAAAATGACTCGACAACTGGAGAGTTGAATTGAGTTGATCTATTACTTCCTCCAAAGTTGCGCAACCACTTACGTCAATGAGCACGCCTTGATCTGGACGACTGATGATGGCAATTTTTGACATGTTTGCTCTTGGAGAATGAAGGGAAATGACTAAAGCCGCGGCTCTTAGCCGTAGCTACGCATCAATAAAGCTTCGCTGTCGCTTCGCTTTTTCTTTGCGCAATATGAACTTGTCAATCGTATGAGTTGGAAAACCGCTCGTCAAGCCGCATGGCATAACGTTTGTATATCGATCACATTTATATTTTCATGACATTAGCATAAGAAAGAACGTCAACCAGACAGATGCACCACTTGCGACTAGATGAAGAGTTTGTCAGCCTCATCTGTTTAGAGTTCTTGCGCCATCGCCAGGAGTTCTGATAATTCCAAAATTTTCAGCGCTCAGAGAAACACAGCTTTTTCTGAGCCTTCTGACATTCACGTATTCCCAACAAATTTAGCGGATGATATGAGTCAGAGGGCTGATTTGCAATAAGTGGAACAAGCGCTTCCCCTTATAGGTCCTGCGAAATAAGAAGCTAAGAGGTAGAGCAAGTGGTCAATAAGAGTTTATGGGCGATTTCGCTGGGGGCAGTTGTGCTCGCAGCTACTTTTGCTTTTCCGATTTCAGCTCAGGCTTGGCCCATTAAAGTAAAAGTATCGGACGGTGATGGCGAGCAGTTTGAGTATAAGAAAGGCATCCTAGGAGACAAAAAGACCCTGGTCAAAGACCGCGTTGGCGATGTGTATGAAAACTCACGAGGGCTCTTCGGCATTACCCAGACAACTCAAATGGGCGTCCTGGGGAACGGAGTAAAGCATCACCGCGGGGTCATTCCATGGACCAACGAAACTGATGCCCATACCATGTTCGGAGATTCAGTAAAGGTGAAGCAGAATCTCTTTGGTTTTAGGACAGCTAATGTTGATGTGCACGGTATCTCAGACTTTTTGAGCCACAAAACGTCAACTAACATTCCCAACAATGCGCCTCTAAACAACAGCCCATCGCGTGATTTCAGCAACAACCAAACCGATGCAGGACGCATGGCCGACCCAGGCCGTCTAAACCAACCTCAAGACAACGCGGCGACTGACCCATTGGTCCCACCGAACTCATTTTAAGCGCTTTGCCATAATAAGCGCTCCGGCGCAGTCTGCGACTACTTTTTAAATCTCTTGAAGAAGCCTTGGTCTTTCGAGGTTGCGGCAGCTTCTTCGTCCGCAAGCAATTGGGCTTGGCGGCGCTTCATCATTTCATATTCGTTGACTTTGACAGCCAGAGCATCTCGCTCAGATTCTCTTGTTCGTAGCTGATGTTGAATGTCTGTGACGGCGGCGATTAGCCGCTCATTTTCCTGGAGCTTGGTGTCCAGCAAGGTTGTGACGCGGGTTAGTTCCTGGTGGAGCCATTTATTTTCCCGGCTTTTGTCCGCCAATATTAGGTTTTGGGTAGTAAGTTCGGATTTAAGGTCATCCGTATCGCGAGCGACTCGCTCGAGCTCACGGGTTTGGGCCGAAAGCAATAGATTGCTTTCCTGGGAAGCAACCAGTAACTCTTGCAATTCCAGGACCTTCTCCAAAAGAGAATTCAAGTCCCAGTTTTTTTTCTGTGCCGCTGATGCCGGCGTTGTTGGCGTAGTATCTACCATAGACAGGTTATCTTGTTAGCCTTTCTTCCCCAGGGTAGTATTCCCTAAGACAATTTCCTCCAATCTAACGCGTGTCGTTTTCTCTTTAAAATTGAGTTTTTCTTAGTTCATGAAATCATACTGGTTGCGGGGTGGAGAAGTCGTCACACCTCTTGAAGAAAGGTTCGTCAATTTAGCCGTTGACGGCGCTCGGGTCAAATTATTAGAGCGGGAGCGGCCACAACCGGAAAATTCCCAAGAGATTGATTGCTCCGGATGTTATGTGACACCCGGTTTGTTCGATTTGCAAGTAAATGGAACGGACACTTGCAATTTCTGGGCGGACCCGACCGAGGCCGAATTTGAACTACTTGCAAAGCAAATGTTGAAGAACGGTGTTACCTCGTTTCTGCCCACACTCATAACAGGAGATCTCAAACACCTCCAGAAAAATATCGCATTTCTCTCCGGTCTGGGAGCGGGATCAATCCAGGATAGTAAAAGCGATGCTCCGGAAAAGAACATTTGTATGCCTGGCATTCATTTAGAAGGACCTTACTTATCACCTGAAAAACCAGGTGTGCATCCAAAAGAATTCATCCGGGCTATGAACCTAAGTGAGATAAAGGAACTCACTGCTGCGAGTGTTAAGCTGATGACGCTTGCACCGGAGAAGAGTGATTCGAAGGGAGTCATTGAGTTTTTGCGTGAACAGGGTGTGGTCGTTTCCCTCGGTCATTCGAATGCATCTTTTGAAGAGGCAGAGAGCGCTTTTGCATCTGGTATCAAAATGATGACTCATACCTTTAATGCTTTGCCAGGGATACACCACCGTTCTCCTGGCTGTATTACTTCGGCACTTCTAAATGATGATGTCTACTGCTGCATTATTTGTGATGGATTGCATGTCGATCCAAGCGTTGTGCGGCTTTTGATTAAAGTGAAAGGCGTGCATCGCGTTGTACTCGTAACCGACATCGCTCAGACCGGCACTAAGGGGGGTGGCTTAGTTGGCTCCTCGATTTATCTTTGCGAGGCGATTCGTAATGTCGTTCGTTGGCAAGCAGCATCGTTTCCTGATGCAGTTCGCATGGCTACTTTAAACCCAGCTACAGTTATGAATTTAAGCGATCGAATCGGACGCATTGGTGGAGATGCCAGAGCAGATCTTGTGATCTGGGACAAAGCGACCCTGGAAATCAAATCGATGTTTGTTAACGGAAGACGCTTTTCAGTCTAATTTCTCAATTTCGGTTCGCTGAATTTTCAACGATGCGCTTAATGTCATCGTGCAAAGTCATGGGATCAAAGGGTTTGGAAATTATTCCGGCAGCGCCTAGTTTTAGGTGATTCTCAATTTCGTGGGCCTGCACTTTTGCCGTCATGAAAATAATCGGCACAGAAGCAAGATCATCTTGTTCTTGCAATTTGGCGAAGGTCGTTGGACCATCCATGCCAGGCATCATAAGATCCAGAAGTATCAGATCTGGCTTTTCTGCCTTAGCAAGTTTGATTGCTTCGCTTCCGGAATCTGCCACGAAAACTTTCCAATCAGTCAGTCCTTCAAGAGCCATTTGAGCCACGAAGCGAATATTTTGATCATCATCGACCAAAAGAACCTTCTGGATCGGTTTGCTCATCTCTGTCCCCAAATTCACGTTTCAGTAATGTATGCTCGGATTTCCTGGCCGATTATATAGTTTTTTCTGGATGCTGTTTGCGCGCTTAAAGTGGCCTTTGAAAATTCCGAATGTGTCCGCACCAAATACAATATCAATTCAAAAGAATACAAATACTCTTAGCGACTCAGCAGCAGACAATTTCCAGGTTGTAACTCGAAGAAATTTAGTGGGAATATTCAAAAAATAGTGGGAATATGTATAGTCTGGCGCTCCCAAACTTTATTTTCAAAGCGAGGTCTTGATATGTACCGAAACGCGCTTCTGAGTGCATTGATTGGCGCCAGTGCCACTGTTGGCGTGGCATTGCCAAGTTTTTCAGGCACTGGTCTTACCGAATACCATAAACATGATAATGACCAAGCTGCTCCTGGACCGGAAGCCGAACCACTTAGTACGGTGCAAGTCAAACAGCTCAAAGCCTCCAAGAAGCAAGCGGAAGTTTTGTATCAGGCAGGTTTGAAGTTCGAAAAGGCTGGTGATTTTAAAAATGCCCAGATTTCCTACTACAAAGCCCTCATGCTTCGTCAGAAGGTGTATGGCAAAGGCGATACCGGTATTTACATCCTGACCAATCGGTTAGGCGATGTCGGTTTGAAGCGGAAAGACTGGGAATATGCTGATAAATGTTTTAAAGAGCTGATGAATGCTCAAAATAAATATCATGGGCCTGGAGACTTCGCGACTATTCCGATTTTGCTAAAACTCGCGCAGGTTGAGGAAGGAAAAAGACAACTTCCAGCCCAAATCAATTACCTCGACCGAGCGCTTAGCTTGCAAGAACGTAAGAGTGGACCTAATGCGCCGGAATGTTTACCAATTAGGTTAACGCTGCTTGCTGCCACCATAAATGATGGCGATTGGCACGACGCTGATGAGCGTTTTCAGAAAGCAATAGATATTGAGAATGGCAAAGGCAGTACAAAAACGAGAGAATATTTGCAGCTGCTAAAAGATGGCTCCAAAATCAAGAAGGCTCTTAATAAGCCATCTGAAGCTGCCGAATTCGATCAGAAAGCGACAGAACTAGAAGCACAGCTACCACCACCGTCGCCGCCGAAAACTCAAGCCGCCGAACCTCCTAAATCAGGCGCTCCAGCAGCCAGTGCGCCACCGGCAAATAGTTCGGTTGCTTCCACTTCAGACAAACCGGCTGATGTCGCACCCGCATCGCAACCCAAAAAGTAAATCTAGTCGAAGTGCAGATGCACCAAATGCAATATCATCACGTTCGTCTCACAAGAGCGATTTTATAAATCTAGATCCCCTTAACGACTCCGCAGCTAACTATTCGCAGGCTATGCAAAGAAGAAATTGGTGGAAGATTAGAATTACTGGGAATATGTATAGTCTGGCGCTCCCACCTAATTTTGAAAGCGAGGTCTTGATATGTCCCGAAACGTTCTACTGCGCGGATTTATTGGCATAAGTGCCAGCATGGGGCTAGCACTGCCCTGTTTTTCGCAAGGTATTTCAGAAATGGGTGCGGTCTATGCCTTGCCGAAGGGCAACCCATCGAATTCCGGACTGACGGGTAGCGTTGGAAAACTTTACGGAGCCGGTGCTCTTAAAACTGGAGGCGCAGTTAATTCCGGCAGCGACCTTCCATCCGCTGCAGCCGCGACTCCTGGTCTTGAACTTACCAGCGCGCAAATCAAACAGATCAAAGCTTCTAAGAAGCAAGCAGATATTTTGTATAAAGCTGGCTTAGCTGCTGAAGCAAAGGGCGATCTCAAAACAGCCCAGGCTTGCTATTACCGAACGCTCACGCTTCGTCAAAGGCTATACGGCAAAGGAGACTGGGGTATTTACATCCTCACCACCCGTTTAGGAGAAATCGGCCTCAAACAAAAAGACTGGGAATATGCCGAGAAATGTTTCAAAGAGCTAATGAAAGCTCAAAATCAAGCTCACGGTCCTGGCGATTACGATACCGTTCCGATTTTGTTGAAATTGGCACAAGTTGAAGAAGGACGAAAAGATCTTTCAGCTCAAATTGACTATTACGAACGAGCTCTTACATTGCAAGAACGTAAAAAAGGACCGAATGCGCCAGAATGTTTAGTAACCAGACTGAAATTGCTTAATGCCACCATAAATGATGCCGACTGGCATGATGCTCATGAGCGCCTCACTAGAGCAATGGAAATTGAAAACGGCAAGGGCAATATTAAGACCCCTCAGTATCTCGAACTTTTAAAAGACGGTTCCAGAATAATGACTGGACTTAATAAGCCTGCAGATGCTTCTGAATTCGACCGCAAAGCACAAGAATTGGAAGCAGAACTGCCACCACCACCTCCTCCAAAAGCTGCTCCGCCTGCCAAAACGAAAGCTCCAGCTACGGGCGGGGCAACAGGATCTGCTCAGGGTTCGACAACGAAAATGCCAGCATCAAAAGCAGCTGCAACATCAACACCTGCAGCTGCACCTGCAGCAACGGCACCTGCAACAACGCCAGCAGCATCGGCAGTTTCAACAGCTACAGTGACAACACCAGCACAGGCAGCACCTGCAGCTCCGGCACCTGCAGCTCCGGCACCTGCAGCTCCGGCACTTGCAGCTCCGGCACCTGCAGCTCCGGCACCTGCAGCTCCGGCACCTGCGACACCAGCGGCTGCAACACCAGCGGCTGCAACACCAGCACCGGCAACCACGCCTGCTCCTGCTACGAAGGCGCCAGCCACAAGCAAACCTGCAGATCTCACACCTTCGCCGGATCAGAAAAAATAGGGCTAGATTTTAAATCTCGTTCCTAAACTAATTTGTAAACAAGGTACTGGCTAAAGCCTGTTCGTTCTTTAGCGCGGACCAGGACGACTCAGACCATAACTTGGCTTCACGATAGTCTTGCCAGAAGACGGGAAGCTTCGTTTCGGGGTCTACAAATATGCGCTTCTTGAGAATTTCTTTGCCAGCGCTTACAGCGTACATATCGAGTACGTAAGTTGGGGATGTAACAAGCTTGGAAGTTATGGGACGGCTTGTCACTCTTGATTTATCGCCTTGGTCAAGCATATTAGCTTTTAGGTAGACGGCGAGTGAAGCGAAATCTGTACCCACCATCGGAAAATCGTTAAGCGCCTTTAAAAAGCTTGAATCTGGTGAAAGTGTTCCGCTAAACATTTTCATGAGCCCACCCATGTGACCGTGGACTTTCCCGTCCGCCTGGAGGACGGCTACAGAGCCTTTCTTTGGACCACTTCTAACTTCCACACGCATTAATTTGGGTTTGCGAAAATAAAATATGCCAGTTTCAGATTGCGTACCTTTTGGTTTGTACACGACCATTTTGTAATTGCTGGAATAGTTATTGAGCTGCTCGGCTGCGCTTATCATTTTGGCAATGAAGGCAGCGCCGTCATCCCCGTCCTTGAGGACCTGTCCTTGCATCAAAGGTGCAGATTTGTTTTCATCAGGTGAAGCTTCGCCCAGAGCGCTGCTTCCAAGAATAAGCGCAAAGATAAGCACAAATCCAACTGTCACACTTGTCACGAAGGTTTTATTGCTAAGTGCTGCTCGCATCAAGACTTCTCCAAAATATAGATGGGCTCTTATGCTACGCTGTTATCCGTGATTTTCCAACTCTCCAGTAAAGACAAGTTTCGCGCTCATTTACTAAGAGCCGTTTCGATTGCCGGGCTGATGGTCGGGCAACTGTTGTTAGACATATTGTCACCATTGGCAGCAATTGCCGAGGAAGTCAATACAAAAGCGACGGGCTTGCATCCACGTGTAACAGTAGCCCTGGCCCTCGGTGGTGGTGGCACCCGTGGTGTCGCACATATTGGGGTACTTCGTGGACTTTCGGAAGAGGGAATACCGATAGATTGCATAGCTGGTACCAGTATGGGCGCCATTGTCGGCGGGCTGTATGCAGCCGGTACGCCACTCTCCAGTATTGAACAAAATTTTCGAAATAGAAAAATTGAAAGGGCTTTCGATACCGTTCCCCTCTCAGTACGAATCGCTTTAATTCCAATATTTTTTATTCCGCGTATATTCGGTTATCGCCCCTATGACGGACTCTATCGGGGTGGCAAATTTGCCAAGTATCTCGCTGACCAGGTACCACAAGATAAGCAAAATATTGAAGATATCACTCAGCCAAAGTTCTGGGCAGTTGCTTCGAACCTTCTCGACGGCGAATCTTACGTGATCAAAAGCGGCAATATCGGCAGAGCTTTACAAGCTAGCTCCGCTATTCCTGCTTTGCGCAGACCGGTTGAGTACAATGATGCGCTTCTAGTTGATGGCGGTATTGTCGCTAATTGTCCAGTTAGCAGAGCACGTGAAATGGGTTGCGATTTCGTAATCGCTGTAGACGTAGATGACCAGATAGAGTGCGTTCCTAAGGACTCATTTCGAAAGATTGGCAGCGTTCCTCAGCGATGTATCAGCATGAATCTGCGCGTATTAGATTGGCCGCAAATTTCTGCGGCAGATGCTGTTATTCATCCGGACCTGCGCAATATCAAGCTTCTATCTCATTCCGAAAGAGATGTGACGAAGGCACTTAAAGCAGGAGAAGTTGCGGCTCGCCGAGCTGCTCCCATTATCAAAAAGCAACTTGCAGAATTGCAGAGCGCTCTGGCTACGAAGTGATTTGGACCGAAACCGTCAATTCATCAGGAATGCCAGTCTTCATATAGGCATATCGAGCCGCTCCTAATAGAGCCGTTTTGTCATTGAGAATCGCTTTGACAGGTATATTACGCAGCACCTTTTCGAAACGTCCTTTTGAAACGAACGCTTCGAAGAAAAGAGGCGTTTTGAGGCGATCTAATATTTTAGGGGCAATGCCACCACCAAGGAACATTCCCTGGGTAGCCATCAATTTTAGAGCGAGGTTGCCGGCTTCTGCGCCGTAGAAAGAAACAAACATGTTTAATGCCATGTTGCACAGTTCACTTTTACCGGCCAGAGCATTGCGAGAAATAGAAGCAGCAGCATCTCCTTGCAAAATCTCAGCTACCATCCAGTCTGGATCTTGTCCGTAACCAGTGTCTTTCAAAAAGCAGTAAATGTTAAACAGACCGGTGCCCGATACCAAACGCTCCCAACTTACATTGCCGTATCGTTGTTGCAAGTATTCCAGAAGCTCGAACTGTTGTTTGTTTTTCGGGGCGAAATCGGAATGACCACCTTCACTGCTGAAAGGCAGGAGTTTAGTGCCATCCCAGTACAAGCCAGCTTCGCCTAAACCAGTGCCGGCTGATATCAACCCAGCGTTACCTTCATCTTCCTGAATTCCCTCGTTAATAACGTAGAAGTCGTGGGGTTGCAAAACCTTTATGCCATAAGCATTCGATTCAAGATCGTTTATCAAAAAAACATGTTCGGTGCCAAGGCACTCTGCTAATTGCTTCGTACTAACTTTCCAGGGCAAGTTAGTTGCGATTGCTTCGCCCTTACGAGCGACACCGGCAAATCCAAAACAAGCTGCTGATGGCTTTACGCTATGGGTGTCCATGAAGTTGATAACGATATCTTCCAACGATGGGTGTCGGCCGCTTTGATAAAGCTTCTCCAAAATCGGTTGATATTTATCTCCATCAGGATCGAACGTGGCAAGTCTTGTTTTAGTGCCGCCGATGTCGCCAGCAAGAATCATTTATCGAGTTGTTCCTATGAGATGGCCTGTTGCACAGCTGCTAACAAAATCTTGAGCTGATTAGTTACATCTTTCGGCAAGTGAACGCGAAGAGCTCGTCGTTTTCTTTCTGCTAGAACCTGGAAATCACCTCTTGCTTGTGCTGCTTTAACGATGCTGAATGTGTATTTTTGCTCCGGTACCTTCAGGTCTTTAGCGTCTTCGGCTGTGATTTGCAAGAAGACCCCAGTGTTCGGTCCACCTTTGTAGGCTTGTCCAGTAGAGTGCAAAAATCTAGGTCCGAATCCAAGGCACGTGGCGACTTTCTTTTTGTCACGAACGTTCATGCGGATTTTTTCCAGCTCGTCTTTGTGCTCATCATTCATTTGAATATAGGCGAGGAAAGCAGCGTAATCACCGGGTCTGAGACGGTCGAAATGTGCTTTCAGATATTCGACAAGCGTTTTTGCGCCGGATTTTTTAAGCTCTTCGACATTGGCAGCATCACTAAACAATTGGATGCCGTTTTCTTCGAAGAACGGTTGTTCGGCAGGCAATTTGCCTGTCTTTTCGTATTCGCCTGTGATATTGCGGGTAGCAACTTTGCTAGCCTCAACGTCCGGCTGATTGAAAGCATTTATGCCGATGATCGATCCGGCAACAGCGGTGGCAATTTCCCAGCGGAAGAACTCTTGACCGATGTCGTAGATTTCTTCCAGGTTGAGCCGAACAACGGCTTGACCTGCTTCGATCAGTTTGTCGACTTGCTTATCTTGTTGTGCATCTGGCTTAGAACTCAGACGTACATAAGCAAAGAGACGGTCCTTACCATAATCATTTAGGTCATCAATGATTTCGCCATCAACTGGTATAAGACCTTTGCCTTCCTTACCGGTGGATTCCGCAAGCAGCTGTTCAAGCCAGGCACCGAGATCAGAAATTGCTGGGGAAGTAATGATCGTCACTTTGTCTTTGCCGGCTTTGGCTGCCACCCCCATGATTGCACCAAGCAAAACGCCCGGATTATTTTCAGCAGGAACGCTAGCAGAGCAGGCGTGCACCATTTTCTCAGTGCGATCAAGCAACTGACCAATATCAACACCCATTACGGCACCCGGTACCATTCCGAAATCGGAAAGCACAGAGTAACGTCCGCCAATGGAAGGCAAGCCGTAGAAGATGTGATTGAATCCATCAGTCTTGGCTACAGTTTCCATTTTGGATCCCGGATCAGTTACGGCAATGAATTGCTTGCCGGCTTTTTCGGCACCAACTTTGGCTTTCAACTTATCGAAGAAGTATTGCTTGAAGATGTTTGGCTCAAGCGTGCTTCCGGATTTGCTGGAAACAATAAAGATGGTTTTTTCGAAATCAATCTTTTGTTCGAAATCGGCTATTTGAGCTGGATCTGTTGAATCTAAAACGAAAAGTTCGGGATAGCCGTTTTGCTTGCCGAAACTTTTCTTCAACACTTCCGGTCCTAAACTTGAACCACCCATTCCTAGCAAGAGCGCATGTTTGTAACCGCCCGCTTTCACTTCGTTAGAGAGATCTTGCAAGTGTTTGATATGAGCGGATTGGTCGTATGTAATACCCAACCAGCCAAGCCATTTGGATTCATCAGAGTTGGTCCAGAGAGAAGCATCTCCCGCCCAGAGTCTGCGTACTTTTTCACCTTCTTGCCATTGCTTGAGTGTTTCATGCAATGCCTTTGTTAGGCTGTCATCCAGATGGTAGGTGATCGTATCTAAATGAGTAGTGTGAAGAGCAGCACGTTTTTTGCTTAAAGCATCCAACAATTTATCGAAGGCATCAGCAAAGAGTTTTACTCCCTCAATGGTGAGGTTATCGCAGACTTCTGTAATGGACAGACCTACAGCTTGCAGATTGGCCATTACTTCATTGGCTTGATCAACTCCAACTGCTAAAGTTGCTGTGGGCTTGCCGTGATCGCGATAGGCATCAAGAGTTGCCGGTGGCACGGTATTAACAGTCTCTGGTCCAATCAAACTATCTACATAGAGGGTATCGGGATAATTTGCATTCTTGGTGCCAGTAGAGGCCCAGAGCAATCTTTGCGGCATGGCACCCTTTTTAGCGAGTGTTGCCCATCTGTCTTGGTTGTAAAGGTTCTTGTAGATTTGATAGGCCAACTTGGCGTTGGCGATAGCAACTTTGCCAAGAAGGCTTGTGAATTTCTTTTTCTCAGCATCACTTTTGGCAGCTTCTGCTCTCTGGGTGAGAGTGTTATCTATGGCCGAATCGATGCGGCTGACAAAGAAACTAGCGACACTTGCAACCTTACTTACATCGCCGCCTTTGGATGCGTATGTTTCGAGACCTTTTATGAAGGCTTCTGCAACTTGCTTATAAACGTCTTGTGAGAAAAGGAGTGTGACGTTGATATTGATACCTTCCGAAATTAAGGTTTCAATGGCAGGAATACCAGCTTTGGTGCCCGGTACTTTAATCATGACATTCTTGCGATCAACTCGCTTCCACAAACGGCGGGCTTCATCGATAGTCGGTTGAGTTTCGTTAGCGAGATACGGTGAAACTTCTAAACTGACATAGCCATCATGACCTTTTGTTTCGTCATAGACAGGACGCAAGACATCAGCTGCATGTTGAATATCGTCGATTGCCAAAATTTCGTAGAGCGCCGGTGCATCGAGATCTTTTTGCGCCAATTCTTTCAGGGCGCCGTCGTAATCATTGCTGCCTGCGATCGCCTTTTCAAAAATGGCTGGATTGGAAGTAACTCCCTTCAATCCATCATCCTTGACCATGCGGGCCAATTCTCCGCTTGTGATGAGATTCCTGCGTACATAGTCAAACCAGATTGATTGACCAAGTTTTGCGAGTTCGAGGAGCGGATTAAGTGTCTTAACTGTATTCACTAGCTAGTCTCCCTTAGATTGAAGCTGTGCTTTGGCGGTAGAAACAACGTGTTGAACCGTGAAACCAAACTTTTGTTGTAATTCTTTGAGTGGTGCCGAGGCGCCGAAAGTTTTCATGCCGATAATCGTTCCTTTGTTACCGGTATAACGTTCCCAACCAAAAGTCGCTGCTTGTTCAACAGCAACACGGCAGGTAACGGATTTTGGCAGGATACTTTCGCGGTACGCATCTGATTGATGCTCGAACAATTCCCAGCAAGGCATGCTCACAACGCGAGCCTTAACGCCTGAGGCTACGAGCTCTTCGTAGGCACTCATGCAAAGACCAACTTCGCTGCCCGTTGCAATCAATATGATTTCAGGCGTGACGCCTTTGGTTTCAGCCACTACGTAGGCACCATATTTAACGCCTTCGGCGGAATTATATTTAGCGCGATCGATCGTGGGCAGATTTTGTCGACTAAGTATGAGGCAGGAAGGTTCATGCTGGAATTGCATAATTACTTTCCAGCATTCAACTACTTCGTTGGCATCAGCTGGTCTAAAAGTATGCATGCCCGGAATGGCTCTTAGTGCCGCTAGATGCTCGACAGGTTGGTGGGTTGGCCCATCTTCTCCTACTCCAATTGAATCGTGCGTAAAGATATAGATAACTGGAATCTCCATAAGAGAACTTAAGCGCAGGGAAGGGCGCAAATAGTCACTGAAGATCAAAAAGCCCGAGCCATATGGGCGAACTTTTGAGAGCGACAGTCCATTAAGCACCGCTGCCATAGAATGTTCTCGAATGCCAAAATGAAAATTGCGCCCACCGTAATTGGTGGCACTAAAATCACCGGCTTCCGGGAAGGTCAATCTGGTTTTAGTAGAAGGAGCAAGATCGGCTGATCCACCAATAAGCCAGGGAACATTTTGAGCCAGTATGTTGAGCACTTTTGCAGATGAATCGCGGCTGGCAATCCCCTTCGCATCAGCTGGAAAGACGGGCAGATTTTTATCCCAGCCTTCCGGCAACTCGCGCTTTTGCATGTGCTTCAATTCTTCAGCCAACTCTGGATATGTCTTCTTGTATTGTTCGAGTTTGTCGAACCATGCTTTGCGAACTTGCGCACCACGTTTGCCGATGCCGCTTTTGAAGTGATCGACTACGCCATCGGGAACATAGAATTGTTTGTCTTCCGGCCAGCCGTAAGCTTTCTTGGTGAGGCGCACTTCTTCCACACCGAGCGGCTCCCCGTGCGCAGCACTTGTGTCGTGTTTATTAGGGGCGCCATAGGCAATGTGACTGTCAACAATGATGAGACTTGGACGGTCGTTTATTTTTTGAACGCTTTCAAAAGCGCGATCGAGCATTTCCAAATCGTTAGCATCACCTACTCGAGTCACGTTCCAGCCGTAAGCCAGAAAACGTGTTGCCACGTCATCGCTGAAAGTGAGGTCGGTATGTCCTTCAATCGTGATGCGATTACTGTCGTAAATCCAGCAAAGGTTGGGAAGGCGCAAATGACCGGCAAGTGAAGCCGCTTCACTGGAGATTCCTTCCATCATGCAACCATCGCCGCAAAGTGCATAGACGCGATAGTTGAACATGTCGAAATCGGGTTTGTTGAAATACTTAGCCTGCCAGAGAGAAGCTATCGCCATACCGACGCTGGTAGCAAGACCTTGTCCAAGCGGTCCAGTGGTGGTTTCCACACCCGATGTCCAGCGGTACTCCGGGTGGCCAGGGCACTTGCTGTCGAGTTGTCGAAAGTTCTTAATGTCATCCAGGCTAACCGACAAACTGCCAAGCGTCTCGTATTTCGCATTAACGGCTTTCACGCCGGTAAGAAATAGAATGGAATAAAGAAGCATCGAAGCGTGCCCAGCCGATAGAACAAAGCGGTCACGGTTCGGGTAAATCGGATCTTCCGGATCGAAATTCAGGAACTTTTGCCACAGCCAATAGACAACGGGTGACATGGCCATCGGTGTGCCGGGGTGTCCGGAGTTCGCCTGCTGAACGGCATCGATACAAAGAGTGCGCATTGTGTTTATGCAAAGCTGATCGATGGCGGTTGTTTTCGTAATTACGTTTGTCATGCTCTTTTACAAATCTCTCCGTGAGTTATTCGAGACAGATGCGTTTGCATGCGCCCTTGGCAACACAGCCCGGCCCATTACTATTGGTTTCCCACAGGCGTAAGTCTATCCCATTACCCAAGCCGCTTTGCTAACTTTTAATTACAATCGCCGCTATTTACGGGTCAGGACCTCGATGCCGCTCGCTTTGGCAACGATAACGTTTTTGGCAATGCCCACAAATAGCCCGGTTTCGACCACTCCCACTACCATCTTCAGTTGTTGAGAGAGTTCGCGGGCATTATCGATTGGGCTGAAAAGGCAATCAGCAATGTAATGCCCGCCATCGGTTACATAGGGCTTGCCGTCCTCGCCGGGCCTTAAACGAGGCGCACCTCCGAGTGTGGTAATGCGTCCTAAGGTAGATTCAAAGCCAAAAGGCACAATCTCTACAGGAACCGGTCCATGGCTTGCCAATTTGGTCACAAGCTTACTTTCATCCACAATTACGATCATGCTTTTGCTTGATTTAGCGACAATTTTTTCTCGTAATAGCGCGCCGCCCAAACCCTTTATGAGATTCAAACTGTCCAATTCAACCTCATCTGCACCATCTATGGTTAAGTCCAAACGAGGGTAAGTGGACAAGTCGGACACTTTAATACCAAGTGAAGTTGCCAGTTGGTGGGTTCGTTCCGAGGTAGGAACGCCCGTAACATTGAGTCCCTCTTTGACGCGCTGTCCGAGAGCTTCAACAAAAAAGGTAGCGGTAGAACCTGTGCCAAGCCCAAGCAGCATGCCGTCCTTGACAAACTCGAGCGCTTTCAAAGCAGCTTCTTTTTTTTGAATGTCTTTGTTTTGCACTGTGGCCACTGTATGTGATGGCACCTCCGTGGGCCGGATTTTTTACTATCCAGTAATTTTACTAACGGCTAACGGGTTTAGATTTTACTCTTCATTTAATGAGTTTAGTAGGCATGCTAGCATGACACGGCTTCGCTGAAAAATATCTTGACATATTCCAGCCATAAGCACAGCCCAACTGAGCAATTCCTGGGAGAGAACGGTTATGGAAGAAGCGAAAACACCCGCAAAAAAAATATCTCTCTTGTTATCTGATGTAGATGGCACGCTTGTCACCCACGACAAAGTCTTGACTGATCGTTCTGTAAAAGCAGTTCGACAGCTGAACGATGCCGGAGTCAAGTTTGCGATTACAAGCGGCAGACCGCCTAAGGGCATGCAGATGCTGATCAACCCGCTTCATTTAACGACTCCAATTGCCGGGTTCAATGGCGGCACTTTCGTGCTTCCGGACCACACCATGCTCGAAGAAAAAACTCTTTCGAAAACGGCCGTCCAAAAAACAATAGAGATCATCCTTAAATATGATCTAGACCTTTGGCTCTATTCTGGCAATGACTGGTACGTAAGGACACGCGAAGCACCGCATGTAGACAGGGAAGCATTCACTGTTCAATTTGAGCCAATTGTGGTTCCGGATTTTCAGGACTTCCATACTGAAGTAACGAAAGTAGTTGGTGTTAGTGATCAATTTGATAAGGTCGAACAGTGTGAAACAGAATTGCAAAATGCACTTGGTGCGTCTGCTTCAGCTACTAGATCTCAACCTTATTATGTCGATGTTACCAATCCGGATGCCAATAAAGGTGGAGTGCTAAAAATGCTCTCCAAATATCTTGCAATTGATCCGTCTGAGATCGCCACAATTGGTGATGGACCAAATGATGTACTCATGTTCAAACTGGCTGGAATGTCGATTGCCATGGGCAACGCATACGACACTGTGAAACACTCCGCGACCCATGTAACTGATTCAAATGACGAAGAAGGTTTTGCTAAAGCAGTGGAACGCTTCATATTGCCGGCTCTAGTGCCTACCAGATCCTAATCAAAGATCTAAATTTAAGAGGAATTGAAAATGATCAAATTGGATACCGCTTCTGTAGAGGTGAAGGCTGATTCGCAAGCAGTGGCACTTTATGTTGCTAATTGGTTAAAGGATCTCGCTCTTCAGGCAAAGGACAAATTCAGTATTGTTCTTTCCGGGGGATCAACTCCAAAATTGCTTTATTCACTCATGGCTCAAGCACCGTACAGCGAGCAATTTCCTTGGAACAAGGTGCATTGGTTTTTTGGCGATGAACGATTTGTGCCTAAAACAGATGATCTAAGCAACTACAAAATGGTTAATGGTGCCATGTTCAGTAAGGTGCAAATTCCGGCTGCCAACATTCACGCACTCAAGACGGAATTAAACGATGCAAAACTAGCTGCAAAAGATTATGAGCTTGAATTGAAGCAGTATTATGGTGCTGAAAAACTTGATCCAAGTCGCCCTCTCTTTGATGTTGTCCTGCTAGGTTTAGGTGAAGATGGCCACACCGCTTCTCTATTTCCTGGCACTGAAGTTTTGAAAGAAAAAGAAGCGTGGGTTGCAGCTGTCATTGGTGCCAAACCAGAAGCTCGCATCACCATGACTTACCCCGTTCTGGAATCAAGCAGGCATGTCGCTTTCCTTGTTACCGGTGCTGGTAAGCAAAAGATTCTGGCCGATTTGTTTGGTGGTGATAAGAACTTGCCTTCTGCCAATATAAAAACGACCGGACAACTACACTGGTTTTTAGATCAAGAAGCAGCTCGGTTAGTAAACGATCGTGGCTAGACTACAAAGCAAAGTTGCATTGGTAACGGGTGGCAGTCAGGGCATCGGCCGGGATATTGCTATTACGTTTGCTCGTGAGGGCGCGGATCTAATTATTGATTACCGAAGCGAACGTGATCTTCCCATGGCACAAGAAGTGGCAGCAGAAATTGAAAAAATGGGCAGACGTTGCGCCATTATTCAAGCAGATTTGAGCAGTCTTACTGAAATTGCTCAGCTTATTAAAACCGCAGTTGCAGATATGGGTCGCATCGATATTCTTGTAAACAATGCCGGCTTAGAAAAACGAGCTTCGTTTTGGGAAATAACCGAAGCTGATTTTGATCTGGTCTTCAATGTTGATTTAAAGGGATTGTTTTTTACAACCCAGGCTTTTGTGCAGGAAGCAATGAAGCAGAAGTATCCTGCCAAAATCATAAATATAAGTTCGGTTCATGAAGAGCTGCCATTTCCACACTTTACCGCCTATTGTGTAAGCAAAGGTGGCGTCAAGATGATGACGCGCAATTTGGCAATTGAATTGGCTCCTTACAGCATAACCATCAACTCGATTGCACCAGGAGCAATCGAGACACCGATCAACAAAGCATTGCTCAACGACAAGACTAAGCTTAATTCTCTGCTTGAGAATATCCCATTGGGAAGGCTTGGGCAGCCACAGGATGTATCAGGCGTGGCTGTCTTTCTCGCTTCATCAGACTCGGACTACATGACAGGTACAACCGTCTTTGTAGACGGTGGGTTGCTCTGGAACTATCAAGAACAGTGATACCGAAAGTGGTGCGCCCAAACAGAAAGAACTAGTTTTGGCGTTTTGCAAGCGGAACTGATTCGTTTTCGAGATTTTTCAATTCAGCACTAGCAACACTGTCGGCCCTTTCCAGATGCTCTACTGTGATGGGCTTGTCTTTTACTTGCGGTGCCGGTGCTTCTTTAACTTGTTTCTTTAAAGCTTTGATGGCGCTGTATATGGCAAGACTTGTGAATCCGGCCAAAACGCCAGGCAACAATTCAGTAACAAGATTACTTGGAGCGGCAGTGCAACTTGGACTGAAATGGTAAATGAAAGAGACTGCTATAAAAGGGATGAAAAATGACAGACTGCGGGAGTTCGAAAACATGCAGCTGCTTTCAGACGAGCAGGAACTTTGGGAATCACAGCTTGTTTTGCTGGAGCGCGAACAATTTCCCATTACTTACACCTCACCGTGAGTACACTCTAATGAAAAGCATAACCCAAACTCGAATGATCTGCTGAGTCATTAATTACCATTACGGTAAGCTGTTTTGATTTATTCCCAGACCAGTTTCCCAGACCAGTATGTGAGGATTTATGGATTTCCACCCGGTTAGTCCGCCTGATTCAGTCAAACGCCCAGCTATCTACGCAACCCTTATAAGCCAAGCCAACAAACCTGTTTCCGTCACAAAGCCTGCCTCAAAGGCAGTCGATACGTCCAAATCTCTTATTGTTACTAACCTTGGCGCATTTAAGTCAGTTACTATTCCAGCCGGCTGGCACGAAGTATCAAATTCGTCCAACCGCCCGTTCCATTCTTTATCCACTTTTGTGGGGAGCGATCCGGATCTGAGAATAGCGGTACTTTGGTCTAATTTGCCTGCCAATGCCGAAGATATTCCGGTCTTTCAGGAGCTTTTGGGATCGAATCCAACCGCCGAACCGAAGGTCATATATACCGAAGGGGATACCATTACAGAGGATCTTCATCGCATTTTTCATCGTCTTACACCGCTAATCGGACACAACCATGTCGGCAACAACCAATTGGCTCAGGTCACAAAGTCTGAACAGCTTCATCCACCCATATTTCATGTTACTAAGGCGACAGTCACCCAGGTGAACGGCAAAAACGTTCTGTTAGTAGATGGCTACTACCAGAGCGAAGGTGGAACAGCTTTGGATTATTCCCAATCACTCTTTGCGCCTTATGCCGATGACTTTGGAGTGGAGATACACCACATTGCTTTTGAGTGCAAGGACCAAACCAAGTTTAACGCGGCCCTTCCTGTGTTTGGAAAGGTGCTTTCCTCAGTGGAATGGTCGCAAACTGCTAAACCAGAGCCGGAAAGAACTCCGTCTGCAAGTGCTAATCAACCCCAAACCAACTAAGCAAGATATTGCGGGCGCCAGATTGCTGTTTTGCCTGGGCCATCTTCATGTCCTGGTAGGCTGCTTGTGCGGATAAGACATAAGGATTTGGTACAACAGATTTCGGTATAACCGATTTAGCTTGGGAGTAAGCCAAAGAAGAATTAACAGGATTGGCAGGCGGCATGCCGACTTGTGAGGCGATCACTTGCCCGATCGAAAGTGGTTTCGTCTTATCCAGACAGGGTGGTTCGGGAAAGTAGATCATTGTCATTGCCTTTAGTTAGAGCTTCTATGGCTTCAATACTAGTTAGGTGGGCTGACAATGCGGTGACAGATCTGTGACCGTTTTGTGGCAGTTAGGGCAATAACGGATTGCTTGTCGAAGAGGATGGTGATTGAGTTTCGACAGGCGGCGGTTTGAGGAATGGATCGGATTCTGGGTGAAGTTTTAGTTTTGCCCACTGCCAAAAATCGATGTTGTAGACGTTTTCTAGATATTGTTTGCGGATGGCGCCCACAAGACCACTCTTCTGTCCTTCAAAGGCAATAGCAAGCGGCAATGCTCGATTCAACATCTGTTGAGATTTTAGGTATTGTTTGTCTGCTGAGAGCGAAAGCGAATAATCAAAGAAGAGCTTTGCCAGGTAGTCGCCCGTGTGGCTCTTATAGTTAGTCCAGATATCAAGTCCGCTTAGGAAGTAGCGTTCGGCGTTTTTGTAATCATGCATGCGCCGATACGTATCCGCAAGGCGCGCACACGTTTTTGCGTATGAAACGGGGTCCTTGAACTTGTTTGCATTGGTAAGACCGTATAGCTGCAAATAAACATCCAATGCTTTTTTGTTGTCATCTCGTTGGTTGTAGATATCGCCGAGTATATTGAGGGCGGTCATTTTGCGACCGATATTTCCTTTTGAGTTAGGCTCAGAATCTAGAGTTTCTCGCGAAATGCGTTCCGCATCTTCGTTTTGGCTTTGCATAAAGTAGCTAAGGGCCATATTCGATTTAGCCTCAGACATGTTCGCGTTTGGATCCGCTGTTTTTTGCAATTCGATCAATTGTTTAAGTTGAACGGCAGCATCAGCCCATCTTCCTGCCTGCACAAAAAGGGTGCAAAGATCGTTTAGGGCCTTTATGTACTCTTTGGAGCTCCGGCCCTTTTCTTGCTCGATTGCTTCAAGCTCAATACGAGCATTTTCGCGTTTTGTTGTGAAATCCTCAACAATGCTTTTTGGTTTTTTGTCTATGACAAGCCAAATGCGATTTTCATCATAATGCGGATATTCAGTTGTAGATTCGCCGCCGCTTGTAAGAAGCACGAAAGCCCAATAGGCAATTATGCCGAACAGCAAAAGCACACCTAAAACGGAGGCAATTATGCCCCAAGGAACTTTCTCGCTTGCCAACTGACGGAGGCTAGTTTTGGCGAAGCCTTTCAAGCAATAAGCGGTGGTTTGCCACTTGTTGTCATTGGCATCGAGCATCATTTCTAAATCAGCTCGCAGTTCGCCCATAGTCTGGTAGCGTCTTTCCGGCTGCTTTTGAAGAATTTTGGAGACGATTGCCTGATAGCGCTCAAACGATCGAGACGGTGGCATAAGATTGCTCACCAATGGTGGTGGCGTTTCATTCATGTGTTTGTAGGCTGTTTCCATTACGTTTTTGCCTACAAATGGGGGTTTTCCATTTATGCATTCATACATTACACAGCCGTAGGCATAGATATCTGATCGGGCATCTACCTTCTTGCCCATCGCCTGTTCCGGACTCATGTAAAGAGCACTGCCGAATACTTCACGCGATTGCGTAACGAGGCGTCCGCCCTTAGCATCTTGCGATTCTTCGACGAGCAATCTTGCAATGCCGAAGTCCACAATTCGCACGTCATCGACGCTGAACTGATCGTTTACTATGCAGATATTGCTTGGCTTGAGATCGCGGTGCAGGATTTTTTGCTGGTGGGCGTATTCCAATCCACTTGCCGCTTGCTTGAATATCTTGCAGGCGCGCTCTATATCAATGTGGCCAACTTTGGAAAGGATTTCTTCCAGATTTTCGGACGGAAAGTAATCGCAAAAGAGAAACACTTCCTTTTCGGGTGTTATGTGGATATCGTAGAAATTGGAAATGTGTTCGTGATTGAGCGCGATCAGTGCTCTTGCTCTTTGCTCAAACTTGGTTAGGTTTATGACATTTTTTAGAAGGTGTTGATGAATCTTTTTGAGAGCGACAATTTTTTTGGTGGCTTCTTCTTCGGCCTTGTAAACAGTGCTCATGGTGCCTTCGCCCAGCACTTCCACAATTACCCATCGCTTGTTAATGCGACGACCGATCATCGATTGACTACCGGCGAACAGACCGAATTCATCTCTAGACTCAGTCGTTTCGATATTTTCGACTTGCTCTATTGGATCGATCGGTGTGATTGGATCGATCGGCTCTCTATTTATGTCCTGTTGTGACATCGAATTTTTCAGGGCCTCTTGAATTCATGCCGTGGGGCACGACCTGGCAATCTTATACCCGGTTTTAGTGGTTTTGCGTTGGGTTTGAGCTACCTTGATTTTTATTCGTGCACACAAATTTTCGAACATCGTTTCGATTACCTTTCTGGCACCGCCCATGGTACTGCTTTGCAACTTGTCAATATCAAGTCCCTGGGCGAATATCAAGAGCATCGCTACTCGTCAAACCCAATAAAAGTTAGCAGAAAATCAGCTACTACCTGCGTTAAATGGAGTTCTAGCCAGCAACAATCTGGCACCGATAATAAGACTGTCACGATCTGTTTGTTAAAGTCATAATCGCTTTGGTGCTTGAGCTCCGTAATTGAGCTCCTTTTATGAATAATTGTTTTTCCTCCGAAGCCGACCTTCAAGACAAAGGTACCCAAATGAACCTCGAGCTATTTGTCGGTCACAAAACAATCCGAGCAGTATTTTCGCTCGGTACTGCCTGTGGTATTGCATTGCAATTGACTGTCAATCCGGCTTGGGCTGAAGTTATGGATACGGCCTCCCCATTTACTGGTGCCGCAATCAATTTACCTTCCTCCACTAGTGGGGACAGACTAAACGGCTCAGTCGCGGCTTCGCCTGAGGAAGCAGTTAGTCGGGTTGAGGACCTAACTCGCAAAATACTTCTCAAGGAGATCGAACTGGAGAGGTACAACATTCACTACAAAAAAGAAACCACCAAGGCAGGCAGATGGAAAGGTTTGCGCTATGGAGCCCTCCAAGAGGTGAATTTCTCCCTTAATTTGGCCAATGGGATTATTTTAACTGGTGAACGGGGTCAGCACTTAACCAATGGGGGTAAGGTTAGCGCCAGAAGAGTCGCAGCAGCTGACGCTATCGGTGCATCTGGCTCCTTTGTGGGCGCAGGAGCAGCGGCCTTTGAACTGGCTGTTCTTGGCTACCACGATATTGAAGCCCGTGTACATGGCTATTCTCCTAGTCAAGCAAGAGCGCACGTCTTGGAATTGCGCAACCAAATAGACAGCTTTTTGGTCGAGCGCGATGCCCTGATCAAAATTGAGGAAGCTGCACCGCTTCTACAAGGTCATGCTGAAGTAGACGTGGCCGAAGGGAAGGTCTTGCGCGATCTAACCAGTCTTAGCCTTTATGAATATGCGCGGTTTCATGCCGAATCGGCACGATACCTTGCCTTTCAACAAGCAATATACGCTCTCGACGTTGCGAAATTCACAACCAGTGGTATCGGTAGCATATTTGCTTATTTGGCATTGCACAAACGTGACAGACGTTGGAACGCCAAAGCCGGTTATATGTTCCTCATATCAGGCGCTTTGATTGTCGCTGCACCATTTGCTAGCCGACTAGCTGGTGAAGTGGCTTCTAAAATTCATGAGAAGAAAGTTTCGGTTGTTTCTCTAGGCCTTCAAAACACGGAAGTGGCTGCTCTGGAAAAAGACCAGTTGGCGCTTGATACTCTATGCAAAGCCGGTAAGTGTAGTCCGGATCAAGTGCAAGCCCCTCTTGCAAGAGCTGCTGTTTATACATTGGCCGATCAAGGCTTCCAAGACCAATTGCACCAGAATCTTACTGAACTGCGTAAGGGCAGACTGGTTGCCACGCAGAGCTATGCCAGCGGTGTATTTGTCGGCGGTACAAAAATCGTAAGCGGCGTGCTGTTTACAAACGTGGGTCGCCAGGATGCTGTAAAGACAGACCATGCCAACCGAGTCACCAACTACAACCAGTTTGCGGCAGCCGTGTCGGCTACCGTTGGTTCGGGTGTAGCTGTTATAGATACTGCTCGCATTCAAGTTCAGGCTGAAATGAATAGACGGAAACTGTCTAAAGCAGGAATGCTACCAGGTCAGCTCTTAAACGCTCGTTTGGCGCAGCTCCATACTATGGAGCAAAAATTGACCGCCTCCTCCTCCACTCACCCATAGAGTGAAAAGGACCGCCAGGTTGTGAGCCGATCGGAATGTGCCATCAAAGCTGGTGTTAAGAGCTGCACGAAACGAGCGCCTGTCAAAGCAAACAATTGGCAACTTTTTGAAGCCTTTGCGCTATTAAGTCCCGCCGAGAGTGACGCCGTATTTCTTGATTATTTTTTCGAGTTCAAGAAGACAGGTGTAGGTCGGCATTACCCATAAAGTTTGTGTCGCCGTAGTGTCAGCCAAGGCCGTTGTGAGTGCTTTCTCTAAGGGAGTCACAGTCTTGATCCTAGTCACATCAATGCCGGCGTATTTAAGCCTCACGGCCATATCTTCGGCTCTTTGACCACTTACGATAAAGTGAGCGGACATCGCAGTAAGCGCTTCAAAATCTGCATCCCACAACCATGAGATGTCGCGTCCATCAGCAAGGTTGTCGTTTATGGCAATGAGGACGGTGGCATTTGTATCTTTGCTAACGGCGCGAGCTGTTTGTGTTGCTCCAGCTGGATTTTTGATTAATTGAATAATGACGGATTTGCCGTGTAGATTGATTCTTTCTGAGCGGCCAAAGAGAGTTGTGTACTCTTTCAGTCCGTCTTGCACACCCTCAATTGATACACCAAGAGATAAGGCGGCGGCAGAGGCGGCAAGAGCGTTGTAGACGTTGAATAAGCCCGGCATTGTTAAATGAATCGAGATTTCAGCATCGCCGTAATGCAATTTAAATTGGGAAGTAGCGGCCAGGCTTACAACATCGGAGGCATAAACATCGGGACTCGGCCTCTTATAATCGCAGTTGGAACATTGCCATTTGCCCAGTTGACCATAAACTGTGGATGTATAGGTAATTTCAGCACCGCATTTAGTGCAATATGATAGTTCAGCCAATTCATCCAGTTCGCTCTGACAAGAATCTAGCGATTCAATGCCATAGTGAAGTTTTTTGCCCTCTTTCTTGAGCTGGCAAACATTGGGATCATCACTATTAAGTATTACGGTTGAGTCGTTTTGCTCGATTCCCTTCGCGATCAGTTTGGCGGTTGTATCAAGTTCGCCGAAGCGATCTAATTGATCGCGAAAAAGATTGGTGACAAGCACGGTATTGATCTTAATTTCTTTTGCCACTACCGGTAGGGCGGCTTCGTCAATTTCGTAAAGACCATAATCAGCCTTGATGCGACCGTGCCAATCGGCAGCATCAACCAAACTTGCTGTTATACCGGTAACAAGATTTGCACCCTGGCGATTGTGCACGATGCGATAACCAGCTGTGCGCAATATTGAAGAAAGCAGTCCGGATGTAGTGCTTTTGCCGTTTGTTCCAGTAACTGCAATTGAGCCAAGTGTGGGTTGGCTCGATAAGTCCGAAAGGATTTGGGCTGACAACTTTCGGGCAAAACGACCGGGTAAATTGGAACCCATGCCGGCTCCTAATAAACGTATGGTTGTAGCGCTCAGTTTGCCGGCAAGAATTGCCAGTTGATCGCTTGGACTTGGCTTGTAATCAGTCATGAAGCTCCGTAGCAACGGCTATCATATGAATATGTCGTTGACGTCGGCGGAAATGTAAGCTTGTAATGGCAAAGTGCTTGGCCTAATGAGGAGTTCATCGCCGAGATAAAACTGGTGAGCCAGGTGCGAGCCATCTACAAAAATAGAACCAGTGCGCATTTCCGAAACGATCTTGCAAGTTTCAGTTGGTTCGAGGATGCCTTTCTCCAGTTGCCATTTTTCCTTTGGTCTTATGCATGGCTCCCTAACCACAAATTGGAAGCGCTTATCTGTAATTGGTAAGACAGTGCCACCAGCTGATCTAATCGAACCAGTAGACCCTGATGCGGTGCCAATCCAAATTCCAGATGACTTTTGCTCTTCCGCTATGCCTCGCAATAACAAGCGATGTCTGCTTGTTGCAGCTGGATTTTCATGTGCGACAAGCACTTCGTTTAAGACGAGATCCGGCAATAATTCGCCGTTCAAAATCAATTCCAAGCGCGAGAGGTTTTTAACCTCGAAGGTGCCCTTTTCAATTGAATCGAGAATGTCGCCGAAAGAGTGTTCGTCTGCTGCGCAAAAATGCCCAAAACTGGATGATTCTGAGGAATTCACGCCCAGGATCGGAATGTCGAGAAGATAATGAGAGGCATCAAGAAACGTTCCGTCGCCCCCCACAGATATCATCATATCGACATCTTGAACGCGCTCGGTTAATTCAGAGCGGGCGACCGTGCGATATTCAACACCGCGGCGAACAAGCTCTTTTTCAACATGTTCGAGTGTTTCAACGTGCTCGTTGTGCGCAATTTTTACGCGCGTCACCACATCGCTTCCTTCTTCTAAAAGCTTCACGAAGCGAGTTTCTTTATGCTCGATCGCTTGAAGTTGGAAGGTCGATTTTTTGTGGAGAATTAAGGCTTTGCGCAGCTTCAATCTTGGCTAAACCTGCTAATGAAAAGCTTCTCAACGAGCAAGGTTAGCAGATTCTACTTCAGGACGCCACCGTCCCGCCAGTTCTTTCGATTGTTTTTCTGGGCATGAGATTTCGTGATCTAATGGCAGGTAGCAACTGTTGCTGTTTCAAAGTTGCTATTCAAGTTTTTATTCAGGGCTGTTTGCACCCGGAACACAAGTATGGTGCGGCCAAATCTTAGGATGTCACCGTCCAAAAGGCGTTCGCGCCTGGAGACGACCTTTCCGTTTAGCAGGGTGCCATTGGTGCTTCCAATATCTTCAATAAAATAGCGGCTATCATCGCTTGTAATTCGAGCGTGGCGTCTCGAGACCTCTTCATCGTCCAAAATAAATTGATTTTCTCTGGAACGTCCCAGACTGATGCGGAATCCACTCAATGGGAAGGCACCACCGCAATTAGTATCAAATAGGCAAGCGCTTGTACCAGGTAAACAGTCTTGGATTAAGCCATGGCCGGTGCGCCAAGTTTTACTTTCCTTTACCAAATCGACTGCTGACATAGAATCAACCCCCCTTTAGGCTGCTTAACCGCTTAGCCTTATCTTTTCATCAAGCTCTCTTGCCAACCAGCCCGTAAGCTAGTGAAACTCACGTTCCGGCGAGGTGATTTGCCTAAACCGTGATAGCTATTCAAAGTTGAGTAAGTCACCCCTGAGGTTTCCACGGGCACATTCAGCTATACTGAAAGATCCCCAAGCTACTTCTGGGGCTCATACCCGTTGCCCGGAGGCAATTTATGTCTTTGTCAGGTGCCCAAATTAGGGACAAATTCATCGCTTACTTTCGGGACAAGCGTGGGCATTTGCATTTGCCCAGCTCGAGCTTGATTCCGGATAATCCGACCCTACTTTTGACTTCAGCAGGCATGGTGCAGTTTGTCCCCATCTTTTTAGGACAAGCAGCTCCTACCGATCCACCCCGTGCAGTGACCGCTCAGAAGTGCGCGCGGGCTGGCGGTAAAGATTCCGATATTGAAAATGTCGGCAGAACGGCTCGTCATCATAGCTTCTTTGAGATGATGGGCAACTTTAGTTTTGGTGACTACTTTAAAGCGGAAATTATTCCTTGGGCTTGGGAGTTCGTTACGAAGGATCTGGGCTTTGAACCCGAAAAACTTTCAGTCACCATTTTTAGGGGCGACGATGATGTGCCCGCTGATGATGAGGCCTTTGAAATTTGGAATCGCAAAGTGGGAGTGCCAGCTGAACGCATTTTCCGCATGTCAAAAAAGGATAACTTCTGGGGACCACCAGGACCAACCGGACCGTGCGGGCCCTGTTCGGAAATCTACTATGACCGCGGTGTTGAATATTCATGCCATCCCGATGATCCTACAAAATGCGGAATTGGCATCTGCGAATGTGATCGTTATTTGGAATTTTGGAATCTCGTCTTTATGGAATTGTTCAAAGACGAACACGGCAAATATTCACCTTTGGCTCGCAAGAACGTAGACACTGGACTGGGTCTAGATCGTGTTGCTCTCATTTTGCAGCACAAGAACAACAGCTTCGAAACAGATCTGCTTTTCTCAATTCTTCAAGAAGTGGAAAAAATATCCGGCAAGAAATATGCAGGAGACAAACGCGGATCTAATGTAAGTTCCACTGCAGAAAAAGAAGCTGCCGGCGAAAGGAAAATTGATGATGATGTCTGTTTGAAGATCATCACAGACCATGCGCGCTGTGTCACTTTCTTGATCACCGATGGCATCCGCATGAGTAATGTTGGTAGAGGCTATGTACTGCGTTTCATTACACGGCGTGCCCTTCGTTTTGGACGTCTACTTGGTGTTACTGAACCCTTTCTCCATAAGTTGGTTGGCAAAGTAGTTGAAGTCTATGGTTCTTATTACACAGAGCTTAAAGACGCAAAAGAAACTGTTGAGCGTGTCTTAAGAGAAGAAGAGGAACGGTTTTCCAAGACAATAGATCGCGGCATGACCTTCCTTGAAGAGCTTCTTGAATCAGGCAAGAAAGAAATTGATGGCGCTGCCGTGTTCAATTTGTATTCGACCTATGGTTTTCCGCTTGAACTAACTAAAGAAATTGCGCAAGAACGCGGCAAGACCATAGATATGGAAACGTTTGCTCTCGCCAAAAAAGATCACGAGCAAGTTTCAGGACAGGCCAACAAGTTCAACGTCATAATCGCTGGTGACGATCACTTGGCTCAAATTGCTAAGGATAAAGGTGGCACTAAATTTCTTGGCTATTCATCTGTATCCTCGCCAGGAGAAGTGGTTGCCATTCTTAAAGACGGTAAGCCCGTTACGGAATTGGAAGAGGGTGATGAAGCCGAGATCGTTCTCGATCAAACACCTTTCTATGCCGAATCTGGTGGGCAACTTGGAGATATCGGAAAACTACTAAGTGCTGATAGTCAGGTTGTCGTTACCGATACAAAGAAAGCAGACAAGCTCTTTTTGCACAAAGTACGCGTTTTAGCTGGATCTGTACACCTTGGTGAAAAGCTCGATGCACAGGTTGATAAGGAACGTCGCAATGCAACCGTTTTACACCACAGCACTGCCCACGTTTTCCATGCAGCAGCCCGGGAATATTTTGGCAAGCAAGTAGTGCAAGCTGGTTCGCAAGTTGGACCAAACACAATGCGTTTTGACTTTACGCTTGATCGTCAGCCGACTGCTAAGGATATATCCCGTATCGAATCGATGATGAATGAGTGGGTTCGCCTCAATGCGCCCGTAACAACTACCGAAATGCCAATCGAGGAAGCGAAGCGAACGGGCGCTGTTGCTATGTTCGGTGAAAAATATGGCGATGTGGTGAGAGTTGTTCGCATGGGCGATTTCAGTTTGGAATTTTGCGGCGGAACGCACGTTTCCAATTCAGGCGAAATTGGACCAATAAAAATTATTGCTGAAGGCAGCATAGCTTCAGGGCAACGTCGTGTTGAAGCTGTTTCCGGTCCGGTTGCCTGGCAGCACATTGCGCAACAAATGTCGTTCTTGTCTGATGCTGCAGAACGATTGAAAACGAGACCCGCCGATCTCGCCGGTCAAATTGATCGATTGCAAGATCAGCTCAAGCAGAAGGAAAAGTACATTCAAGAGCTCGAGTCTGAAAGAGCGACCGCCAAAGCTGATGAATTGTGGGCCAAAAAGGAATCTATCAAAGACTTCAATTTGGTTGCGCAGTCTGTGGTTGGATTCAGTCCTGATCAGCTCAAGGTGATGGCTGAACACATTCGTTCTTTCCCAGGGAGCACTTTGTGCGTTCTTGCTTCCAGTGACAGCGATAAAGTGTCGATTGTGGCAAGTGCTACAGACAGCCTCGTTAGTCGTGGTATCAATGCCGGTGCTTTTGTTAAAGAAGCAGCTAAATTTGTAGGCGGCAGTGGCGGTGGCAGACCTCAAATTGCGCAAGCAGGCGGTCGAGATCCCAAAGGAATTCCAGAAGTACTTCGCCATGCAAGAGAAGCGCTGTCTACTGCAAATTAGAAATGACGCCTGCACTCAGAAACCCGCACTCTAAAGAAGTACACTCTAAAGTAGGTAAGTGATGCCCGAGAAAGCAAAAATATTTGCAGATGGTGGTTCGCGAGGTAATCCCGGGCCTGCCGGTTGTGGAGCCGTTATCCTGGTGGATGACGAGCAAGTAGCAACTGTTAGCGAATATCTTGGCGTTGCAACGAACAATGTAGCGGAATACAAAGGACTTGTTTTCGGTTTAGAGAAGGCGCTTGCGCTCGGGTATTCCGAAGTCGAAGTCTTTATGGATTCTGAACTTGTAGTAAAGCAAATGAAGGGCCTTTATAAGGTCAAAAATGCTGGCTTGATACCACTTTTTATGAAAGCTCAAAAACTACGTTCCGACTTTTCGAAATTTGATATCAATCATGTTCGCCGCGAGCACAACAAGGTCGCGGACAGCCTGGCCAATAAAGCCATGGATGGCGCGATTATTTAGGTATTCTGGCTGGATTTCTGGATAGAGTTTCGGCTGGTTTCTGGGCAATTTTAAAGCGGCTCCGGGCGCCTGGCAGGCGGCGTAAAGGCTGGCAATAAGTCACCTACATTACAACTTCGCCGAAACTTTGATTAGTTATTTCAAACGGGCTTGGGAACTGGCTTGTAATATGTCACAATCTGATTGGTGCTTTGTGTGTGCGGAATTTGGCATTGCCGTAAGACCGCATGCAAAGGCTTAAAGAGGAGGTACGGACAGTGACTGACAGCAAAACCATAGTCTATTTCAATGGGCAATTTGTGCCACTTGAAGATGCAAAAGTAAGCGTAATGAACCATACGTTTCTTTATGGAATTGCCGTATTCGAAGGGATGCGCGGCTACTGGAATCCTGAGCACCAGCAAATGTACATCTTCAAAATGCGCGAACACTACGAGCGCATGATAGACAGCATGAAGATTATGCGTTTCCCAATCAATCATTCAATCGATGAAATGTGCCAGCTGACAGTTGAACTGCTCAATCGCAATCAGCCGAAAATTGATACTTACGTGAGAGCAACTGTTTACGACGACGTAAATGCCATAGGTGTAAGCATCGGCGAGAAAACACAATTCAACCTTTTCCCAGTACCGTTGGGTGACTACTATCATGGCAAGGGAGACGGACTCAAAGTTTGTGTCTCCAATTGGCGGCGTCTCAATGACAACGCTATACCTAACCGAGCCAAAATCGTCGGCGCTTATGCAGGAGCTGCCATTGCTAAGACGGACGCTTTGAAAGCCGGGTTTGATGAATGCATCGTTCTTTCCGAAGATGGCAACATTGCAGAAGGCAGTGCCATGAATTTGTTCGTTGTCAAAAAGGGAAGAATAGCGACTCCCATGACAACCGATCGCATCTTAGAAGGTGTGACAAGAGATACCATCATGGAACTGTTCGAAAAGGAATTTGGTATTGAAGTAGTGGCAAGACCAGTTAACCGCAGTGAGCTCTATACGGCCGATGAGCTTTTCTTGACGGGCACTGCAGCCCAAGTTACGCCAATTTTGGAAGTTGACAAACGAACGGTTGGAGATGGTCAACCGGGAGAATTGACTAAGAAGATGCGAGAACGGTACATTTCTGTCTGCAAAGGCGAAAAACCCGCTTATCAAAGATGGCTTACACCAGTCTATCCAGCTTCCGTGTCCAAAACATCGGAATCAAGGGTAGTATCAAAAACCTGATTTGGAGCTGATTATGCATATCCGGTCCCACTGTTTTTCCGTAATCGTCGCTTGCCTTTTAACTTCTTTCTTCGCATCTGCTACCTTAGCAGTTGAGGAGCTCGATCAAAAGGCAGTCAACGTCTACAAAGAATTTATGCGGGCAGTCTATTATGCAAAGACACCGGATCAACTCCGAGAGTATTTAAGTGACGTGGAAATTAAGCAAATAGACGCTCTCAAAACGGACCGCGAAAAACAAGCAAAACTCAAGCAGTACAAGAGTCAGTACATTTCCAAGGTAACCTTCTACCAAGGTGAACGCGATGGAGACTTCCTCAAACTAATTGGTTCCGGATACATTTGGCGTGACGGAAAACTCTATCCGGGTGATGTGGTTGCAACAATGCATCTCGAACACAATCAGTGGAAGATCTGGGCACGTGCGTTCAACAACAGTGCCGGTGTGCGCTCACCTAACTAATAAGACGTGTCTTCAAAATCTGCGCTCAAAATCTGCCTTTAAAGGCTGTGGTAGTGGGAGGCTAAACGGTTAGATTCTGGCGCTATTTCGCCTTCTCGAAGACGTTTTTGTACTTTTGCAAGCGTCCTTAATTCGGCTTTCGCTTCCGATTGATCGATAGCATCTGCATCATGACGCAGTATCATTTTCCATTCCCGTAATACGGCCACAAGATCCTCTTGCTTGATACTACCGGTAGTGCGAATCTGGTTTTTAAGTCGTCCGCTCATCGCTCTTGCATAAAGCACATGCGTTGTTCCGTCGCCTGGATCAAGCTGTACCGCTTTGGCTAACTTGGTGATGGCTTGTTCATAGTGACCATCGTCTGAAAGCCGCTCACCTTCAAATCGTAAAGTTGAAGCTTCAGCAGCCCGCCCACCAACACCGGTACCGTACAGCTCGGCATTCGGTGTAACAGGATCTTCGATTTCATCAGCAGCGGTAATGTGAGGCGAAATCAAATCCGCCAATGCTGGTTGCTTTGCCAGAAGGCTTAAGGACAAGAAAGAGAGCACAAGGAGATGACTCGGTTTTATCATGCACGAAATTCTCAGTCTGTCTGACTTTAGTCTGTGTGGTCGGTTATGTCTGCTACATCAACTTGGGCACCACTCGCTTGAATCTCGGCGATTTGTGCTTCGAGTTCTTTGATACGACCATCAATGCGATCGATTTGCAAGAATTCTTCCTTGATCTGCTCAAACAATACCTGCCCATCTATCTTTTGGTGCTGGGTGTATATACTGTAGGTCCTGATGCCGACAGTCTGCAAATGACGGCTCTTTTCCGTTTGCAGGGTCATCAAATTCATTCTTAGCTTGGCAATTTTTGCTTGCTTGGCTGTCGAGTCAGCAGCCTGCTTGGTAACTGACTTCACCTTATTGAAGATATTTTCAAAACCTGGTGCCATTTTCACTCTCCACGCAACGTGCTCTTTACTATAGCGCCAAATCGGATTTATTCGGTTGAATAATAGGATTTATTCACTGGAGTAACGGAATTTATTCGAAAGTTGCCGTAAATTCCTGAGAAAGGCCAAAGCGCTTGTGAATTAAGGAAAGAGCTTGCTGGGCGTTCGTTTCAGGGAGAAGAACGCTCATCCGTAGCTCGCTTGTGGATACGAGTTCAACCGGAATACTGGCTTGGTTGAGGGTGTCAAAGATAGTGGCAATCAGTTCTGGCTTTGCCGATAGTCGCCTGCCCACAATCGATATACGAGCGAGGTCTTTTTGGATCGAAACATCGGGGTGATTAAGTTTGCTGGCCTTGTTTTTAATCACCGAGAGAACATCTTGACTGTGCTTTTCCTTAACAGTGAAGATGAGCTCTTGCTCGGATTCGTCCTCGCGTGCAACAAACATGATCATATCCGTTGCTATACCCAATTCGGCAAGTCTTATGAAGATGGAAGATGTCGCATCAAGCGGGCCGCCTTCGGCAATATGACCACTCATTCTGATTTTGATAGAAGTAACATGCTGATCGAGTGCGATACCGCAGACGGTGTAGATCGGTGCATCCAACCTGTGCGTAATTAAAGTGCCGGTATTTTCGGGATCGAAACTAGAACGTACTCTTACCGGAATCTGGCTTTCCATAGCGATTTCTACAGATTTTGGATGAATAACTTTCGCACCGGCTGCTGCTAATTCAAATGTCTCTTCGTAGCTAAGGCATTTAATTGGAAGCGCTTCTGGTACAAGAGTTGGATCGGCAGTAAATATGCCGGACACATCGGTATAAATGTCACAGCGTTCTGCACCAAGAGCAACAGCCAGAGCAACCGCTGTTGTATCAGAGCCGCCCCGCCCGAGAGTGGTGACTTCGTTACTGGTAGTAATGCCTTGAAAGCCTGCTACTACGGCAATTTCGCCCCGATTTAAACTGGACTCGAGGCCATTTGCTTCAATCTTGCGAATGTCAGCTTTGCCATGACGGTTCTCCGTTATGATGCCGGCTTGGCCACCTGTAAAAGAACGAGCTTCGTGACCGAGCTTTTCAATTGCCATTGCCATCAACGCAACAGATTGTTGTTCACCCGTAGCGAGCAACATATCAAGCTCCCTGGCGCTGGGATTGGGATTGATGTTACGTGCAAGAGCGATTAGGTTGTCTGTAGTTTCGCCCATTGCAGAAACTACTGCCGTGACTTCAAAACCCTCCTGAAAGGCTTTCACTACTATTTCGGCGGCATGCTGAATCTTATCTGGATCGGCAAGTGAAGTGCCACCAAACTTTTGAACAATTCTCGGCATCTGCGATGCGCTTTCTAGAATCTGGAGCGGATATCCGTTAGATATGACCGGTAGCGGATTTCGAACTAGAACATATTAGCGCAAAATGGGCCGAAAAATATCTTTTAGACTTCTTGAATTGGAATGCGAATGCCTGCTTTTTTAGCAAATTCAATTGCTTCCTCATAACCAGCATCAGCATGACGAATCACACCCATGCCAGGATCGGTTGTGAGAACGCGCTCTAGTCGTGCGTCTGCTTCTTTCGTGCCATCCGCTACGATCACTTGTCCAGCATGAAGCGAATAGCCGATGCCCACACCCCCACCATGATGCAGGGAGACCCAGCTTGCGCCGCCAACAGCATTGAGAAGAGCATTTAGATAGACCCAATCGGCAATAGCATCGGAACCATCTTTCATCGCTTCAGTCTCGCGATTCGGTGATGCTACTGAGCCTGCATCGAGATGATCGCGCCCTATTACAATTGGTGCTTCTACTTTCTTTTCGCGTACAAGCTTATTCATGATCAATCCCATCTTCGCTCTTTCGCCATACCCTAACCAGCAGATGCGGGCGGGCAATCCTTGGAATTTCACCACCTTGCGCGCCATTTCGATCCAGCGGCAAAGCGGCTTGTTATCGGCAAAGTTTTCCAGAATGGCATCATCTATTACGGCGATGTCCTTTTCATTGCCGGAAAGAGCTGCCCATCTAAATGGTCCTTTTCCCTCGCAAAATAGTGGCCGAATGAAAGCCGGTACAAAGCCGGGAAAATCAAAGGCATTCTTGACGCCCTCGTCGTAAGCAACTTGGCGAATGTTATTGCCATAGTCAAAAGCAATAACGCCCCCTTTTTGAAAGGCGAGCATGGCTTCAACATGTTTGGCAATATCCGCGCGCGAACGAGAAAGGTAGATATCTGGCTTGGATTCACGCAGGTTGCGAGCTTCTTCAATTGATAAACCAACTGGGATGTAACCGACAAGCGGGTCGTGGGCAGCAGTTTGATCCGTTATGACATCAGGTTTAAAACCAAGTTGGAGGAGTTTGGGAAGAGCCTCTGCCGCATTTGCAACAACAGCAATGGATGTGGCGGCCCCATTTTCTTTTGCTTCTTGAGCAAGACGCACGGCCGTTTCGAGATCGGGTGCTTCGAGATCGCAATACCCTGTCTTCAGGCGTCTTTTCACTCGACTGGGGTCAACCTCAATACAAAGAGCAACTCCCTCGTTCATTTTTACAGCCAGTGGCTGTGCACCACCCATGCCACCAAGCCCGCTCGTCAGTACAATACGGTTTTTCAGACTGCCATCAAAATGTTTGCGAGCAAGCGCAGCAAACGTTTCGTAGGTGCCTTGCAAAATGCCTTGCGTGCCAATGTAGATCCAGGAGCCGGCCGTCATTTGTCCGTACATGATGAGACCTTTGTCTTCAAGATCGCGAAAATATTTCCAATTGGCCCAGGCTGGAACGAGATTGGAATTAGCGATCAAAACACGAGGGGCATCGGTATGGGTTTTAAAAATGCCGACTGGCTTTCCGGATTGAACAAGTAAAGTTTCATCATTGGCAAGTGTGGTGAGCGCTTTGACAATGGCTTTGAAAGCCGTCCAGTCACGTGCTGCCTTGCCTGTGCCACCATATACAACAAGGTCTTGCGGTCTTTCTGCTACTTGCGGATCTAAGTTATTAAGAAGCATGCGCAGGGCTGCTTCCTGCACCCAGCCTTTTGTGTTGAGAAAAGTACCATGTGGAGCAGCGACAGTAATGGGCTTAGTGCTCGTCAAAATTGCTTTTATGAGAGCCCCGCTGCTAAGTTCATTTTGGGCACTTTTGAGACTTGAGGTCATTGCTTTACTCCTTAATAAACCGCAGTCAAAGAAAAAATGGTTGAGACTGGCTAGGCAATCGGAAAGCTTAACGCTATTGACAGATGGTTCGGCCCGTCACCGTCGAATCTGATTCTGCCATTTTGATGAGCGAGAATATCCGAGCACAAACGCAAATCTAAACGTGCTGGTGGCATCAGTATTTTGTATGAGTAGTTGGGGTCATAGTCTTTGAAGACTTGCTCCGTTTCTGCACGGGCGTTAAAAGACGTGAAAACTAGCTTAATAGTGCAATCACTATTTTGCTTGGTGATTTCCGTCTTTATGGTAGAACCTGGCTCTGTGTGTGCCAAGCAGTTTGTCATTAAGAGATTCATGGCTCTGGTTGTATATTTCAAATCTACCAAGGACTGAAAGGCTTCATCGCACTTAGTTTCGGTAGTGATTTTCTTTTTCTCGCACTCTTTTTTGCAAGCAAAAATAGCGCTAGCTAGTATTTCCGAAATGTTTGCAGGTGCAATTGTTAGCTGTGCCGTACCAGTTTCGAGGCGATAAATTTCGATCAGGCTCGTTACCATTTGCAGTGCTTTCTGTTGCTCATCTTGCAAAAGACCCAACAACCGATTCGCATCGTCTTGGAGTGGTCCAACAGCACCCGTCAATATCAATTCGAGAATCTGAACACCGCTAACCAAGGGCGATCGCAAATCGTGCGCAAGGGTGTCAATATATCCTTTTTGAAGATAGGGATGAGCCCTATCACCAGATTGGGAAATTTCCGTATCACGAATTGATGACATCGAATTATTACCTTTCGCTGGTAACGAGAGCACTAACAAGTTGCTTTCTGTCTATCTTTCCCGTGCTGAGTTTCGGCAATGGTTCTTTGCTAGTGCGAATTTCCCATTCCATCGGTCTCAACTCTCGTTTCAAATTTTCCTTGCAGAAATTCTTCAAGGAATTAAGCACATTTGTCTTCGCTTCCTTTCCAGCCTCTCCTCCGGCTTGCAATTGTTTTTCGGATTCACTTTCTTTCAAGACGATAATCGCTTTTACAATCTGTCCCAGTTTGTAGTGCGGTACCCCAACTACGGCAACTTCACCCACTTCTGGATGCCTTCTGATCAAATCTTCCACCTCAGTTGGGAAGACTTTGTTGCCGGCGACATTGATCATTTCTTTATCGCGACCGGATATGTATAGATAACCATCTTTTACGTAACCAAGATCGCTTGTGTGGTAGTGACCATCATGCAAAACTTTTTTAGTTTCTTCTGGTTGGTTATAGTAGCCTTGCATCAAGTTCGGTCCGTGTATCCTAATTTCGCCTATTTCTCCTGGTGTTAAAACCGTGTCGTTTGCGTCGACAACGTCTATCGTAACCGAGTCGACAATTCGCCCAACCGAATGATCCGGGCCCTCTAGATTGAGAGCTACAACTTTGCATTCCGTTGAGCCATACCCATTATTGAGGCGTCTGCCAAAACGCTTGCGAAATTCTTCTGCTAAAGATGGTGGCAAAGCGGCGCCCCCTGAAAGCAAGATGTCTTCGGGCTTAAACTTGAAAGCCTTTGGATCCATGGTCAAAAGTTGAGACCACATGGCAGGTACTGCCGCCACAATGTCGAAATGCTCTTGGGTCAAAATTTCGAAGAAAGATGGGATGGTCGGTACGAAAGTCATCTTCGCTCCCTTAGTCAATGCCGCCAGTTGGACAGTAAGCCCAAATATATGACTGAGAGGAAGCGGTAAAAGAAAAGTAGTTTCTGGTTTGACTTCTGCCATATCCCCCATATCAATGGCATTACCTATACTGCTTTCAAGGTTGTGAGAAGCTGCTTTTGGCATTCCGGTTGTGCCTGAAGTTAGCATTAAAAGTGCAGTCGATTGCAAATTGAAATTGGGAGAGTCGGCACCGTCAGCGGTGCCGACATCGAATGAGGACGCGAAATTTGCAAGATCAAGTATGTTTTCGGGCTTTAGATTAGAGGCTTTCATGCCTTCACAAGAGGTAGCTGCACCGAAAAATACTTTCGCTTCCATCTTGCCCTGAATGTTGACTAATTCCGTTACTGTCAGTCGACAATCGATCGGCAACAAAATGGCTCCCACTCGCCAAGTTGCCAGGATGACCGCTACATATAAAGGTGAATTGAGGGCACTGATCATGACTTTGTCAGACTGACCTATGCCAAGCTTCTTCAAATAAAGAGCAATATTATGAACGGCAGACTGAAGCTCATGAAACGTAACTTTCCTTTTGTCAGGTCCAACCATGACTTCGCGTGAAGCCCAGGAGGGGTTAGGCTGGAAAAGAATAGCCAGCACTTCATCTAACGAAAGTCTCTTTTTGCTCATGTTCTTTCCTCTATCCCAAAGTTATGGAATCATTTAAGGGCGGTGGATTGTGGATTTATAAATGGCGCACATTATAACGGGCGACGGCGAACTCAAATATGACAGTCTTTCAGTAATTCCACTGGGAGGACAAAACGAACTTGGCCGAATGCTATGGGTCATAACCTATGCTGGTGAGATTATATTGGTTGACGCTGGCGCATCCTATCCCTCCCAGGATTTACCAGGCGTTGATCTTCTTTTGCCCAATACGAATTTTTTGGAAGCCAATAGGGCTCGAATCCAGGCGCTCCTGCTTACCAATGGCCACGAAGAGCATTGCGGAGCGGTTCAATATCTTTTAAGACACCTACCTATACCACGTATCCTTGCCCCTCGCTTTGTGTCTGCTTTTCTGCGTCAATCTCCTGAATTCAGCCCTGAAAAGCTTAAGGAGGCGGGAACCGAACTCGACACAATAGAAGATCGAACGCGTTACGAAATTGGTCCATTTAGCGTTGAGTGGATCAGGGTCAATGACGCGGTTGCCGATGCTTGTGCACTTTCAATCAGCACACCGGAAGGGGAAATTGTCTATACATCTAGTTTTAAACTAGACCAGACTCCTGTTGATAGACGTCTTTTGGATGTGAATAGATTGGCTGAAATCGGAGAGGAAAATGTTCTGCTTTTGATTAGTGCCTCAGCTGGAGTTGAATCGGAGGGTTATACAGAATCGGAACGATCGGTTGGTGTCGCTCTTGAAAGTCATATTGGAAAGGCAATTGGCCGTGTCTTTGTGTTGATTCCCGGCACCAATACGCATCGCTTACAAATTCTTTTTGATATCGCTCGACGGCTAGACCGCAAGGTTTTGCTCATGGGCGAAGTCTTGATTCGAACAGCGGTTGCGGCAGCGATTACCGACAATCTCAAATATGACCGCAGTCTGGAAGCGCAAATGGCAGATTTGAAAATGCTTCCCGACAACCAAGTGCTCGTGGTTGCAACAGGTTCAGAGGGAGATCCCATGAATGCAATTGCACAACTGGCAAATGGCACACATCGTGAGATCTTCACGAAAACCGGTGATGTTGTCATTTACAGTGCCGATGTCATTCCAGGACGCTCTCGCCAGATGGCTGTCATTCTCGATCAATTTCTCGCCCAGGGTGTTCAAACGGTGCAAGGATCCAAACAACGTGTGCACGTGCCAAAACATGCTAGTCGTGAAGAATTGAAATTGATGCTGTCACTTGTAAATCCAAAATATTTTGTCCCTACATTCGGAGAAGGACGGCATATCATGCACCACGCTCAATTGGCAATTGATTGGGGTGTGCCACTAGATGCGGTGTTCCCTCTTAAGAATGGCCAAATTCTTGAAATTGATAATGGCATTGCTTCTATCATTGGTGCAGTGGAAGCGCAGCCCGTGCTGGTTAATCGCGATCAAGGCGAAAGAGTTACGACATTTTCCGTAAATGAAAGACGCGTCCTTAGTATGGAAGGCGTTGTCACAATTAGCATTGTTGTTGATGAAGAGGGACAGATCTTAAGTGGACCTCTCATAGAAGCCGGTGGTTCAGCCTTTCTTTCATCGCCTGAATGGCACGAAGCAAAAGAACAGTTGTTCGAAAACTTGTTGCTTACTCATCGCAAACTTTCAGATAGTGGCAAAGCCAAAACGCAGGGATTACCTTTTGACGTTACGCCTTTAAGATCAAGTTTGCGCGAGACCGCTCTTAAAACATTGAGATCGAGACTACAAGCCAAACCTACTGTACAGGTTATGGTGCAACAAGCAGTTGCTACCACGCTCCCCCATCAATAAGCAGCGCATTAGCTTCGTTCAGCTCGACACTTTTCGGTCCGCTTCCATCGATTGTGACTGGCTCTTGCCAATAGTATTTAAGACCAATTACCTTGTGAACTCCGGTAACCCAGTAGTTGCCCTTCGGCAGCATCACTTGGGCGCGCTTTAAACTCAAGTGATAAACCATCATTCTGAGATCAACAGGTTCGAGTCCTTGTTTCATTGCTTCGGTTTCAACATCTATGTGCCTTTCTTCGTAATCTTTTCTGAAATCAGCGCAGCGGTCGAAACGGGCTGCTTCAGCGTCATTGCTCCTCGAAAGATACTTGCGCAAAACTGGATAAATCCTGTCTACCCATGGATAGATGGTGACAAGAGTGTGGGGACGCCATTCTCCGGTCTCACGCTGAGCGGCCTTTAGGGCATAGTCGAATCGCCATCCTTGCGGCGGATAAGGTCTTCTTTCATTTACAGGAGCGGAGAATGCTTGGACCACAAGCGCCTCTCTAATGCGATTGTATTGTGTGTCGTTGAATCCGTAAGCTTTAAGAGGTTTTGGCACTTCCGTCATGTAGGGGTAAACAGTGAAAACTTCAGTACAGTTCTTATAGTGCGGAACGTTTACCCAGACGGTTAATTGATATTTCTGAGGCGGAACTTCTGGCGCTTGCGGCGTAAGTATATCTACACCAGCTTGCGAGCCGGATGCGCAATTGCCACTCTCAGCTAAAGAAAGCACGGTGAAAAGGCAGACTGCAAACACAGCCAGAATGCGGCCCAATAGGGCGCGGAAAGATGTAGTTGTTGGCACGGAATTAAAATCTCAAAGAAACTGGGACTAATCCAGCGGTTGATAATCTGCTGGCAACCCCGCATTATAAATGCGCTCGAACGTCTCTTTAAGGCCTTCCTCTTCATATTTGGGTCGCGCACCGCACATAAGCTCTACCAGGCGTTGCCAGGAGACGTTGCGAAAAGCGTCGACTTCTGCCGGAATGGCCTGACCGCGCTCGGACTCCATGACGGCAAGCACCCGATTGCTCGGCAGCTTGTAGAAGGCGTCCACACACTCAGGTTCAAAGTGATTGTCACGTCCGGCATGCATAATTTCAGTGACTTTCTCAATTGGCATGCGATTGCGGTAGTGTCTTACCGAAGTAAGAGCATCGAAAACATCGGCAACTGCAATAATGCGGGCTAGATAAGGAATGTCGTTACCCTTAAGTCCTCGGTAGTAGCCGGAACCATCCAGTTTTTCGTGGTGGCATGAGGCGACGAAAGGAACATCCGCCAGCCGGCGCGTAAACGGCAAGTTGGATAACAAGTCATAAGTGATGCTGGCGTGTTTTTGCACGCATGCGTATTCATCAGGAGTAAGTCTGCCATTTTTCCATAGAATTGCTTCAGGAACACCAATTTTGCCGTAGTCATGCATCATTGCGGAATAACGCAAGACATCTATTTGTTCTTCTGCTCTTACGAGTGTCTCGCCCATAAGAAGACTGTATTTGGTGACCCGCATGGAATGACCTGCTGTAAGCGGATCGCGGCGGTCAATTGTTTGAGCGAGAGTTTCTAGGGTTTTGTCTACGAAACGTTCAATTTCAGAATAGGCTTGAGCTTGTTCGATAAGACCGGCAGCTACAGCCGTTAAACCTTCCAACCAATCTTCGTCCTCGTTAGTAAATGGATTGCCCTTTTTATTGAGAGCCTGGAATACACCTATTACTTCGCCTGAGCGGTTCAGCATTGGCACGCATAAGACACTCTTAGTATGGTAGCCAGTGTTCTTGTCAACTTGTTTATCAAAGCGTGGATCAGCGTAGGCGTCAGTGATGTTGATAATCTTCGCTGTCCGTGCACATTCACTAACGATACTTGTGCCACTTACTGGAATGCGGATTACTCTTTGCCCGACCAGTCCTTGAGCTACCTGCGTCCAGAGTTCGCCGGTTGAAGCTTCAAGAACAAACACGCTGCAACGATCGCATTGCAGCATCTGTTGCGTCTCGCGCGTGATCACGGTGAGCAACGAATCGAGTTTACGCTCGGTTGCCATTGCTTTTACGACACGGTACAAACCAGACAAAGGCTTTAGCCTGTCCAGTTCTTCTTGCAATCGAATTGTCTTGATTTCACGCTCAATCAGAGAAACTTCCCGTTGATTGAGATCCGACTCGAGGCGTCTTAGCGCGTCTTCACGCTCGGCTATGGCGCGTTCCGGAGTTTGATTGGTGCACGAATTGTCATCTTTGCTGTGACTTTCGTGCGCCTTGTGAGAACCCAATTTATGCGACATGAGAGACCATCCGTAAAGGGGGACAGGACAGACAGCAATCGATTACAAACCTTATATACCCTTCGGACTGCTTGTCTGCACTCCCTCTCTTGAGTGGCTAAAACATCGCCCAGGTATGATTTTCAGAGGGTCAGGTAGTGATCGCCTGCCTCATCTGAACTTAAAAAACCAAGGCTTGTGACCCTTACAAACTTGTCAAGTAGCGGCCTTACCTATTCATCTAGAATTTGCGAAGGATATTTTGGTGGTTCCAATTGGCGCCAGAAAAGCAAACAGGCTCTGCCAATTACCCTTTTTTGATCCAAAAAGCCCCAGATATGACTGTCTTCGCTGTTATTGCGATTGTCGCCCATCATAAATAATTTTCCAGGTGGCACGATGATTGGGGCATTCGCATCACGGCCATCGCCATAAGGACGGACAACTGAACCAGTACTCGTCCGCCCGCCTATGTCTCCCATGACATTCAAGTTATAGGCTGGCACTTCCTTTATATATGACATCTCGTTTAAGCGATTGCCGTTAATAAATACGCCTTCATTACTAACTATGCGAATTTGATCGCCCGGTAGGCCAATGACACGTTTGATAAACGCCGGTTCATAAGGCAGAAATGGCAATCCGGTAAGCCTGCCAAGTACGGTTAACGGGTCGTTGCTTAAATCATGACCGCCCATTTCTTCCGGAGGCGGATAAAAAACAAGAATATCGCCGTGTTGAATCGGTTTGCCCAGATGGCCTGATACTTTCTCAACTAAAAGGCGGTCGTTAATTTGCAAAGTAGGCTCCATCGAACTTGATGGAATGTACCGAGCCTCAGCCAGACTCCAGCGGATCACTATTAAAAGGAGAACGGTTACTACTACCAGTTCTACAAGCTCCTTAACAATCGCTACGACTGCATTCGGCTTGCCTTGCTGTTTTTCCGGATCATTGCCGGCTTCGGAGCCTTGCTTCTTTGTCATGTCTGCCGAGTTGGTCTCACTGCGGGCAGACGTAACTGAATCAAACTGTTCCATTACCTAAAGAACCTCAACTGGATCTCGACGAGACCCTTATCTATGTGATTATACAGGCGAACAAATATAAGAGTTTGCAAGTGCCTATTTTACGACTGAAGACGCCTTGTCAAAATTGACGACGCTAATAGACCTCGTCTCACTATCTTGCGAAGTGGCAGGCAATTCTTCCGCTAACAATTTGCGTAATGTTGTTGCGTATAGATCTAATTCCGCTTTCTTGTTCGTTTCTGTGACAGCAATGAGAATGCCGTTTTCAATTGGAACTGATGCCGAGCTTAGATTAATGCCACCCAGAATGCCCTTATCGGCAAGGCTTTTCAAAACGAGTTCTGATGAGTATGGAGTTGTGATCGCAAACTCATTAAAGAAAGGTGCGTCGAACGCCAGCTCTACTCCCGGTATTTTGCGCAGTTCTGCAGCGAGATAATGAGCGCGTTCCATACTGAGTTTTGCAACTTCTGTCAAACCTTTTGGTCCCAGGCAAGCAAGGTAAACGAGCATGGCAAGCGCGTTTAAAGCTTGGTTTGTGCAAATGTTGGAGGTCGCTTTCGCACGCCTTATGTGTTGTTCACGTGTTTGCAACGTGAGGGTGTATGCGGTTTGACCACTGGCATCGATAGTTTTGCCGGCCAAGCGTCCAGGCAATTGCCTTATAAACTCCTTGCGGCAAGCCATGTATCCAGCAGAAGGTCCGCCGAAAGAAAGGAAGTTGCCACATGCTTGAGCATCGCCAACCACAATGTCGGCAAGAAACTCACCTGGTGGTTTGAGAAGTGCAAGGCTTATAGGCTCTGTCACTACTATTAGAAGGGCGCCATTTTCGTGGGCAATCTTTTGAGCCTGGGCAAGATCTTCAATCAAGCCAAAATAGTTTGGATACTGAACGATGATTGCCGCTGCATCTTTTGCTTCTTTAATTGTGAGTACATCGGTCAAACCGCCGTTAAGGGAGAGCGAATCGATATTCAAATCGCAGGCATGCATATATGTTTCGGTTACAGAAACATACTCTGGATTTACAGATGGGCTGACATAAATCTTCTGGCGGCCTGTGACCCGACTAGCCATGAGGGCGGCTTCAGCACACGCAGTTGGACCATCGTACATAGAAGCATTGGCTACTTCCATGCCCGTTAAAAGGCAAACAGCGCTTTGGAATTCATATATAGCTTGCAGACTGCCTTGGCTAACTTCCGGTTGATAGGGTGTGTAAGCCGTAGCAAATTCAGATCTTGAAATTATCGAGCCAACTGCTGCCGGCACAAAACGCCGGTATGAGCCGCCGCCTAAAAAGAAAGCTTGTTGAGAAGCTGGTTTGTTTTTGTGGGCGAGCTCCCCAACTTTTTCCTGAACTTCCAGTTCGCTTAGCCCTTTTGGCAAGTTGAGATCTTTCACACGCAGTTCAGTCGGTACGTGGCTGATTAGCTCTTCGAAAGATTTGACTCCGATTTCGGCGAGCATTTCTGCCCGATCTCCCTCCGTGTGCGGCAGATAGGGAAAATGATTGGCTTGGTTTTCTGTCATAATTTTGGCCCCGAGATGCTGACTTAAGTTTATCGTCTGGCAAGCCCGAAGAGAGACTTCATTACGTTTTTTCGATGTTCAATCTGTTTAAAAAGAAGCTAAATGGCAAGAATGAAACTGCTCTTCAATCTGATTTGGGAGCCTCGACAGCTGGTTTGAAAGCAATAATAGGGCTTGGCAATCCCGAATCAAAGTACCAGGGCACTCGCCACAACATTGGTTTTGCGGTGATAGAAGGACTTGGTACTGAAAGTGGTGCCGAATTCAAGGACACAAAAAAGCTTCAAGCTTATGTTGCAAAAGTCTCACTAAGCGGTTCAAGCGTGGTGCTTGTAATGCCAACAACTTACATGAACTTGAGCGGCAACTCTTTTGTGGCCGTTTTGAATTGGTACAAACTAAAGTCCAAAGACATCCTCGTTGTGCATGACGACGTCTCGCTCCCGCTTGGCCGCATCCGCCTGCAAAAAGATGGTGGAGCAGGAGGTCAGCATGGAGTGGAATCGATTATTGAGTGTCTGGGTGGCAGCAAAGCTTTCGATCGCCTGAAAGTGGGTGTTGGTCCCGATCCAGGTGGAGAACGACGGGGGGATTATGTGCTTTCGAAGTTTCCGCCAAGCGAATCAGAATTGCTGTCTAGTTCGCTTGGGCTGGCTAACCAAGCGGCAAAGTTATGGTTGGAAAAAGGAATCAATTTTGCAGCCAACGCGGTGAACGGAATTGATTTAAATCTGCCTCCTGATCCCCTACAATAATTTTGAACTAAAACTCATCCACGTAGTACGCATAACGCGAGTTGTCATTATTCTAGAATTCTGAGTATCACACGGATTGTGTGCACTCCGGGAGTGGCGGAAAATTGTCTAATAATTTGCTAGATACCTTCATTAGCGACCAGCCGGGTAGCGCTAGTAGAAACTTCTTATTGTCTGCGTTGTGGTGGTCTTTGTGGGGAATGGGCGCTGGCATGGTGGCAGCTGCCGAATTTGCTATGCCTGATTTAGTGCATAACGTACCGCAATTAGCTATGCCGCATCTTCGTATGTGGCACGTCAATGCTGTTGCAATCGGTTGGTTGTCGATGGGCTATGTGGGCTCGATGTTTCACATGGTGCCAACACTTTGCAAAACAAAACTCTATAGCGAAAGACTAGGCAATTTAACCATGTGGGCCTGGAACATTGTCATGGTGTGTGGCATGTGCACGCTCCTAAATGGCAATACGGAAGGCAGAGAATATGCGGAGTTCGGAGCGATTCTCGATGTGATAGTTGTCTTGGGCTTGCTAGCCGTTGCCGGAAATATTTATCGAACGATCCTGCAAAGACGAGTCAAAAAACTGTATGTGTCGCTTTGGTATTTTTTGGGATCTCTATTCTGGTTCCCGCTTGTATACATTATTGGACAACGCACTTTCGTTTCACTGCCCGGATTGAACGACGCCATTGTCGGTTGGTTTTACGGACACAACATTCTTGGCATGTGGTTTACGACCGTCGGTGTAGGCATGATGTACTTCCTCATTCCGCGTTTGACGCAAGCACCACTGTATAGCCACGGACTTTCCATGCTTGGCTTTTGGGGTATTGCTCTTTTCTACGCACCAACAGGCACGCACCACATTTTGCAATCACCTGTTCCGGAGTGGTTGAAAGCAATTGCTGTTATCTCCTCCATCTTTTTGCTTGTGCCGGTTCTCACCGTCTTGACTAATTTCTTTATGACGATGAAGGGCAAATGGGGCATGGTTGTTACCGACATGCCGTTGCGCTTTGCAGTTACTTCTTCTCTATTCTATTTAGTGACTTGCGTGCAAGGACCATTTCAAGCGACACGCTGGGTAAATTGGTATCTGCACTTCTCGCAATGGGTAGTCGGACACGCTCACCTTGCTCTTCTTGGTACGTTCTCATTCATTCTTACTTCTTCTTTCTATTACTCCATGCCTAGATTGACCGGACGAGAATGGCATAGTCAGGGCATGATTCGCGCTCACTATTGGCTCAAGACTCTTGGATTTATCTTGATGATGGTTTCACTCACCATTGCTGGTTTGATTCAAGCTGCCGGTTGGGCAATGGGAGTTCCTGTTGATCAGTGGGGTTTGCAAATCAGACCCTATTGGTTCTTGCGCGAATTGTCCGGTGTGATGATCTTCACAGGGCAGTGCATCTTCGCCTACAACACGTTCAAAACTTTATATACGCCTAAACCTGTTGCCGTTCCCGCACCAACGAAAGCGAAGCAGGAGGTCAAGGCGTAATGGGTACCAGTTACCGTAATGGTGCAATCGGCATCATCACAACCTTTTTCATCATCATTTTTTCAACCGTCTTGATGCCAATGGTTTTGTTCGCTCCAAAACCGAGTGGGCACGGTAATGACTACTCCGTACAAACAGTCGGCAATGCAGCAAGAGGCCGGCAAATATATGTACGAGAAGGTTGTTTTTATTGCCACACACAATTCACAAGATTACAAGACCGCGGTTATGGTCCACTTGTGCGAGAAGGTGACTATGTCTATGAGACACCGCACCAACTCGGAACTGCACGTACCGGTCCAGACCTTACTAATGAAGGCGGCCGAATGTCCTCGCAGTGGCAGAAAGCGCACTTGGTAAATCCGCGTACCGTAAAACCAGGATCGATCATGCCAAGCTTCAGTTATCTCTCTGATGTAGATATGAACGATCTTGTCGCCTACATTCAAACCCTGGGTAACAAGCGCAACACGGAAAACTTCGTTGAAGCTCCTGCTGAATATACAGTGGCAACTGCACTAGGAAGAGCTTTGTTTGAGCGCAAACACGTTGACACCAAAGCCAGTGCCTCAGCTAATGCTGGCCGTGGTATCTACACGCAAAACTGTGCGATTTGTCATGGCTTGGAAGGTTGGGGTAATGGTCCTAACGCCATCACATTGGAAAAGAAACCGGCTAACTTCTCACGTCCTTTCTACAAGCAATATCCGGATGAATTCTGGTTCTACCGCCTCAAAGAAGGTGTGGTTGGAACGCGCATGCCGAGATGGGGAGAAATTCTCACCGAGGAACAAATGTGGTATCTGGTTGCCTATCTGAAAACGCTGCCTAAGGATCAAGAAGTACTGATTGACAGTGTCGACAAACTTAACAAGGTTGATGAGATCAAACTGCCTGCTCTTACGAATCAGCAGTACGAACCGCATACTGGAGGTGGAGAATAATGTGTCCTAATTGCATTCTCAACCAAGCCAGCATGTCGGGCGGACTCTATGTCGCCTTTGGCATTTGTATTGTCTTTTTTGCGGTAGGAATTGCAGGCTTGCTCTGGGCTTTTAGAAACGGTGAGTTTGACGATATGGAAGAAACAAAATTCGATATGCTCGATGATTCTCCGGATGGAGTGGTTGCACAGCGGGCCAAAGCGGCTGTTGAAAAAGCACGCGCCGCTGCAGCGAACAGATAAGGTGAAAAATGACACAAGACGCTAAAGCAGCTGCAGCTCAAAAAGACAAAATAGCGACTCCGGAAGAAGAGCACTACGAAGAAGTTTCGGAGTATCGCATTGGGGAAGGAGCGCCACCACTGTTTTTGGTTGTCGCTTTTGCCTTCGTAGTTCTCTGGGCCCTTTTCTCATGGATACCCTTCTTTGGATATTAGAAGCAAAATGTCGCCTAAATTGAAATCTAATTGGTTCACTGTACTCTGCGTCATTGCAGTATTCGGATTGTCGTTTGTCGTTTCCGGTTGCGGAGGCACTGTCACTCTCAGCGGCAAAGAAGACCAGCTTGCCTCAAAAACCGTAACCGCTGGCAGTAAGGAAGTGATTTATCCGGATGCCACTCCTTCTGTACCAGACGGAAAAGCCATTTATGCAAAGCTCAAGTGTGCAGAGTGCCATAGCGATTCCGGTGAACCCGTTGCCGGAAAGACAACCGTTAACCTTGCTGATAAGAGCTGGTCTCACAAAACCAAGCCAACTGAACTATACCAATTTCTCTATTTCGGGAAGCCTGGTGTCGATCACCCAACCCTTTCCAGTTCAGCCGATTTAACCAGACGCGATGTTTGGAATTTGGTTTTTTATACTCGTGCAATCGGGCAGCCATTGCTTACTGATGACGAAACGCTTGCTGTTGATGCTGTGTTCGGTTCCAATTGCGCAGTCTGTCATGGTAAGAAAGGATATGGAGACGGCCCTCTTTCCAAAAACATGGAACCTGTGCCTGCTAACTTCCAGAATAAGGCGAGATTCTACGACCGTACCGACGATATCCTCTGGGATCACATTGCAAACGGCATTCGCTGGGAAGGTATGCCTAACTTCCTTGGAAAAGAGGACAAAGCTAAAAACCTGAAATTCGACGAAGCTTATATATGGAAGTTAGTACAGTATGTGCGCCATTTCCATGAGACAAATGAATCAACATTGGTCGCGGGCGAGACTGCCCCTCAGACTAAATAAAGGATGGAAACATTATGGTTGAAGGAACATCGCGAAGAGTCTTATTGAAAACCGTAGCTGCCGTGCCTCTTGCCGTCACCTTCGGTCTTCTTGCTTCGCCTCTTCTGCGTTATTTAAGACCAACTCTCAAGCCCCTTGATCTGTTTGGTAAATCAGACCAACCAGTTGCTGAAACTCCCGTGGTTTTCAAAAACAGTGATTTTCCAGAACCCTGGACTTGCATCCCTTTCAACTTTAAACAAAGCTATTTGGAATACAATCCGGAGGGCAAGGAAACCCGCAATATTCCAGGATTCATTGTTAAGTTGCCGAGCGGCCAAATTGTCGCTTACAGTCGCATTTGTCCCCACTTGGGCTGTATTTTCAACTTCGTGAAAGATCCGGAAGAGTGTGCCAAAGGCTACAATTTTAAACCAGCCGGTCCGGTATTTGCATGCCCTTGCCATCTTAGCGTCTATGACATTGCCCATGGTGGCAAGGTGGTGAGCGGACCAGCACCACGTCCACCAAGAAGTTTCGAAGTAAAACAAGAAGGCGACAGTTACAGGGTTGTTTCATTGGAGGCCGGGGGAATTGCCTAGCACAACAGTTGGACAAAAAGGCTCGCTCGGTGATGCCCTCACCAAATTTGGTGACTGGCTAACGACTCGCGTCAATAACATCGACATATTCGATGAGCACTATCAGAACGAGGCCAAAACCAACCCGTTCTATGCGCTCGGTCCGATCTTTTATCTAGTCTGGGTAATCGTTATGGTGACAGGCTGTATCCTCATCATCTGGTATGTGCCAACTAAAGCAGCCGCTTTCGATTCGATTTTGCGCATCCAGAGCGGCATTCCGTTTGGTGGTCTCATGCGCGGTATGCACAAGTATGGGGCAGACGCCATGATCATCGCTGCCACCATGCGCATGTACCGCATGTTCTTGATGGCTGATTACAAACCCGGTAAAGAGTTCAACGTTGCCATTGGTTTGATTGGCTTATTGCTTTCAATGTATTCCGGGCTAACCGGATATTTGTTGATTTGGAATCAACGCGCATTTTGGGCTACTAAAGTGTTTGCCACATTCCCAACCTACATGGATCAATTTCCGGTTATGGGTGATTTCTATCAGCCTCTCGTCAAATCCATGCACATGGGTTGGAATACGGCTGAAGCACTTCTGGGCGGAGGGGCTGCGATTACGCAGGAAACGATTACAAGATTCTTCTCCCTCCACCTTGCCTTTTCACTGATACCACTCATATTCATAGAACTCTACTTCTACAAAAACGCCTACACGCGCATCCCGCTTGGCTGGGTAAAGCGAAGCGTTGTTATTTTGATGATTGCCGTTGTGGCGACCATACTTCCGGCTGCACAAGGCGCGCGATCCAACCCTGATGTGACACCACTACCGATTCTTTCAGACTGGTACTTCCTGGGCTTGTATCAAATGTACAAGTATCTGGAACCGGTTGTGGCTACGGAAATTACAATGTTGATACCACTTACGGTTGTCGCTTTGCCCTTCCTTGATACCTGGATAACGGGTCCGGAGAAAGACATCATGAAACGCCCGCTTATCTTAATGACAAGCATCATGGCATTTGTGAATTGGATAGCCTTTTCGTTCTTGATCATTGTCAACATCGCCAATATTCACTCTGACCCACCTTACTGGCGTGGTTTCTTATATTGCACAGTTGATATCGGCATTTTGTGGCAGCTCTGGTTGATCTGGACAAATCCGGATGCAATGCAGCGTGCGAAATCCGCAACTGGCGCCTTCATAATGGCGATTATGGGTGCTATTCAGTTTGTCGTTGCTCTGTGCTTCTACTACATGGCAAAGACGGAAATGTTCCTCGGTCCGATTACACAAGGCTGGTTTTATGGATTCGTCAGACCTTTCTTGGGTGAAAACGCTCAAAAGGTCGAAACGATTGTCCACACGCTTCAACCAGTAAACAAAGAATATTGGAACTTCCATTTCTTGCTTACACCCGAACAAATAAAGATTGCAGGGGATCCAGCCGGCAAGCCGGAAATGCTGCAACTCGTGCAAGTTTGCCAACAATCAACACCAATCGATTTCATCTTCAAATTGATTCCAACTTTTGAGCCAGCAAATGTGCACCCTCAATACCTCGGTTTGATCGATTACCTCGTCAACAATCGCTGGGTGTACGACTACAACACATTTGTAGATCGAATGTCCGGTGTAGTATCACCTTATCCGACCGAAGTTTCACCAATCGATTTTTGGACCTGGATGGTTGCAGGTTTGATCGTTTTCCTGGCTTCAGCTGTCACGTGGTTCTACTGCCAACAAGCTCCTCAACCTAAAGCGGCTCCGGCTAAACCAGTCGCTTCAACATAGGGCTTAAACTTAGGATGGAAATGACACACAGCCAAGGCTTGAAATTGAAAATGTGGGTGAAGCTGACAGCATTCGGTGCAGCAACATTTTCACTTTCACTCTTTTTTGAAGGGTGGCGGGAAATTCACCAGAGCCTGAGCGTTCAACATATAGCTCTGTTTAGTGTCGGAATACTTTCTACAATTTTTCTTCTCTGGTTGCATGCGCTCTGGATTTACCTTGAGGAAAAATCGAAAGGCACCCTCACCAAAAAGGTGGTTCACTTTGACAAACTTGAGAAATATTTTGTTCGTCAACCAAACTGCTTAAACAAGGCTGATCAAGTTCAACCGGTTCAAGAGAATACTAGGGCAGGAGGGGTATCTTGAAGGCACTTTTCGTTTGTGCAATTGCAGCTGCCGTATTCGTGGTGAGCATTGTTTTTATGCCCTGGTCCGAACTTGGCTTTACAGGCAACTTTCCAGCCTGGCTAGATTGGTTGATGCAGCCACTAGGAGTGGTGAAACAATTCAATGACATGTTGCCGATTGGCGATCATCTCAAAGAGTTTCTGCAAAAGGCAGGTGCAACGAAAAATTTTGGAGACTATGCTTACTCGCTCTTTATCGGATTCGCACTCACCTTAGCGGCGATTGCGATTATTTTGGTTGGCAAAGAAGATGCGGAAGAAAAAACAATTCTTCCCATAAAGAAATGAAGAGGGAAACACAGAGTGTCTAACCAGCAGCAACCACAAGCTTTATATACTGACGGCGTCAACAAGTTGATGCTCTGGCTTGAAGACGTGACCAACACGCTCATAAGCAGCAAATACAACCCCTGGTACTATCACGGCGCTTTGCCGCAATTTTATCTCTGGGTGTTGTTCCTTTCTGGTCTTCTCCTTTTCGCTTATTACATCCCGACAATCGATAATGCTTATTTATCAACGGCTGCAATTAATGCCTGGACATCGGTGCAGTACATAACCGAGTCTTTACCGTTCGGTGGCGTGGTGCGCGGCATACACCGTTATGCTGGTGACGCCATGGTCATTTTCATTTTCCTGCATGCCATTCGCGTATGGTTCACAGACCGTTATCGCCAATATCGCTGGGTGCAGTGGGTTACAGGCATCATTCTTTTAGGCATGGTCTTCTTTATTGGCCAAACTGGATTTCTCCTGGTTTGGGATCAAAGATCACTTCTGTTAGCACGCATGACTGCCAGCGCCTTTGAAGCAATACCGGGAATTGGACCAGGACTCAAAACTTTATTCTTGAACGGTGAAAACATCACCAATCTCACCATGTCCAACTTCCTGTTTATTCATATTGGTTTGTCGTTTGGTTTGTTATTTGTGCTCTGGTTGCATTATGTGCGCATGACCAGACCAGTTCTCACGCCGCCTCCTGCCATCAATTATGTTTTGACAGGCGTGCTCTTGCTCTTCGTATTTGCTTTTCCAATTGCAAGCGGCAAGCCAGCCGATTTAAACACCTCACCTACCACTTTTGATATTGATTGGTTCTTCCTTTTTCCGTACGCCATGTTAGCCAGTATGCCTTTGGTGGCATTTTGGTTTGTCATGATCGTTGGTTCAGTCGCTATTCTGGTTGTGCCCTGGTTCGTGCGCAATATTGCTCCGCCTGTTTCGGCAGCGGAAGTTGTGCTTTCAAAATGCACCGGTTGCTCCCTTTGTGCACGTGATTGTCCTTTCCAAGCTATTGAAATGGTGCCGGCTCCGGCTGGATCTCGTTTCAAACTTCTGGCTACCGTCAAACCATATCGTTGTTCATCTTGCGGGGTCTGTGTGGGTGCCTGCGCGTTTGACGCAATTGATTTACCGCAACTGCCGGATGCTGATTTGGTGGCCCACATAAGAGCACTGGCGGAGGCTAAATAGGGATGGCTGAAGAAAAGAAAAAGGTAATCACCCTGCTTTGCGAAAGAGCAGCCGACGTCAATAACATCCTCGATTCGCAAGGAAAGGTTGATGGCTTAAGCGATCTGCACGTAGTGAAGTTTCCCTGTAGTGGCATGATTCAACCACTGATGATTGAGGCTGCCCTTAAGGCTGGTGCATCTGGTGTAATCGTTTGCGGTTGCCAGATTGGTGATTGTTATTATCGCGAAGGCAACAAGATGATTCGTGAGCGCTTGCTTGGTGAGCGTCCGCCCGGCCTCAAGAAAACCGTTGATCGCCGGCGCGTTGTGGCGCTCTGGCTCTCGAAATTGCAACGACAAAGATTTCTCTCTGAAGCAAAGGAATTTGTTGCACAGGTGCATCAAATTGACTCGCAAGAAAAATCATCGGAACCGGCCAAGACATAATTTTTCAAAATATAATTTAGAGGTTTGATTTAGAGGTTCTAATGGCTGCTGAAAGAAAGATCACTGAATTTGAAGTTATTCAACGCTGGTTTTGGTTCTTCCTGCTCTATTTCGCATGCATCGTTTTAATTGCTTGTTTCGGATTGGTCGCAGAATTCTAAAGCACTATTCTTAAAACAGAGCCAATGCAAAAGCCTATACGAAAGGCGGTTTTAAAAGCAATTGCTTTTGCCGTCGCTTTGGCAGTTGCCCTGGTAATTAATTCGCATTCGTGTTGCTCTTTTGCAGATACGATTAGCGATGATGAGAGCTTTTTGTTAAAGCTGCCCGCTCCGCATTCCAAAGAAGCAAATGAGCAAGAAGCAAATGAGCAAGAAGCAAGGCAGAAAGCGAAAGAAGAAGCAGCTGATGAGGCAAAAGAGAAAGCTACCGAAGCAAGCGAAGTATCAAAAGAAAAGGCAAATGCAAAAGTTTATGCAGAAGATCTCGCCAAAGAAACTCCGAAAGGACTAGGCCTCGAAGAAGCTCGCCAATATCTGGTATCACTTATAAATAGAGATCGGGCTTTTCATAAATTGAAACCTGTTGTTCTCGATGAAGTTGCTTCCAATGCCGGGCAATCTCATACCGATGAGATGGCGACAAACGGCTACCTGGCTCACTGGGGAATGGATGGCAAAAAGCCGGACCAGCGCTATACCGAAGGTGGCGGTCGTGATGCTGTTTCTGAAAATGCCACTGCCGACAATGATGCAGTTGCTATGCCTCTCTTGCCGCATGGCACATTCCAAAAATCAGATATGGAAGAGATTGAGAATGGCTTCTATAACGAAAAACCGCCCATGGACGGCCATCGCAAAAACATCTTGAGACCGGAACACAATCGTGTTGGCATTGCCTTGAGTTTGGCGGGAACAGCTGAAGAGAACAGATACGCTTGCACACAAGAGTTTGTCGATCATTACGGCGAATTTGCCGAAATTCCAAAGACGCTCAAGCTGGGACAGACGTTCAAATTGGAAGGCAAACTCGACAAAGGCGTGCATTTTTATAGTGTCGAATTGGATAGAGAAGACTTACCGAAACCAATGTCGATAGCAGCGTTGAACAAGACTTACTCTTATTCGTTTCCAGAGGAAAGTGTTGCCAACTATTGGCCAGGCAATTACAAAACCGATGCTCCCGTCACCCTTGAAAAAAAGGATGGTTCTGAAGTCTTTTGGGTAGACATTCATTTGCCAACCTCTTTCAAAAAAGGTCTTTATTACGTTCTTGTCTGGGCGTCAACGGATGAGCAGAAAGAAGATTTTCCAGTTTCAGTGCGCACAATAGTTGTTGAATAATTCTTGAATAACTAAAAATACTCTTTAAGAACTGCTAAGGGACGTCTGCCAGCGAAGCCGTCGTTGGCTAGATGCCAATGCTCGATTATCTCTTCACTACGCTGCCAGCAGAGAAAATACTCAACGTCGCCCTGCTGAGCTGGAAAATCGAGTAGACCGGTTCGTATATCTCTTAGTATTACTCCGGTTGCCTCAAATCGCTCGATCCAGGCGTTCAAGCACTCCATATAATTTTTATTTGCCTTGGAAAGGGCTTCAATTGACTTCTGAAAGCGATTTCTCGTTTCTCTAAGAGCAACTATGCTCTCTTCGCTTTGAGCTTGTGCTTTGAAACTGGAGAGCTCGTTCTCACTCTTTTCGTAGGCATCGTTGGCTTCTTGCAAGTACTGAGCGAATTCTGAGAGTTCAGAATTCGCTGTATCCAGCATGGCTCGCAATTGCGGCAACAGTTGGGTGGCGGTAGCTAGACTAAAGGCCATAACAAAGTATAGATCGCCGCAGGCAACCCGCAAAAGTTAGGATATTCAGAGAAAGCTATAAGCGTTTCTTAAAGGTGAAGCCGTCGGATAGGTGGTTAATCTTTCTCGCTATTCACGAGTCCAACGGCTGGTCATCTCTCAGAATAGCGAGAACTTGGAAATTTGCACTATAGGGTTAACCCTGAAAGTATGACTTTGTTCGATACAGAAGTTATCAGCAAGTTCTTGATAAGTTCGCTTGGTCCTCGAATAGTGCTCCCAGCCAGTGCTTGGCAATGGCTTTGTAAAAAAATAGATCGAAAAAAGCCTTTATTTGCGATAACTTAAGTGCCACCTTCAGTGGTGACGATTGAGTTCAAGTTGATTTCATTTATAGTGGGCAACGCCACTGCCTGCAATGCCTGGCACTATATCCCTGAACTATTTACCTGTGGTTATTTCCCAGTTCGTTGCCGGACATTCAGTGACAAACTGGTTTTGAAACCAGGGATGGTTGCACCATTTACACCGACAACAACGATATTGCCGCTTTGATCTGAGGCTGTAACAGAGTTTGCTGAGGCTGAAAGAAGCTTCCAACTACCGCTTGAAAGTTCGTTGCGATACCAATCGAAAACATCCTTTTGCTTTTCTTTGGCATAAAGAACGGCCGTGTATACCCGTTCATTGGCCAAATCTTGGACATCACCGCGACCAAACTTGCCTGGGTACTTCGGCGCAATTGGAATGTCGTCGGCGGTCTTAAGGGGAGAGCGAGGATTGTCATAGCTAATCGGTTTGGGCAACACTACTTTTTTGCCTTGTAATTCAGGCGGTATAAGTGGATGTCCGCCTGGCTTGATAGCGGGCGCCGTGCTTCTCGTTTGAGTTTGTTGGGAGAGCTGGTTTTGATTTTGAGCGTTTGCCGCCGTTGCACCAACTAGGCATATAGTCGTTGCCAAAAGATATGAAGGAAAATGCGATTTAGTCATGGTGAATTTCTCATTGTGATTTAGGTCTATCTAGATCTAGCGCAGATCTAGATAGTAAATAAGATCAGGTTTGTCATTGACACTATTTGGCTTTTGTTTCCATAGATCTATATGCGCTCTTGCTGGCAAAGCCGAAAAGCGAAAGTAATCAATATCTGGCATAGCAGGACTCATGTTGTTGCAGCCGCCTGGATAACCGCAACTGCCACCGCAGTGAATCATCTGTTGAATCTGAACGGCTTTGGAAACGGGTTTGTCTTGCGTTACGTTTATCGATTTTGCTGTATTTAAATAGAGATAGTCGAAACCGAAATCGCGCGCGTTGTATGCGATTAGACCAAATCGATTAACATCAGACGGGGCAGCTATAAGTTTGTCTTTGCGAATCTCCAGGCGCTGATTGAACTCCGTAACGTCATATACCACCTGCACAAGGGACTGGTCCGGATACCATCGCAAGCTTTTTGGCAGCCAACAATAAGGAAAAGTGGGATCGCTCATATCGATCGGAGTTATTTGGTCTGGCTTCCAAAGGTTAACGCAATTTGGGTTGGCACCAACAAGAAGGAGTGGATTCAAAACGAAACGCGATTCTTCCGATAAGCCTTCGATGCTGCGTTTACCGACGCCCCAAATAAAAGTGCCTTGCATTCCCCACCAGGGTTTACCATCTACAACTTGACTGAAAACAGCGGGGTTTGGCACATATTCACCGGACAATAAGCCTGGACTCTTATACAAATTTTGGATGCGCCAATTAAGTATCTCTTCGCGCGTTTTGAAATTCAGATCGCCTGGATCATTAATGGGAATATCAACCGGTGCAGAATTGATAGCACGATCGCCAATTGCCAGGACATTAGGCTCTGCTGTGGTCTTGGTGATACAAGCACTGAACAGCAAGAAGATATAAAGGCAACGAAGCAGCTTTTTCAAGATTGCGATCTTTATCCGTGTTTTCTATCGCTTGCTTTTGACTTGGCGCACGGTAATAACTATTGTGCTTTTGTATTTAGGAAGCCCTGATGCGACGTTTATTGACACCGTGACATAATCGCCATTGGAGTTTTTGCCTATCATTCCACCAGAAGTTTTTTGGATGATCTTCCAGTTATACATTGAGAGACCGTTTTCGTACCAATCGGCTGCTTCTTTGACTGGCATGCTGATGTTATAGGATGCCGAATACACAGTTTCCTTCTCCATGTCCTGCCTTTGCCCATTTATGTACTGAGTATTTCCCGGAACTTGCGGAACGCCTGGCAACTCAATTGGCGTTTTGCTTTGCTCTACCGGTGTCGATATTCGAGCAACGGTTTGATAGGGATGGGTTGTGTTTGCTCTTGGTTTTGAATTCATTTTGGCTCTGTTAGCTTCAAATTCTGCCTTGCGCTTTTGTTCTGCATCTTCTGAGAGGGCGAGGTTATTCCAGAGAAAAAAATTTGCTGGAATTAGACACATCACTAGGTTTTTAGTGCGCTTTTTCATGGAAACCCTTCTCTCCAATTTGACCACTAATGAAAACAAAAAGTCCTGCACTGATTATACGACTTGAGCCCGGCGAGTGCATTTCGCCGGGCTCAATATCAGTACTTTAGATGTGGGCTCTTAGTTAGGGCCAGAGAACGTTATGGCTGATGGGCTGGCAGTTCCATTTGCTTGGCTGACGTTTTGGATCAACAATTCTCCAAGAAGTCCACCATTGCCGCCAGAACTAGGATTCCATTGGACACCGTCGAACGTGGTCAAACCGCCTGATACACCAGTGAATGGTTGTTCGTGCAAGTTATGGTCACCAGAGCCAGGAACGCAGTTTGAGCACCCTGGGCTAGTACCAGCTGAGTTGACTACGAGTGAGCTGTTGCCAGTCAAAGTCGGTTGCCATGCATTGTCATAGCAGAGATTCTGACTAGCAGCAGTGTTTCCATCTGCTTGTTGGGTTGCCCAGTTCCATGTTGATGCGTAACTTGGAATGGCGTTACCAGTACCGGTACTTGAGCACACATTGAGCTTGCCCGATGAGCGGTCTAGATACAAGAAACAAGATTGACCAAGATCTAAAGGTACCGTTTCAAGTAATCCAGTCCCTGCTCCGTTGGAGTAGAGAGTTGCTGGTGTCACGGTAGGATCAATTTGCTGGCAACGCTTCAGAAGCTGGTATTGCACCGATGAAGGTTGAGTCCAGAGGCTGCTTGTATTTGTCAAATCCATACCGCCGCCGGGGCAGACGTTTGGAATGATGGTGTTCGAACCAGTACCGAGCAGATGGTCATAACCGACGGCGTTAAACCATTGGATATAACGAGCTGCAGATTGTGGCCCTGCCGCGCTTGTATAAGTGGAGGTAACACCGGCTTGATTTTCCTCTTTTACGTTCGCCTGATTACCGAATTGAAGTTGATCACCTGGGTTGGTGGCTTGTGCATAGTTGACATAGTTTACTGCGTCTGGATCTCCGTTATAACGTGGACGTGTGTAAACCTTCGAGCCTGAAGGTTTGGTAGGTGACGGATAGAAAACATTAGAAGCCGCAGAGTCTGCAGCCGATTCTGGCGGTATGCCAATCACGGCTTTCCAGCCAGGTTGGTAACCACCGGCGCCGTCCATTGCTTCGTATGCTGCAATTACTTCCCCTTTAATATATTCGAGGTCTGTTATTCCGCCGGTTGGTGTTCCTTCACCAGTGACGGAGCCACCATTAGGTGGATAACGGTTGTAGTTGTAGGCGAAATATGCAACTGCTGCATCGCAATACGATGATTCAGTGCCCAGTTGGTACATGGTTGTTGTGCAAGATATGCTCGAAGAAGTGGCGGAATTAAACATGTCCACAGCTTGAGCATCGGTTGCACTACCTGGTCCGGTTAAAGACGTGGTGCTAACAACTTGGGCATTGTCGTTAGGTGTCCATTGGTTATTTTGATACGTGTTGCCAGGTGAAGTGGTCGCAGCTGGAACAGGAGTTCCGCCGTTTCCATAAACACCGTAGGTTGGATCCAAGGTACCGTCGAGTCCTAGCGAATCAGTGTACTGATTTACTGGTTGTGGTCCAACACTGCCGCCACTTACCCAATTGTTGTAGTTGGCGGTGTCACTTTGGCAATTGGCATTGCCACCGGAAGTTGCATATGCATTCCAGGCTGCAATTTGAGTAGCTACGTTCGCATTGTCGATAGCACTAGAATATCCAGAGAATTCAGCAGTTCCACTATGAGTTCCGAATACGTAACCTTGTGTGTAACCAGCAGTAGACATGACTGGAGTGGAGCTGCTGCTACTTAAGTAGCTGTCAACGCCACCATATCCGTTCGTACCATCGAACAATTCATAGTTGAATATTGAGTTGTCAGATTGTGCTCCAGTTGGTGGCTGATTTACAACTGGACCGCCGTTAACGTATTGTGCGTCAGCTACGTTAGTTATCCTTATGTAGCCATTAGAGAGCTGCATTGGATAGACGTTAGTGTTCGCACCAATTACGGACGATGCAATTGCAGTGGTTAACAAAGCTTGAGAATGATCAGCTAAACCTTGGCTAGGCGTAGCTTGAGTAGCTTTAGTTTGACCAGATATCGCGTTAAACGGCAAGTGCATGGGGCTTTGTCCGCCCACTGAGATAGCTAAAGCTGCACTTGGATCAGTGTTAGAACTGTTGAACCGACCAAGGTCGATCAAGTGTGGAAATTGATTTGGGTTAGTGTTTACGAAGAAGATCGGATAAACCGTACTCGATGCGCCTGGCAAACTTATGTTGATAGGCGTATAAGCATTTGCGTACAGTTGACCGGAACTGAAATTGACACCGCTTCCAGCAAGGCTGTTGAAAGTATTGGCGCCAGTGCTAGCATTAAATGTGCTATTGTTCCAGTTTCCATCAACTGTAGCTGATGCCAGGTAAACGTTTGCTTTACCGGCTGGGCTTCCTGCTTGACTACCAACGTAACCGTAATTGGTGCCTTGCAAAGCTGCGTTGTGATAATTGCCATCAGCACCTTGTGTCCATTGATTGCCGTCCATTTGAGTGGTATTGCTGTCGGAGACATTTTGGAATGCATAGGCAATCGTATTCGGATTGTCTTGATTGGTTGCAACATTGCTGCTGGAAACCAGGCTGTTATAAAGCGCATTACCGATTACAGCTAAATTCTGAATCGTGATTGCAGCGTTCTCGCTTGCAGTAGGAGTGTTCTCCTGATTGGCGTTAATAGCAATTAGCAAAGCAGCACCAGCTGCTCTGTTGTAGGCAAAAACATTGTATTTGGTCAAAGCGTATGTGGAGTCAGCATTTCCGATTGTGCCTTCTGCAGCTGTAGTGTTGACCGCTAAACCTGAAAGCTCAGGTGGAGGTGTAATTGAAGTGCCTGTTGCCCAGGTCGTAATGGCGCTTATGTCAGTGGTGACAGCAGTAAGTTGCCTTGCGGCACTTATCGCCCCTGCGTCTGTAGCGTTTGCTACTTGCTTACCGCCGCCAATAACTTTGGCGAGGAAGTAAATGGCAAATCCGATGATTACAAGAGTAAGCACACAGGCAGCTACTATGCCTAACGTTGCCCCTCTTCTTCGGCTTGGTTTCATTATTTACGCGTCCTCCGATGGAACGTTTGACTGGGTCTGAATGGGTTCGCCCAGTCATGACTGGGAACGAGGATAGGAACGGAATTTAGTAAAGAACCCAATTATTATTATCCGTTAATGTACTGTGGGCGTCAAGAGAACGCCGTTTCGGGGATTTTGACCACCATATTGGCGGTCTTTGAAGTTAGATGAGCAACTACTAAGGTTTTCAAGGATTCGACCGAAACTGATCGATTTTAATGAAAGGAATCGGATAGATTAAATCGATTATGAGTGGAGCTTAATTAATCTAGTCTAATCTGGGCTACAAATGCTTTGCTGCTTCGTAGTCTCATTCCGCCTGGGCGAGCCTTGCCTTCGGTTCAGCTTGAGACGTAATCAAGATTGCCATGAGCAACCAGAAAATGAACTGCACTTGCGGTCGATAGAATACCGTATCGACAAGCCCATGGATCATCATTCCGTACATTGCTGCCGCTGCCCCCGCCGTTAGCCAGCGTTGCCATTCTGACGGCGCCTGCCAGAATCCAAAATGGCCGCGCGCAAGCGCTGCCAGAATCATCATTGCGAAAATGGCTAAACCAATAAGTCCTGTCTCAACGGCAACTTCAAGCGGCACGCAATATGTGCCTAAGGCATCGTAACCGCTAATCATATAGAGTCCGTAGGCAAGAACGAAGGCTTGATTGCCAACACCTACACCAAGCCACCAGTTGTCTTTGAACATCTTCAAAGAAGACAACCATACGTTCATTCGAAAAGAATTGGAGCTATGTTCTCGGCCTGCAAAAATTGAAGTGAATCGCTGAGCGACAGACGGCAGGAAATGAATGAGCGCCACAAATAAAATCGGCAATGCAATTAAACCGGTAATGATCAGCCAGCGAAGATTCTTCTTTTCTAGATATATGTACGCGCCGGTAAAAACCAATAAAGTGCCGCAACCGCTTGCCAGCCCTAGATAGCCGCCCCGGCTGCCCGTAAGAATTGTTGCCAGGGCAATAACTCCAGTTGCAATAAGAGTCGGTGCAATAAAAAGAAAGCGTTTGCTGAAAAACGAAGCAAGAAGAAGTGACATAGAAATAGGTACAAGCGGAACGAGATAGCCTGCTAAAAGATTCGGATTTCTCAGCGTTGAGTAAATGCGTACAGATTGATTTTCAACGGTGGGATCTTCCCAGGTGGCAAGTGGCTCAACACCTGTCTTGTATTGATAGAGTCCGTAAGCTGCTACAAGCGTTCCCATAAATAGTAGGACCGCAGTAAGAATGAGCTTGCGTTTCGGATTTCCGTTCAACTGTTGCGCAAGCAAAAAATAGCTACATATATATATGATCAGTTTTGTTAGGCCGTGCAGGCTCGGTGCAAGATAGTGAGAGCCGGCAGTGGCAACTATGTTGATGCCGCCGTAAAGCAAAATCAAAATATCAGCGGCGTTACTGACGCGATTAGTGTCGTGGCAAAGAATTCGCCCCAATATCCAAAGAGCTAGGCTGGTCATAGGAAAGAGCGCAAGAGCCTCTTTGTCGTTAGCGAATTGCGGTAGTGCAATTGCTACAAAGAGAAGAAGCGTTATCAAAAAGCTTGCCGACTTTAGTAGAGACCCCAGATTCTCTAAGTGCAGGAAACTGCGCAGTTGCTGAAAAGGCAGAGTGAGAGCCTTAACTAAGAGTGAAGACGATATTGCCTCCTGCCAAAATTGATCAGCACGACGCAGCGACAGAATTTCCAGGAGTTCCATACTGCTATTACTAAGGTTCTGGCCGGATATCTACAACTACGCCTTGAGCGCGATATTTGAAGCCTTCTAACTCTATCTGATTGCCAATTTTTATTTTTTGGCCCCGCACAACAAAACCATCTTCCGTTTTTGGTGCTTCGTCATCGACAACAGTCACGTAGAAATCATTGGCAATAGCATTGGCAGGGTCTGGAAAAGCGAGCACTTTTTTGCCATCGGTAGAGAGAAAAGAAACTTGCTTTTGGTTGTGTTCCACTTTTGTGATTGTCATTTTGGGCGTTAAAGGTTGGTTGCGCACTGTGATGGCTGCCTTTTCACCTACTTTGAAAAGATCGAGATCACGAGTTTTCAAGCCGGTTATATAGACATCAATTGCGACTTTGGAAGATCCTTGAATGACGTTGTTCACGCCGGCATGACCAGCTTTTGCTGCCACAAAGCTAAATACACTAAAAAGTGCAATAACGAGCACAGCGGAATCAATTGGGTTTAGACGATTGGTTTTCATCGTGCTAAGTATACCGGTTCAATTCCTGACTATTCATCGGCAAGCTTTAGTTGTTCAAGATTCTCAAGCATCTCCTGCTGATTGGTTACAGCAGTGCCCGTTTTTCTTACAACAATGCCAGCCGCCAAATTGCCAAGAGCCATTGCTTCCTCAAGAGTTGCTCCTGTTACAAGCGCAAGCGTCATTGTGGCAATAACCGTATCACCAGCACCGGTGACATCAAAGATTTCACTGCGATTAAAAGGTGGCAAATGAACCGGTTCTTCACCCAACCGGAAAAGGGCCATCCCTTTTGCACCGCGGGTAATTAGCATCGCTTTGGCATTAGTCAATAAAAGCAAATCCTCTGCACCCTGATTAAGCCTATTCTCGGTTTCGAAGGCATATCCGACTGCACCTTCTGCATCCGGTTGATTGGGCGTAATTAAATCAACATCCTGAAAGCGTTCAAATCCATCTTGAGCGTCTACAACAATTAGCAAGTTATTCGCTTTGGCAACATTTTTGCAAGCTTCGATTACTTTCTCGGTCATTATTCCGCAGCGATAATCGGAAAGAATGAGAGCCTGATATTGGCTTGCAATCGGTTCAATTCGCTGAGCGAGGATCATTTCAACTGCACTATCTATAGTGTCATGAGAGATGCGATCTAAACGCAATAATTGTTGTTTGAATGAATGAGATTTGGAGAGTATTCTTGTTTTTACCGTTGTTGGCCGGCTTTGATCCTGAACAAGGGTGAATTCGATTTTGTATTTATCCAGCATGGCAGCGAGCCGCTGGGTGTATTCATCTTTTCCGCAAACACCAACAGCATGGCTGCGACCGCCTAAGGCAACAATATTATGAGCGGTGTTTGCTGCTCCACCCGGGATTAACTCGGTATCGACATGCTCGAGAATGAGCACTGGTGCTTCGCGTGAAATTCGCTCCGGGCGCCCTTCTAATAACTCGTCTATGACCAGATCGCCCACAACAAGTACTCGGCCAAGACCAAAATTTTCTATGCACTGTCTTAGACGCCCTTTGTTGAGCGCATGTCCGTGCACTACCGCCGTGTCATGCGGGTGAACGCGTTCCATTTCATCCAATAGCGGTTTCTTCAAAGTGAACTCTTCCTCCTCCTCTTCATGCTTTTTGATCCACTTATCTTGCTCGGCTGTTGTCACTTCCGAGAAGATATCGTCAACTTCTAGTTCAACTGCAGGTTCATCTTTCTCGACCTTTGTCTTATTTTCTTTGGGTTCTGCTTTTGGCTCTTTATCATCTATTTTTTTTGTTGGATCTTCTTTTGGCGCTTCTTGTAGCAGCTGTTCCGGTGTCTTTTGTTCGGCTGGTTTGAAATCCGACTTGCGTGCCTGCACAAACGGTCGCTGTTCGAGTCCTGAGGCATCTACATATTTGCCGTACGGCACAAAGAAGGTTTTGAAAGTGGTTGAGCCCCCGCTATCTGCATTTGGACTTTTTAGCTCGCGGCTGACATTGCCAAATGTGGCAATCTTGTTGTCCAGCAAGGATTTGTAGTCCACACCCTTGGGACCGGAGAAGATTTGCGCAAGCGATAGATTATTAGCCGCATTGTCCTGGTCGGATGGCTGAGACTGTTTGTCCGACGGCTTTTCGGGCGGCGGTGCGGGTGTCTGTTCGGGTTTGAAGTTGTCGTTATTGGTCATTTTGCTGGTACTCAGACGCTCCCATTGTACTGTGGCCTGGTTAGCCTGCAAACCGCCCATGTTAGAATCTGGGCAAGAGGCGCTGGTAATTTGTGGATTTCGAAACTATTGATGAAGTTGACCAATTCTATATCCTCTGCGTTTGGACCGATTATTGCGGCTTTACTAATAATTGCGCCGTCAGTTCATGCAGATGACGTAACCCTGCACACGAATGCAACTGTTGATGGTGCCACTAATTTAAATGCAGATCTCGGATCGATCCGCAAAGATAAAGCGCTTGCCTACAAACTGGCGCGCTATAAATGGCTAGCCAGAGCAGTAGAAGCGAATCCGGACATTATCATTGGTATTACAGCCTGGAAAGGGCCGGCCAAGACATTGGCTAAACATCCGCATCTTGGTGAAATTGCCCAATCCGATCACTACTTATGCAGACGTCTTGCTAAATGGAAAGGCGCCGGCAGAGCAATGGCTCGAAATGGCCAAGCCGATCAGGTTGTTGCACTTGATCCATCCGGTCTTTTGGAGGCTATTAAACATGACCGCAGAATTGCCAGATATCTCGCGAAGAATCCCAATTTTGCTGATATGGTCATAGATAATCCGGACCTGGGTGAGTATATTTCCTCATCGCTTTGAGGAAAAACTCTTGTTTCATTTCAAATTGATAGAGTTGGAATCAGAGCTACTCGCAAAGGAACTGGCGAGTCAGCAGGTTGACTTAACGGTTGACTGCCAATGGCTCCTCAAGATGATTGAAGGCAATGTTGGTTATCGCCTTGGCGATCGCGTCCCCAAAGGCTGGAAAGGATGGCTTTCTTACAAACGCGGCAAAAGCGGACTTGTCATCTGTCGCGGTCGTGCTTTTGTTGAAGGCAATATCTTTGTCAAGGAGAGAGCCGGTCTGGATGCCTCCTTTGGACTTGATGCAATTAAGGACTACCAACGCGGGTTTGATGTAACACCGCCTCAAGAATTAGATCACCTGCTCGTTAACTTCAAGTTTGAAAACGAGCCACACATCTTAGTTTGGTACGGTGAAAATATTGCGCCTTATCAGTTGTTTTATGATGCCGAGGCTTCTCCTGCCTGCGAGGAAGAGCTACGCGAAGCCATTGCTGAAGGTTGCGTGTGGATTTTGAAGCGACCAAAGTCAATGACACTCAATGAGTATCTGCGCAATCCACATTAGGATGCACCAAATATAGTGCTAATGTCCCAGTTCCTTAACTGGTGGTATTTTGATTTTGGCTGGTTCTTCTTCTGATTTTTGGAAGAGTTTTCTAGCCCCGTCCATTAATTCGATTGGAATTGGGAAGATCAAAGTTGAATTCTTTTCGGCTGATACTTCAACCATTGTTTGAAGCTGCCTAAGCTGCATGGCACCAGGTTGCGAACTAATCACTTTTGCTGCCTCAGCCAGCTTTTCTGCGGCCTGATGTTCGCCTTCGGCAGCGACAATTTTTGCCCTTCGTTCTCTTTCTGCTTCGGCTTGTCTTGCCATGGCGCGTTGCATGTTATCTGGAATTTCTAAGTCTTTTACTTCAACGGCAAGCACTTTGATGCCCCAACCTTCTGTTTGGCGATCGATTATGACTTGCAGTTTGGCATTGATTGCATCTCTTTCGCTCAAAAGTTCATCGAGCTCATGCTGACCCAGAATGCTGCGCAAAGTAGTTTGAGCAATTTGGTTGGTGGCATTGTAGGGGTCTTCAATTTTAGTGACGGCTTTATATGGATCTACAACTTGAAAAAAGCAGACTGCTGCTGTTCTGATCGAGACGTTGTCTCTTGTAATAACATCCTGCATAGGAATTGCCATTGTGACGATCCGCAGATCCACTTTTTTGATGGCTTGAAACCCAGGCAATATTATTTGAATGCCCGGGCCTGCTGTATTGGTTACCTTGCCAAGTGTAAACACGACAAGCCGGTCGTATTCCTTCACCACTTTCAAGCCAGACAAAACGTAACCGAATAACGCAACGCCCGCCATTTCCAGCAATCCAAACACGTTGTCTCTCCTTTGTTTAGCTGAGACAATCGTACAACACTAAAGCGCACTAAAGGGAATTTAGAGCGATTCACTTACTTCACGCACGCGGCCGAGCGTTGTTTGGCCTCAGACAAGAATGGCAAATTAGTCGGAGTGCCAGGCGACCACATGTTGTTAATGGCTAAGTAAGCGCAAGGTTAGCCTTAGCTTTAGCGCGGGCGATCTTGCGCAACATCAAATAGCAACACAAAGAGGTATGGGTGGTCGTTTGTCGTAATTCCAATCCCATGGCCGCATTTTGATTTGATCGCTCAGCCAAGCTGGCATCCAGCGTATGTTTTTGCGAAAAATAAGCTGGTCGTCTCCTCTAAACAGCAAGTTCGCTTGGTTGAGCATATGTCTATCTGCAACGCGTGGCCCCAGATTCCACAGCGCTCGAGCAACCTCACCTGCTTTTGTTGAAGTCAATCGAAGCTTGCGAGGTGCTGAATGCTTAAGCGTAATAGTCTTATCTCCGATTTTAAAACTGCTTGTATGTCCATCTATGTAAAATATCTGGTCGCATTCTGGTTCACCAAACTTTCTGCTATCCGGATCATCAACGACAATCGGCGCCAGCAAAATTCTTCTACCAAACGCAGCTGCTTTTGCATGAGCAATTTCTAGATCTGAATATGTTTTGCGTCTAAACCTATCCTTAACAAACACACCACGTGCAAGACGACAAATAAATTGCTTAAGAATCAACCGCTGGATGGCCTTATCCACCGCCGCCCGTGTCCCAAATTGCAGCACATCCCTTGTCGTAAAAATTTGCCCCGTAGGAAGCAAATTTATATACCTTTTGATCATCGAACAAACTATCCCTCTAACCATCTCCTTTTCCTCCTTTCTAAGTAGACTGAAATTTGAGCTTAATTCAGTCTACGTGCGAAGTCGCAAAAAGTTCATCCCAAGCCGTTTTGAAGCGGTTGGATTGGTCAGATTTATGTCCAAAGAATGCGCAAAAACAAAAGGACCGCCCTTTTGAGGGTAGCCTTATGCAATCGGCTCATCTTACCTTACGCATGCGGCTTATAAAGAATCCGGAAGTGTCATGACGAGAAGGCAAAAACTGGATCGTGCCTTTTTCTGCATCCTTTTTCATTTCACTCAGCCAGTTTTCATTTTTGCTTTGCCAGGCAACAATTGCATTTTGCGGGAGGAAAGCAAGAATGTTTTCGGGTTCGAAGTTTTTGTGGTTTTCCAAAAACCAATTGAAGTTTTCGATATTCTCTTCCGGTTCAATCGAGCAGGTTGAATACACCATGACACCGCCAATTTTCAATTGTTTGGCGGCGTTTTCTAAGAGGGCGCGCTGAAGATCTACAAGGCTTTTGAGATCGGTTTTGCCCTGTCGATAACGTTGGTCTGGGTGCCTGCTTATGACACCAGTTCCTGAGCAAGGCGCATCGATCAAAATACGATCTGGTGCATCGGGTAGCTCTAAACTGGTTCCATCTCCAGTCAAAGTGCGAATGTTCGTGAGACCAAGTCTTTTGCGATTGAGGCGAAGAGTGTCCAGGCGCTTATCACTTTTATCAATTGCAAAAACTTGCCCGGAATTGTTCATTAATTCACTTGCATAGGTGGTTTTGCCGCCAGGTGCAGCGCAAAGATCTACAATAACTTCGCCCGCTTTTGGATCGAGTACGTTTACAACAAATGCTGAAGCTTCGTCTTGAGCAGAGAACATTCCTTCGGCAAATCCAGGTAGATCATTTACTGATTTATGCAATCGACTCGATTTTCCTTCCACAATCAAACAATCTGGCACGAGCAATCCTGGTCTTGTCTGGATATTTTTGTTAATCAGTATGTTGGAGAGTCCCTCACTTGTAATGGCAAGCGAGCAAGCACGCAAAACAAGTGGTGGCGGTGTCTGAGCAAAGGCAAGTAACTTGGCCGTTTCTTCATTACCGTATCTTGATATCCAACGTTCAACGAGCCAAGCTGGCATTGAATATTTTGTAGAATATTTTTGCGCAATTGTTTCAGCGTTATCACCGTCACTAAGTTCTTTGCTGCCTTCGCCATTTTGCATTTTGAGAATGCAATTGCGCAAAAGACCATTTGTGAAACTAACGAGACCGCGATGACCGAGTACGGATGCCAGTTTGCAGGAAGTATCGACGACTGCGGAATCTGGAATTTCCGGCATAAATTCAAGTTGAAATATAGACAATCGAAGAATGCTTACCAAAATCGGCGGCATCTTTTTGAGTGGTCTTGTTGAGTGACTGGCAATTTTGGTGTCAAGCAAATCACGTTGCCGCATGACTCCCATAACAAGTGCGGTTACGAACGCTTTGTCTCGGGCCGACAACTCTGTTCGCTCCAACGCTTGAGCAAGGGCCGAGTTTACGTATGTGCCTTCTTTGTCTAGCTTCGTAAGAACTTCAATTGCCAGTCTGCGAGATCGAACGCCTGCCTCTGTTTTCACTTTCCAAAAATGTCCTGAGCCGTGATGTGCGCGCCGTTAAGCCAGTCTGAAGCTTTCATTTTGGATTTGTTCTCAGGCTGCACTTCTAAAAGTTCAAGTAGTTCTTGTCCTGAAGAACCGCATTTGACGTATAACTTTCGCGCTTGTTCAAAAACTTGGCCGGATATATCAGACAGTGCTTTCGCCTTTTCTATGGCGGTGTCATCACAATGGCAAGATGTCTTCCAAATTTTCAAAGAATGGCCTCGAAAGATTGTGTGGGCTGATGGCCAGGGAATGAGACCACGAACGAGATTGTGGATTGCCCGTGCCGATTTGGACCAATCAATCAATCCCAATTCTTTTGAAAGCATTGGTGCAAATGTCGCTTGAGTATCGTCTTGTTTTTCAGGAGTTAGTTCTTTTGCTAAGAGTTTCTCTAAGGTTAGAATTGTTACGGATGCACCAATATCAGCTAGCTCGCGTGACAACTCTTCGGCGTTGATGTTTTCGTCCAGCTTTACTTGCCGCTTCAACAAGACTGGGCCTGTGTCCAGACCGGCTTCAGTGAACATTGTGCAAACACCGGTTTCGGTATCACCGTTAATGATTGCCCAGTTTAAGGGTGCTGCACCCCGATAGCGCGGCAAAAGTGAAAAGTGCAGATTGATTACACCTAGAGGAGGCAAAGTCAGGACAGACTTCTTCAGGATTTGACCAAACGCAACCATAACGATCAACTCTGTTCCGAGTGTTTTAAGAGTTTCGATCGCTTCTTCGGACTTTGAGAGTTTTTCCGGTTGCAATACCGGAATATTGTGTGACAAAGCCAGTTCCTTGACGGGTGGAGCATGCATTTTATTGCCTCTACCTGCCGGTTTATCAGGCTGGCAAACGACCGCTACGACCGTGAAACGGGCATCGTCAATTAGAGCTTTTAAGGTCGGCACAGCCATAAAGGGTGTGCCGAGAAAGGCAAGACGCACCTCAGTCACCAGAATTATTTGCTCAGGGTAATCTCAATTATGTGGTCGAAATTCAAGCATTGTCTGTCGTCTAACATAATGTACATCAGACGATTGCCATCGAAAACAATGTTAGTAAGGTGGCCATTATAATTGCCGTGTTCTGCCGTTACGACAGATACCTTTTTCCCAATCCACTGCCTCAGGAACAATCGCTCCTTAGTGGCACTGGTAACCGCTTCGCTCATAAACTCACCACGGTGAAAGGACAGGTTTCCAGTAGATATCTTATCTTGCCCGCTAGTAAACTATCGGACGTGCGTTCAAAAGGGCTAATGAAAAGATTACGCGCCATAAGGTCAGTTTGTCCAGTGTTTTATGCAATTCGAACTAGTTGATGCGCAACAATTTCCCTGATATCAGTCCGCAAAATAACCGCAAAAATGTGAGTTCGGGACTTTTTCTCTTGGTTCCAACCGGCATTTGGTTGGTAACGTTTCTTGTGATACCACTTGCGATCCTGCTAGTGTGCAGCCTGGGAACACGTGACGAATTAGGGCGTGTTGTACTTGCGTACAACTTTGGCAATTACCTTAGATTCTTTAGTGGGCCTTATTTGCTGGCACTGTGGCGGTCCATTATTTTGTCGAGTGCCACCACATTAATTTGTTTGATACTGGGGATGTGCCTTGCTCATTGGTTGGCATTCAATTTGAATAAGCGCAGTCAAAATCTTTTCTTAACCCTATTTATCGCGCCCTTGTGGACTTCCTTTTTACTTCGAATATATGCCTGGATGGTGATTCTCAGACCAACCGGGTTAATGGCCGGACTGTTTGATTTTCTGCATATCGGACCTGTGAACACAATGTATAACTTTGGTGCAGTTTTGTTGGGTATGGTATACAACTACCTTCCTTACATGGTTTTGCCGCTCTATGCGGCTCTTGAAAAACTCGATACGAATCTTCTTGAAGCGGCAGCAGATTTAGGGGCATCGCCACTTGTAGCTTTCATGAAAGTGACATTACCTCTTTCTTCACGTGGTGTCGTAGCTGGTTGCATCATGGTGTTCATTCCGGCGCTTGGAGATTATGTGACACCCGATTTACTTGGTGGTGCCAAGCACATGCTGATCGGCAATTTAATCCAGAATCAGTTTTTGATTGTTCGAGACTGGGCATTCGGTAGTGCCGTTTCGACAATATTGATATTGATCGTGAGCGTTGCTGTGTGGATCTACTTGAGGTACGGAGAAACTTCTTACGATCCGGTTAGCTAAGATAGATCTGGGTATTTCAGTCTTTTCTTAATTGTCTTCTGGACGAATTTTTCGCAATACAGAAACAAGTCTGTCGTAGTCTGAACGGAAGAGTTGTGAAAATGCCTGCCCAGCTTTCAGCAAAAAATTCTTTTCGTTATCGTGGTGCAAAGCCGCCTCTCTTACTGCTGCTGCTAGCAATTCATCGGCCGGTACTGAGCCTACAGCGTTAAGCAATCGCAAAAATTCGAAGCTGCGCGTCATTGCTTCTATGTCAATTTTTTCTGCAGCAAAAACAAAATCATGCACTTCAGGTGGACGCGGTGGCAAGTGATGCACGGCTTTGCTGCCTCGCAAAAACCCGATGATAACGGCATGCAAATCTGTTCGCAGCAATGAAAAAATTTGAGGTTGTTCCAACTTCAGTTGTTCACGAGTTAGTCCAAAGGCGGAAGTTTTATGAACACTGTCGAGTGGTTCTGTGACTACATCATGCACAACGGCAACAATTTCAATATCGTCGTTATCTGATTCGATGCGAACGAAGCTACCCAAGCCCACTGGCAAGGCTGGCTTACTATCGTGCTCTGGTAAACTCTGGGCGACAAAACCTGTCACCGAAGATGAAACCACTTCTGCAATTGCTTGCATAAAGATCAATCCGTAGGTGGGGTCACCTTGTCGGGCGTGTAATTTTCAGAGGGCTCTTTGTTTTCGTTGTTTTCGTCGAGTGATTTGCCGGCCGACATACTGATTGTCGTTTTGGCATTTTCTTCGGCAATCATCACATTCATCTCAAGATCGGCTTTGTGACCGGAGATGCTTATAAGCTTTGGTGTTTCTGTCAGGACTTCAACTTTATCTACTTTCCATTCGGAATTTTTGAGCTGGTCTTGATACCACTGACTCACTTCTTCTGGTGATTTGGTGGACGTCAGCATCAAGAACTTGCTTTGCTCTTCGTTTTCTCCATCTGCAGATACAGAGCCAGTTGTTGAAGCATCAGGATAAACGAGTTTTTCAAATTCTTTTGGAACAGCAGCTTTGCCCTCTGCCCATGTGTGTGTCATGCCACCAGATTTGTAGGCAACTTTATCAGGACTACTGCAGGCGCTAACAACCAATAATGCGCAAGCAACACCAATTATGCGAGCTGACAGAATTCGATCAAACATTTAACAAAGTGGCATCCCAGCTGGTCTTTCATTATTCTACTGTCTTTTGCGATTCTCAACTCTCTTGAGTGATGAACTGAATTGAGAGCACCGTCATAGCAATAAGTGAACCAGGTATGAAGACAGACCACCAGTTTCCTGACAGCAGGTTGGATTGAGCATTATTGAGCATTCCTCCCCAGCTTGGTGTGGCAGGACCAAGGCCAAGACCAAGAAAACTCAGTCCTGCTTCAATCAATATTGCATCTGAAACTAACAGGGTCGCTTCTACAAGAATAATGTTGGAAGCATTGGGCAGCAGGTGTTTGAGTATGATTGACCAATTATCCAGGCCAAGTGCTTTGGCCGCTGATACATATTCTTCGGACATAATTGTCTGAACACGTGAACGTGTTAGGCGTGCTGCTTCTAGCCAAGTGGTTGAGCTGATCACAAGAACAACCGTGAAAAGCGGCAAAAATCCGCTGCTGTAGCTTGTAATGCCGAGTATGGACACTATCTGTGCCGGGAGAATTTTCCCAAAAGGGACATCTGCCAGAAGAGCATCAATGACAAGCAATAAAATTATGCTCGGAATTGAAAGTAGAACATCGACAGTGCGCATCAATAAGGCATCGATGATGCCACCAGCAAAAGCACTTGTTGCGCCCCATATGCTGCCAATCAAAACCGCAGTAAATGCCGAACACAGGCCAACGAGTAATGATGCCCGAGCGCCCCAGGCTGCCAGACTCAGCAAATCGCGCCCGAGATTATCGGTGCCTAGCAAATGCCCAGAAGAACCTGGTGGCAGATTAACGTGATTAAGGTCGTGAGTAAATGGCGAAAGAGCGCTATTTGAACCAGCAAAAAATGGAGCGGCCAATGCCATGGCGATTGGCACGAAGAGCAATAACACACCAAACACTAGTGTGGGACGATACTTCATTTACCCTCGCATCCGGTCGAATGAAAGTGCATTTTCTCCAAGCTCTATGCGCGGATCGACAAGATGGTGAATCACGTCGGCTGCCAGATTGGAGGCGATCACAAGCGTTCCATAAACGAGAGTCAGTCCCAAAAGAACCGGATAGTTTCTGCCAAAAGTAGCATCCACTGCCAGCCTTCCCATACCGGGCCAGGCAAACACAGTTTCGACAAGAACGGAACCGCCAATTAGAGCCGGCACAGAGAGCCCAAGCAGAGCAATAATTGGTCCGAGACTATTTTTACCAATGTGTTTCAAGAAAATAGCGGCTTTTGGAACACCTTTTGAGTAGGCGGTTCGCACATATTCTTTCAACAGCTCGGCTTTCATTGATGAGCGTACCAAAAGCGCAAACTTGGCAGTTCGGCGACTTGCCAATATGAGGGCCGGCAAAAGCAAGTTTGCAAGATCGATGCCCGATTCGCCCGGTGGGTGCATGGCAAGAAGCTTTATCTGTGGAAACTGCGTTGTGGCGATCCAGCCAATTAAAAGAAATGCCAACCAAAAACTTGGCAAGCAGTAGAGGATGAGGGCTCCACTGACCATAATAGATTCCAAGAACTTGCCGTTTGTTGTCGAGTGTAGCCAAACCATGGCCACTCCCCAACCTGTGCCTATTACGAGCGCTATGAGGAGGGCAAAACCTACTAAAGTGATCGTTGCACCCAACCTTTCTGAAATTATTTCTGATACTTCTCTGCCATCTCTATAAGAACGACCCAGATGACCTCTCTCAACCTGTCTTAACCAGCCTATATATTGCTCGGGTAGGGATTTATCCACGCCCAGTTCGTGACGTATTGCTTGGACCTCCTGGGGCGAAAGGTCCTTTTCAGCACTTCCCAAAAGTATTTCTGCCGGGTCTCCTGGCAGCATATGTAAGAGTGCAAATGTCATAATCGTCAAAAGAAACAAGAGCGGAATCGCTCCTGCTATTCTGCGCAGGATGAATGGCAACAATTTGCTTACCTTTGTAGGTGGGTACGCCGAGCTGACTGATCATACAAGTTCGCTTTACGTTGACAAACGTCTCAAAGGCAGAATAGGATAGCTTTCCCCGTAAGGGCGCTGTTGGATCGAACGGCCTGGCTTTATGTGGATTTTTTGGCGGCATAGCCAAGTGGTAAGGCAGAGGTCTGCAAAACCTCCATCCCCCAGTTCGAATCTGGGTGCCGCCTCCATTAAATCCTTTAATCTTCAGGGATTCAGCGGTCGGGTTAAAATTGAATTTGCATGGGCGGTTGGCGCAGTTGGTAGCGCACCACTTTGACATAGTGGGGGTCACAGGTTCGAGTCCCGTACCGCCCAAATTTTAAACCAATGCAATAGCCGCGATTCAGCCTTCCAGGTTCTGAATCGCGTCTCTTAATATGTGCGATTTAATTTGTGGTACCACAATTGGTGCCGAAGCGCCAGGCGTTGAATCCAATATTATACGGCGCGGCTAACAATCAAAATGCCGCCTAACACTTTTGATGTTAATGAATCTAGGAGAGCTTGGTATTTTGCGCGTACTGCTTTGATCTCGTTTTCGTCGTAAGCGCTATGCAGTTCTGGGCGCGAAAATCGAGCTAGAAATTCGCCATACCAAGAAATGTATTCTTGGTCGAGATTCGATTGTGTTTCGATTTTCCAACCGCCTGAATCAAAAAGCTTGTCTAATTCTGCCATCGTAGATGGGCTCCTGGAGAGGATCTCTTTTGGGAATTTATCTGGTTGATAGGCGAAGTAATCAAACAAACAAATGAATGAATCTGGTTTGGCAAGTTTTCTCAAGCTTTGCAGTGCTTTTGTTCGATCGCCAATGGAATAAAGAACGTTCAATAGATACATAACATCGAATGTTTCAGAAACTATTTCCGATGCGTTTTCAGCATCGCTTACTTTGAATTTGCAGGACGGAAATTTTTGTTTGGCGTACTCAATTGATTCTTCATCTATGTCGATTCCAACTACGTTTCCCCATCCTTGTTCTTTTACATAATTGGCAGTGCCACCACGCCCGCAACCAACATCGAGAATGTTGTAGTTTTGATTTTTTGGAATGCCGCTTAGCGTGATTTCAATTGCATCCTCTTCGCCGGCGTGCGCGTAGTCGCTTTGTCGGACAGCAGCGAGAAACTTCTTGCCTTTGTAATCATTCATTGGCACGTTCTGGTTCATATTTTTACTCGTATCTTGGTTCATGTTCGGGCTCATATTCTGGAGTCTGGTAATTCGTGGGGCTTTAACTTCGTGTAAAGTCAAAATGTCGCAGGCTGCCAACAGGAATTTCCAACTGTAGTCTGGACTACCTACCTTATAGACTTCGATGGATAAATTGAACTTTTTGGTCCCTTAATTCGTTTGACTTATACAAAAGGTATTTCTAAAAGAGGAAACTATAAGAGATTTTTCCGCGCCATGCTGCAAAGAGGTAATGTTATGTCAATGAAAGTAACTGGTCTAGTTAAACGAGGGGCTATCGCTTTTTTACTTGTGGGAAGCATAGTATTACCGTTGAACTCGGCGTGGTCGCAACCGCAAAGCGCACCAGATGATGGCGGAGGACCACCGCCAGGCGGTCCAGGTAAAGGCCATTCATTTGGAGGCGGCGGTGGCGGTGGTCAGCATCATCATCACTTTCCAGGTAAGAGAGAAATTGATCAGTTGACCGATCTAACGCCAAAACAAAAAACAGATATCGACGCGATTTATAAAGAAGAGCGTCAAAGCATTGCACCTCTAATGCAACAGATGCGCGCAGCTAGAGCCGCTGAAGACGGTGGTAGTGCAGGTGCTGGCGCTGGTGGCGCAGGTGGTGCTGGGGGAGGAGCCGCAGCTGGAGGAGCTAATGGTGATCTGCGCGCTCAATTGATGGCAAAGCGCAAAGAAACTTGGGAGAAAGTGAAAGCAATTTTGACGCCTCAGCAAATTGAAGAGCTCAAAAGCATGCAAGCCAGTGCTGGAGGCCCAGGCGGACCGCCGCCAGGAGGTCCCGGAGGAAAGCCGGGCCAAAGCGCAGAGTAATAAACATAAATATCGTCGGTTTGCAATCAGCTCACTGAAAAGCAACAAGCAAAGACTCCTGTGTTCGCAGCAGGAGTCTTTAAATTTAGAACGCTGCATCCATAGCTGGTGGCTTCAGAATTTCAAATCCGTTGATCAGTTTCTTAAGACCATGTGGCATCTCGAGCTGGCTGCTATCCAATTGAGCTCGTTCAATTGAGATGGTATCGAGCATGCGCTGATAACCATCTTTTGCATTTGTGATGTATTTACCGTAAATTGGATATTCACCGAAATTCGGAAGGTCGTAGAGATTTAAAACTGACTGCAAATTATCTTTTGAAATTTCCGGAAATTTGTGGGTCATGATCGTTGCAACTTGTGACCTAGCCGGTTGATCGTCTTGTGCAAAATCCACATTTCTCAGGACATGATTTGAGCAGGCGAAGCCCTTATATTTGAGATTTCCCTCAACTTTCCAACCCTTGGTCAATTCCTTCATCTCGGGAGGCGAGCCGCCTAAATACGCCAAGCGATGGATGAAGGACCAGGAGCCAGGTCCTTGTATGTAGTAACTATCTTTGTTGTAAAAAGTACCACCTTGCGCATTCGCTTTTGCGACTACAATGAACTTCATAGTTTTATTTTCAACACGCATGCCTTCTGTACAAAAGAAGACAATCTGTTCGCCAGTAATGGCGCTCACTTGATGAACACGCCATCCAGAAAGTGTCTTTGCCTCTCCTTCTGATTTACCAATCAGAAAAAAGGCGCATAAACAAAAAGCAGCTCGTACCAGCGTGATCGTAATTACGGATCCGGCGGGCCGTTCTTTTCTGTTGTTGTCCAGAATGGTCGTTTTAAATCCCAAACTGAATTATCCTTCCAACTGCTCAATACCACTTTAGCTGTCCAGAGACCTTCTTTGGTTAACTGCAGATCGGGCCGAAAGATGTAATGCCCTTTGAAAATATTTTGTGGATCATTGGCTTGAAATTCTTGTCTGAAGACTTCGCTGCCATCGGGATCTTCGACCGTGACAATGCCTGTATATTGCCGGCGCTCAAAGGGAGTACCAAAGCCAATTACCCAGACACAATTCGTTTTTGCGGGAAACGATTTGACAACAAACAAATCGAACAGTCCATGAGCATGAATGCGCCCGTCTTCTGAATGTTCAACCTGTTCGCAAAAAAGAACGTAACCCGTGTGCAAGTACTTCATCGTGTTGTTTTATCCAAAGCCAAACGGAATGACAGTTTACCCTAAACTCACTTCACTCACAGACGCTGAATGTCAAGGGCTGGCCGGCTATGGCAGACTTTCGAACGCTGCTAGAATTTCGGCCTTCTGCAACGCCTAAGTTAGGTGCAGAAGAAGTGAATCTGGACGACGGAGGTGTCGCACGGAAACTTGCTAAGTTGTTGCCCAAAAATCCTGTCTACGCGCCGAATGGATATCGCAATCCGGATGAGAATGGAAATGCCGTTGCTCTTTTGAAGAAGCCATCCGAAATGTAGGGAGGGGCAGAACCACCTCATGGCAAATTCATTCTTGTCAAACCATAAAGAGAAGTTATCAATTGAGAAGATGCGAGTCTCGAACAGCTCCAAAAAAATTGTTCATTAGGTACGTTGATGATGCCGCATAAACTAAACAGAAGATTCTGAAAACCAGTTGCGATCGACTCGGTTTGAAATCATTTTTCGCACGCATAAACTTGTAAATCAAAAATCCACCAAGCATGCCCTTTCGCAATTTCGATTTTGGAATGAGCTATTAGCCCTTCTTCACGATTTCATCTGCAATAGATGGTGGCACATCTTCGTATTGGGCGAATTCCATTACGAATGTTCCTTGTCCTTTTGTCTTGTTGCGGATATCGGTTGCATAACCGAACATCTCAGACAATGGCACCACTGCTTTCACTTTGGAAAGTTTATCGTTGGTTTCCATGCCTTCGATGCGTCCACGACGGCTTGAGATATCGCCGATGGCATCACCCATGAATTCTTCAGGTACTTCAATTTCAACTTTCATTACTGGTTCAAGCAACGTTGGCTTGGCCTTCATGAAGCCTTCTTTGAAGGCCATAGAACCGGCAACTTTGAATGCCATTTCTGAAGAGTCTACTTCGTGGTACGAACCAAAAACCAGAGAAGCACGCACGTCGATAACCGGATATCCGGCGAGAACTCCGCTTTGCATTGCTTCTTTGATACCGTGTTCAACACCAGGTATGTATTCTTTCGGAACTACGCCGCCAACAATCTTGTTGACGAATTCGAATCCACCACCAGGTGGTAGGGGTTCCAATTCGAGTACGACGTGACCGTATTGACCACGACCGCCAGACTGTCTGATGAACTTGCCTTCTTGCTTGACGTTCTTCTTGATCGTTTCGCGATAGGCAACTTGCGGTTTGCCGACGTTTGCTTCCACTTTGAATTCACGAAGCAAGCGGTCCACAATAATTTCGAGGTGCAATTCGCCCATACCTGCAATGATCGTTTGACCAGTTTCTTGATCGACACGAACTTTGAAAGTTGGATCTTCTTCTGCAAGGCGCGCCAATGCTGCTCCCAGTTTTTCGGAATCGGCTTTTGTCTTGGGCTCAATTGCAACTGAGATAACAGGATCCGGGAACTTCATGGATTCCAGAATAATTGGTGATCCTTCTGCGCAAAGCGTGTCACCGGTGGTGGTGTCTTTCAAACCAACTGCGGCGACGATGTCGCCAGCATTTGCTTCTTGGACATCAGTACGTTGATCGGCCTGCAAGCGAACTAATCGGCTAATGCGCTCGCGCTTGTTCTTGGTGCTGTTGAGAACGTATGAACCAGCTGCCAACTTGCCGCTGTAAACGCGCAAGAAGGTGAGTTTGCCGACAAACGGATCGGTCATAACCTTAAAGGCGAGTGCAGAGAACGGTTCGCTTTCATCAATTGAACGCGTTGCTTCAGTGCCATCCGGCAACCAACCTTTAACGGAAGCAACATCTTCCGGGGAAGGTAGGTAATCGATGATTGCATCCAACAATGGCTGAATGCCTTTGTTTTTGAAAGCTGAACCACAAAGCACTGGAATGATTTTGTTTGCGCAAACTGCTTTACGCAACGCTGCTTTCAGTTCTTCAGGGGAAATGGCTTCGCCTTCAAGATACTTGTTCATGAGAGCATCGTCGGTTTCTACGATCGCTTCTTCTAATAGATGGCGATACTTATCGACCTGCTCCTTCATTTCTTCCGGAATAGGTCCTTCGTGGGCTTTCTTACCAAGCGGATCATCTTCTTCATAGAAGACTGCTTTACGTTCGATTAAATCGACAATGCCTGTGAAGTTTGCTTCAGCACCAATTGGAAGCTGAATAGCAAATGCATTTGCCCAAGTTGTGTGCATACCAGGCAACTGCTCTTTAACTTGATTGAGTACGCGCAGGAAGTCAGCACCCTGACGATCCATCTTATTTACCAGGATCATTCTTGGTACTTCGTAGCGATTAGCTTGCTTCCAAACAGTTCCGGTTTGTGGTTGTACGCCTGCTACTGCACAAAGGACAATTACAACCCCATCTAAGACCCGCATAGAGCGCTCTACTTCAACTGTGAAGTCGACGTGCCCTGGCGTGTCGATTAAGTTGATGGTTTTACCTTTCCAACTGCTTGTGATGGCAGCGGCAGTGATCGTAATACCGCGTTCCTTTTCTTGTTCCATCCAGTCTGTTACGGAAGTGCCTTCATGCACTTCACCCATTCTGTGTATCAAGCCTGAATAGAAGAGGATACGTTCTGTACATGTAGTTTTGCCCGCGTCGATATGCGCAGCAATACCCATGTTGCGGATTTCATTTAGTGGTATGCCTCTGGTTCCCGTGTTGGGTTTCCTTTCTGCGGCGGTCAGTGTATCCATTGTCGTCTTGTTTTCCATTGCTTGTATGGGATTCTTCTAGTCTCGTAGTCAGCTTTAAGATTGGCTACACCAGGGTGAGTTACCGGCCCGCCGTAGGCTCAAATGCCTTCTGGAATCTAACATGGGTCTAAGTTAATTTGGCAAGTTCTTCAACAAAAATTGATCGAATTACTTCCGTATCTTTACAATTCCAAGTTCGTGGCATTCCTAATCGAGATGTTGCACCCTTATTTACGGCAAAAGGGTAATTCCCGAAAATGCAATCCAGTCCTAGCTTTGGGCTAAGCAATTAGTTGTGGTTGTAGCCCAGAGCGACGAATCGATTAATAACGGTAGTGAGCAAAAGCTTTGTTAGCTTCAGCCATCTTGTGTGTCTCGTCGCGTTTGCGAACCGAAGCACCGGCACCATTGGCGGCGTCTAAGATTTCACCGGATAGTCTTTCAGCAAATGTACGACCACTGCGTTTGCGGCTGTTCGTAATGATCCACTGAGTGGCAAGAGCTACTCCGCGTGACTGTTTTACTTCAACTGGCACTTGGTAGGTAGAGCCGCCCACTCTTCGTGCTTTCACTTCTACGAGTGGTGTCACGTTCTTGACGGCTTTGTTAAACATTTCGAGCGGCTCGGTTGCTTTTGCACGTTCTTTGACGAGCTCCAAAGATTGATAAAAGAGTCTTTGGGCTGTGCTCTTCTTGCCTCGCTGCATCATGCGATTAACAAAACGCATAACCAACTGGCTGTTGAAGATGGGATCTGCATCCGGAACTCTTTTTTCTGCTGCGCTTCTTCGTGACATTTCTTTTTCCTAAGTGCTCTTATTCTGCTTTGTTTCTTGCTTTATTTTTTGGCTGCCTTGCCACCGGCTGCTGCTTTTCCACCTGCCGCTGCGCCTGCTTTCGGTCTCTTGGCACCGTATTTGGAGCGGCCTTGCATGCGGTCTTTGACACCAGCAGTGTCAAGTGCACCACGTACGATGTGGTAGCGCACGCCTGGTAGATCCTTGACCCGACCACCTCTTACAAGCACCACAGAGTGCTCTTGCAAGTTATGGCCGACGCCTGGAATATAGGCGGTAATTTCCATACCGTTAGTGAGCCTTACCCGGGCAATCTTTCGCAGCGCAGAGTTCGGCTTCTTGGGTGTAGTTGTCTTGACTTGCGTGCACACGCCTCTCCGTTGAGGGCATGACTTGAGCGCCGGCGACTTTGTTTTGTAAGTCACCCTCGCTCGTTCACGGCGAATAAGTTGATTGATGGTTGGCACCAGAAAACTCCTGACAAGACTGTTATAAGCTAAGTGGGCGGCTCAAGCCGCCCTTACACAAAACTCCGTTTTCAAGCGCGTCTAACGCGCCCCTACTAAGCTAAACGCTTATAGCGGAGCGAATAGCTATCATATCTATCATTTAAGCGATATGTCAACGAATAGTGGCGCTTTTCACTAAGTAATAATCTTCGTAGATCGGCTCTGAACCTGACGTTGAGTATCGCAGGGATGTCAAGGACTTCTGGCGGTTACAACGGTTACAAAAGCGAGCCTAATTAGGGTGTGTAGATCCAGGATCAAAAGCGCGCGGCATGTTGATGACCGGTTTGGCGATTGAAGGAAATTCGACTGCCCGCTCCAATTTAAGAGCGCGCGGCTTCTTAGCTCTTAACCAATGCTCTCTTGCCATGAGAGCAAATTCGCCCGCCCCTTCCATACCTGCTTCTTTAAGAGCATCGCTTACGGCTGGTTGATAGTCATATGCTTTTGTAATGACAATGCCTTTCATGCCGATTTTTGTGACCATATTGAGCGCAAAAGCAACTGTTTCAGAAGCCAGATGAGCCCAGCCCGGGTGAACTGCAAATTCCAGATGATAGTCGCCTTCCCGGTGAGCAGTGACTTTAATGGCGGCACAGAGCACTTTTCGTTCGTTGTCCGGACACACCCAGTACCAAATTTTGTTGCGAACCAGACGCCGAAAGAGACGTTCTGACGATTCAACCGGCAATTCCGGCACAAAATAATCGTCGGACTGAAAGTCGTATATCAAGCGCAGGTCAGGTGGAAGTGCGTCTTGATGGAGCTGATAAAGACCAAGCTTGTCTGAGGGAAGAGCAAGTCGAAATGAGGACAGGTCAACCTTTCCGAGCGCAAGTTTCTTATCGGATGGCACCTGAAAATAAGTAAGACGAGAGCTGCGCCTGAAACCGCATGTACCTAATAGGTTTAGAGCGGCTGCGTTTGCAGCCGAGACTTCAGCTACGAAATGGCTCACACCCTGGCTTCCAAACAAAGCAAAAACATATCGCAAAAGCTCATCCGCAATGCCCCTGCCGCGATGCTGAGGCTGCACAACAAGATGGTCGATGCGCCAGCAAGCCCGCGCTTTGCTGATCGAAGAAACGGAAATGAGGCCAAGAATAATGCCTTCTTCCTTGGCTACATAGACGGATGGAGCAATGTGCCACTTGCACGGCAAGTAATGCTGCCAAAAGGTTAGACCGCTTCTAGCGATTGCTTCTTCGGCACAGAAACTTTCGTACGGCACAGGTTCGTTCTGGTGACGCAAGAGTGCCCGCATTTGCGTGGAATCAGTGGCAAATAGTGGCTCAATCTTAATGACCATTTCAACATGATAACATCTGGATACCTGTGTCAGACTTCGCAAGGCAGTGCTGTTGCCGCTTAATCTCTAGAGGCGGTTCCGTGAATCGCCCTCAACTTTATTCCTTCCCAGACCCATACCAGACCCATACCAGACCCATACCAGACCCATACCAGACCCATACCAGACCCATACCAGACCCATACCAGACCCAGAAAAGATTCGCACCAATGGCTGAGTCCAAAAAATCAAAAGGCACTGCCGGAGCCCAAGAAGAGAAACCCACCCTCAAGGTGATCTCGGACAATCGCCGCGCCCGCCATGAATACGAAATTCTGGAAGTTTTTGAGGCCGGAATTGAACTTTCCGGAACGGAAGTAAAATCACTGCGCCAGGGCAAAGCCAATCTAACTGATGCGTTTGCGCGCATCGATGGCGTTGAAATTTGGCTGTATAACTGCCACATATCTCCTTATGACCATGGAAATCGTTTCAATCACGATCCCATAAGAAAGCGGCGCCTCCTAATGCATCACAAGGAGATCACAAAGTTAAAATCTCGAATCCAAGAAAAGGGCCTGACGCTGGTTCCGCTTAAGTTGTTCTTTAAAGGTAATTGGGCTAAGGTAAATTTGGCTCTCGCGCGAGGCAAACAGCTCTATGATAAGCGTGAGTCAATTTCGAAGCGCGACAATCAAAGGCAAATCGAAAGACTAGTCAAACATCGATCTCGTTAGAGTGGAGGCCAGCTTTGCAGCGGTTCTATATTCTTTTTTCTCACTTCCGAAGTTCTTTCTCAATTGCACTCGCCCTTTGCTTTACACTGGTTCTTCCGGCTATTGCCGCTTCACCAGTTGCGGTATTAAAGAGTCTAAAGAACACAACCTCTTATCAAGATCAGCACTTAGGCAATTTTGATGATGACTGGCTTTCGGTCGTTAAGACCTTAGGCGCCGCAAACATTCGTTTTGAAGAAGTTTCAGACCCAGAAGTTGCGATGGGTCAGCAGCGCTTGGGCAGCTACAAAATCGTTATCGTGCCCGAGCTAGTCGATTTGCCAATGCCCGTTGTTACTGCTCTTTTAGATTTTGAAAAGCAAGGTGGCAAGGTCCTCATCATGGACGCCGGTGGCACACCTGGTCCTGGTGCTGTGGCATTGGAACAATCAGCCGGTGTCCAGATTCTGCATCAAGAAACTACCAGCGATGCGCGACATATACAAATGTTGCGCGGCAAAAATCCTATTCATGATGACTTCTCAATTGGAACCGTGCTTGCCAATTTCAGTTTGTTGGAAGGAGCATTGCCTCTTGCAAAATGGCTAGACAAAAGCGGTCACGAAATTGGCACTGCGATCGCACGAAAAAATAACTCTACCTTCATAGCTTGGGCTCCTGGCGAACAAGGTGAAATCACCACCAACGCCACCATTATTTCCGATGCCATTGAAGATTTGGCACCGGGAGTTTCACAGCAGGCAGCTGTGCAAATAAGTTTTGCCGATTATCAAACAATCAAACAAGAACTGGATTACCTGGTCAAACGCACGGATGAAAGCATCAAAACGGCTAAACAAGCGGATCTTGCTGTCCCGTTTAAACAGATTCAAGAGAAGTATGATTCGGCCGTATACAACTCAGGTAAGTTTGATGAGGCTTATCGCAACCGAGACTTTTTCCTGGCTGGTGAATTCCTAAAAGGTGCACGCAACGATTTTGCGATGGCCTTCTCAATGGCAATGCCGGTGCGTCCTGTAGAAGCACGTTCGGTCTGGTTGGATCGCGGCACAATCGTTTCGACTCGCAATCCACAAGGTATGGCAGCGCTATTTGATCGCTTGAAAGGTGCAAACGTTAACGTTGTTTATTTTGAAACGAACAACGCCGGATTCACTACGTTCCCAAGCAAAGTAGCCCAGCAAAATCCGCAAACCGTTGGTTGGGATCCACTTGGTACAGCCGTTAAAGAAGCAAGAAAAAGAGGCATGGAGATTCACGCCTGGTTCTGGATTTTCAATGTCGGCAATGCCAAGCATAATCCCATCATTGGTAAGCCCAGCGATTTCCCTGGACCGGTGCTTTCAACCCACGATTTCTCCTGGGCTCTGCAAGCTCAAGATGGCTCGTTGCTACCACCTAATCAATTCGAATATTGGATCGACCCTTCCTGTCCAGAAGGGCGCGAGTACATCAAGTCACTCATCAGTGAAGTCATTCAAACTTATAAGGTAGATGGTATTCAACTCGATTACATTCGCTATCCGTTTAACGGGCGCGGCACAGAGATGGGCTTCAATTGGTCCGGTCGTATGCGTTTCCAACGTGATACGGGTTTGAATCTGGACAAACTGGATGATGAAACGCGCCAAGTTTGGCAAGCTTGGAAAATTCAACAGGTGAGCAGCTTTGTCAAAGAAGTTTCAGGTATGGTGCGTGGTATCAATCCTAAATTGAGAATTTCTGCTGCCGTTTATGCTCTTCCGAAAAACTGGCGCTTGAGCGCAATTGAACAAGAGTGGGAAACATGGGTTGCTAACGGTTGGATAGATACGCTCAATCCTATGACTTACGTGACTAATGCCAAAGAACTTACGAACATGGCTGGCTATGTCCGCGAATCTACAAGCGATCATGCCCTTGTTTATCCAGGTATGTCGATAAGACAGCTTGATACAGCCGGTTTGATTGAACAACTTGATTCGGCGCGCGAAATAGGCACCCTTGGCACTACGATGTTCGCCGTTGCCCAACTGGATGACAAAAAAGTCGGGCTTCTAAAATCTGGTCCTTATAGAAAGGCAACAGTCCTGACACCACAATCGGAGCCAATGCGAGCCAGCCGAATGCTTGTAGATGATTTCGCCAACATGGTGAACCGATACTTGCAAGATCCGCAAAAGCGCATTCTTTCAGACCAGGCTAGTACGAATGATGTGTTATCTCAAATCGAGCAAGTACAAAGAGAAGTACGCACACTTACCCCAAAATCAAGTGCAGCACAAATTGATGCTGTCGTTTCGGACATCACCAATTTGCACGAATCCGTCAAAAACTGGCTGCGACTAGAAGCCTTCATTCAACGTGGCTATCGAGCGCAATACATTGTGAACTACCTTGGACAGGTGGAAGCGATCTTGAACTACGCTTCTCACAAGGCTAAGTTCGCCATGCCAACTTCAGTAGCCGGGAACAAGCTGGAAATCGCGACGCCCTAAGAAAATCTGGTTCTTTAGAATTTATGCTCTAATTTTCGCCTGTGACTTCTTCGAAGAGCCTTTCGTATTCAGCAGATCCAATAACCCAGAGAAACGTCTGGATGTCGTGGTAGTTGCGTGGCTTGAGATCGGCTATTTCCTCTTTCACGATATTAGCGAGTCTCATTAAGCTCTCATATGTTCTGTAGCTGGGCTTCGATGAATAATCGAAGTCATAATCCAGAGCCTGTGCCGCAATCTGCATAGCAGTCGGCTTGAGGATCATATATTTAGAAGGCTGTGCCAAATAGGGAAACAGTGTTATGACAGGCCACGATGCCACGCGTGCCTTGATTCTCGGTAACTGAGTTACAGACATAATCCACTGCACAAATCTTTCCTTGAGAGGATCTTTTTCATAGAGAAGATCGAATAGCCCTTGAGCAAAAATGCGTGCACCACCCTCGGTGCGTAAAGCATCTCGCAAAGCCATCTTCTCAAAGGAGAATAAGAAGTTTGTTCTGCCTTCAACTTGCAGTGCTCTAGAGGCAACCTTTGCATATTCACGCTCGCGCAAAAGACGTTTGTACTCTTCCTCATTGAGAAGCTCCAGGAAGAGCTTATGCGCTTCCCATTTGTAAGTGCGCTCCCAGGTTGTATAGAGCTCGTCCTTAAACGCTCTTGGAAAGATGCGCAAAAAACGGCGCTTCGCGTTTGCAAGCGCTTTGAGGTTGATTAGTTGCTTCCGGGCAGTAGCTCTAGTCAAGATCTCTAAATTAGTGAGAGTAGAAATTTGTGGGGACTTGTGCGTGAACGGGCGGGAAGACCGTTGGAGCTTTGGCGAGGTAACCGCGCAGTTCCGGTAAGAACGACTGGAACTTGGCTTCGGAAAGTTCCAATAGAAAGCTCGTATTGCTGAAAACGCCCTCTTGAGGAGAGCAAGCTTCAGAGCCTAAGGGCAATAGAGAATGAAGGTTGATCTCGTTTCTTTCTGAAGGAGCAAGAATTATTGTGTACTGATTGCCGAAGTATTCAGCAACCATGCCTTCATCGCGATGAATGATGGTCATGCGGCAGCTTGGATTGTTTTCAAGAATACTCATGAGCCGACCCAGGTCAAATCGAGGTTCATTGGTTGCTTCAACAAGCCAGGCTCCCGGCGCAACTTCAATTGCGGTTTTGGCAAGTTCGGTAGCGCGTTTGGCGGACTTTTCCCAGGCATTGACGCGCGAATGCAAAAATAGCTGCGCAGAAGTGTCACCCTGAGTAGCTTGAGTGAACTGACAAAGAAGATCGGCAAATTCCCGTTTGAAAGCGGAAGCGTCGAAACCAAATGACGGCAAAGCGTAGAAAGCTTTGACAAGAAGACGTGACATTTCAGATCCGGAAAGCTGTGAAGTCCAGGGACCATCCAGGATGACAGAGTCTTGATCCAATTCCGGATAGGTGACGCCCAGTGCTTTCATGGCACCGAGCCAACCGTCGAAATCGGCATCCACAATAATTGCAACAGCATCTATGAACTCGCCTTCCGCGATGAGCGAGGCACATGACGGATTGCGTTTGCGGCTGGTGATGACGGCGTTGGAACCGAGCGTCTCCCTTAAACGGCTTGCCCCAGCTTTCAATTCGTGGGTGCGACCGGCTGCAGGCCCGTCTTCGATGTCGTGGTGGTCTCGTAGATGCACTGTATATCCAGCAGCCACAAGTTTCTTTACCGCCACCGTTAAGAAAAGGGTGGGCGGAGTATCGATAAAAACCACCGTACCGCCTGGAGGGGCATTTTTAGCCCGAGACTTTCTATAGACAAAATCGACAATATTATCGACATCCAGCCAGCTGGAGGGAGAGCAAGTGCAAAGAATGTCTTCGTTAGCGAGTTTTGCCGTAAATGCCAGAGTCATCGGGTAGCCTGTAAGTTGGAAAGGGCTTTAAATGCCTAGCTGGTTTGATTTTCCCTTTATCCTCATGGCAAGTAAATACGTAATTACCGTATTTGGCGCGCATTTGAGGAGGTTTTGGGAGAACGGGCGCTTAATGTCGCCCTTCAACATTGCCCCTACCGTGTCGTTTTGAACTGAAAAGTATACACCGCATACGGTGGCATATATTTTGCATACGCAACGCATATTTTGGCTTGTACTGTTCCAAAAAAAGAAAGAAGCCCCACCAAGCCGGTAGGGCTGTCAATATTGAACGAGTTAGAGCGCCAGCTTAGTTGCTGGAACTCCAGTCGCTAGTTATTTGCGGAAGTGGTTGAGTGTAGGTCACTTCAGTTGTTGTCTCCGGAGGAGCAAAAGAAGTTTGCTGTTCACTCTGACCATTTTCTGCGACCGGTGCAGTTTCAACAACTCCACCCTTTTCGCGTAGCAAATACTCGATGTAATCACCGCGGCTCATGCGGGAAGCAGCCACTTGCTCGTCGAGCAAACGGTGAGCCATGGGGGTTACACACACAGCAGTGGTGGTGCCTCTGTTCTTACCGAAGAAGTAAGATTTGGCGCCGCCTTTCGGGCCTGTTTGTTTAGCTGAAGCAGGTAACTTAAGCGGTGGTTGGCCGGCACGCTCACGAATGAGCATTTCGACGTAGTCACCGTTTGAGACACCGGCTGTAGCTGCTTGCTCTTTGAGCAATTGCCGGCCAAGTGCGGTCAAATTGAAAGACACTGAACCGGACTCCTTGCCAGGAAAGCGAGAACGCCGCGGCGAAGTGGTCTTGGCAGATGTGGTGTTTTGGACCGTGGTATTCATCAGTTTTCGGCAGCAATAAACTCCATTTTTAATTGGAAAATATTCTGCCTTTCCTCCTTTTCGGTAGACGGAACCCAGGTGGTACGCAAGAAAAATACTTGCTTTTAAAAAGGGTTTGATAGCTTTCGCTACCTCCCAACGCCAACCCATCAACTATCTCTAGAAGACGGTGAATATTGAATTGAATTGCCAGAGAATGCGCGCTAGAAAGCAAGCGGAAGCTAGACTTCTGCCTATTCACCTTCTTTGTTGGAATCCATCAAGCGAACTTTTACGTAAGACTCAACAGAATCCTTGCAACCCTTTCCAAGACCTTGATTATAGAGCAAAGTTGTTGGAATACACAGAAGTCATGTATTACAGTCTTTTCATGCACTGAGCCTTTTGGCGTGCCTGACAACGAGTGCTATTTTCACTGAAATTTAGTCACAGCCCAACTATTGAATATCCAGGCGATCACTGATCCTAGTATCGCTCCAACGAATACTTCGACGGGGGTATGTCCCAAGAATTCTTTAATCCTTTCGGACGACAATCGAGGATGGTCAGAAAAAAGCTCTTCTACCATTTGATTTAGAACGCGTGCCTGCAGGCCAACAGTGCGTCTTACGCCGGCGGCGTCATACATAACTATGAGTGCAAGGCAAAGCGCAATTGCAAATGGGACGGAGTTAAATCCGAGGATAAGCCCCACCGAAACCGCCATGCCCATTGTGCAGCAACTGTGGCTGGAGGGCATTCCGCCCGTCTTTGCCAGTATGCGCAAATCGATTTTGCCAGTCTGCAAAAACTTGGTGATGATCTTTACGCTCTGGGCCAAAAAACTACAAAGGATTGTAACGGCGATTACTTGCCAACCCCGGGTGTTAGCTGCGTTAGCCGGCATTGCCTGCGGCGTTAGCCCAGCTATTCCGTCAGCAAATGTAGAAGCGAGCGATACCAGAGCTGCCGATAATGCATCCATAAATTGGGACAAAACCTCTTAATCAATTCGAACGGTAGATAGCATACTGGAGAAGGCGGCGCAGTGCTGTAGCCGGTTCGCTCACGCAATCCAAATTGTCAAGTAATGCTAAGCCCTCGTCTTCCAAGCGTTTTAGGCGGGTCCGGGTTTCATCCTCGCCAAATAGGGTCACCCATGTCACCTTATTGGCGGCCTGGTCTTTACCAGGCGTTTTGCCAAGCGAATTTGCATCGCCCGTTACATCCAGCAAATCATCAGCAATTTGGAAGGCTAATCCCAGGACTTCAGAAAATTTGCCTATTCCTTCTAATAGGGTTTGAGGCGCCCCCATTAGTTTGGCTCCTGAGAAGGCAGAGAACTTTATGAGTGCACCGGTTTTGCCGCTATGAATTAGCTCAAGCGTACTGGTATCACTGGCGATGCCTTCTTGCGTTCGAAATTGATCGACCCTACCGGTGAATTCCAGATCGTAAACTTGACCCCCTACCATACCTTCTGCACCGGTGGCTCGGCATAGTTCGCTTGCCACAAGGGCGATGGTTTCCATGTCAATTGATTTAGGTGTTTTAGTTAGCACCGTTTCGCAAGCCAGCATCAAAAGTGCATCACCTGCTAAGAGTGCAATCGCTTCTCCAAACACTTTGTGATTTGTAGGTTTGCCGCGCCTCAAATCGTCATTATCGAGCGCCGGTAAGTCATCGTGAATTAGACTCATGGCATGAATCATTTCAATGGCACAAGCACAGGGCAAAACTGCGCGCATGACTTCATGTGCATTGAGCTTATCTTGCTTGACGGCCAGTGCAGTTGTGAGACATAAGATGGCGCGAAGCCGTTTGCCTCCCTCAAGAACAGAGTAGCGAATTGAATCCCATAGAATCCTTGGTTCTTTTGCCAAAAGAAATGAATCAAGCCCTTGTTCGATCAGCACTCGCTTTTCTGCAAGATAGCGATTGAAATCGAAATCAAAATTTGATTTAGAGTGAGCGGATTCAGTGTGCATCTACTTTTGGCGGGCACCAAGATAAGACATGCCTTTTCGCACAAGACTTGCTCCTGCCAGTCCCCACTGCAAAATGCTGCGTTCTTTTTTCAAATACATCATGGCGATTGGTCCGATTGTTTTCAATAGATCATTGCCTCTGGTGACTTCTTCGCTGGTCATGCCTGTGACGCGATCGTTGGCTTTATGCAACATAGACTTAATGCCTTGCAATAGGAGTGAGATGTTATCGCGTGCATCCCAGAGATCACGCTCAACCATGTCTAACTGCGCCACTATGAAATGCTGATGGTTGCAGATAACCATCGCTGCCAGAGAAACCTTTATACAAATGGAGGCAAAAACAACTTTTTCGAAGTTGAGGAGATTTCCTTGCACGATAGTCAAGACGAGTGCAGCGCTGAAGATGACGATGAGCGCCCACAAAATAAGACCGACTGTAATTGTCCAGAAGTCTTCGATTTTTAAATGCAGTTCACTGGGATTGTCATTGGCATTTAGAAATCTCGGTTTAAGGAGCGCTCCCATAATAAAAGGTATGAGAGCGACTATGAGCAGGGGCGGCACCGGGCGACCCGCTTCTTGAGCTTCAACTGGTTCAGATTGTGGATTAGCTGTAGCTGCTTCCATAGTTATTTCAGCAAATTACGTGCAATTAGCATACGCTGAATTTGGTTGGTGCCCTCATAGATTTGTCCAGCTTTTGCATCACGAAATATTCTTTCAAGCAAAAGTTCCGGATTTAAACCATCTTCTCCAAGCAGAGAAATGGCTTGGGTAGCGATATCCATGGCTGTGTCCGTAGCTTTTAGCTTCGCCATTGAGGCAAGGTTTATATCGCTTGTACCGCTGTCAATTGAGTAGGCAGCTTGATAAGTGAGTGCCCGAGCCGCCTCAAGCTCAACCTGCATTTTGCCAATTAGAGGCTCAATGTGTAAGTATTCTTGCCCTTTTTGTTCGCTTTCGCTTATTCGCTTTTTGAGCACGTGAACGGCAGCATCGAGCGCACCCTGTGCCCACCCGGTAGCCTGTGCGGCTATTGTCACTCGCCCTTTGGCGAGGCTGGAGAGGGCTACTTTTCTGCCTTCACCAAGGGTACCCAACAGGTTTTCCTTAGGAACAAGGCAATCATTGAAGACTATTTCGCAAGTGGCATAGCCACGCATTCCCAACATGTCGAATTTTTGTCCGATTTCAAAGCCGGGGAAATTGCGCTCGACAATGAAGGAAGTGATGCCAATGGGATCGTCACCGGCAAGGTCCGTGATACGGGCCATGACAATGTAGAAATCAGCGCTGCCGCCACTTGTTATGAAAGTTTTGGTGCCGTTGAGAACGTAGTGATCGCCTTTGAGCTGAGCGGATGTCTCGATCGCTGCCGTATCTGAACCGGCGGCTGGCTCAGTTAGACCAAAGGCGCCTAGAAATTTGCCCTGTGCCGCAGAGGGCAGATATCTTAATTTCTGTGCATCCGTTCCGAATCTATATATAGGTTCCTGACACAAAACATGGACGCCAAGGGAGCTCATGATGGGAACGCAGCGCTTGGCAAATTCCTCGTTTATTAGGCAAAAGCTGACATAGTCAGCGCCCGAGCCGCCAAAACCTGTTTTAAAAGGCAGAGCTCCGAAGCCTTCCTGGCAAGAAAGCTCAAATAAATCCCTTCGGAAGGAATTTTCTTTGTCGCTTGCCTGAATATCTTCGATAGACAGCTTATCCGCGAAGGCACGCGCCTTTTTCAGCCAACCGAGTTGCTCTGAAGTATATAGCGGACTGGCATCAGAAGCCTGCTTGGAACGTGTAATTTGCAGCATTCTGTTTACCTTGTAACTCACCTTAACTATAACAGTATGACCGCTAGTATAAAGGCTAGTCTAGCGGCACGATTTCCGCCTCAATATTTCCTTTGGCGATGGTCAGAATGCCCATAGTGTGCTGGGACTGACGGCGCTTGTCTGTTGCCGAGCCCGGATTAAAGAGTAAAAGATCATCGACTTCTTCATTTAGTGGAATATGCGAATGACCAAAAACAACAATTCGGGCATCGGGAAATCTTCTCGATAATCGCCTGGCACGCCCTTCCTTACCGCCTGTTTCGTGAACAACAGCAATTCTGATTCCTTCTATTTCGAGGTTGAGAGTTTGCGGGGCATTTATATTGAAATCGTTGTTGCCTAGCACCGCGTGTAGTGGCTTAAGTCCCGCCAATTCTTCAAGAAAATCAGCGCTTGTGATATCGCCGGCGTGAATAATGGCATCGCTTTGAGCGATAATGTCATAGGCGCGCTTCGGCAACGCACGAGCGCGGTGCGGGATATGAGTATCCGCTAAAACGGCAAATTTCAAGTAGCCTAACAAACGCCTGAAAAATGAAGTGATATTGGATCATATCGCATTGTGTTCGATTTCTTCAATACTTAACCTGGCGCTGCATGATCGAGATGACATCAAATTCCTTTGTATTTGAATACGAAATGCGAATTTTATCTTTGCCCACCCATTCCACATGATCGGGAAGAAGATGCACAGCTTTTCCGTGCAGCGGTATCACTTTCAGTGGCATATTGTTCGTGCCGGCTCCGGTTACAACTAGATAGGGCTGGCTCACTTTGTCGACAAACACTATGGATTTGCCATCTTGAGACCATGCTGGTTTCGTTTCGATTTCGTGGATATAAGCATCAGAAGCTTGAGCAAAGACTTTCTTTGCTGCGTCAATGACAAAATTCTTTTCCGAAAAAATGCTTGAACTACTGCTTGGTATGTTAACCATTTGAGGGGTGTCAGCATAACTCTGCGAATAAGTAATTTTGGCAGTACGCGCACCACACCATATTACATTTTCAGGATGTACATCTCCTCGACCCATCTCTTTGAGTGCGACGGATTTTATGGGTTCACCAGATTTTGCCGTCTCTATAAAAACCAAGAATCTCTGACTCATGTTATCTACAAAAGCGATCGATTTACTGTCCGCAGACCAGGCAAACTCCGTTTTGAATTCATGCACAAAGTTGTCTTGAGAGAATTGCCCCTTTTCTGGAGGGTATATATGAGTGTTGTTAAACTCAAGTGTCCAGCTTTGATCTTTTGGATAACTGAAGTGGACGAGTATTCCAACATGGGCTAACAACTTTCGATCTGGAGACCAACAAAAATTTATACCGAGATAATCAGCTATTGCTCTGCCATCTTTTGCGCTCATGACGATATATTGGCTAGTTGATGGATTAACATGGCAATCTACTCCAAGCCGATTGTTATCAATCCATTCTGGGTCACTAGGTGCCTGATAGATTTGACCATTGGTGTCTTTCGCTCTTGTTTGCCATAACTGCTTGCCTTCTACGCTTAGCAAAACTATCTTTGACTCTAATTTGTTATCTTGATTGCCAGTGATCTGGTAGACAATGCGAGTGCCGTCAGGCGATAGTAATGCTGAATTTTTCGGTAATTTATCGCTCGTAAGCGCTTTAGGTTTTGCAGAATTAGCAGCTTTGTACCAAATCTCGTCATTTTTGATCGAAACCGACTCTTCGCCAGCAAGACTCGGCTTAGGTGAACATAAAAATAGTGCCACCAGTAAACTGAATCCAATATTCCATGTCACCTTCATTGGAGTTCACTTCGTTATCTTTGCGGTAAGTCCGGTTCGAGAAGATCAGTTTCAAAATCTGAGCCCTCGCCATCGAGAATGCTTTGGATTGCATCCGGTATGAATTCGGAGATATCGCGCGCTAATACACTTGCCATTCCCAAATGTTGAGAGGCTAGTTCGCCTGCTCTTCCGTGAATGTAAGCTCCAGCAACGGCTGCTTCAAAGGGTCCGATACCTTGAGCGAGAAGACCGCCAATAATTCCTGACAGTACGTCACCGGCTCCTGCTTTTGCCATACTGGCATTACCGGTGGTGTTAATGAATACATTACGATCGGGACTGGCAATAATGCTAAATGATCCTTTCAGCACAACCACACAATCATATTTTTGGGCAGCTTCGAGTGCCGCTTTCACTCTGTCTGCCTGAATTTCTTTTGTTTCTTTGCCCATGAGGCGGGAAAGTTCTTTCGGATGTGGTGTCAAAACAAACTTGTTTGATTTTGACACGCATTCTGGTTTCTTCGATATTGCATTTAGTGCATCAGCATCGATGATGCAAGGCAAATCGAGACTGGCAAGACTCTCCGCTACAAACTCATGCACGAAATCTACAGTTTCCGGATGCGTAGACATACCAGGACCTAACACTACTGCTGTTGCTTTCTTCAATTCTGGTTCAAGTTCTTCAATCGCTTTTGTAGAAATAGATGCTTTGTCGGTTTCGCTCAGCGGGCGATAAATAACTTCCTTGGCTGGAAGCGAAGTGATAAGCGACTTAGGAGTAGCCAGAAGTCCTAGCCCTGCGCCTACCCGCAAACTGCTTTCGGAACTCAATACGGTGGCACCACTCATTCCGATGCTACCTGCAACAGTGAGCACCGTTCCATAGGTTCCTTTGTTGGAATCAACGGCACGCAATGGCAAAATTTCTGCTACATCGTCTACGGTTGTGACGCAAATCGATGGTTCTGGCTTGCTTAGATCGGGCAAGCCAATATCGACTAGGTGTGCAACTCCTGAAAGCGCTGCACCAGGATGGCAAAGATGTCCTGGTTTTAGATAACCAAACGTAATTGTACGCGATGCTTCAATTGCCGTTCCCATTATTTGTCCAGTATCGGAATTGACTCCGGAAGGGATATCAATTGCAAGAATATCGATACCACTGTCGTTTATCAGTTCGATTACTTCGCGGTGAATACCTTCCACTTTGCGATCGAGCCCGGTGCCAAAAAGAGCATCAACAATCAAACCGCATCCACTGAAATCGATGTCGTGATCGTCAGACAGAATTTCAATTGGAATCTCCATCGATTCCGCAATAGCTTTATTGGCATTTGATTCTTCTGAAGACATCTGGATAGAGCCAGACCCGGAACTTTTATTTTTGTCGCCTTTTTTATCAAAAGAGCCTACGAGAAAAACTTTCACGGGCACGTGCCAAAGATCTAGATATCGTGCCACTACAAAACCGTCGCCGCCATTGTTGCCGGCACCGCAAAATACGTAGACACCGTCATCGGTATCATTGACCATGCGAAAAGCAAGTTTGGCAGCGGCATTACCTGCCATTTCCATTAATACTTGTCCCCAGCGGGCATTACAGCGCTTTATCCACTCGGCTTCGAGTTTGCGAATTTGATCGGTAGTAGCAACACTAAGCATTTTTCGGTAACTCCGGCGTGCGATCTGCAACAACAACACAACGCACGAGTTGTCTTGTTGCCTTTTTTTCAAGTGGCGGAAAGCCATTTTTACAACGAGGTTCTGCCAAAGGACAGCGATAGATAAATCGGCACGTGTCAGGAAGATTCACCAAACTTGGTGGCTGCCCATCAATAGGAACCAGTCGCTGCGTGCCTGGCTTCGGCACGGAATTCAACAAACCTACCGTATACGGATGAAGAGGATTCTCGAAAATGTCGTCGACAGCGGCAGACTCTACTATAGAACCAGCATACATCACCGCCACCTGGTCGCACATTTCAGCAATTACACCAAGGTCGTGGGTGATAAGAAGAATTGACATATCGCGCTCACTGCGCAGCGTGCGAAGAAGATCGAGAATTTGGGCTTGCACGGTAACATCAAGCGCTGTCGTTGGTTCATCGGCTATAAGCAGCGACGGCTCGCAGGCAAGGGCCATGGCGATCATGACGCGCTGGCGCATGCCACCTGAGAATTGAAATGGATATTCATCTACGCGCTGGGCAGCTTGCGGAATCCTTACCGCTTCAAGGGAAGCAATTGCTCTTGCTCTTGCTTCCTTGCGCCCCACTTTTTGATGCAACTCAATTGCTTCAATAATTTGATCGCCTACTGTATAAACTGGATTCAGAGACGTCATTGGATCTTGCGGAATAAGAGCAATTCGATTGCCGCGTATCTGGCGCATTTGCTCTTCATTGAGGGTTAGCAAATCCCTGCCGTCAAAAAATATTTGTCCTCCTGCAATGCGCCCCGGCGGTGGTACCAGGCGCAAAATCGAAAGAGATGTTACTGATTTGCCACAACCGGACTCGCCTACAATGCCTAGAATTTTGCCTTTTTCTAGCGATAAACTAAGATCTTCTACGGCTTTGGCTTGTCCGACTTCCGTCGGGAAAACTGTAGACAGATTGCGAATGTCAAGCAGGGACATTGATTGTATGGTAATTTTCAGAGTAGACCGCCAAATCGATTGGACAAAGCCGTTCAATCGAAGTTCTAATGATGGCAGAATTAAAAATAGTGGTCAATTCGCCCACCTTCCTTTGAAGATGACTAGTTAGCTCAGCGATTCGATGATTAAATAGATGAGGAGGCTGAAAATTGACCTCAGGCGATACGAATAGCAACACTCGAGATATCTCGGTTCTTCAGCTCCTGACCAAACTGGTTAAGGAAACTGACCGTCTGGTTCGTTTGGCCGATGATATCGATACGCATGCAAGCACGCCCCAAGCAAAAGCGGCGTTCAACCTGATTGGCTCTGAAGTTAACAACATTCTCGGTATTATTAAAACATCGCTTGATCCACTCTACAGGCTCTACGAACTCGATCCTGGCATGCGCGTTTTGGAGAATAATCGGCGTAACTCCGTCGTACGCGAGTTCGGCGCACCGGCACCGGCTGAAGATACCTATGACGAGCAGGCTCTCTGGTCTGATCTAAAGAACAAATAGCTTTACTCAGCCGGCTTAACTGCAGTTGCTAAAGTCGGCAGGTTTTCGTCTTGTTTAGAAAAGTCGATTAAACCAGGCAAGAGTTTAACTGCATTTTTGTCGGCTGCAAAGAAGGCTACCGTGTTTTTCATGCCGGAAAGAAATGGTTTGAAATGATGTAATCTCATTTCGGCGTAGGTTCGCCGAAATGTCCAGTTGTTTTCTACAACACGATAGATGCCTAACAGTGTTCCGGTTCGATCTGCTCCCTGGCGGCAGTGAACGAACACAGGCAGATTGGCTTTGTTGTTTAAAGTATTTAGAAACTCTACAATTTGCTTTTCTCTGGGTTTCTTGAAACCCATTGGAATATGGACATATTGCAAACCAAGACGATGGGCAAAGACATGCTCATGCTCGCAGCCTTTGCCATCCATGCGCAGATCTACAACCGTTTTGACGCCATGCTTAGCTAGCTGTTCAAGGGCGAGATCAGATGGCACACCACCACGAAGAATTTCTGGTGATACCATGTCAAAATTGCTTATGGACGTTTTTAAAATATTGTCTTGTGCTTCAGGCGTAGCGTGCACTGCATATGGTGCAGCAAGTGTCACCACGGCCAGAACAAGATTTGCACAAAGCGCACGCGTCAGTGTCTTTAAATTCATTTGGTCGAATCACGAAGGGTGCTTTGATGCTAACACGCGTTATCTTCAGGCACAAGATGACATATAGCGCTCAACCGTCGAAGGCTTGCCCCAATAAGCATCTTGGCAATGTTCACGTAAATAAACTAAAATGTGCTTGACTGCCTGTTTTGAAAATCGTCATTTGGGGCACTCGTAGAATCTGCTCATTAAAAAGACCTGCACATTAAAAGGAAATCTTGCACCTCCCTACCATTACTCCTGAAATGATCGCGTATTCGCGCACGCGCTACGCGCTCTACTTCATTTCAACCGCTTACGTTTTGTTTGCCAATTGGCTGCTTCTGGAGACGGGAGCGTCCGCAATTTATCGCGACCTGGCCTTGCGCCTTTCACGTAATTTGTTTTTGCAAACTTCCATTGTACTTGCTCTGGTTACTTTAAGCATCTTGCTCATAATGGCGCCGTTAACTTACTACAGCGGATTTTGGCTGGAGCACCATTATCATCTTTCTTCGCAGTCGCTACTTAATTGGTTAGCAAACGTAGCTAAACAAGTGGCTCTTAGCTATGCGATAAGCCTGCTTACCTTTTCAATTTTCTTTTTTCTCACCAAGAATTTCCCTTTTCATTGGCCCGTTATCTTCGCCGCTATCAATACGCCAATCATCATCATTATGGTATTCATCGCTCCGGTTGTGTTTGATCCGATCTTCAACAAATTTACACCGATGCCTGAATGCGCCTTGAAAACTCGCATTGTCAAAATGTTGGAAAAGGCTGGGGTGCAGAATGCCCCGGTTCTAGTTGCAGATAAAAGTGAGCAAACAAACAAAATAAATGCCTATGTCACCGGCATTGGTGGCACCGCTCGAGTAGTAATTTGGGACAATACGCTCAAAAAATTGCCGGGCGATCAGGTGATGGCTATTGTGGGGCACGAGTTAGGGCACTATTGTTTGCACCATATTTACATTGGTCTGGCTATAGCGCTTTTGATCAACTTTTTGGCGGTGCCGATCAACTCCCATTTAGCTGCTCCATTTATTTCAGCATTGCCTGCTAAATGGCATCTCAAGGGACTTTCGGATATAGCCATCCTGCCTGTTCTTTCCATGGTGACGATATTTGCTTCGTTCCTGGCAGCACCTGCTTCTAACGCTTTTTCGAGATTCATAGAGCATCAGGCAGATGAATATGCATTAGCAATTTACGGCAACCGCGAAGCGATGGCGCAAATGTTTATCACGCTTTCCGAGCAAAATCTGAGCGAACCGCAACCGCCAAAATTCATCGAATTCTGGCTCTTCAGCCATCCACCCTTGCTCCAGCGCATAGACTTTGCGCTCAAGGGTTCAGCGAATTTTCCTCATCTTCAATCACAACCGGAAGCGTCAACTCCACCGTGACGCCTTGTGTCGGCGAGCTTATGCATTCAACAGTGGCGCCAGTTAAATGCGTCAGGCGCTTACTCATGTATAAACCGAGTGCAGTACGGCAGATATAGCGTTTTTTTGGTTCATGAGCCCAGGTGCTTTCAAAGAAAGCAGTTACATCTTCATCCGGGAAGCCGGGGCCTTCGCAGACCAGTCTAATTGTGAGAGTTCGACCATCGCAGCGCGCGTAAAATGAAATCGAGCTGCCTGGGGAAGAAAGTTGTAAGCATTGGGCTACCATACGTCCAAAAGTTTCTACAAACGCTTTGCGGTTAAGCCTTACGGGCGGCACATTGTCCGAAATTTCAGCAATTATTCGTACATCATTGATGTCAGCCATCGCCTGCCTGCGATCCAACAATTCTTTAAGCAAAATCTGGGTATCAATAAGCTCAAGATCCCTGTCGTGCTTGTCTAAAGCAGGCAAAGGCTGGGAGAAGCTTTGTTGGAAACCACGAGTCATATCGTGCAGAGACTTTGCTTCTTTGCTTAAACGCTTGCCCACGGTGCCGCTCAAGTATTTGAATTTTTCAAACTCAGGGGTTTCGGAACTAGCCGATTTCTCGAGATCTTTTAGCCGTCTTTGGAGCTTGATCGCCTGTAAAAGTGAGCGGGCAGCCTGGCTCACGAGCAAGGGACTGGCTGTTTCCTTAACGACATAATGCTCGGAGTAGATGGTTGGCAACACAGCCAGATCCATTAATCGGTCCGCCGAAACTAAAAGCAAAATCGGAATCTCTGGCGCTTTTTCGCTCAGAAATGCGAGCAATTCCTCTGGTGTATATCCATCAAGAAATGGATCGACTGCTATTACTTGAAATGACTTGTTTTCTAGTAAATGAGCAGCATTTACTAAGGAATGACAAACAGTTCCGGTATAGAGCGAATTCTCCTGCCATAATTCAGATAGAGCCGGACTGAGCTGAGCAACCGATTGAACGAAAAGGATATTAGCGATATTAGTTACGGCTGGCAATATTAAACTCTCCAAGATTATTGGCTTTTATAAACCAACGCATGGCGACACAAATCAATTGTAAAACGCGGGAAGACCTACTGGGCAAAGTACCTTTTCGATATGAATTTTGCATGAGAGGCGGAGCTTTTTAATGCTTTTCCGCAATCACACTTTGCGTAATCACTCCCACAAAAATGGTGTTGTGCGCAAAACAAAACTGCTGAAGATGGTAGTCCATCACACAGTTATAGTGGCCCGCGTCATCATGACGGAATTTCGAAATTTCTTTTTGATTCTGATCTCAATTTTCGCAACTTCCTGCTGCATTCTCTATTTTTTCTATCCACGCGCTGATCTTCCGCACCAGCAACTGAGTTGGCTTCAAACCGCTTACTACACATGGCTTATGATTTTCTTCGAAAGTCCGCTGCCATTTATCGATCATTGGCTTATCTCACCTCTCTTCTTCCTGCTTCCAATATTAGGACTGGTAACAGTGGCTGAAGGTGTCGTCCATATGGGAAATCTTCTCTTCCAACAAAAGCGCTATTCAAAGGAGTGGCAAAAGATGATTGCAGCAACTCTGGAAAAACACATAATCGTTTGTGGTTTAGGCAATGTCGGTGTGCGGGTTGTGCAGCATCTTCTCAGAATGGAAGAGAAAGTGGTGGCAATCGAGCGAGAAGAAACGGCGCGCTTCATAAAGGAAGTGGAAAACTATCAGGTGCCAGTATTGGTAGGGGATGCAAGAGATGGCTCTACTTTGGAAAGAGCAAATGTCGCCAAAGCAAAAGCAATTATTTGCGTTACCGATAACGACCTTGCCAATTTGGAATCGGCTCTCACTGCTAGAGAGATGAATACCGATATTAAAATCGTCATTCGCATGTTCGATCAAAAACTGGCGAAGAAAATAGAGAAAAGTCTTGGTATAGGTGCTGCCTATAGTTCCTCGGCCCGCTCTTCTAGACTATTTGCGCAAGCAGCGGTTGACGAGAACATTCTCGATTCATTTGAATTCGGTGGTACCATCATTAATGCTTACCAGCTCATTGTCGCTGCGAATACAAATATGGTGGGATGCACAGTTGATGATATTCGAAACAAACATGAAGTTACTGTTCTGTTGCACGAAATGCAGGACGGTAATCTCGATTGGAACCCGTCTCCAAACAACGTTCTGTCAGTTGGCGACAGGCTTTTGATCATGACCGATCGTGATGGATTGAAGCGGCTCGAACAGTCTACAAAGCCGCTTGTCGCTTGGAAGGAAAGTTAATATCTTGTGGTATTGAAACTGAGATGTGGTAAATGAAATTAGTGTAAGAGCCGCGAGGCGGGCGCATGCCGGACATCAGTTCATTATCAAAAACGACCACCTGCCCGATCTGCGGCAGGAAAAAAATGTCTCTGTTCGACACTCTTGCGGGTAGATTCGAAAATCGCTGCTTGTGCAAGAACAATAAATCGCCTGAAAATACCAAAAATTCTGATGCGCCTCGAGTAAGCACACTTTTAAAAAAGACGAACGTTGAATTGAAAGTCGGCACACACCAGCGCGATCTCAACAATGAGAATGCTATGGCAGTTACTCAAGACGAGATTCCCGTGCTGAACGAATCAGAACTTCTTGCTGAGTCCGCCGGTAATAGTATGGGTTCCTGGTACAACATGAGCAGTGAGCGAAAAGCAGAACCAGAGACACTTGAGCCTGGCACCAGAATAGGCGAGCGCTACAAAGTCGAATCATTGCTTGGAATTGGTGGCATGGGCGCTGTCTACAAAGCGACGCACGAGTTATTGAATAAACCATTTGCTTTGAAGATCTTGCACAAAGATGTTCTGGCCAATGAGCAAATAATTGCGCGTTTCGATCGCGAAGCCAAGGCATCCGTTTCGCTTGCTCATCCTAACCTGGTAGCCGTTGCCGATTATGGAGTGACGAGTGATGGCGCACCATTTCTGGTGATGGATTACATAGATGGCAAAAGCTTGGGCGAAGAACTATGCTCAGCCGGACCGCTTTCTGCAGAGAGAGCACTGCCCCTATTTATACAAATGTGTGCAGGACTCGAAAGTGCTCATTCAAAAGGTGTTGTCCACCGCGATTTGAAGCCTAACAATGTCATGCTCTTTAAAGATGCTGCCGGGCAAGAACAGATCAAAATTGTAGATTTTGGAATTTCAAAAATTGTGGGACCTAATTCTGGCGCAAGTAATCTTACTCAAACTGGAGAAATATTCGGAAGCCCGCTCTACATGAGTCCAGAACAATGTCGCGGCATGCCTGTCGATCAACGCTGCGACATTTACTCTCTTGGTTGCGTGATGTATGAGTGCTTGTCGGGCGAGCCGCCATTCATTGCAGAGAATCCAGTGCAAACAATATTGAAACATCTACATGAGGAGGCACAGCCCCTTTCGCAAAGGGGTGTTGCGAATTTACCTGAGGGCCTGGAAAAAATAATAGACACCTGTCTCAACAAAGATCCAGAGAAGCGCTATAAAAGTGTTGCCGATTTGAAAATGGATCTGGAAAGACTTCAGCACGGTGAGAAACCACAAAGTGCTCGCGGCTCTGTGGCTAAAGAAGAATCTTATTGGCGCAATATTTATACCTTCTCCATACATTCAGTTCTGGGCGGTGCAATTATCACCTGCACGGTCTTAGTTGCCTTCATGTATTTGCATGTAAAAGAAGTTGGAAAGGTAATCGAGTTGCCTGTTTGGCGCACGACTCTGAATGAAGGAATAAAGCACCAGGAAGACGATCGAGATAGCGCCGAGGTAACAATGAAACATGCGCTAGAAATGGCTGAACGAAATAATGCACCAAAAGAGGATCTGGCAGAGATCAACTTTTATATTGGGCGTATAAACAAACGAGATGACAAAGAAGAGGCTAGACAGTATTTCAAAGCTGCCCTTCGACAGGCAAACGAAATACACAATTCCTTATTAGAGGCGAAGTGCAATGAAGGTTTGGCATTTACGTACTTTGATGGTGATGCGAGAACTAGTGCCAACCTTGAACCAAGCATAGCCAGACAAGTTATTTTCTGGTTGGAACGGGCGGTTGCATTGCGAACCTCCGTCCGCGATCCGGATTCAAGAGCGCTTTCAACCGACTATAAAAATCTTGCCAAGTTGTATGCGAGTGTAGGCAACGATGACAAAGCTGAGAAAATGGCAGCCAAAATACATCAGATGGAAGCCGATCGCGACCGAGCCTGGAATTCAGTGGTGGCCTATCAGTTAGAAGCAGAAGCGGCTTTGAAAAAGAAAAACTATCCTCGCATGAAAGAAAAATTCGATCTTGCTTTGCAAAAGGGAAGAGAGAGCGTAACGGACAGCCGTCACCTTCGAGACATCGTTATTGAATATTTGGATGTACTTAGCGGAATCGGAGAAGGTGATTCTGAAAGAGCGCAAGACATTAGACGAGATTATCTCTCAACTCCACTCCCGGGAGAACTAGACAATCCCGACAAGTAAATGGCTATCTTACAGCAGAAAGTGCTTGTTCGATATCTGAAATGAGATCTTCGCTGTCCTCTATACCGGCAGAGAATCGAACTAATCCATCTGTCAAACCATTTTTTTGTCTCACTTCAGCGGGAATTTTTTGGTGGGTCATGGTGGCAGGATGTTCCACTAAAGTTTCGACAGCACCCAGACTTTCCGCAAGCGTGATTAGTTCAAAAGAGCTGATTAGCTTTTTGGTTTCTTCGATACTGAATTTGAAAAACACTGAAAACATGCCACTAAAGCCAGTCATTTGCTTAGCCGCTAGTTTGTGTTGCGGATGGCTGGGAAGCCCGGGGTATAGAACCTTTTCCACTTTTGGATGGGCCTCCAAATAATGTGCCATGGCAAAGGCGTTCTTTTCACATCTTTCCATACGCAAAGGCAGTGTTTTGATGCCGCGACGCAAAAGAAAAATAGTGAAAGGATCGGCATGCAATCCGATCGCCTTGCGATAGAAATCCATTTGATCACGGTATTCTTTATCGTTGGTGATAATGGCACCACCAACGATATCGGAATGCCCGCCTAAATATTTAGAGCAACTGTGTATAACGACGTCGATTCCTAATTTAAGTGGATTTTGGAAATAAGGTGAGGCGAACGTGTTGTCTATAACAGTGAGAACGCCATACTTTCTCGCTAACTCCGCAAGTGCACTCAAGTCGTATATCGTTAAAAGTGGATTGGTTGGCGATTCAAGATAGAGCATTTGTGGATGTTTTTTGAGTTCCTTTTCGACTTGATCGAGATCCGTCAAATCGATTTGCGCATACTGCAAACCGAATTTTTCAAAGAACTGTTTGAAGAGACGATAAGTTCCACCATAAACATCGGTTGGAAAAATTATTTTGTCGCCGGCTTTCAAATTACTCATAACGGCAGTCATCGCTGCAACTCCGGAAGAAACGACGGCAGCATGCTGGCCGTTTTCCAGAGAGGCAAGAGCTTCTTCAATTGGGTAATAACTCGGGTTCATCGAACGACCGTAGTCGTACTTGAATTCACCTGGGTACTGCTGGGCATAGACAGAACATTGCCAGATAGGGTCCACGACGGCGCCCGTTTGTTCATTGGGTTTACGTCCGGCATGAACTGCACGGGTGTTGTAACCAAGAGTTTCTGTGATGGTCTTAGTCATGTTTAGGCACCTAATTGAGGTTAGGTGTTTATTATAAGCGCTTGGATGCGAGTGCCTATGCCTCTTGCCTATAAACTTATGAAGACTTAGTTGTATCGTTTGCGCTTAATCTAATGATGATCGTGCTGGCAGATCGCAAGGCCGCGGTTACGCCAGTGTGTGATCACGAGAATGATATTGCCCATGGTTATTAGTGGCAATTCCAACTTCTCAGGCAAAATTGAGTATGGTGCGAAAGTAGCGATCAACACGCATGTCAGACCGATTGCCATTCCGAAGAGGATGTCGACTCTCTTGTGCTTCAAATAGCCGGGAACGATCGCGCTCAACGCAAATGCAAAAACGAAACTAGCAAGTACATAGTGAGCGTTTCTGCCTTCAAGAAATTGCCAGCCGAGAACGGGCAGCAATGAGATAACGAAAGGCATCGCTAAACAATGAATCAAACACAAAGTGGAGGCGGCAATACCAAGAGCGTCGAAGGACACAATCGCGGTTGCAGTCCGGTGCTCGTCTATGTGTTCTTGTTCGGCAGATTTCTGCTCAAGGCTGCTTGCCATAACCGGTATATCGAGTTCCTTTATTGACACTTTTTGCAACGTCCAAAAATTTCGAGTATATGAGCGCGAATTTCGAAACCATACTTTGTACGGATGCCGGCATCGAGTTCTTCAACCAGGCATTGGTCCAAATGGATGCTGTCTCGGCAAATTTCGCAGACGAGGTGGTGATGGTGGGCGCCCGGTTCCACAACTTCAAATCTCTTTTCGCCGTCGCCTAGCTCGACTGCCTGGACAAGCCCCATGGCGACAAGCGTTTCTAGAGACCTATAAACCGTCGTCAGTCCAGGCGCATCGCCCTTATCACGTAACTGGCCATGTATATCTTGAGCCGTAGCGAGGCTTCGGCACACAGAGAGGGCTTCCAGAACTTTCTGGGATCCCTTAGTCAGGCGCGCGTTTTTAGCTAGGTGCAGCGTTGGATGCTCTTTAGCCATTATATTTCCGTGGAAATGGTTTTCAATCTTACCATTGTCGAAGGAAAGGCGGCGCTTGTCAACGAAGTTGTTTACGATTCAGTGGCCGGCGTGGCCCAAGTTTGCCATAGTTTCAAGCCAGAATACTTGACATGGAAGAAATTGAAAAGATTGGCAGGCAAATTGAGCGCGATTCCGCCAGGGATATCGGCGATAGAATGGCGCACTTCAATTCAGTTCAACAGGAGATGGCGGATCTTTATCATGGCGATCCTGCCAAGTTTCAAGCCGTGCTCAAATTTATGGCGAGTGACACGGAGAATTTGAAGTCTTTGGGATTAACACCGAAAATAGAAACTAACGGCAACGATATAACTGGGATTTGGTTTAGAAACACCAAGCACGAAGGTGAACCAGATGCGGTGCCAAGTTTTACAGATACTGAAAGTTTTCGCTACTTTTTAACTGATCCAGTGGAGCAAAAGGAATCTATTGAAGTGGCGAACGCAATTGCAGCTCGTGATTATGGCAGTATTCAAGCCTATCTCAATGCAAATGCAGCAGACCCCGCAAAGTTGAAACGCATATTTCAATCTTTTGATGTCTTAAGTCAAAACGGCGGTCTTAGCCAGCATTCCGACCGCCAAAATCATCGACTTGTCCTGACCTTTGGGGACGCATCAGCACCGAACGATCGTCCTGCCAAATGGCCTTCTGTTTCAGTGCCAATTGACAGTCTACCCGGTTATCAGCTTACGGATTTCACAGTCCATCGTCGCCATCCTGGATTAGGCGACAATCCATAATTGCAACTTGCCAATTTGCAGCTAGCCAATTTGCAGCTAGCCAATTTGCAGCTAGCCGATAAGGGCCACGCTCATGTCCGGTTTGTATTCAACAAAATGCTTGATCTTATTCAAGATGGCATTACTTACTGGATTGACATGGTGATAGTAGGTGTAACAGCGCGTAGTCGTTGCACCGAGCCGACTTTTAATGCCCTCTGCAGCTGCACCAAGATGAATGGTTTTGATCTTATGCTCAGTGCAGTATTTGATCTTTTCGAGCCATGCTATGAAATAGATGTTGTTGTCGCGGCCGTCGGGTGTGCTCATGCCTATGTACTTGTCTACTAGCAGATCTTTCCTGTCGATAAACAGATTGAATCCAATCAACTTGCCATCCAAAAAGAAAAGAAAGAACTTTGCACCGGGCACATTTTGGCCGATATCTAAGAAGAAGGATTTGCGCTGTAATCCGAACGACAAATCCGTTCTTGAGACCAGCTCCTGATACATTATATATATAGAATCGATGTGCTCCGATGGGTCATCGGTAAGTACAACTTCCACATTTGAAGCCTGACGTACCTTTCGGCGTAAATCTTGGCGCAGATGGCGAGGACGGGAGGTTAGATATTCATCAACAGTATCGAAATTGATATTTAGCTGCGAGAAGGGCATGCTTTCGGCACACGTGAAGCCTGATGTTGCCTCGTCGGGTAACTGATTGACTGAAGATGAAGTGAAGTCTTTATAAGCAAGGACATTCATTTTGCGTGCCAAGGCTACTTCCCTTATTAAAGAGAGTGCGCCTGTTATAGCCTCGTTTTTGGTTTTGTAATCTAACGTTTGCGAAAGCCCAAATGAGCCCCACTCGCCTTCCACAAAGCCTACTCCCAGGACGTTTGGACGAAGTGCTGGGAAAAACTTCTCAAGCTTTTGCAGAATAGAACGCGGCGCGCCATCCAGAGTTGTGGCTATTGAATAATTGGTGAACCACAAAGGTGCAAGAAGAATTGGTTGACCGTCTAGACTTGCTACAACGCTTCCGAATTGGAAGCCTTCCAGACCGCGCGTCTCCATAAAGGAGATAAGCTCCGCGGAATCGGGATGGCCGGCAAAGAGCCTCAACCAATCAGCGTTACTCACAGATTTGAGTTTATCGTAATACTGAAATGTGATCATGTGGAGTGTCATTCTAACCTCCTAATTGACAGGTTCCAGGAGTTTTTGTTCAACATCCAAATAAAAAGTTGTCTCTTGAATTTTGATCACAAGTTTTTCACTTTCATGAAATGGACTGAAGGAGTTTTGTACCTTGGCGTATACTCCCATTGGGCAAAACTACATATGTGCAGGCTCAACAAATTGCGAATCCTATCTGTTAAGACGGCGACGTTTCTCGTGCTTTTAGCAGGAGCGATTTTAGGAGGCGTACCGTGTGTTGCCGATACTCTCAACGGAGGTGTTAGTGAAACTGACACCATCCAACAGCAACAAGTTCAACAGCCGCAGCAACAAATGCAACCGCAAATGCAACAACCGACACCTTATTATGGTAACGCTCAACAACAAATGAGCCAGCCGCTGCAAGCTACCGCGCAATACGATGAACAGGGACATCGCATTGTCGGTGTGCTTGGTGCAAAAGTGGATATGGTCCATGGCACAGTGCTGGCTGTGTTTCCGCCGAGCAGTTTGAATCAATGGGGCATTCATCCAGGCGATGTAGTTTTGGGATATGACTATCATCCCTGGAAAAATGGATGGGACATGGAGAAAGCAATTAATGCTGGACCACCTGGTGCCGTCATGCAGATTACGATTCTGCATGATAACCGAATGTTGAACATTATGGCGCCCCGTGTAGATTCACGTGCACTCGTTGGCTATGATCGCTTTTTAGGCAATCACTATTTCCAAAAACGAGCAAATCAATCTCAATATTAATGGCAGTATTGATCGCACGGAGAGGCAGGTTTAATCTTCGCTGGAGCGCTTATTAGGATGGACTCACTGCATTTTCTAAAAGTCGCATATGAACAGAACTTCCTTTCAGTTCAACATTCACGCGTGCTCCGAGTGGATGCGTACTCAAATAGCGATCGTGTCCGAGAGGCAGACCATGAACAAGCGGTATGTGTGGTGGCACGAAATCTTTAAGCATAGCTGGCACGTCTTTTCCAAATGGACTGCCACTGCCGTCATGTTGCTCACCATCAAGCATGTTTTCAACCGTGGCAAACAAGACGGCTTTCGCATCGTCGAACTTTCCAGCTTTACTGGCTTGATAAAGAAATCTGTCGAGACGGAAAAGCAATTCATCGCATTCTTCAACTATGACAATTTTGTCTTTGGTATCACATTCGTAAGGTGTGCCGATATTCGCATTTAGTACCGCTAAATTTCCGCCAACAAGAACACCTTCCGCTGTCCCTTCCTTCAATACATGTACATCGTCCCATTGCCATTCGCGCCGGCTTCCTGTGAGGACTTCAAAGCATTCTTGTTCTGTTCTTGGGTCGCTATCTGCCATTGAAAAGTTGACGCCCATCGGACCACGAAAGGTAATGACGCCACTTTCCTGCATGATGGCAACAAGGAGACTATCCACATCCGAGAAACCGAAAAATATTTTTGGGTTCTTCTTTATTGATACGTAATCGATTTTATCGAGAATTCTATAGCTTCCTGTTCCTGCTCGTGGAAAACAGATTGCCTTAATGGATGGATCTTTTACAACCTCATTGAAAGCCGCTGCCCGAGTGCTATCATCACCAGCCAACTGAGAAACCCTTCCATCGGCGCATTTCGATTGTTCTTTTATCTGTGGATGAATGAACGGAACAAAGCCGTGTCGTTCAAGCGCCTGCACAAGTCCGCCTATGTGACTTTCCGTAGGCCAGCGAGCTGGTGCTAACAAAGCGATTTTGTCTCCTGGTTTCAGTGCAGGGGGAGCGATCATCGTTTTGAGACTGTTCATACGAAATTTCCTAATTCCCCCAGGGTGACTTAGCTCCCCAACCCGACGATGGCTTTTCTTCATCGTCCGAAATTCCACCCTCGGTGAGTGGTGGTGGCGGATACGGTGCACCGTATGGTGAAATCCATCGTTTTTCACTCGGAGCTGGTGTTGCTTCCGGTGGTGCGTATGGAGTTTGGCGCGTGATTTCGAAATTTGCTCGCGGTAAATCTTTTGGTGCAAATGGAGGCAATTTGCGTTGTCCACGGAAAATTCCATCTCGCACTTCGTTTACGTCGAAAATAAAGTCTCCGTTATCCATCTTTGTGTTGTGCAACTTTTCGCCCATCACTTTTGGAAGAATATAGGGTGCGAGATCCGGTGCCGGAGTTTCGGAGTATCTAATTTCCGCTCCATGTTCACTATCAGTGATATAACTTCCGACGAAAATAGTGTGATCTAATGTCACTACTCTCGTTGGATCGGGCGGATTGCCATCATGTGCGTCAAGCGTGTACACCATAAGTTGTTCTGGGATAAACGGCTCGAACGCAAATGCAATTGGTTTCGCTTCCATTGCTTCTTCGTTATTGAAACAGCACAAAGCAACCGGGCTCTTATACCATCGATCTAAAACACCGAAAACTCCGTCGTTTAGTTTTGGGCGTTTCTTCTCGTCAATTTCCGGTAGGACGCGAGCAATGTCGTGGGCATTTTCAGCGAGGACTATGTCGAAAATATCAAATTTCAAAAACACCATCGAGCCGATACCGCCAAATCGGTCCAGACTTCCTGTCAAGACTAAGCTTTCTTCAGGCGCTGGTCGGAGTGCATGCGATATATCTTTCAATATGGTTGGTGCGCTGGTTGTGTTAAGCAATCTAATAGATGACCAGCTTCCCATGATTGGGATAATCAAGCAGTTGCCCCCGCTCGGTCCATTGTTTGAACCCACATGGTTTTGATACCAGAGGACATGCATTAGTCGATCTTCGACCATGACTTCCCACGTACCGGTAATGGTGCTGGTAAAACTGACCGGCCAGGCAGAACAACACATAATAGTTCTCCTAGGTAATTAGTCTCAGAAGTATCCATCTAAGTATAAACTGTTCCCAGCTTCATGAAATCAAATGAAATCCTGGATTGGGATCAATGTTTGGAATTGAAGGCCTTGTAATCCAACGTAAACTGAACATCTACAGAGTGTTGATCTATAGCAGGTAGTTTGGCAAATGGAGAAGTTCGTTTAACCGCTAGCATGGCGGCTCTATCCATTGCTTCGTCACCGCTTGATTGAGCTATTCGAATATTGAAAATATTTCCGGATGGAGACACCTGAAATGCCAACACTGTTCGTAAAGATTGATTGGATTTGGGCGGGCGCCAATTAAGTTTAATGGCTCGTTGGAGACCTTCCATATAAGTTTGGTTGTCATCGTAATGCATAACTCGAAGTGTGTTCTGCTGCTGTGGTTTGTTCCAAGAAGTGAAGAGCATTGCGGCGATCGCACCCAAAATCACTAATGCCAAAATCTGATTTGTGCGCTTACTACTTTTATTTGCATCTTTTTGTTTGCGTACTTCTTCTGCGTTTTGATAGCCTTCCGACAGGGGATCGCATTGGAATGTCTGTCTCTCATAAATACGAGCGCCTTCTATTATTTGAACGGATTGGGCAAGATTCTTTTTGACGCTTATCGAGGGAATGATATACATTCCGGCTACGGCATCATATTGTGTTATTTCTTGCACAACCTTCCGCGCGAATTCAAGTTGATTCGTTTTCCAAAATGGTATGTCCAGTTTGAGTACCAAAACAGGGCGAGAACCGCCGATGATATCATCGAGAATTTTTTCTACGAGATAAGCTTCTTTTACATCCGGATTTGCATAGAGAGCATTGCAGATTTTCGAGATAGTTTCAGCGGATTCCTTATGCTCTTCGAATCTATCTTCCAGGGAAAAGGTGCCTGCTGCCCGAAAAGCCTTGCGCATGCGTTCGCCAAATTCGTCTGAACGTTCGCCGTAGGTTTCAGCCTCTTTTACTTTGCCGTGCATAAAAAGATAATGGGCTATTACCGCAAAACCTTCTTCTGCGTAGCTAGGTTGAGATTCAATAGCCTTCTCAACGACAGCGATGCCTTCCTCAGATGTTGGAGTATCGGACTTTAGAAGCGCTATGCCATAGTGAATGCCAATTTCGGCCTTGTCGGGATACAACTTATATAAAGGCAAAATGAATGCTGCGAGATCTTCTGAATTCATCGTGCCGAATGCTAGCCGTATCACTACTGAGCTTGTCTGTTACTTGTTTGAGATGAGATCCGAGCAGAATTTCAGCAGAATTTGGTCCTTCATTCGTTTCGTTGGCAAGTTCGTTAGCCAATGCTTCCAAATCGGACCAATCCTTTTTAGGTTGCAACGCTTTTACGCGTTCCGACAAAGAAGGGTGAGAATCTAAAGGATTATGCTGTCTCCATTTTGAACGAAGAACGTCTAATACCGTATTAGGTGCTATTGCTTGATGGGAAGCATCTCTCAAACGGAAATAGACACCATTTATAGGTTCTGCGCTGGTTCGGATTTCTTTCAATAGGCTAGGCCAGTATTCTTTATCCAGAATTCCGCCTTTGATTTCCGTTGTGATAAGAGCATTAGCTGCAATCGCCGGACCGCAAATATCTGCGGCGATCCGATCAGCTGCTAATTCTTGCTGTCTACAAAGTGCTAGAGAATGAACTTCAAATTTTGGAACAAACCAATTAGCAAATTTCTTGATTGGCGAGTTTCCGAGCTTGTTAACAGATAGGTTGACATATGTTTGCAACCAGGACCTTTTGACGTGATAGATCCAACTCCCAAATTTGCCATGTTGCCCTGAAAGGTGTCCCATCTCATGTGCCAATACTGCCTTGAATTTCGAAACAGGCAGCGAATCGAGTAATGGCAGTCCCAGTAAGACATAATTCTCGTAAATGCCGAAAATTCCGAATCTAGGAAACTGGCTGACGGCACAGTTGAAATTGCTATCCAGAAGAACCTTATGTATGCGTGGACCACCGGACTTATGTTGTACTTCGTCGATCATTTCGAAGAGTTTTGGAACGTCTGCCCGTTTGAGTTCGAAACCTTCGGGTGGGGAATATTTGACCCACATTGACTTAATGATGACTGCTATCGCTCCCAAGAGCAGAAATGCGAATTTGATCAATACATATGCGTGCAGGGCAGCCAACAATACGATCAACAGCACAGAGGCAAGCAAGAGCCCGATGACAACAAGAGCTACGTAGCAATAACCTAGCAATGCAAGAAAGAAGAGATCACGTTTATAAGCCCCAGGATTATCTCGAGCCTGGTTTTCCAACCGATCAATAGTTGCTTGGTCGAATGCTGTCATATGGTCTCTCTGGGTGTGTAATCAATAGACTACGATTTTTTACCCGTTTTGGGCAGTACCGCACGGCTAAAAAGCTCAAAAATGATGTCGTACAAATTACGTTTACATATTAAATCCCTTGCTTTCTCATTTACAACTACCCGCGTGAGTGCTACGATAGTAAACGTAAAAAATACAATAACTAATTAGGCAAAAATCAGCGACTGAAGAGGTCCACCATAGCGGAGGGCCTAACTAGCCGCGGGGAGGGACTTATGTTCGGTATTCAATACAAGAAGTCACCACCAACGGTGTACACGATGCATTTTGTGAATGGAGCTTTGAAAAGGGGCGGTCCTGGTCTATCATTCTTTTACTTTGCACCGACATCGACATTAGTGCAAATTCCAGTCAACAGTGTTGATGTTCCATTCATTTTTCAAGAAGTTACTCAAGACTTCCAAGCTTTTGCCTTGCAAGGGCAACTAACTTACAGGGTCCTAGAACCAGAAAAATTGGCCCACCTTATCGACTTTTCTATAAATGCAAAGGGCACATACTCTAACGCAAAAGATCCACGCGATTTAGTTGCAACAAGACTCGTAAATAGAACTCAGGCTCTTACCAAAGTCTTCGCACAACAACTAACGTTGCACGAAGCGCTAGGTGCGGCAGATAAGATCGCTACTGGTTTGATTGCCAGATTGCGTGCTGATGAAGCAGTACAACTACTAGGAGTGGAAATACTGTCTTTGTCTATTCAATCTATAAAACCAACTCCCGAAACGGCCAAAGCTTTAGAAGCAGAAGCAAGAGAGGCGCTCTTGTTGCGAGCTGATCAAGCTATCTACTTAAGAAGAAATTCGGCCGTAGAAGAAGAACGTCGCATCAAAGAAAGCGAACTGAAAACAGAAATTGCTGTAGAAACGAAACGCCGCGAAATACGGGAAACGAAGATGAGAGCGGATATAGCACTAGAGGAAGAGCGTGCTGCTCTTATTGATAAGACAGTAGAAAATGAACGCAAAGAAGCTGACAGCAAAGCGTATGCTCTGCGAGCGACACTGCAACCACTTGAAACAGCGAATTGGAAAACTTTGATGGCAGTCTCTGCTAACAACAGTGACCCGCGCCTAGCAATTTCACTGGCGTTTGAAGAACTAGCTTCCAATGCAGGTAAAATTGGTCAACTCAACCTAACACCCGATCTGCTCGGGATGCTTTTAACTAAAACAGAAAAATGATCACTTACGAAAAGATAGTAATAGTGAAGAGAAAAACACGGTTGGAGGAATTGATCGAAAGATTCAGCACGCGCGAACAAGCAAAGTTTTACATCAATCATTCAGGTGGAGACTTTGCAGAATATGTAAAAGAGCACGATGCTTTTATGAGATCTTTCGAAACCCTCCGCCGAATGGTTGATATCGGACTGAAACTTCACGTGATCGAACGTGAGTTCCTACCCACATTTTTGTTCAACTCTACTGATGTGGTGATCGTTTTCGGGCAGGATGGTCTGGTGGCAAATGCTGCAAAATATGTAGGCGAACAGCCAATTTTGGGAGTTAATCCAGATCCAACTCGCTACGACGGCATTCTAGTACCTATACTTGCCGATAACTTGAGGCCTTTGCTTGAATCTGTTCTTGCGAGAAAAGCAATATGCAAAGCGGTGACGCTTGCCGAGGTTGTTCTCAACGACGAACAAAAACTTCTAGCCTTCAATGATTTGTTCATAGGTGCTAAAAGCCATATTTCGGCACGGTATCACATAAAGTTTCAAGATAAAGGTGAGAATCAATCCTCAAGCGGTTTGATTGTTTCTACCGGTGCTGGATCTACCGGATGGCTTTCATCTCTCTTCAATATGGCTTCGCACGTAAATCGCTTGGTAGGTAGTGCTGAAATACAAGGAGTGACGTTACCCTGGGATTCGCCCGACCTTATGTTTGTAGTAAGGGAGCCTTTTATAAGCAGACATTCAACTGCCAATGTTGGGTCTGGCATTTTGCACGCCGGGCAAGAGTTAGTACTCGAATCGCTCATGCCTTCTGAAGGCACTATATTTAGTGATGGCATAGAGAACGATTATCTTGCTTTCAATTCGGGAACGATTGCCACTATTCGTGCTGCTCAGCAAAAAGCACAACTCATATTGCCAAAATAAAAATGTCAGTACGCTAAAACCTACTAATTATGTGGCTCGTTGGCGTTTACACGCTGCATCGTACTGAGCTGGCGCCCGTAAATACACAAGAACAGGAGTGCTTGACATTGTTTTTGTCCGGCTTATTCTAAAGAAAAGCTATCTCGAGCAGGACACGATCTGCTTGATCGGCTAAAATCAGTCTAGGGGCGGTTAGCTCAATGGTGGAGCACTTCGTTTACACCGAAGGGGCTGGGGGTTCGAGTCCCTCACCGCCCAAGTCTTTTCAGATTTGCCACTTTACTGACGATCCTTTTGCGATCCATTTGGAACGTCAGAGGCGCCGATTTTGTATTTTATCGCGTCTGATGATCCCTTTGGTTTGATTCAGTTGAACTTATTGCTGAACTCGAACACAAACGTAGAAATTCATTCGTTATCTCTTGCATAGGTGCTCGAAGACTTTCTGTATCAACGACTATGTATCCAAATGTAGTGTCGTTTTTGCCAGAGTGATTTGCAAAGTTTTTCAATAGTACATACGAAAATCCTAGACGCTCCGCAAGAGTCAAAAATGTTCTGCGAAGATCATGCAACGTAAAAGTGCAATCAGCTTGTTTTGCAATTCCAGGATAGAGATGATCTGAATCGACCATATGGGTTACACCACTGCGACCAGGAAACACTGTTGTATAGCCTTGGGTGCTCATGGGCCCCTTTATCAGAAATGCACATCTAAGTTTAGGAATTGTGCTTTTAAGCTGCAATGTTTAGATGGCACCGTATTTAATGGCATGCCAAAGCTATTCAATGAATGATCGACTAAACGGTGGATATGTGGAGAATGCTGCGCTGAACAAGGCGGTGAAGCTTCTTTCCAGCCCGAAGGTAGCTATGATGATGTACAAGTAGGCTCAAACCAATTCTGCAAGGCGACCGGGATTACGTGTGCTTAGCACGCTACTTAGTAAGATCAGCTGCCTCAATGCAAACTCGCTCAAGATAGCCGACATCCGCCATTTGATTATTCTGGAACATTCAGATCGAATAGCCGTCTTCTCATCAATAACAACTTTTCAGAGAAGGAAGGCACTAAGCGAATGCGAATGCCCTTAGGAAGCAGAATATTATTTGTGGTAATTAGCATCTTGCTAGTGACCGGTGCGTTTATGGCGGACTACAGCATTACACACATATTCAATCCTCTTTGGCCTCCTCATGCAAAATTTCATGCTGGACAGACCTTAACGTTTTCAATTCTACTGGCTGCGCTCACAATATTTTTTGCTTTCCGCAAGACATCAGATAGATTTGGCGCCGTTGCTGCGACCGCTGCGTTTTCTGCAATCTATTACATCGCACAGGCTTCTGCAATTTTCTATCCTGGCAGCGCTTTCTGTGATCCCGAATTTGTCTCACGTCCAGGACAATTTGTGTTAGGGGTGCCGGGCCAACTGCTGGCTGAATTGACATCACTGACCTTGACTGTCATAGCCTCGTGGTTGGCGCTCCGGAAGGATGCACTTTGGAAATCCACTGCCCAGGCTCCTATTTATGGCTCTTCACTAGTCAAGCCAACAGAGAAAATCGCGAAGTAATTCGGTATCGTTGCCAAAGTACGTATCAAGTCATGAACCGTTGGTGGTGCCACCGGCGCCTACATGGCTGTGGGCTCAACCTACCCATTCAATCTTTGCTGCAACCTAAAATCGGCTGTCTATAAATTTATACTAGGGTCTAAATTTAGGGTCAAGCCGAAAGTTAATCTTTGGTCCAAACATTTCACTTGAAATGCTAAAGACTGGATGTATGATGAACTGAAGCTGAGTTCCCTACCCAGTCTTCACCCTCAGCTTCTACCACAGTGGTGGTTAGCTTTGTCGTCCGAACGCAGGACCCGCGTTAACGGACTTCATTTGCCTGCCATGACTATGTTCTTGCACTACAGTCTAAGAACATCAATAGGTCTCCAAAAACCTACAGCCACCCAAACGAGGTTGATCTCAATGACCCTAAATCAGATAAGCGCTCAAGATTTCTGTTATCAGTCAAATTCTACAGTCGTGGTCGAGGAGTTTATAGCTCCGGCCAGTCCTATCAATTTTGCTCCAAGTTCCTCTAGGCAAGTTTCCTACATTTACCACGCCAACTTCGGCGATCAAAATAAACCATTGCAAGCAGTCCACAAGCCTGTAGAATTCGACCGCGATCTAATGGGTGGATCTGAATATTGGTCGCATCTTGTCAGACCTCAATCATTGGAAGTACGCTCTGACTTGGCTGATAACGGCGACACGCCGCTAGATTGTTTGTACGTGCTTGCCACTGATTATGATCCTACTTTGCGTTATCAAATTGCAGAAAATCACCAAGCGCCGCTTGAGGTATTGCACTTTCTCACATCCGATGAAAATCCATATGTTGCCTGTCGAGCGCAAAAGACGATAAATCGATTGCTAGGCTAGCATTGGTTTTCCAGGAGAGATGTACAAGGTTCGCCGGTCTGCGACGGACCTTGTAATCTCTCATTTTGAAGACTTCGAATGCGCCTTAGGCGTATAGCAATACGTTCCGTCTTGGTAGCCTTTAGCACCGAGACCATCGAACAAAATATGGATGCTCCTGTGAACTCTATCAACCAGTGAAGTTGATCTATCGCTGGCAAGCCAGGCACCTTGAGCATGCAAAAAACAACCAGAAATCAATGTTGCAACTTCTTCTGGAGAAAGATCAGAACGTATCAGACCGACCTTTTGTGCCTCGCACACTAACTCGTAGACAACCTTACGAAAGCGACCTTGAGGCTCGTCCTTTTTGTCCGGCTCATGCAGCTTTTGCTCTGCGCGGAAGAACATAAATTCGAATCTGTGAGCGTAGAACACAGTGGCCAACTCTGGATATTTCTCGGTATAAACCGTTCGATCTATCAATAGTTTTTCAAGAACGAGAAAGGGGTTGTCGCCTCTGGCGACTGCTTCGTATGCCTCGTCGATGGTGCTTGAAAGTGCAGATCGCCGAATACCGACGACTAGGTCTTCCTTCGATTCAAAATTGTAGTAAAACGTACCTTTAGAAAGGTTTGCTCGTTCTGTGACGTCTTCAAGAGTGGTGCTTTCGTAGCCTTTCTCCGTAAATAATTCAGCAGCAGCAGTGAGGATCTGCTGTTTAGTTATGGACCTCTTCTCTTCGCGCCTGCCCACTTCTTCTTGATTCCGAGCGAACTATAAAATTATTGTACCACGGTATAACTTTGTAGTATGGTATACATACTTGTACTTAGCCCGCTCTAGGACTAGTTCGCAACTTCTGAGGGCATTACCCAGGTGTAGGCGTAGGTGCGTTTTGCGTTTACTATCGTTGGTCCGCGCCGGAGCAGTTTAGTTATAAACGGCAAGGAAACTTCTGCATTCGTCCCGACAGTTACCTCTCCATTTACCGGGCCACCAAAAGGAGGTCCGGGAATTGGCGGCTGCAATTTTTCAGTTAGTTCCAAATTCGGAGAAATTTGAACTAGATTCGTGGACGGTTGAACATGTTGCAGGACAGCAAGTGCATTCCTTCGGGGCTCACCTTTTTTGATCGCATCGGGTGCGCCCATTGAAGCGGCCCGGCATGCTTCCTTGCAGGCATTGTCGTTTATCGTGATAGCAGCAAAAAATACCGCCCCATCCAGGGCAATTAAAAGGAATGGAATCAAGATACAAATGGCTGCGATTGCTTCTGACAGAGAAGCACCTTTTCGGGGACGATTCCAGATTCTGCTGCCAGCGCTATGGCTTTTGAAATAGTCGACCATAGCTGCTAAGGTTGCACCGTATTTGGTGTGCCCGTTTTGAGAAGGTATTTCAAACCGTATTTATGAATCAACATGGTATTCAGTACGAATCCTTTCGGTTGAATCTGCCAGTCACTGTCGAATGGTCTACTCATAAGGCAGACGAGACCAATATTTGTACCGAGAGCGGCTGCCACGAAGCACGTTAGAAAGCTATGCAACATCAGATTGCCGCGTTTGAAATATAGGTAGGAGAACATAAGGACAATTACAGAGCACAAAATCAAAACGGGTAACAGGTTGCGATTCCAGTTGTTGTGCAACCAGAGAATGCGTTGTCTTCGGTAATTCCCTACTTCTTGCATTGCAGTAATCAACGCGCTCTGCACGTTGGTTTCGCCATTGTCACTGGGTTTGAAAGTAACAATCAGAGCCAATATGTCATGGTATGTGTCCGTTACTTTTTCACTGGCTAAGCCTTTTGCCATCGCTGGCCACTCGTCATCCACGACTTCATTGCAATATTGCAGGCACAAAGTAATTAGCTTGCTACGTGGTTCAATAGGCAAACCGAATGCGAGCCTGCACATTTCAGAAATGCTCGATGCTTCAGCATCAGTATTCGCTTCTAAAGTTTGATAGTTACTGAGTGAAGCCGCTACGAGTAAACCAAGAAGGATTGACACCAACGTGCCTACGATATTGAGGGTGGCATCAAGTAAGGCTTGATTTTCTTCGAATGCTACCGGTTTCACAAACTTGTGAGCGAAGAACAATCCGAGCAAAGCCAAGATGGCCGAGCTGGCACTCCAGATATAAATTGACGGAATAGCGATCATCGAACACCTTTGCAGAAATTTCTCCTTGGTTCTAACACGAAACCCGCAGCCAATGAGCATATTAAAAAACCGACCGATATATCGTTATTATATTCGGTATTCTTAAACACAAGAGAAGCGAATCACCGGCAGGGGTTACGAACATGCAAAGAAGTAAATCGAGGATGTCATTATGGTGTCTGGTGCTAGTCAGCCTTTTACTGAGTGTCTTGCCGCTATCACCGGGATTTGCAGGTGAAAGCACTATGCCTGCTTCCTACGACGAAAAGATAAAACCAGAATTGGCCGACAAATATACGTACACCGAATGCGGTGATTACACGAAAGCAGTGAACATTCCCACTTACGAATGGATGCCGGTTGGAGTAGAGCCAAAGGCGATGATACTCGCAATTCATGGTTTGACTTTGCACGGCAGACGTTTTCGCGTCATTGCCCGTAGCTTGGCTTTACACGGCATGGGTTTAGTCTCTATGGACATGCGAGGCTTTGGTGGTTGTTATTTTGGTGATGCAGATAAATACAGCACAAAAGAAGATGACAAAAAAGACGTCAATCACCACAAGAGCTATGACGAAATTGTTCAAATAGCAACCATGATTAAAGCAAAGTATCCAAACGTCCCACTCATTGCCATGGGTGAAAGTCTAGGTTGCACATTCTGCGTGAGACTCGCTGCCGAACATCCGGACCTTATTAAAGGCATTATTCTTTCCGCACCGGCTGTGCATCTTAATTCTGATATGTATGCTGGTAATGGACAAATAAGGCAAGGCATAAAGGCCGTAATCGTTCCAAGTCATGAACTTGATTTGAGCAAGTTCTTTACAGATCTTGTGTCGGATAGAACAGACGTGAAGAAAGAAATGGTTGACGATCCGTATATAAGAAAGCAACTTAAATTGCGTGAGCTTATAGCTACCGATGCATTTGTTGATGAAACAGCAAAGTGGGGCAAGAAAACAGATCCAAAGCTTGCTGTGCTGATTTTGCAAGGTAATAAGGATGGTTGCGTTTCACCTAAGCACGTTGTGGATTTGATGAACAACATGGCGTCAGATGACCAGTCACTTGAATGGAATGGAAACTTTGGCCACTTGCAGCTTGAAACGCTTTATATGCGCGCATCGATTGTTGATGCAGTGGGAAACTGGTTGCACGATCACGGCAAAGACAATTCAGCACGCATGGAAGCCTTGAGAGCAAATATCGTCGATCTGGGTGGATTTGTTCAGCAATAACACGGACTATTCGTCTTTAACGCGACCTATTCGTCTTTAACGCAGCGGAAGCCAACGTTAGAACAACCGCTGGATATTTCGCCCTTTCCGCGTGCACCCACTAGGTATCGTGCACAGTACTGATCTGTACATAAGAACGATCCACCTCTTTGCACCTTCTTCTTAGTGTTCGGCTCACTGGGGTCGTAACTGTCTGCCGGTCCTTTCGGATTTTCTACTAATTTGTCAGCAGCTAATGTTTTGTAGTAGTCAGGGCGATACCAATCCGAGCACCATTCCCATACATTGCCGGCTACGTCGTAGAGTCCATAGCCATTGGCATGGAATGACTTGGCCGGGGCAGTTGTTTTGTAGCCATCTTCGGCAGTATTAGCAGAGGGAAAATTGCCTTGCCAGATATTGGCTTGCCATTTACCGCCAGGTTTAAGCTGATTTCCCCACGCATATAATTTTCGATCGAGCCCTCCGCGCGCCGCATATTCGAATTCCGCTTCCGTTGGCAATCTCTTTCCAGCCCACTTAGCGTAGGCCTCAGCATCTGCATAGGCAATTTGGACGACAGGATGTTGCCAACGGCCATTCAAACTACTGCTTGGGCCTTCGGGATGTTGCCAATTGGCCCCAGGCACATAGCGCCACCATTCATAGTGACTGTGCAAAGAAACCTTCTTAGTCGGGGGCGTAAAGACCATGGCGCCAGCAACCAAATTTTCTGGTGGGGCACCAGGAAAATCTTTAGCGTCTGGCTTTATTTCGGCAACGGTCACGTAATGAGTAGCATCTACGAATTTCTTAAACTGCTCATTTGTTACTTCGGTTTTATCCATCCAAAAGCTATTGAGCTTCACCTGATGAATAGGGCGTACATCAACAAAACTGAGCTCTTCGCAGCCCATCCAAAAAGTGCCGCCCGGAATCAAGACCATGTCTTCATGATTATTGAATCCAATCTTGTTCTGAGATGTTTTGGCACAACAAAACATCTCAGGGTCGAAAAGCGTGATCCCAAGCGCAAAAATAATAAGCCCTTGCGCAGTTACAGGGGCTAAGGCTTTCAAAGCACCAAGCCAATTATTATTCATGGCGTATAGAACCAACCTTCAAAAGCCGCTATTCTAGACACGTTTCTGAAGAGTTTCATTGACAACTGTTCAGTATACATCCGCCGATTCTATCGGTTCATCAACCTTTTTTCTTTAGGAGCAATAATGATTTGCAAAAAGATGTACGCGGCGATTCTCGCAATCGTCACTACTTTATTTGCACCAGTCTTAGGACTTTGTGCGGGTAGCCAATCACAGCCAAACATCATAGTCATCATGGGAGACGACATTGGCTGGTTTAATCTCGGTTCCTATCATCAAGGCGTGATGGCTGGTAGAACACCAAATTTGGATAAGCTTGCCGCGGAAGGCATGCGTTTTACCGACTATTATGCGGAAGCAAGTTGCACCGCCGGTAGAGCCAATTTCATTACCGGCGAACTTCCTATTCGTACCGGCATGACAACGGTAGGTCAGGCTGGAGCCAAGATTGGCATACCCGAGCAGGCCATCACAATTGCAACGGCTATGAAATCACTTGGTTACGCAACCGGGCAATTCGGCAAAAACCACCTGGGCGATCGCAATGAATTCTTACCGACAGTGCATGGCTTCGATGAATTTTTTGGATACCTTTATCACCTTGATGCTATGGAAGACCCATTTCATCACAACTATCCCGCTTCCTTGAGGTCAGCTGTTGGACCACGCAATATGCTCCATTGCTGGGCAACTTCCACTGATGATGCAACGGAAGATCCGCGTTGGGGAAAAGTTGGCAAGCAAAAAATTGAAGATGCCGGACCGCTTGATCCTAAGCGTATGGAAACAGTGGATGATGAGATTCTCGCCGACACCGTTAAATTCATGGATAAGTCAAAGGCAAGTGGCAAGCCATTTTTCATCTGGCTGAATCCTACTCGCATGCACGTTGTGACACACCTCTCGCCGAAATATGAAGCATTACGCACAGCCGAGAATGGCTGGAGCGAAGAAGAAGCCGGCATGGCGCAACTCGATGACATTGTTGGCTCTGTTTTGGACTATTTGAAAACTAATGGGCTAGAAGACAACACGATTGTTGTCTTCACTACTGACAACGGTACTGAAAATTTCACATGGCCAGATGGCGGACAAACACCATTTGCCGGCGGCAAAGGAACAGCACTTGAGGGTGGTTTCCGAGTACCAGCTGTTGTTCGCTGGCCAGGTCATATACCTGCTGGCAAAGTAGAAAATAGCATTGTCTCTGGTCTTGATTGGTTCCCTACCCTCGTTTCGGCTGCGGGTAATCCAAACATCAAGGATGAACTGCTGAAAGGAAAACAAATTGGCGATCACACCTATAAAGTGCACTTAGATGGTTACGATCAACTAGACCTTCTCACAGGCAAGGGAACCTCAAAGCGCCACGAAATTTTCTATTTCACGGAAGGCACTTTGAGTGCAGTTCGACTTAACGATTACAAATACAGATTCACCAATCAACCAAATGGTTGGTTAGGCGCTACAGAAAAAGTTGATTGGCCCATTCTCACCAACTTGCGTCTCGATCCATTTGAAAGGACAGGAATGTACGACGGACATAGCGGTTCGTTGGGCTATTACAACTGGTTTGCATATCAGTTCTGGCGTTTCGTATTTGTTCAACAAGAAGTAGGCAAGGAAGCCCAAACATTTCTTGAGTATCCGCCTATGCAAAAAGGCGCAAGCTTCAATTTGGAAGCCCTCAAACAAAAGTTAGCGGAACAAATGGCTGCTCACGGCAAGTAGACCGCTATCAAACGAATATTTTGTAATTTCAAATGAGGATCTAGAAAATGAAGAAACTTTTGGTGGCATTTTTGCTCACGGCTTTTTGCCCGCTCGTTGTGAGCGGGCCTTCGCTGGCAAAAGACCTAGCGGCAAACGAATCGAAAGAAGAAGCAAAGGCTTCCGCCGAAGCGTCCAAGGCTGCTGAAAATCAAGCTAAAGCACAGAAAGAAGCCGCTGAAGGACACGCTTTCCGCGCTGGCCGCAAGGCAAAGAAAGCGGAAAAGGAAGAAGAAAAAGCAGCGAAGGATCAAGGCAAAGCCAATGCTGATGCACAAAGGTTGGCGCGCTAAAGGTTATCCGCTACGATTTCGAATTCGTAAAACAGAGTTCCGTGCTTATCAATGAAGGGAAAGAGTATGAAAAATGCGATTATATTAGCTGTTCTAGTCGGACTAGGAGTTCAATTTGTATTGCCCAATGCAGCAATAAGCGGCGAAGCTGGCAAGGAGAATTTTGAAAAAGCAGAAGCTGCAAAAGCTGCTGCAAAAGCCGCTGAAGCTAATGCAGAGGGCAATAAAAAAGCTGCAGAAGTGCAAGTGGAAGAAGCTAAAAAAGCAGCCGAAGCAGCGGCCCTTGCTGCTAAGAAACATCACTAATTAAAGCGCCATTACCGTCTGCTCGACTTCATCGAGGTGCTTAAGCCTTTCATCGATCAATTGGACAGGCAGACGGTGCTGTTGCTTAAGGTGATTCTCATAGATCATAAAGCTCACAAGCCATGCCGCATTGCCAACCACATTGAGGCCTGCACTTACGGTGCCGTTTATTGAACCATATAAATCTAAAGTCAATTGTTTTCTAGGACGCAGCCCATAGCGATAATAACCAACGGTACCAAGAATACCCTGGGTCATGAACAACCCACCGATAACCGGGCCTAGAGCGCTGCTTTGCAGTGCAACTTTACGAAGACCACGCATTCTGTCCAGTTCAGTTTGAAGCTGGTTTTTGAAGTATTCGGTTGATTGATTGTACAAAACTGTGCGCTCAGTGGCAGGCATGGAAGGCATTAACGTGCCCATATGCTCGTCACTATCTTTCATTTTCTGCAATTCTTCTCCGAAGCCGGCCGAATTCAAGGGCTTGCCTCCTCCAAGACGGTGCTCGACGGCATCAAATGTCAACTTGCGAGCCAGTATTCCAGCGGCAGTGGCAACGGCTGGTGATGCTCCGGCAATACCACCTGCTGCTATAAACATAATGTTGACGCTGCCATTTAATTTAGGATCTTTCAGTGCTCTTATGCCAATACCAGCAGCGGTGGCGCCGATGGTATTGAAAGCGGCATTTAGAACAAAGAATGTATTTTGGAACGTACGAAAGGCGGTCATATCAGCACGAAACGTGGCGAATTCGTTCACAAACGAATCTCTCATCGCTCTCAACAATTTCCCTTCCGCAACAGCGCGCGGATAACCGACGTAATCGCTATGCAAATTGACTAAGGCCTCCCGCTGAGCGAGCAGTTCATCTAAATCGTGCAATTTGTGGACCACTTGCGTTGTAACCGATCCACCGTCTTGCCGGATTCGTCTTTCTTTAATAGATTGCCAGGCATTTGATGCTAGTTCTGCACAAGAGCCTGAACCCGCAATAATAGAACCAACCATCACGCTGGTAAAAGCGCCTTTAAGTGCACGTTGGTTAATTTTCAGTGGACGCTTTCTGCCAATATTGAATTGATCATCGGCGATTATTTCGAAAGCGAGTGTTGTCGCAGCTCCCGTTTCTTGTGTTGCCGTATAGCGCAAAAGTCTGAGATTATGCGGCTTTCCTGCTTCTTTCCTGTAGTTCAAACTTGTCCTCTCAAGCTCAATGCCGGAAAGAAGTATGCGTTTGGTGATGGCAGTATATTCAGTGGCGAAGTCACCACCGATGGTTCTGACTTTTTCACTCTGTGTAGATAAAGCCCATGTCTTAACAGGAAATATGGCTTGGCTTGCGACGGACAACAAAGAAAGAAAGACTGAACCGAGTCTCTGTTTGGAGTTTGGGTATTTTTCCACTTGGCGAATTAACCTTCTCACAGCACGCTCTCCGTCAAGAACAACTACATACGCGTCTCTGCGCTCTTGTGCATTATTGACATTGGCACCACCCTGATACGCCCTTTGTTACGTGATTCGCTAAGGGGCGCGCCACATGTAAGGTATTAAGGGATGATGCTCGACAGTATTTCACACGTCGCGATGCGAAAGATCTTTCCAGTGTGAAAAGTTCCGGAAATGAATATGCATGAGCTCGAATTAACTCCTTTGGTATGGAAGCTCTTGAAAGTCACAGGCTTCAGTTTCGTAATCTTAGTAAGATATTGGTTCTAGAAAGTTGAGACCGCTCTAGGGCGCCGCACGTTTCCCTATCCATTCCGAATTCACGGAGAACGTACTCGATGCACTTGATTGTTCTGCTTTTGGTATTCTTTTTTTGTACCAGCGCTGTTCATGCGGATGATAATGCGCCACGATTCATACGAATACCGTTGTTGTTTATAACCGACCGCGATCAGCTTCCAGCTACCAAACTCCAAGCGATTGATTTTGGTCCGCACCGTAAATACGTTGGAGAATGTCTGCATGAGCCTTTCATGGGTACAGGTTATTGCGTAGTCGAAAACGTTGACAACAAAGTGATCACCCCAGAGTTAAAAGCACTCGGTTGGGAACCTGCCGCTCCAAAAGAAAAGCTAACAGCCTCTAAAGCAGAACTAGTCACCGGATCTAATTTTGACGAAACAGAGAAAAAATTCTACGGAAAGGTTCACGATCAAGCTTTACTTTCCAAAGACAAAACGTTGTGCATTTTTGCCCATGGTTATAAATACACCTTCAGGCGTTCTATGTTTTCGGCTGCCAGACTGGCATACAGTGCAGAGCGGCCACTTCTTCTCTATTCATGGCCTTCAGTTGCGAAATTGCGTTCTTACACTGCAGATGAAAACAATGTTGAGTGGAGTCAAGATCACTTCAACGATATGATCACTGACCTCAAACAAATGTGTGCAAGCGATCCATCTGTTCACTTGAGAATGTATGCGCACAGCATGGGTAATAGGCTAGTTGTTAGAGCTTGTCCCTTGCTGAAAGAGCAAAGCTGTTTCCTTGAATACAATCTAATTTGCCCAGACATAGACGACGGCCTCGTCCAGCACTATGCACGGCGATATCTCAGTGGAAAAGGGACAGCGAATATTCGACTTTATATTTCTACCAAAGACAAAGCGTTGGCATTTTCTCAGTTGTTGCACGGTGGCTATGTAAGACTGGGTGAATGCGCCGATTCGTTTGGTGGTTTGGTTGGCTCGATATTAGGCGATCAAAACAAAGCCAATGGCGACAATAATTCTGAAGAAGAGCGTGCCTACCAGGAACTCATCGCCAAAACAAAGGCGAGAATCCAGACCATTGATTTCACAAACATAGATATAGGTTGGATGGGGCACAGTATCCCGGATGATTTGATTGCCAGCATGTCTATGACGGGCAAGCCAAGCGTTGGGCTATCTTTAGAAGAAGTTGATAGCGGAAACAGAGGTAAGACTACGAATTTCTTCTCCAAACTCACTAAAGTTTCAGATCAAGATCCAAACGCCAAAGGCCTTGGAAAACTTCTGCGAGTTGTGAAAATCAGCCCGCCAACCAAAGTCGCCACCAAACCAGCTAACAATTAGCTACGAAACCAACCCACCTATATCTCAGCCCACTAATAGGATGAGGCATTGCCGATCTGTGTTGCAGTCAAATTATTGATTGCAGCACTCTTCAGTTTTAGCATCGGCAATTGCGCCAGCGCCTTCCACTGTTTCTAGTGACAAATAATTTGGTCCGTTCTGTTTTAGTTTGAAGTCTTTGGCTGGTCCTACACCTTGGTAGCGGTGCATATTGGCAATGAGCCAGTATGGCAAATCGTGTCCCAAGTTGTCGGCAGTTACATCAATAACTTCAAGGCCAGGGATATTTGTAACCTTATCCGTTAGTTCTCTTGGCTCGCCAATTCGAAGGCCGCCATGCACAGTTGCGGATGTATCTAAGCGAGAATCCTTAGTTGAAATATAAAGCCGAGATTTCTCAGCATTGAGTGCAAATTGTTTTGCATGATTCAGAAATGATTGAGCATCTATATCGGCATTGGACAAGATCAATTCCTGGAATTTTTTAGTGTGTGGCTTGTAAATGAACTCGTTGGCTCGTCGCACCATGGCTTGATCAACTAACTGGGTGCCCATGCTATGTCCAAGCATTGTTATATTGCCTGGATCAGTAAGTTCTTCTAGGCGCGCCACAAACCGAGAAAAATCATCAACAGTTTGAGAGATTCTAGTTTCGTTGACGAGGTAGTTAGTGAATCCTTTCGGAGAAACCCAGTCATAGACGAGAACCGGTTCTTGGCAGTGAGCGGCCAGGCGACCAGCACGTATAAGTGAAAGGTCGAAGTTAACACAACAGCCATGCACAAACAAAACGGCATTTTTGGTGTTGGTTGCTTTCATGTATTTTTCAACGCCGGTAATGGCCTCGTCGCGAGTTACGACTTTATCCTTTATCACACATTGATCGGGCGAGAAACTTGCTTCGCTGCTTCCTGATATTGGTTTATCTAAATGCAACGAGGTCCACTTCATCCGAGCTATTGTCTGTGCATCTAATGGAGACCGAGTTGGAACTGGAACTGCAACGTTTCTAACACCAAATATCAATCCTGTTCCATTCGGCTCTTCGGAATAGGAAATAACATTCCCTTTGCCAATCGACTTTCTATTGGTGGCATAGAAAACTGGTATCACAACCCAGTCACTTGTATCTTTTACGGCGTTTTCTCCAACCTTGGGAAGCATTCCGCAAGAGTTCAGCGAAAGGACAGAGACGAGTAATAATATAAGCCGAGAGACTAACATGCCCCGAGAGAACATCAGTTCACCCCTCATAAGATAAACCGAGCTGAAGTTTAGCCCAAATAGGACTTGATTGCGTGGCTTTGCTCTAATCTCTTCAAGAGCCCGTCAGCTGTTGCTGTTGCTGCGTCTGCTCCATTTCGCTTTGTTTTGGTTTGGGTTGGCGCTTAAAGGACATTTGCTGCGTATTGTCCGGACCAAACTGCACAACGACCTTGCCCTTATCTTTCACAAGATCGGTCAAATCCGTGCTGAAAACAGTTGACGGATTTTCGCCGACAGTCCATGAAAGTCGTTGTGTTTTCTTATCGAGTGCTCCGTGTATTTGAGCTTTTTCGCTCGTGATTTCATTCATGTAGTTGCCTCGTACAACACCTTCTTTGTTGATTGCCAACTGGAACAATGTAGTTGATTTAGATTGACCCGGTTCAAGCAGTGAATAAACACCAAGCGGTTCCCATTTTTCTGCAGGGGATGGGGCAATCATGCTTGCGTTTGGACCTGGCAACTGTCCACCAATATCTGAGGCAATCTGTTGAAGTCTTGGAGGCAGACTGGCGATTTGAGTCGCAGATAACCCTGCGCCTGGAGCTCCTGCACCAGGAACTCCGGGTTGTGTCACTACAGGCGGTGCACTGGCAGCAAGTTGTTGTGCTTGTTGATAGTACTGCGCAGCCGGTACTCCACTAATATACGTGTTGCCACCTTCATAGGTGATGTTTACTGGTTGTGTGTTTGAGTTGTTTTTTTTGTTGTTGCTGCTAGACAGCGCCGCCAATCCGAGGAAATCAAACATACTGGACATGCCCATACACGTCCACATTGATGCTTCCATAAAGCCAGCATTACACCAGCCGCCTGGATAGCCATAAATGCCACCATAGCCGTAATAAGGATGGTAGCCATAGGGGTGGTAACCGTAGCCGTGATATCCATAAGCACCGTAAGGGTGGTACCCGTATCCACCATATGGATGGTAGCCATTCGTCGCGGCATAAGGATGATCCGCGTATCCGCCATAAGGATGGTAAGAGCCACCTGGTTCATTCGTGTAGTTATGACCGAAATTGTTTACTGTTGTGTTGTGATCGAAGTTGCCGGCATTGGTTGTGCCACCGAATTTATTTTGTGAACCGGCGATGCTACCAAACCCAGTTGCGGAAGAGACCTCCGTGGGATTATGAGCTGTGATGTTTCCAAAATTACTGTGATCGGCAGTGCCGGCGATTGAATTAAAACCGCCGCCTGCGCCGTAGTCATGAACGCCATTCCAATTGTGATCCGTACCTGCGACATTGGCATGGTCGAAAGCAGAATTGAAATTGTGGAAGCCGTCTCCACCGCCGCCGAATCCTCCTCGGTCGAAACCACCACCACCGAATCCGCCTCTATCGAAGCCGCCACCACCGAATCCACCTCTTCCGCCGCCGAAGCCACCGAAGCCTCCTCGTGCAAAGGCAGGCACCATCAGCAGAGAAATGGCGATAAGAATTAGAGGCCTTGCAATTGCGTTTTTCACTTGAAACTCTCCGAAACTCTGCCAGGCAATTACTGATTTATACGGTCAACTTTCAACGGTGCCGAATCTGCCACCGCAATGCCATTGATGCTCCGATTAATAGATTGCCAAACGAAGCTGTTTGGATTTGTTGGTTCGATAACATTAATGGCTCGTGACATGCCACCATCTGGATCTATGGCTGTGGCCTCAACCATCCATTTGTCACCACGGCGAAACCACGTGCCGTAACCGTGTCCGCCATTATCTAGAAATGCCCAGAAAGTTAATTGGCCTCTTTCGGAGTCCCAACCGATTACCTGATAGTCAGTTTGTATAGGCTGGTTAGGTTTACTGATTTCAAACTTGCAGTAAATGAAATTCTTGTTGGCAATCCATTCTGATGTCATTTGTACAGAGGCACCATTGCGTTCTGCCTTCCACTTTCCGACAAGCCAACCTAATTCGCTCACAGCATCTTTGCCGCCAGCCGAAGAAGGTGCAGCAGATATTTCGCTGGCAGTTGAAATTAACCATTTGCCGTCTTTATTGACGAGCAGCATCAAAAAGCGAGTTTCGGGAGCGGTTCCAGCACCTTTCGGTTTTACACTGCCAATTGCTCTTGCCACATTTGGTGCGACAACTTGAACAGACTCCGGTGTTACATCGTAAGTTTGACCGCCCTTAATTTTGAAAACAATGGCAAACCGCTTTTCAAGGGCATCACGTCCCTTGGTGACATTGCCATCCGCGTCAATATAAATGCCGTCCTCAGTCCAGAGAGCGGCCACAGCTTTCTCATCGCTGTTGGCTAATGCTTTTTCCAACGAACCTATTGTTTGCCGAATCGGGGATTCACTTTCATCCACCGCTGCAATTTTCTGTGTGCTTTCTGCGTTAGCGGGACTTGGTAAAAAACCAAGCAGGGTGGTGCTAAGAATCCCGGCAACAAATGCCCACACGAACTTTGTCTTGTCGAGAATCATCTCTTTTCCTCTCATTTGCCTTAGAAGTTTGTTGAGAATGTCACGTCTATGGAAAGCTTTCAAGGGTGTAGTCAAGGGTGCTGCAGAAACTTCTGTATTGCATCTTTGCATCACAAAGAATTGCTACTTTACTTTCATCACTTTCTTGCAGAATTCCGGCGGCAGGCTTCCCGTTGTATCGTCGAGTTTCTCACCCCTATTGGCAAAGCGAACGAGTCGATTCGCTCTCACTTGTGTCTCAGGTACTAGAACAAGATGAGGACCGGGCTCATTGTTTGTGAAAATGTGTGCCACCAAGTCACATGGAATGGTATGACCTGTAAAGCCCGTGTCCAGCACGGTGAAATCAATCCGTTCCATTTGCCCTGGTGGCATACGTTCTGCGACTGGGCCGACTACTACTTTATTGGCCGCTTCACCCAATCGATAATAGCCACCAGAAAGTATCTGGGAAAGAGGCAGCATCTTGTCTCTATTTGAGACGTACAAGCGAATCTTCGACGCGTCGGGCGTAATGCCCATTATGTAGTGCCGGCAAGTATCTGCATCAATATCTGGCGACATCAATTCCCAATTACTCACTAGCCCCTTGCCGTAAACCACTGGCAAAGAGCGAATTACGAGTCTGTTGCCCATGCTGTGCGAGAGGAAAACAGCATGCATACCTGGGTACTCTTGCTGGAACGAAAGCAGGTCCTTGCAAAACATATTGAAATGGCCTTGAGACCATTCGGAGTTTGAGCCATCTATAAAATAACTGCGCCACTTAGGCGTTGATGGCCAGGAATAAAGCACCAACGGTTTTTCCATCGCGTAGGCCATGTCGGCCGCATCCTGGGCGGAATCTTCGAAGGCGTCACAAGCGCCGTGTACATAAACGCACAAATCAGTTTGTTTCGACTTGGCAAGAGCGTCTTTAAGACGATCGAAAAATTCCCTTTTGGATTTTTTGACATCGTCTGGATCAATGCGATCTTTTGTGGCGACTTTCGGAGGCTTTTTTTCTACTTCTTTCCAGCCAAGCCGATTCATCATCTCTTTGTCTGTTTTGTTGTCTTTGTTCGGTCTCACAACATAAGCTGTGCCGTAATACATTTCGTGTTGGCAATGAGAATGGTATCGTCTGTGATGCCCAAACGATTCGCCCTCTAGATCCCGATCGGTAAGGTAATAAACAGGAATAGATACATATTTGGCAGCATCGTCGGATTTGCTCCAGCATGGAAAAGCTGAAAAGAGCAAAAATGTGAACGAAAATGTGAGCCAATAAAACAGGCGCCTTGAGATAAACATAATCAGCTCCTGTAAGGGCAAAGCGTTGCTTCGCCTAGCAATTTAAGCTTGTGGATTATCGACTGCTTGGATCAGCTGCGTCAAGGCAGATCGAACACTTTTCCCCAGCTTTGGAGAGTGGGCTTATTCTTGAATACTTTCTGTGAGGAGTTGGTCCCTTAGTTCTGGTTTGATAAACTGTTGAATCTGGAGGATTCAATATGAGCAAACGGCTTCTTCCCGGCTTGGTTCGAATGTTTGGATTGGTTGTGCTGCTAACTTTAGCCGTGTCAACGGTTGTCGAGGCGCAAAACAATTATTCCCCCACGCCTGGACCGCCAGTCGGTTGGGCTCCCGAGCAACACACTCCTGGACCTCCAGGTGGCTGGGCACAAGAACAACATACGCCGGGGCCGCCAGGGCAATACAACGGTTCATTTCAGCAGCAGCAAAGCAATTCATGGGCGCAGCAGCAAGCAAATAATCAGCGCATGCAAGCTGCGGCAATGGCTCAGCAGGCGCAACAAGGCCCTTCACCGCAAGTGCAACAATACGAGAGATGGAAGCAAGAATGGTACCAACAGCATCCAAACGAACCACTGCCTACCATGCCGGTATTAGAAAGAATGCATCAAGGTGAAATCATTCAAAATATGAACAATGGCTTCGCTCAGATGCGCCAAAGAAGGCAGGCGGAACTGCAGCACAATTACCAGATGTCCAGGCAGCATCAAGAGCAAATTAACGCTGCCCAACATGTAACGTGGACTGCCGCTCAATGGAAAAATTGGGATGGCGAGTACAACAACGAACAGAAGCAGCATGCGCAGGACTATCTGAATGCCATTAAACAGGCAGGTGAGATGCAGCGAGAAGAATGGCGTCGAGAGAACGGAGTTTTTTAGTGCGTTGGAATCAGATCTTGCAAGCCATTTGCCGTCAGATATTTCACAAAATCTAAACGTAGATCTTCGTCTTGATTCAATTTCGCTTCGTTGTCACTGAATGTTTGAACTCTTTTCAAAACGCACGTGTTCCAAGCGGAGCAATCCGGATTGCCTTTCTGGTTATAGATTGTGTCTACCTGGTCTTTTTTCATAATGCCTGGCGCAACATTTACGTAGCGTGCCCAGGTTCTGCACCGTTGAACGCTAGTTATTTTCTTGCTGCCTTTATCAACACCAAAAGTGATTGATTCGGCGTATTCATCTGGGTATTCATATGCACCAGGAATTCGAAATTTGACAAAGGTGTATTCGTAAATGGTATCGAATTCCGCTTCCGTCCAATATCCGGACTTGAAGTGATCCCACACATCGCCATTCTTATCTTTTTGCCACCCAATAGATCCTCCGCCCTTTGCTGTGTACACACCCATAGGAGTAGCGTAGGACGATGGTTTACCATTGAAATATTGAAGACGTCTGGTATTTGTCGACTGTGTGCTTTGCCAGCTTCCAACTTGCCACTCAGGAACCTTTTTCCAAATGCTTCTGTTTATGGATCGGTCTCCCAAAAGAGCAGCAGCAACATCTTTGTCGAAATAATTTCCTGGCCAAAGCACTGGATCTAAAGCTTTGACCGGACCTGCATTTGGAATTTTTGCAGTCGCCACATCAGATTCCTTAAGAAGACTGATATTAGTCGACGTAGATTGACCTTGCGGGGCCGTTATTTCCTGGAACGGCTCATTTGTACTAAACCTGACACTGCCTTGAAGAACACTAGAGTCGTGCGACTGCGCACTGGCGGAGAAACTATTGAAAATTTCACAGCCCGAAACGAGGAGAAGGAGCGCCAGTTTCTTCACTTCGCATACCCTATTGAAAGTTTTAGGTCACCCCAGGATTCTATCGCATGGCAAAGCAGGCGGGCCGTCGTCGCGCTGATGTCATGCGTTGTAATGTAAAGCTGGTGTTGGTTAGATCGAATAGCGCCAATTTTTCTTGCATGGAACCCTTACTTCAAATTTGCTAAGCAGCGTGACATACTTTAAGTAATTGCGCCTCTAAGAGATTCTTCCCTGGAGAGAATATGCGAAAAAGTTTTGCGATCGCGATTTTATTCACGTTGAGTACGTTTACTTCAACATTTGCACAAAGTGAAAACTGGCGTTTGCCGGTGCAAATCGAGCCGGATATAAAAGTGATATCGGTTGACTTCGGTGCTTTTCCGAAGGGCAAAGGCCCCCATGATCTAAAAGGCCAGCAAGTTGTCTTCAAAAAGACCCAGAACGTAGACAAAGAAGGTTACAGCTACGGATGGCGCATGAAACTTGATACCACCCGCAAGGAAGTTCATATAAACGAAGCCTGGGGTGAGCATGAGTCCGACGAAAAGAAGCCTCCAGGAGCGCTCGAAGATGTTGTAGACGGCTATGTCTATCACGATTGGGATGAATCGATAGGGAAAGACACGGGCAAGAAATTCGTCACAGTTTATTGTGAAGCGCACCCTGTTAAAACGCTTACATTCTTCAAGCACTGAAGCTTTAAGTACTACAGACAAATTGGAAAGAGCGAATATTCAATTAGTTTCCTGAACTGCCCTTCGAAACTTCGACTTTACCGTTTGGTTTGAGTCGTATGTCTACAGGTATGTCGTCGCCATTTTTGGTCAAGTATCTTTCTAAACTGTTTTCGGGGTTGCTTGCCCTAGTTCTGATCACTGTTTGACCCGAACCATCTTTCATAACTTTTATATCTTGCACATCAGAAACTAAGGCGCGTGATGCCGGTTTCTCCTGCGCACACTTTTGTGAGCAGATTTCGCCCGCCGACTTTATTACTGCTATTTTTCTTCGCTACTACTGCCGCTGCGATTTGCTCGCATCTAAATCTTCAACTTCGATCCACACTTCGTTTCTACGCATAAAGGGAAGCGTCCAGGGAGGATTGTAACTAGCTTGTATTGGCTCGCCAGGGCCTTGAAGTCCACGTTCTGTCATAAAAGCACGAAGCAAATTAGACTGCCGCTGAACTGATGCCTTGGTGGCAATGCCTGAGAACCGAATTACTGCAAATTTTGTTGGCGGGAGAGGCTTAAAGGTAATGCGCTTGTCTTCTGGTTCGGGCAGAGACTCAAGCGTGTATTTGCCGGGCATGAAAAAGCTCATGCGCATGCGTCCATCATTTTCTACCATCGTAACTGGAACGGTCATTGCAATTTTTGTAGGCGTCACTTCTTGTGTCACCGGCACCGTCATCGGCAAACTCGTGCGGCCCTTGTTCTTGCCAAAGATGTATCCGGCTAATATTCTGAACGCATTATTAGGAGCGTCAGTACCCGCTGCAACATCTACGCTTGCGGCGATCCGAGAATTATACTGACGGACCTCCAGATTTCCCTGTTTCTCAATAAGCTCATACGCGGGCTCTTCGTACTTGGCCAATGATTCCTGAACGGCCAAGCCACCAACTGCAAGGGCGGCACAGCCCGTCAGTACCATTGCAAATTTTATCGCCTTCATCCTTACCTCCGCATTATTATCATTAGACAAACTGAGAAGAAGAAATCTAGCAGATTTAGAGACTATATTTTCTTGCGGAATTTTTCGGCGTAACCAGTCATTTCCACGTAAGCTTGCCCGGCCACTTTTTTGTCATCCACAATTCCTGAAACGGTACTATCACCTTCCCAATAAACAACTCCAGTTGAACCAGCTGTCACCAACTCTTGCTCTTTCATCGTCGGCAGTATCTTTAAATTCATATTTATTGAGGGGATGGTGACTTGCCAATCCATTGGATAGTTGCCGCCTGATTTTGCACTTTTCCACTGACTGCTAGACTTGATTGAAAAATCATCAACGGTTAGGTGCAAAGATGCTCCATCAGGAGCCACTAGAGTTCCACTTGAATTTTTGTCGATAGTGCCATCGTTTCTACGCATCGAATAAAGCATTAGTTCATAACCATTATCCAGTTGAACACTAAACCAGTCCCAACCAACTTGTTCAGATGTGAGCTGATTGCTGCCGAATTCATGATCCATCCATGAAAGGCCGGTCACGGGAACTGGTTTTTTGTCGAGAAATAAAGTTCCGGTTGTCTCAAGTCTGGTCATCGAGTAGTAGTGTGAAGCGCAACCAACACAAGAAGCTTTTTGGCTTACTCCGTTGGCACCATTAATGGTGGGTTTCTTTTTCGATGAAAGTAGCAGGTGAATTCCGAATTCCGGGACGTCAGCTCGTAGAACAAACTTATCACCTAGTTCTTCAAGCGACCAGAGCTCGTTATAGACATAACAAGTATCTTGTCTAGCACCGGCAACACCTGGAGAATTTCTGTTGAGCTTTTCGCGAAAGTAGAATTTGTGCCCTTGCGGATCGGTCAATGCTAAATGGGCCATGTAGACATTTTGCAGATCCCAACGAGAGGTTGAAGTGGTTGGAGAAGAATCCATTCCACTTCGGAAAAATGTTAGTTCGTAACCGTAGTTTGCGCCAGCATCAGTTTTCAGATGACCTGTGAAATACCACCACTCTGTTTTGAAGTCATCGTGCGATGCGTGATCGTGAGGAAATGAGAAATTGTATCCAGGTAGAGCCTGTTTAAAAGCCTTCGCAATAGCAGTGCTTGTAGAACTTGGCATTGCAGCTAAAATGCACATTAGCGCTAATGCCACTGTCCACGGGAATGAAAAAGGGAACGAAAAAACTCGCCTCAATTAAAGTTACTCCTCACGCATTACAGATGGTGCCTCAGTTCTTGCTGCCATTCGTGCGGGAATAAGTCCAGCGCAAACAGCGGTAATAAAAACTAAAATACTTGACTCAATTAAAAATACATACGGAAATGAAAATTGCACGGTCCAGCCAAAAGATTGCCTGTTAATTACGAAGACAAGTAAAAGGGATAATAAGAAGCCTAACCCAATTCCGCTTGTATTTCCAATAAAGCCCAACAAGCCAGCCTGTATCAAGACTATTCGGCGGAGCTGACCAGCGCTTGCTCCAAGATAGCGAAGAATTCCAAAATCGCGACGAGATTCAAGGGTTAGTGCTAAGAGAGCATTGGTAACGGCTAACATCGCAACAATAATCGCGATTGTGTGCAAAGCATAGGTAATGGAAAAAGTTCGATCGAAAATTCGGAATGTCTCAATTCGGAGTTCTCTTGTTGTTTTGATGAATAAATGCGATTGCGGACCTACCATTGCTAATATTTTCTCGCGGACATTAGCCGAATCAATATTGGGCTTAATGTACACTGCACAGCTCGAGAAACCATCGTCATTGAAAAGTCTTGCGAATTCCGGTTTCGGAATAATTATGTAACCAAGGTCGCTTGCATAGTCATAGTAAACGCCCTGTATCGTAGCTTTGAACATTCCAGATGGCGTTGGCAGTTCGATAGTATCACCTCTCTTCAACCCCATGTGAATAGCCAGAGTTTCAGAAACAATACAGTCATGATCGTGAACACGACTGCAGACTTGTTTTGTAGTTTCTCCAGAAGTGAAAATCAAATGTCCGTAGTTTACAGCAACAACAAAGTCGGCCCCGGCTAAATTGGTCCGTTCACCCCGGTAGGTAATCGGTTGCTCAACGAATGTACTAACTGCCAAGACGTCTGGCATCGCTTTTATTCGCGCTACTGTCTCTGGGCTAATTCTAGAAAGAGTGCTGCCACCCGCGCGAGCCACAGTCTGTATCCAAAGATCAGCTTTTAAACTCTGTTCCACCCAGAGCATTACGGTTTGACGAAAACTTCCTATCATGATGGCAAGACTAACCATCATCGCAATTCCAGTCATAAGGCTGGCAGAAGCGACGGAAGTGCGACCAATTGCTCCTTGCAGCGAGCGAGCAGCAAGACGTCCTTCAGCATTAGAGTACTTACCAAACATAAATGCTACAAATGGCAGAAATCGATCAAGCAGAAACGGCATTAACATTGATGTACCTAAGATCCAAAAAACCGCCGCAAGATAGCCAAAAACAGGAAAGTTGAAAACGGGAGGTGCCAGCGTTGCTGCAGCACCAAGTGCCAGACAAAGTATGGCAGCTGCTGCTAAAGCTGTAGCACTTCGTTTTACCTTTGCTTCATGCCCAGCTCTTCTTACTGCTTCTGCAGGTTCTATACTGGCAGCTTCAAAAGCCGGAGGTGCCGATGCCAGGACGGTAGCTCCAACGCCTAGTAGAAATGCTAATAACAATATGATCGGATTGTATGTGATGCTTTCCAGCGGTTGCTTAAAGTAAAAGTGTTGGAATGTGGTGGCAATTGCAGCTAGTGCTCCTTGCGCGAAAATAAGTCCAATGACCAGACCGGCAAGCGAACCAACCGTTCCAAAGAAGATTGCCTCGGCGCCAAACAAACTAAATATTGTCCAGCGTGAGGCACCCAATGCGCGTAAAGTACCAATTTCTGGCCGCCTGCGCAGCACGCTTATGGTCATTGTGTTGTAGATCAAAAACATTCCTACTAGGAGAGCTATGAAGGTGAGAGCAAGCAAGTTATATTCAAATGAGCGAGTCATTTTTTCGACTTGGGCACCACGCTGCTCTGGACGTTGGATCAGAACGTTAGGGGGAAGCTGTTCGCGCAGTTTCTCTGAGATTTGAAGTACATCCGATGGCGGAGCGATAATTTCAACTGCGGTTATCTTTCCTGGTGCGTTAATAAGCTTCTGTGCATTCGATATATCGGTGACCAGCATATCTCCACTAAAGGCACCACCTAATCCTCCTTGTGACAGGATGTCTGCAATTTTCAGCTTTTGTACGGATTCACCAACCAAAACTTCGATGGAATCCCCTATGTGCCAACCATGTTGCCGTGCCAATCGGCCGCCGACAAAAACAGTGTCCGGCTCAAGGGCAGAAGTTTTTACAACTTTGCTATCGCCAGGCTCTTCTAGCTGTGTGGTTTCATCACTCGTACTGGAATAATTTTTAAATTCCTTATCGGCAAGCATGTTTATGCCGATGAGTTGAACCAGTGTATTGTTTTCGTCTGTATTGTTCTTATCAGCGAGAATGATGTTGTCTTCAATTATTGGTGTGAATTTTGAATCAGTAAGCCAGAGCCAATTTATATCGTCAAGACATTTTTCATCCAAATATATGGATGTAGCGGGTCGGAGTTCTAGGTTTGCATTTCCTGAAATGAGATTTACAGTTTGCTTGAATTTATCAAGTGCGCTGTCATTCGCCAAACTAATGGCCAGCACCACTGCCACTCCAAGGGCGATGCCGCTCACAGTCAAAAAAGTTCTGAGCTTGTTCTTTGCTAGATCACGCAATATAAAAGTGTTAAATAGTTTTAGAGTCACCGGCATTGTTGCTTCTCAGCTACTATGTGTCCGTCTTGTATTTCTATAATTCGATTTGCGTATTCCGCTGCTTCTATACTATGTGTTGCCATTATTATTGTTTGATTGGCTTTAACACTACAATCTTTTAAAAGCTTGAGGATGGCTGTTCCATTCTCGCTGTCTAAATTTCCCGTTGGTTCATCAGCAACCACCAAATGTGGTGCGTGGACTAAAGCTCTAGCAATAGCAGTACGCTGCATTTCCCCGCCGGAAAGCTGAGCAGGATAGAAAGAAGCACGTTTATTTATTCCCACGCTTTCCATCACTTCTTTTATGCGATTCTTTGCACCAGCTGTATTGCCTATCAATTCGAGTGGAAGAGCAATGTTTTCTTCGACCGTTAGTGTGCTCAATAAATTGAAGAACTGAAAAATAAATCCCACTTTGGAGCGTCTAAACACTGTAAGTTGCTCGTCCGGTAAGTTCGAGATAACTTGCCCGTCCAAAGAGATAGTTCCTTCGGAAGGACGATCGATTCCACCGATGAGGTTTAAAAGCGTGCTTTTACCGCAGCCACTGCGACCCATAATTGCCACAAACTCACCACGACTAACTGTGAGGTTGATGTCTACTAGCGCTCGAACTTTGTGGTCGCCGTATATTTTGGAAACGGACTGAACGCTAACCACCGATTGCTCGGATTTTTGAAGCACAATGATATCTCTGGCAGCAGATGGTTCTTACCAGTTGCCTATGCTACATCATTCTACAAACTAATTTTGCAACACCGGGATCGCTATTTTTCTATTGTGAGTGAAAATGGCGCATAGCCGGACTCTTCCCAAGCGCCATAGGCAGAGCCACCAATTGCAGCTGGCATTGTGTTCACGAAAGGCAATCAATTCAATTTGTACTACTGGCGATCTGACATAGCTTCAATGTCACAGCTAAGAGAGCGTTCGTATTTCACGCTCTTCAGGAACACTCAAATACAACAAATTGTCCAAAGCTTTTAGATGAACTATGGCAAAAGTAACAAACTTTGTTGGATAATTTCGCACAAATGTGGCAAAAGTTTCCCTATTTTCTAATCGTCATCTTGACAGGATGTATGTATTCACTTCAACCGGCTCAGGCCGAGGATGAGGTGGATCCAGCTATTGCAACGGTTGTCGTTAATGAACCTCAGGACATAACATTTAAGGCTATTGAGCGTTTGCGTACCACAGTCAAAAATCGCAAGCTTGAATCGTACAATCCTCCTGTGGCTATTATCCGTGAACAGTTTCCTAGCCTCCCTCTTATTGGAGAGCGTACCTGTTTATATAAAGAAGTAGAGGATGCACCTAACCGCATTGAGTATTCGCTCATTAAAGGTGATAACGTCAAGGAATTCAAAGGCGTTTGGAGCTTGAAACCATTGAGCAAAAACAGCACAGAAGTTACTCTCACCACCTATGCTGACGCCGGTGTGCGCATTCCATTTTGGAAAGAAATATCAAAAGAAACCGCTACTCGCGTAGTCCACGAGCGCCTTCGCGAACTGCAATTGGAAGCCCATAAATTAGCCAAAGAGAATTCCGAAAAGGAAGTAGCCAGCGGGTCCATCGACTCAAGCGACGCCAAATAGTTTATATTCGTTTCGTTAGCACTTTTCCATGAACGGTTGCTTGTGTTGAACAAACGATTGGGTTGCTATAAGCACTTTTCGGTGAACTTGCATAACTATATGCAAGTGCTGTCGTTGCCGTTGCTTTTTCTTTGGAAGTTGAATAAGCAAGCGATGTGTTAGTGCTCACTGATTTGTCGTTATGCTTTGCTGGTGTATGAACGATTTTTGGCAAAGCCACATGAATTGGTTTCATGTAGTGCGATGTAGGAGCTTGTGCTTTATGCTCACTTTCCGAGCCTTTCTGCACGTTGCCCTTTGGTCTTGATGAAGTAAATGAATAGATCGCATTCCAGTGCCAGTGTCCAAGATTGGGATCGCTTTTTACAAGGTTGCTTTCCCAACCACGAGTAACTACCACTCCTGTTGTTGTTGGTAACTGTGCAAGTGCTGAGTCTTTTGCTGATGCCGGGTTAGCAATCAACAGTGGAGCCAGCAAAGTTAGAATAGACGGCACGATTCTCACGGTGTTTCCTCCGGAAAAGCTGGCTTCTAGTTTGTTCTTAGTAAATAGGCAGCGTAAGTCCCACATAACGCTGCCAGTAGCGATCGAGTCATGGGGAACAACCGCTATGTCATTAATTTAGGCGGAGTGTGTTACCGGATCGTGACAACCAGATTAAACGCACAAATGCGCAAGCAGTTGCCCATTCATTAGCAGCAGTCGATTGCGGGGCGTTGACTACCAATGGAAAAGATCAAAGAATTTCTGCAAGCCGTGATGTGCTGGTGGCTGAGGTCTCCTCAAGAAACCGCCGTTATATTCCCAGTCTACGAGGAGAGATACTGCACTAATCTTGCCGTGCGATTTCGTAGCAAAATCGTTGGCTTTAAATACGAGTGCATCATGCAAAGCGCGATAACGTTCTAGATTTGTTATTTCTGGTTTGGTGAGATCCGACAAACAAACTTTGCCACTTCTTAGGTCTAATTCGTGTCGGCGCCCACGAGCATAAGAATGAAGTACTTGATCATTTAAACTGTCCGTTGCATACCATTCAACCATTCCAGGATTGGGGGATTCATAGATGCGTCTTGTCTCGTACGCAACATCATCTCCGACTTCACTTTCAGGATAACGGCGTGGGAAGGAACCGCTGCCATTTACCCTCATGGCGTCCATTGCTTCCGTGTGAAGACAGGCGTGAGGTGGGGAAACCGCAGGTTTTATTTCGACAGGTTTGTCGGGTTTCGACATAGCTAAAGCCAGGATAGAGTTGCAGATAGGTAATTTTATTATCCAAATATGGCTAACTCCGGGCAGAGCCCAGTTGTTAGGCTTTTTGGGTAGGTATCATATCTACCGTAAGAAGCCGGCATACCAAAGGCAACATGGAAATAAAGAAACCGTTTAAAGAAACCACCGCTTCCGGAATCTGTGTGGGTCTGGCGATAGGACTTGCGTTTGCAATTGCAATAGTCACTGATGTTCGGCGAATGGTCTATGCCGATCTAATTTTGTCCGCCATCGTTGCCGACCATATCTCTTTAAGCCAAGAGAGGAAACTATAACGAACAAACTTGTAGTCGAGGCAACGCCGCAGGTGGCATGGGATCAAATTAAAGCAGTCGACAAAATATCGGTGCCTAAACCATGGATGATGTATGTCGGTGTATATGAGCCGTTAAGCTGTGCTTTGAGCGAAGAACATATTGGTACAGTAAGAACTTGCCACTTCAAAAATGGGGACATCTTTGAAAAAGTAGAAGTGTGGGATCCCCGCGTTTAATGAAGATGTAAATTGAACGCACAACTTACCGAACACCAATATCTTTTTGATGAATTTGCCAAACGTATTACTGGAATAAAATCAGCTAATTAGTAAATTCCAGGTATTAGTCGCCATTTTGTAGAAGCTCGAAAGGTATCATATTCGGTGCCAAAGTGTTCTGAAAGCAGCTTCTCTTCTGCTTTTATTCGAGCGAGAATAACAGGAACAGTCAGTGCTGTTAACACTACTCCAACTCCAGAGCGAAAAACCAATCCCCACCCGAGCATGTTTACTAAGAGACCCAAGTAGCTTGGATGGCGAATGAATTTGTATATGCCATCAGTTACTAGTTGATGCCCTTTTTGAATTGCAACGAGTCCGCTAAAGCGATGGCCCAGCACGAAGACAGGCCACAATCGTAGTACACCACCAATGGTGAACAGGACAAGGCCGATCCAACGAGTGGTTTCACCGTCAATTGTCCAGAAATTTATTCTGTCTGTATAAGCTGGTACAAACGCAGCCAGCGGACCTAGTACAGTGAACATAGCCAAAACCCATCGGTTGCTTTTATCTTCCTTTTCACCCGTATTGAGATTTCCTTTTGTACAAACAGCAGCAACAGAAAAGAGGAAAGTTACTATTGCCGCAATCACGAGGGGTGGATGAGATAGATATGCATCGACCCCACCGATTCCAATAACAGCGAGCCCACAAAAAACAACAATCAGCACAGTGATACCAATTGCGATTCGCAAGTTGGCTTTCATTGGTTGCTTATTCCGGAAGTTTCAGTTCCAGCGAGCACGCCCATCGTTATCCAACCAGCGGTTGAGACGGGTATCTGTTTCATACGTTCCAGCGGGAACAATTTCGACTGCATCTTTTCCACGCCATGGATCCATTTTAATTAGAGGGTCGTCTTTACTGTGTGGTACAAGTTCTATTTTGTAGTGCGGAGGCGCACCAACCATATGCAAATCCCAATTTCCACTCGTATTTAGTTTACTCAAATTGCCTAATACGGCAATGGATTGATCGGCGCAATCATACATTTTATCGTCTATGTATGCACGTTTAGCATCATTTAGGATGCCTAGGACAGTACCACCACCTTCGAGTCTTCTGTTTGAGGCAACGAGCTGGTCGATTGTCTTTTCGAATTCTGATACAAACGCCCTTACATCCTCAGGGTGATGACCAGAAGTTTTATCACTGATCATTATGTTGGTTCGGTCTGCATTCATGAGATTCGCGGCGTCGGGGCTGCCATCATAAACGGTTTCTTCTTTGCCACCGTTAGTGCGCACTATTCTTTGAACATTCTGAGCAAGACGAGCTGAAGTAACGGTATTTCCCTGGACGTCTACCAATTTGACGTTCGGAAATTGATCTTGCATGCCAACCATTTTTCCCAAGACATCTTGCTTTAGTCTGCCACTATGACCGCTCATATAGTCAATTTCGCGCATGAGATTTTCTCCCCGGCTGGCTGCAGTCATCAGCTCATCCGCGATTTCGTTGGTTTTAATTGGGTCTGGTTTTTCTGTCATTGATACGCACCGCTAGTGCTAACGGGCTTTATGCCCATTTTTGGCATCAATAAATCGGTAGGGCGCCCTATGCACCCATCATTTGAACCACAACTTCCCTCTGGCGCCCGCTCGTATCGAAGTCTATGAGAATGATTTGTTGCCAGGTTCCAAGGGTCAACTTCCCATTATTAAACGGAATGGTGAGGCTCGGTCCGAGAAGTGAAGCGCGTACGTGTGAGTTTCCATTGTCATCACCCCATCGCTCATGGTGCTGATAGTGCCCTTTAGCCGGAGCAATTTTCTCAAACGCTACTTTGATGTCGTGTACCAGACCCGGCTCGAATTCAATTGTAGTTAAAGCAGCCGTTGAACCAATAACGAATAACGTCGCAATTCCATTTTCGAGGCTCGATTTTTGAACGGCGGTGGAGACTTGTTCGGTAATATCAATTACATCGGTATGTCCTTTGGTTGAAAGACACACTTTGTCCGTTGCTATTTTCATGAGTTACAACTGTTACCTCAATTTGAGAATGTAGGAAGGGTGCAAAAGTCCGGTTGCTTCATAAAATTCGGGTTCCACCTCTGTGAATCCCAGTTTAAGAATGACATTTCTCGATGCAGTGTTTTCCGGATGGTGCCCCGCAAATAGTGTAATTGCCTTGGTGTACTCGGTTGCATATTTGATAACAGCCCTGGCGGATTCCGTAGCAATGCCTTTGCCCCAAAAATTTGGACGCAAGTGAAAACCGATTTCCAATACTTCTTCGCCACTATGATGCGGACGTAGTCCACCACACCCTGCATGTTCTCCAGTTGCGATTTCGAACATGGGCCAATATTGTATGCCCAGCTCTTTCCCCTGGTTTATCTCGCATGTCAATCGTCGCAATACATCGTCATCTGAAAATGGCTTCTTGGAAAACAAACGAGTTACATCCTGGTTTCCCCACAAAGCGCGTGCTAATTCGAAATCGTCCGCTGCCCACCACCGAAAGCCGATACGTTCACTGCAAAAAAGGTAATGTGCTGTTCCCATCTACAAAGAATTATTGGCCTTGTTGTGGCATGCCACCGAAAGTGTCTCCGGAGCCGCCAAATGGAGGAGGACCTTGACCAAACGGGTTTTGGTCTGAGCGAAACGGCGGCGGCCCCAGGCCAAATGGTGGCGGTCCTTGTCCGAATGGATTCGAATCTGATCGAAACGGAGATGGTCCTTTTCCAAATGGTGGTGGTTGACCCTGCTCTTGTCCTTGTTGGCCTTGTTGCCCGCGGCCTTGTGTAGGCCCAAATCCTCCAGGTCCAAATCCATCTGGACTAGATGAATTGCGTGGACGCATTTTCATTCTTTCAAAACTGGCGTCAGGAGTGCCTTTGAAAAAGCGCGGTATATAGGGGAATGAATCAGTTATGAAATAGCAATAAATTCCTTTTGGATACTCGGTGGTTGCTGTGAATCTACCATTGCATTCATCGAGGTCCCCATGGCCAATTTCATATTCGTAATCTGCCGTAAAACTTCCATCGTACTTACCTCCGGGCCCACTTGGCCTAGTGCCCTCCTTAACGCGGTAACTAGATTTCAACCGCTTTAGAGGTGAATGCACATCTCTTGGATCTGAATAGCCTGACGGTGCATAAATTGGAAATCCATCAGCAGCATAACCAATAAGCGTTGGTTTTGGTGCTGATGAAAGTTTATCCAAGAGACCAGTTGGCAAACCGTGATAGTGATAAGCACCACTTGGTTGTACGTGTGCATTGTTGCTGTCTATTCCGAGTCTAGGTCCAAGCGACATCGCTTCGTATTGCCATCCGGAGCCGCGGTCACCGTGCCACCATTCTGCTGCGCCAGGATCAAACGGTATTCCGTTTATCGCTACACCAAATGGATTCATCCCCAACGGTTCGACCGCAGACTCTTCTTTCGGATTCAGAGGCATCCTAAAGACATAGTGTTGTTCTGATATGGTGTTCGGATTTCCTGCATTTGGAAAAGCACCAGTTGCATGATTCGGCAATCCGTTAGAGCGAATGATCCGGTATTTTCCCTGAGTTGTGATGCTCACGTTGCTTGATTCAGCGTAAGCCGGAGTTAGCGCCATTTCCAGAAGCTTCCATGGATCGAAAATACTTGAAGTATCCGGATGTGCAGCTCGGTAGGTAGCTGCTTCAGTCTTCTCTTGCTCTGTTTCGTAATGAGCAAAACAACAGGAAGGCACCATACTTAATGTAGAGGCGCACAGAAAACTGATGGCAGGCTTTCTCAAATTCATACAATCGAACCGGCGTTTATGCTGGCACTATCGGCGGTGGTACCCATTCTCCACTGAATATGGCGGTTTCTGGAGAGTATATTCTCAATGTCGGCCCGATTGCACCAGATTTTGGCGAAGGAAGCCAATTTGATTCTTTGTCTACCCCTGGTGATTCAGTCTGCAAGTAAATATCGAGGGAACCATCTTTGTTATAGGCAAGTTTGTCCCGATCGCCGATTGCGAATCGATTCAACTTGTTTGGAACCTGATAGCCTTCACCGTCATACATGGTGATTGACCAAAATGCTTCGGCGGGAGGCAACTTCCCTTTTTCAAAATGAATAACATATTTCTTGGAGCCATCCAGTGGCTTGCCTTCACTATCCAAAAAGGCAGTTGGGTAAACGGCATCTTCGGGAAGGTTGGCTCCGAGACCACCTACTGCCACACAAGCTCTTTGTCGGTAGCAAGTTCCGTACGTACCTATATTTTCTAAAATTAAGGACCAGCCATTAATATGCTTGCCAATTTGCGTTAACCCAGCTTGCAGGTCTTTTTTAGCTTCTGCAGCTCCGGCATTAATTGCTTCAATGGTTTCAGTTTCAAAATCATTTGGATCCCAACTGCTTCCAGGTTCAAGACCCAGAGCTTTCATACGAAATAGAATCGGGTAGTCGTTTTGATGTGGTGGATGCTTTTTCATAAGCTCCGCCAATCGTTTGAACATATCGACCCCGGAAAGTTTGAGAATTTGACGCATCGGTGGTGTTTTGGTATCGATTTTGTCATTTATAGGTTGGGGTGCAATCGCGACTTCGTCTTTGCCCCACTGAGCTAAAGGCGTCAATTTGTATCCATCTTGAATCTTGTTTACTTTAGAAATATCAGAAACACCATTGCATTGAGTTCGCCCTATCAACCAGATTAATGAAGTTGGTGCCTCAATTTTTACGATACCCACCGGTAGAGTGCCTTGCCAACCTCGTGGCACGTAGGCGTAGTGACCAGCTTTAGTGCCCGTGGTGCGTGAACCAATGGTTGCGAAAACGTCCGTCCACATGTCTAGCGTGGGCATGAGGTAATACCTTCCACCGGTATCCGGAACCGACAATATGACCGGGCCTCGACTAAGATCTATCCACGCAGGCGAATAAAGAGTATCAAAATTAAAGCGAACAACTTCTTTTGCATCGGGTCGAGGGTAACCACGCATGTTGGCAATTTCATTCACTGGTGCGTGGCCGATTTCTGCATTGGCGTTAGGAACATTTGTGGTTTGTGCCATGGTGGCATCCATCAGCGCAATTGGCAAAGCAAAGTTGTAGATGTCCTGGGCTAGCGCCTTTATTTGATTTTCATCGAGTGTTGGTGGCGTGCTAATCGTAACTGTTGGATTTGACAAGGCAAATACTCCTAATTGATGTTGAAAAGTGGCAGGACCATAATCCCCACCTCTATTGGCATCGCCTCATTTTACACCGCGTATCTGGCGGTAGTTGATAAGCGTATAGAAATTGATCTGAAACTGTTTATGAGTTAGTGACGATCGGAAACCATTATTTCCACGACCAGACTAAATGCAAAGAACGCCGCGAAGATAAAACAAAGCATCGCTAAGCCCGGATAACCCCAGAGCGTAAAACTCGTTTTGAATTGCATCAACTGTGCTGCACCCATAATGAGAGCAGCAAGTACAAGAGCAAGAGCAATGCGATTGGCTATCTTTTGAAACCCTTTTATCAGGACCTCTTCGTTAATTGTGTGAACCGTGATTTCAAGGTCATTCGAAGCGATTGAGTCAACTATGCGGCTGACTTTAGCGGGTAGCTTCTCAACTAGTTCTGCAACTTCTATTGCGTTATGGAATAGATTTTGAGGTGAGAGTGCTTTCGCCATGCGTCCTCGCGCCACTTCACTTAAGTGCTGTTCTATATAACCAGCCGTATCAAATTTTGGATCTAGCAATGTCACACAGTTTTCCAGATTCTTAAGGGCGCCAGCGATGATTGGAAACTCTGGTGTCAATTTTAATCCTAACTCGCCAGAGCTTTTTGACAGGCTCACCAACAAAGCCCCTATCGCTCGTTTTTCGGGAATAGCATTTCTGTGCTGTAAAGTAACCTCCCCAACACTCTTTCGCAAATCAGATTCATTGAATGAATTGTCTTTTCTGGACAGACTTATTAGCAGATCGGTTGCATGTTCTGCTTTACCTTGTCTAATTGCAAGCAACAATTGGATTAGTTTCTCTTGAGTGGAGTAACTCAATCTTAAAAATGGCCCGTTGCTGAGCAAGGCTAATTGCCTCATTTTGTTAATGACTATATTGTTCTGATTTATCCGTGTGCAAACAAGTCCGTCGGTAAACACTTGCTTCAGTGCGGTTTGAGTAAGTTCCTCTGCCAGCTTACGTCGTTCGGAATTGAGCACCCCAGCATTTTCAATGGTATCGATAGGTTGGCCTTCTATAAATTCTGAAGTGAGCAGTATCGAACTGCTGTAATCATCGAATGTCGATGGAACTTCTATCGAGCTGAATTCCTTCATGTGCTTTTTGAAAAGGGCAAGTTCGCCCGCAACTTGTTTGTAATCAAGTTCAGTGATGATCAACTTTCGAATTTCTTCAAAGGATGCTAGAAGATCCAAACTTCTTCCGGTTTTAGTGTGGTCATCACAAAACTGGGCCACTTCTTTCAAAGCATCTAAATCATCGTAAATTTTCTCTCTGATACCAGGTCGTTGAATTTTGATTATTACGGATTTACCGTTATTAAGCACCGCCTTGTGAGATTGTGATAGAGACGACAAATAGACCGGTTGTTGCTCTATAACACGAAAATCATCTGCGCATGCGCCAATTTCCGATCGAATTATTTGATCTATTTGTGAAAAAGGAAGAATGACAGTCTCATGCTCACCCACATGAGAGAGAATTTCGGGATATGGTGGTGGCAGAACATCAGGACGTATTGAAAGGAATCGTCCCAGTTCAACAAAGGCTGGTCCCAATCGCTCAAGCTCTGCGACTAAATCATTTGCATCTTGCGATCGCCCCAGCTTAGATGGCTTTACCGCATCAGCAAGAAAATCATAAAGACCTGTTCTTTCGATTAAATCCGTTTGTCCAAACTTAAGCAGCAATAGTCCAATATCTTTGTAGCGCTGCAAATGGCTTGGTTTTAACCCTGCTACCATCTTTATTCCTGCGTCGAGCTAATTTGCATCTATCAAAAAACTCGACGCATTGTTATAAGGCCTGTTCCCAAGCTATGTTCAGGATTTGATTATGCTCTCTTCAAAACTGTGTTCAAGCTCTATCTTCAGGATTCAACCCGCAGTGCTTATAATTCAAATTTTCAATAGTTCGTCCGGATATAACGGACTCAGGCTGAGTAGATACCGGATTGCGCCTTGCATCAGCATGGTCATCATCTAGTTTCATAAGTAACCACTGAGAACGCTCAGATTTTGAATTTCGCGTCAAAGCAAATCCACCAGAAAGTTTTTTGCCGCTGAGGGATAACAGTATTTTTCCGTCCCTAAGTGATTCTTCAATGCTCATGGAATCTTCTTCTTGGAGGCGCAAGTTCTCGAAGGTACCGACATCCCATACGATTACGGTGCCAGCACCAATATCGCCCTCAGGAATTACACCTTCAAAATTGAAATTAGCTAATGGATAGTCTTCCGTTAATATGGCAAGCCGTCGGTCTCTTGGATCTAGGGAGGGCCCTTTTGGAACCATCCAGGATTTTAGTAAACCACTAACTTCCAACCGCAGATCGTAGTGCAGGTCTGCAGCCTGATGCAACTGAATGACAAAGAGATTACCCTCCCGATTAATCCGAGCCACTGAAGAACGTGACTCAGCAGTTCTTGTGGAATGCTGGTTTTGACGGAGATCACTATTGACGATCTTGTGCATGATAAAACCTGAAATGTCGGGCATATCCGACCAGGTGGGCTCGGCTCAATATTACACGACGAACACGTCTCATGAATGTTCCGAGCTTGAAACTCATTCATTTAAGCTGTTTAGGACAGTTTAATGCTGCAGAGTTCGATGCGCCTCGTTTTTTAGGGAACTTAGCGATTTCTCTTTGGTCTTATCGGAAAGACCTCACCCCAGATGTTGATGTAAGAACACCAGCGGCGGTGCAATATTAAAGGGTCGTGGTTGGGTGAAGAGGTAAAACAAGCTCTAAAAGGAGAGTTGACCATGAATTGGGATGAAATAAAGGGCGATTGGAAACAGTTCTCAGGCAAAGTGAAGGCAAAATGGGGCAAGTTTACAGACGACGATCTTACTCATATCGGTGGTAAGAAAGACGAACTGGTAGGAAAATTGCAGGCTCACTACGGACACAGCAAAGAAGAAGCCGAAAAGCAAATCGACAATTTCTTGCACACCTTAAAAAGTTAAATTCAAAGAGGTCAAAATGAGAATAGCTATAGGACTTGGCCTTGTCGCCTTATTATCTTGTTCTGCTGTTTTAGCGCAATCAGATGATTCAAATTTTCAAAAATCTCAACAAAAAGCTCCAAATAACTCGAGTAAAAACCAAAGAGACGAAAAGCTCGCGAAAGTTACAGCCGAAGATCAATCCAACACTAAATCGGATTTAGAAATTACAAGTTATTTGCGCAAGCAAATTATGGCCAAAAAAGGTCTCTCCGTTGACGCACAAAACGTCAAAATCATCACCGAAAACGGTGCTTTGATGTTGCGCGGCCCGGTCGCCAGTCAACAAGAAAAGGATTGTATTGGTGATATGGCCAAAGAGTGCTGCGGAGCCAGAAGCTATACCAATCAATTGGAAGTCAAAAGTCAAAATCGTCAGTAAGCAAGAAACAATCAAACATCACTAAATCATTGGAGAATGAATGAAATGAAACAATCAGTAATTTGTATAGTACCGTTAGAATCCCAAGCAGCCAGAATTGTAGAAAGTTTGAAAATGGCAGGTTTTCTAAATACAGATATCTCTATTCTCATGCCAGATGAATCAGGTGTCCGAGATTTGGGTCACGAAAAACATAGCAAGGCTCCGGAAGGAACTGCAAGTGGCGCGGGCGCAGGAGCCCTCGTTGGCGGAGCATTAGGTTGGTTGGCTGGTATCGGCGCCTTGGCTATTCCTGGTGTTGGGCCACTCGTAGCTGCCGGTCCAATTATGGCTGCACTTAGTGGTGCTGCTGTGGGAGCGGCTAGCGGTGGTGTCACCGGCGGACTTATTGGCTTGGGAATCCCTGAATTTGAAGCCAAGCAATATGAGTCCAAATTGCACGAAGGCAATGTTCTGATTTCCGTTCATACAGAAAATAATGATCAAATCAAAGCTGCTGAAGGCATTTTCAAAGATAACGGTGCAAAAGATGTACATCGTTCAGCTGAAACGCCAGTGAAGCAAAGCAAGTAAATGTTCATTTAGAATTGCTTATTGGCAAAGACAGTTCGTAGGCAAGAACAACCTTAGGGTGTGGCATTATGCCAGACCCTTTGTGTTTTTAAATTGGTTCTCCATTTCTCCGCTTAGGTTATGGATCTGTATTCAAAATGTAACCCCGGCCACGAACGGTTTTAATGACAGACTCGCTCTTAAGAGGATCCAATTTTTTCCGAAGCATTTTGATGTGCGTCTTTAAATTATCAGGACTTGCTGCGGCGTCCTCGAGCCAGATGCGTTTGAGAAGCATTTCACTGGAGAACGCTTGATTAGGATGCCTCAAGAAGAACTCAAGCAGACTAAATTCCTTAGGACGCAAATGCAGCTTGATTCCATCTTTAAATACTTCGCAAGTTACAGTGTCCATAGAGATATCGTTCACTGTCAAGACGTTTCCTACCATCGAATCGGGTCTTCGCAAAAGTGCTCTTACACGTGCCGATAACTCTCTTTGATCGAACGGCTTAGTCAAGAAATCATCAGCTCCCATGTCCAAACCAGCTTCACGGTCTTCAATTGTTGTTTTGGCTGTGAGCATCAAAATTGGTGTTTTGCCACCATTCTCTCTGTAGTTCTTACACACATCCACGCCTGAAACATGAGGCATCATCCAATCGAGAATGATCAAGTCGAATTCGCAGGTGGATAGATAAAGCAAACATTCGCGACCATCGTATACTTGCTGCACCATATGCTGTCCTCCTTTGTTTAGTGCAAAAGTAATGATCTCTGATAGATCTCGATCGTCTTCTGCCAACAATATTTTTGCCATGGCTTCGCGAAAACCTCAGTTAGGGTTTAGTTGCGGTTGGTAAAATAAACCAAAATCGGCTTCCCTTTCCACTAGCACTCTCCATGCCTATGCTGCCGCCATGCAATTCAACTATTTGCTTTGATATTGCTAGCCCCAAACCACTTCCCGGTTGGGGACGTGTGTCGGAGGAATCGAGCTGTTGAAATTTCACGAACAGCTTATCTTGCTCTTCTTCTGCTATGCCTGGACCTTCATCTATCACGGAGAATCGCACTCCGCCCTCGCATTCCTCCACGACCACCGTAACCTTGCACCCAGGTGGTGAGAATTTTATGGCATTAGCTATAAAGTTGAGTAGAACCTGCGATATTCGATATTGATCGGCCTGAAATTTATTTGCGTATTTTATTTCCTGCACTAATTGAATATTCGCTGTTACAGCCAATTGACTCACCGACTCGAGAGCTTCTTTAACGAGGAGATCTGCATCCAGAGGTTTTAATTTCAGGATCATTTTTCCTGATTCCATCTTTCGCAAGTCCAAAATATCGTCGACCAGCTTGAGCAGTCTTTCAGCATTTTTACTGGCAATATGAAGTAAACGCTTAGCTTGAAATGGAATTTCCCCAGCTGAACCATCGTCAACTAAATCGAGTGAAGCTCGAATTGAAGTCAAAGGAGTACGAAGTTCGTGAGAAACCATTGAATAGAACTCGGATACTCTGCGTTCGGCATCTTTTCGCGCAGTAATATCGTTTTGCACGCCAATAAAGTTGGTAAGCACTCCTTCCTCGTCGAATACCGGCGCAATGCTAAGTTCGTTCCAAAACAGCGTTCCGTCCTTTTTATAATTGCGCAAAATGGTCATGCAAGATTGCCCTTCTTTGACTGCTTTACGGAGAATGTTCAGCTCTTCTTGACTGCTATCGTCTCCCTGCAGAAATCGACAGTTTGTTCCAACAATTTCTTTTAGTGAGTATCCAGTCATTTCGGAGAAAGCTGGGTTGGCATAAACAATAGGATTGTCTGCCAGGCGTGGATTCGTAATCACGATGCCATTGCGCGCACAATCCACTGCCCTACGTAATATTGTCCTCCGTTCTTTCGAATTGAGGAAAGCAGCGATTAACTCTTGGGGATTTTGCACCGTTGAGGATTGTTCTTCGTTTACCATCTTGTCAAACTCAGCTTTTCCACATTGTCATTCTACCTTTAGCTAAGTCCTCCATAGTTCCTCTATAGTTCTTCTGTAGTCGAATGGATGGTTCACCTGAAGTTCACCAATAGGGCTCATGATAACTTAGGAGGAATAGATTCAGTTGTCAGAAGTATTTGAGTTTCAAACACGATTGAATGCATCGCCCGAAGAGGTTTTTGCTTGGCATCAACGTCCCGGCGCTTTCCAAGCATTGTGTCCACCATGGGCAGATGTCAAAGTTGTTGAACAGATAGGCGGTATCTTTGATGGTGGCAAAGTTAGCCTCGAGCTTTGCCTGGGCCCATTTGAGGTGCTTTGGAACTTAGAGCATCGCAATTTTATTGAAGGCAAACAATTTCAGGATGTTCAAACAAGTGGTCCTTTTGGCAAATGGCAACATACCCATAGCTTCCATAAAGATGAGGGCGGATGCATTCTTGAAGACAAGGTTGAATTTGATTTACCATGTGCGCCATTACCCGTAATGCCTGCTTCCGATTACATTAAGAACGAATTGAAGCGCATGTTTAACTATAGACGGGATATTTTATCCAAACAATTGTCCCTGAATGGAGGGAGTAAGGAACTTATGAAAATTGCTGTTAGTGGGTCACACGGTTTGATTGGTTCGTCGTTGGTCCCTTTATTAACAACACAAGGACATGAAGTGCGCAGCCTAAGTAGACCCGGGAAACCAGCCAAGGGGGACGAGATTGCCTGGCCTGCCAATGCCGCTTCAATTGGCTGGGAAGCATTAGAAGGAACGGATGCAGTTGTACATTTAGCTGGCGAAAATATCGCATCACGCTGGACTCCTGAAAGAAAAAAGGCGATACGTGAAAGTCGCATCAATTCAACTCAAGCTTTAAGTGAAGCTCTTGCTAAACTCAAAAACCCACCGAAAGTATTTATTTGCGCTTCAGCAATTGGTTATTATGGTGACCGAGGCAAAGAACTTCTTGATGAAAGAAGTACATCAGGAGCAGGGTTTTTAGGTGAGGTATGTCGCGAATGGGAAGCCGCAACGGCAGCTGCGAAAGAAGCAGGCATCAGAGTTATTAACGCGCGATTTGGTGTTGTGCTTTCACCTAAAGGTGGAGCTCTAGCTAAGATGTTGCCACCTTTTGTCATGGGAGCTGGCGGACCGGTTGGCAATGGCGAGCAATATTGGAGCTGGATCGCTATTGACGATGTTGCCGGTGCAATTCTGCACTGCATAAACGACGCAAATCTGAATGGACCCGTGAATGTAGTTGCACCGCAAGCGGTGACGAACAACGAGTTCACTCACGCGCTCGGTCATGTTCTGCATCGCCCTACTTTCTTCCCTGTGCCGGACTTCGCTGCGCGCCTGGCATTTGGCGAAATGGCTAATGAATTGCTCCTTGCCAGTACGAGAGTGCAGCCTTTGAAACTGCAAAGATCAAACTACACATTTATGTATCCGGATATAGAGGCTGCTCTCCACCACGTCCTCGGTAAGTAGGTATTTGAATGGCAAAACCTACAGCAATAATGTGGTTTCGAAATGACTTAAGACTTTTCGACAACCCTGCAGTCACAGCTGCGTGCGATGGCTATAATTTATTGCCTGTTTATGTGCATTCGCCAAAAGAAGAAGGAGCATGGAATAGCGGTGCTGCTTCCAACTGGTGGCTGCATCATTCACTTGAATCTCTAGCGGAATCGCTAAAAAGATTCAATGTGCAGTTGATATTGCGTCAAGGGGCAGCAGCACAATCAATATTGGAATTGGTTGCAGAAATGTCTGCTTCACTTGTTGTATTCAATAAGCGCTATGAGCCCTGGGCAATAATGCAACAGGAAAAGGTAACACAAAAGGTTTCAAGGACCGGAGTGGAGGTGCAGAGTTTTGATGGCAATTTGCTTTTACCGCCGGAAGGAGTACTCACTAAGGAAGGCAAACCGTTCAAAGTGTTTACACCTTTTTGGCGGGCAGCCTTGGAAATTGTTGGAGATGCACCACTTTTGGAAGTACCAGTATTAGAGCCAACCGAAGACCGCACCACATCAGAGCCATTGGAAAACTTACAACTATTGCCAAAAAAAGATTGGGCCGATGGAATTCGTGCAGCATGGCAGCCTGGCGAAGCAGGTGCGCAAAAGCAAATGAAAATATTTCTTTCCAATGGGCTGGCCCATTATCGTATTGGGCGTGATACCCCGGGAGTTTCGCAAGTATCTCGCTTGTCACCCCACCTTCATTTTGGTGAAATTAGCCCGAATACAATTTGGCATGCAATAAAATTGCATAGCCACGCAAATACCAAGACTTCCCCAGACTGCGAGACCTATTTGAGGGAACTTATATGGCGCGAATTTGCAAATCATCTTCTGTATCATTTTCCAAAGACTACCGATAAGCCTCTGCGAGAAGAGTTTGATCAGTTTCCCTGGAGCCCAAACTCGAAATATTTCAAAGCCTGGAGAACAGGTAAAACCGGATACCCCATAGTGGATGCAGGTATGCGAGAACTTTGGCACACCGGATGGATGCACAACCGCGTCCGCATGGTGGTGGCATCTTTCCTTGTTAAGGATCTGCTTATCGCCTGGCAAAATGGTGCGAGATGGTTTTGGGATACTCTGGTAGATGCCGATCTGGCCAACAATACTCTAGGATGGCAGTGGAGTGCTGGTTGTGGAGCAGATGCTGCGCCTTACTTTAGAGTTTTCAATCCGATCTTGCAGGGAGAGAAGTTTGATCCCGAAGGCGCTTACGTGCGCAAATGGATTCCCGAATTAAACGGGTTATCCAATAAGTGGATACATCGTCCATGGTGCGCTCCGCCATTGGAATTGGCCGCAGCTGGTGTATCTCTTGGAGTTGACTACCCTAACCCGATCGTAGAACACGCTGTGGCGCGTCGCAGGGCATTAGAAGCATTCGAAAAGATCAAGAAACGCTCAATGCCCTCTGGCAAGATCCTATGAACAGATCCCATGAACAGATCCACTACATTTTTTCTGTTGGAATTATGACCTTCGGCACTACATATGTATAAGGAATATTGTGGCAGGCGGCAAGGGTAATTTTATGCCCTTCTAAGATGCCACCTATAAGAAATGGCGGATAGATGTCCACTGTTGTTTCGACAGCAACTGTTCCATCTACAGCACCACCGTCGGTGTTGGGTGGAACATCAACAAGACTCTCAGTCACCGCTAAGGTGTCTCGAATCTTGGCAGGAACATTCGTACAGTAAAAGTTTTCGACGACGTTTTCCGCTCTTTGATAAGGTGGATCCGTAGCTTTTAAAACTTTATTTGCTTCACCATTTACACCGGCCGGAGGTCCTTCCGCAGCTGCTCTTGCTGCATCTCGTGCAACGGTATCGTTCAATTGCGCGCCAAGCGCAATGTATCCAAGATCTATAATGGAGAGAACAACAGGTACCGTTACGATTAGTACCACTGAAAATTCAACGAGCGAAGTTCCAAGTCCTTTTCGATTTTTAGTGTGACTCTTTCTACAAACCGATTTTGTCATTTGTAGTTTTTGCATTTGCCTATTCCTTCTATAAATTGAATTGGGGGGATAAGAGCCCTACCCCTTACCTATAAATATTAGGCGGAGGCACCGGAACCTTAGCAATTTTTCAAAATGGCATTTCCCGCCTAATTTTTTCCGAACCGGTGTTGAGCCAACATGCAACCAAGAATTGGATTGCCGAAACCCGCCTTAAAAACATAATTCTCATCACCCGAGGAAAAGAAAATGAAACCGAAAAAGTTGTTAGGTCTAGCCCTGTCGCTGCTTTTTAGCGCACAAGCGCTTGGAGCGGATAGAGCAATGGCAGCGCAAAGGGTTTTGCGCACACCAACACACCTTCACGCTCCAGCAGCGCGTAAACCTTTAAATTACACGCCAGATATTTTACTGGTAATGCCGAATGCAAGAACGGATAAAGACGACGTGCAAAAGTCTTTAGATGAATTACACGGCACGGTAATAGGCAGTATGGGAGAAGGCAGATTGAAATGTCTGATCGTAAAAACAGAAAAAGGAAAATTGGTAGAAACAGAGAACAAGATGAAGAAAGACAAAAAGGATTTCTTCTGCGTAGGACGTGACTATCAAGTGGAAGCGGATGGCAACCCAACTGGCAGTGCTCCAAATGACCCAAATTACTCAAGCGAATGGTATATCACCACAATGAATTGCCAAAAGGCCTGGGCCAAATCGACAGGAGCAGGCGTAACAATCGGCATTCTGGATACTGGATGCCAATCTAGCAATCCAGATCTTTCTGGAAAGACACAAAAAGGATTCGATGCCACAAGCTTCTGGGCTCATATGATGGGTATGGCTGGCGTACCGAGTACAGTTGCAACAGTTGCAGCTGGTATCGGTTTAGGATTCGCTGAAGCAACCAATGGTGGTGCGCAAACCGATGTAATGGGACACGGTACAGAGGTAGCAACCTCGTGTGCGGCCACAATGAATAACTTAGTTGACAGCGCAGGAGTTGCACCAGATGCCACCATCTATCCGATTCGAATTGCAAACGGTAAAGGCCAGACGGATCCAATTGCGATTCAAGCTGCCATTTTGCAAGCCATGATTAAAGGCATAAAGATCATCAACATTAGCTACGGCTTTCAGCCACCGTTTGGGTTGACCAATCCTGCTCTTTACCCAACGATGCATGCCTACATGGCCTTTTATCACGAAATCTATGGCGGTATTATCTTCATGTCCGCTGGAAATGACAGCAGCTTCGACCCAACGCCAAACTTGGGCTATGTCAACATCGTTTCTGCAATTGAGCCAAATCTCGAGCTCACAAGCTTCAGCAATTACGGCAATTGCATTACGTATACAGCGCCAGGAGACGGCATAGTTTGTTCACAAAGAGACGGTTCCAAAGCATCCGTTGCTGGAACATCCTTTTCATCGCCAATCTGTGCCGGAATCGCTGCCTTGGTTTGGAGCGCCAACCCGGGACTCAGTAATCGTCAAGTGGAAGGCATAATAACATCGAGTTGTGCTGGGACCATTCTGGCTGACCAAAGCCAGTATTACGGTCACGGTATGCCAGATGCCAATATCGCGGTTAACCTTGCCGTCGGCAACTTCCCGAATCAATAAGCAGACCGCTAATTCGACCTTAAATTTGCGCTTCAAATTGATTCGTCAATCGGTTAAACGAGAGCAGCTTCCTTCGGGAAGCTTCTTTCTTTTAGGGGTTTTTTGGGGGAGGGTGATTCTATGAGAAAAAACTCTTTTTTCTGCCCCCCTAATTCGCCCAAACAGCCAGTAGGAATGTCATCACCCCTAGAACGACAATTAAGGACCAAGACAATGCGTAAAGCAGGTCGTAAACCATCAGGACAGATCACCGAATTCGCCGCCGGGATTGTTCTGTTGATCACATTTATTCTTCTCCCGATTCTCGATATGGGATTCGTCCCGGTCCGTTACTGGATGAGCACCGGAACACTCAACTGCCTGGTTCAAAACCTGGCTCGCTGCACTAAACGTTCTGATGCCTATGAACTACTCAACAATGGCGATTGGCTGATGCTGCTTTCCAGATATGGTGTATCTGTTTCTGATACCAAAATGACTCTTGTTGCACGAGACAACACCGGCGCCAAAGAAGCGCAGTTTACCGAGAAGCAGCAAGTGCCGGCTGAGTGGTTGCCTAATGGCATCAATGCTCCCTGCATTTACAGCGTGGAATTGCAAACCACAGTAAACGTCAATCCGTGCTTCGGTCTTGATTTACCAATACCGTTACTCAATCAACCTATTCCTTTCCACATGAACACTCGATCTCAATGGGAAAACCTTGGAAGCGATCCAACCACTATGGGGTATTACATCAATGAATAAGCATTACAAACTGGCTGCACGCCTCATTTCTAAAAGTGTCCTCGTTACAGCCCTTACTCTAAGCTCACTGACTTCGATTGCCAAAGCTGACCCTATTAACAAACCGTATGATTGGCTAATCAATGTGCAAACGCAGCAGTTCCCACGCGCATTCACGTATAGAAACTCACAGATTCAAGGCGTGATTAAAGCGACAGTCAACTACCAGCAAGATTCAGATCCGAATAAACAAACAGAATACGAATATCTCTGGTTCCACGATAGCAAGACTCTTGGCGTAGAAAAGCTCCATACCTTTGATGTAACTAAAGGCGATGGTGTTGCCATAAGCGTCACCCATAAAACTACGCCGACCCCAGAAGAGCTTAAAGCATCTGGTAATGCCGTTGTTCATTTGGTTCTGGATTCCGTTGTGAATAAGAATGTCGTAGCTCTCATTACAGTTCCTTATGGATCTTTTGACGGAATAGTTGCGCAAATGCAAGCTCAAAATTTTCAAGTTCTCTCAAATGCCCAGGTGGAACTTGGTGCTAACCCAGTTGGTATCAACGTGTTTGTTGCATCGAATCCACCAGGGTTGATGTCGCAATTAATCCACTACTAAAGAGTATTCATTCCCCTTCTTCATCCCCGCCCCAAAGAGAGGACAAATCAATGTTTATTGGGAGACGCCCACAACCACTACGTAAGCAAAATGGAAACATGCTTGTACTTGGTTGCTTCACAATGACATTTTCAGCGCTCATAATCCTAATAGGATATTCGTTTGCCGGTTTAGTTTTTGTGCAAAACCATTTGAAAAACTCAGCTGAGGAAATTGCCCTGGCTGGTGCTATCAAACTGAATGAGCTGAACAATGTTGGACAGATGGACAACATGATTGCACGTAACCGTCAACTTGTTTACGCTCAGCAAGCCAATTATGATGAGGCTCAATCTTCGGGCGCCGCTGAAGTGCAAAATTTGGCCAACGAATTGCTTGACGAAGCAAAACAGAATGCTGCACTAATGGAAGCCGAGAGAACGAATCTCAAGCCAATAGTCGTAGGAGATTCGCAATATGCAATGAACCAAAAGTTTGAAGATATTTTCGAAAGTTATTCGATGAATTTGCCCTGGTTGAAAATCGACAGAGTATCATCAGCGGTTTTCAATATGGGCAAAATCGCAGGAGTCCAATCTTCCGTTGCCGAATTCCCAATCCAAACCGAACTCGTAACAAACGATCGCACTCAAAATCTCGTTCAAATAAACAAGAATGGTCTAAACATCTACAAAGAAAGCACTAACCATAAACTGCCAGCTCCAAACGACTCTTTGACTTTCAAACTATCTTCGCTCCCCGTACCGGTCAATAATCAAGTGTCTCCAGCAAGAGTAGTGTCGGATCAAGATTTTGTTCCAGTACAAGATGACTATTTCGTGTCTGCAACTAACGTGCAATTGACTTTGTATGTTCACTCTGGCTTGGGTCTTTCCTCTACAACAAAGATCGTCGTCAATGCAGTTGCAGTCGCTGCCGGTGCTTCACCTCAAGAGTAAAACGATCGTAGTTAACTCACAGAGAGACCCAAGACCTTATAGACGAGCTTAGAGGCGATCTACTAATATAAGCGTGTTCTGAAACATGCATTGTAAGGTAAGGAGCTTCGCGTGAGAATCGCTTTTCTCGTCGCCATGCAAATGGCTGTTGTTCTAGGTTTATTCTTCTGCACAGCAGCGCTTTCAGAAGAAGAGAAAACCAAAGTATTCGTTGCCAAAAAAATCGTTACCATGGATCCGGGGTGGTCAACAGCAACTGCAGTCGCTGTAAGAGACGGAAAGATACTCTCGGTTGGCAGCATGGACGATTTGAAACCATGGCTCGATAAGTACCCATACGAAGTGGACAACACTTTTGCCGACAAAGTGATCCTGCCAGGTTTTGTTGAAGCTCACGGTCACCCATTGTTGGGTGGTTTTTTAATGCAACTGCCCCTCCTCTCTCATCAACCCATCCCGAGCCTCACTAAAGAAGCCTTTAAAGGTTTGAATTCAAGAGATGAAGCGATCAACTCGCTTGCGAACGATGAGCGCGTCCTGAAAGATCCAAAAGCCCCTCTTGTTGCCTGGGGTTTTGACAGTGTTGTATTTGGTGGGCATCTCACCGCCCAGGAATTAGACAGAATCTCTTCTACTCGTCCCATTTATGTGCAAGATGCATCCGAGCATTTTGCATATTTGAATAGTGCAGCTATAAAACAGCGAGCTTTTACACCGGACCTTGCAAAGAAAATACCAGGGATAGGACTAACTGATGGTGGCGAATTAAATGGCCAGTTTCTGGGCACCGCAGCTGCTACCGCTGCAATTGGTCCAATTTTTGATAAGCAGTTAAAGGGTGAGGCTGCTCGTCGCAATATCGACTACATGATCGGTCTGAGTTTAAGAGGTGGAATTACAACACAAAGCGAATTGGTTCTTGGACTGACAGATGTGGATGCTCAAGCCTATGCATATGATCGCTATTTCAACGATCCGGATGTTCCAATGCGCTGCGTAGCTGTGACAGATCTCGCTGGCTTAATTCGCCAAAAAGGACCGAATGCTCTTAATACCGCTATTCGTTTGCAAGGTCGTAGCACCGACAAACTGATTTTTCATGGTGTTAAATCTTTTGCCGATGATTCCTTGCTCGGGTTTGGTATGGCGATGGAAAATCCTGGTTATATCGATGGGCATCAAGGCGTTTACAACAACAGTGGATTGGCGTTTTATCAACAACTTAAACCATATTGGGACGCCGGTTTCCAAATTCATATCCATACAAACGGCAATGGTGGTCAGGCTGACACCATCGATGTTTTGAAAAAACTGCAAGCATCACATCCTAGATTTGATCATCGCTTTACTTTTCAACATTTTGGAATGGCAACACCAGCCCAAATACGAGATGTCAAAGAACTCGGTGCGATTGTCAGTTTGAATCCATATTATGTCTATTATCGTGGTGAAATTGACGCACCTTATATAGGCACAGATCGAGCCTATACGGCTGATCGATTGCACACGATTTTAGAGAATGGAGTGACAGCGAGTCTGCATTCAGACACTCCGATTGGAGCGCCAAACCCACTAGAATGGGTATGGATAGCTGTTAATCGTTTCGGACAGTCAGGAAAAGTTCTTGCACCGGAAGAGCGCATAGCTGTTGCAGATGCCCTGAAGATGATAACCATTAATGCTGCTTATACTCTTGGGGTCGATGACAAACTGGGCAGCATTGAGCCTGGTAAATTTGCTGACTTCACGGTATTAGAAGCAGATCCCTATCAAGTAGCTCCAGAGAAATTGCGTGACATAAAAATTTGGGGCACGGTTGTTGGTGGCACAAAGCATTCGGTTGAGGAAGCAAAATCACATGGTGCATCAGCACAAGAAACACGCTAAAAATGACGTTAAAACCAAAGCTACTTTCGAATCTGCTTTGAGAACTCAAGTAATGTCGACGTTGGCATCGATATTCGTCTTCATTTTTTCAATGCCGGCGTTTGCTCAAAGTGGTGAAGATCCAGTTGTCGTTTTTGAAACGACCAAAGGTGAAATTGGATTACAAGTTTATGCGCAGGCGGTTCCAAATACGGCAAGCAACTTTTTAGAACTAGCCAAAAGTGGCTTTTACAACGGACTCACATTCCACCGCATTGAAGGCTGGTGCATTCAAGGCGGCGATCCATTAGGCAACGGTACCGGTAATTATATTGATCCTCAAACGGGACGTCCCCGTTTCCTTCAACTGGAAATCAATCGTAGTTTCAGACATAACGGGCCAGGCGTTTTGGCAATGGCTCGAAGTAACAATCCAAACTCAGCTAGTTGCCAGTTTTACATCACAAAATCTGCGGTGCCCAGTCTTGATGGACAGTACGCAATATTCGGGAGAGTTATTGCTGGTATGCGCACAGTCTATGCCATGAGAGTCGGCGACAAGATTCTTGAAACAAAAGTGGTACCACTCGCCAGCTTACTTCGTGCTACAGGAGGCGGACCTCCTGCTCCGAACTCTAGACCAATGCGCGGCGGTAGCGGTACAGGTGTTCGTCCACTACCACCACCACCTAGCGGTGACAGCGGTTTTTAAGATGAACGACATTCATCTAGTAGACGGCACATACGAGTTGTTTCGACACTATTTCGCAGTGCCATCAGCTACTGATTCGAATGGCCAGGAAATTGGTGCGGTGCGTGGAGTAGTCGGATCTGTCATCTCCATGCTGGAAAAAGGTGCAACTCACATTGGAGTTGCTACTGATCACATAATTGAATCCTTTCGAAATGATCTCTATCCCTACTACAAAACAGGTGAAGGTATTGAACCCGAATTATTTTCACAGTTTCCCATATTAGAAGAAGCGCTCACTTCATTGGGTGTTGTCGTCTGGGCAATGTCTGAATTCGAAGCCGATGATGCGCTTGCTGCCGCCGCGGTAAAAGCAGCACAAGATGAGCATGTTGGAACGGTTTATATCTGCACACCCGATAAAGACCTAAGTCAGTGTGTTGTTGATGACAAAATAGTACAAATGGATAGACGCCAAAACATCGTTCGCAACGAAGCGGGTGTGATCGAAAAATTTGGAGTAGGACCCAAGTCTATTCCAGATTATCTAGCTCTTGTTGGTGATAGTGCTGATGGTTTCCCTGGATTGCCAGGTTGGGGTGCAAAAGCTGCAGCATCTGTGCTTTCTAATTATTCGCATCTCGAGGACATTCCAAAAGATGTTAGCCAGTGGAATCCATCAATTCGAAACGCTAAAAAGCTATCTGCCACACTGCAAGAATCCTGGGATGATGCCATTCTCTTTCGCAAACTTGCAACCTTGCGTTATGACGTTCCCGTTTTTGATACGGTTGAAGATCTGCGCTGGAAAGATACGCAACCCAATTTCGAAGCAATTTGTGGACATTTGAATGCGAAAGACTTTTTGGCGCGAGTGCATCAAATAAAAGCTAAAGTCTGAATTAAGACCAAAGTCTAGATCTTTTGCAAAAGATCTTTCATACGCAGGAAGGCTTTGTCGCGAGCTTCTGTATTGGCTGGTTCTGCGTTTGGTTCTTCACCGGCTCGCATAAACCCATGTCCGGCATTAGCGTAAGTAACAGGTTCGAACTTTTTCCCGGCTTCCTTCATTCTCCTTATAGTATCTGCAATTGTGCTGCCTACCCGTGCATCTTTTTCAGCATAGAAGCCATATACCGGAGCATTGATTTTAGAGAGATCGAGTGAATTATCTGCAATGCCATAAAAACAAAAGCCGGCTTTAAAAGATGGATTTGTTGTCATAGCCAACCACGTTTTGGCACCACCCCAACAAAAGCCGGCTACTGCTAATTTCCCATTTGCAGATGGCAGTTTTGAAACGTATGAAGTAACTGCTTTCAAATCTTCTGCTACTTGTTCTTGAGGAAGCCCTGAAACAGCTTTTCGAACATCATCGACGCTGCCATGCGAAGCTGTACTTTCTCCTGCTTTGCCAGATAGTAAATCTGGCGCAATTGCTATGTAGCCTTCCGCAGCGAGCTCATCACAAAGTTCACGCACCCAATCACTCAATCCAAAAATCTCGTGAATCACAAGAACTACTGGGGTTGGTTTCTTTGCTTCAGGATAGGCAATGAAACATTTGATGGTCCGATCGCCTTGTTTGACTTCAACCCATTCAAGATGACGCTGCGATTTTTCGAGTTTTGTCTTAGCCCACTCTTGGGCTGTCACGGTGTGATTGGATGTAATAAGGAAAGTCAAAACAAACAGAGCCATCAATTTCTTCATAGTTCCTTCCACTTATAAGGTTGCTCAACCGGCACTAGAATCGATATTGTACTTTGCCGATATTTTGCCACCAATGGCGATGTCTACATATAGAAATCCTTTCATGGTTTACTACTCCGCATTAAGAAATTGGATGAAAGTTGGATTAGTACAAGGGCCTTGACGAACTAAACCGACCGGTCTATTCTAAGGGCATGAGGTTTTTAAAAGAGGTGTTGTCGTGAAGAAGCTAGAAGGAAAGGTGGCAGTAGTAACAGGTGCATCAAAAGGAATTGGCGCGGCGATTGCCAAGCAGCTAGGAGCCGAAGGAGCTTCCGTGGTTGTCAATTACGCATCCAGTAAAGAAGGCGCAGATAAGGTAGTTGCGGACATAGTGAGTAAGGGTGGAAAAGCGGTTGCTGTAAAAGGCGATGTCGGAAAGAAAGCTGATATTGAGCAAATTTTCAATGAAGCGAAAAAGACTTATGGCAAACTCGATATTCTCGTGAACAATGCCGGTGTTTATGATTTTGCACCGCTGGAAAATATTACTGAAGAGCACTTTCATAAGCACTTCAATACCAATGTGCTTGGACTTCTTCTTAGCACGCAAGAAGCAGTAAAACACTTCGGATCAGAAGGCGGAAGTGTAATCAATATTAGCTCCGTGGCAAGTACTTCTGCACCGCCGAATGCCGCCGTATATAGTGCCACCAAAGGTGCTGTTGACACCATTACAAAATCTCTGGCCAAAGAACTCGGTCCGCGAAAAATTCGGGTAAACGCAATCAACCCGGGCATGGTAGAAACAGAAGGCGTGCAATCAGCAGGTTTTTTAGGAACCGATTTTCACAAAGAATATATTGCGCAGGCGCCTTTGGGTAGAATCGGTCAAGGTGATGATATTTCACCTGCGGCTGTGTTCTTAGCCTCGAAAGATTCTTCCTGGATAACAGGCGAAGTATTTGTAATTGCAGGCGGCTTCAGATAACAAGTGCGAAATCCGCTGTAAGCCATTACAATTAAGCCTATGTCGGCTCAAGATTACAAACATCTCGAATGGGCGCATCCGCTTGTGCGTGAATGGTTCACGGAACAATTCGGCACGGCAACCGAACCACAAGAGCAAGGCTGGCCCCATATATTGGCTGGCAAGACGACACTCATATCTGCACCAACTGGTTCCGGAAAAACTCTCAGCGCTTTTTTGGCTTGCATAGATAAGCTCGTTCGCAAGGCAGTGTCCGGTAAGCTTGCCGATGAAACTGAAGTTGTTTACGTTTCACCACTAAAAGCATTAAGTAACGATATCCAGAAAAACCTGGATGGTCCATTATCCGAAATAGTTGCACTTGCTGAAAAGAAAGGCATTGCCATGACGGAGATAAGAACGGCTGTGCGCACAGGCGATACTCCAATGCCGGAACGCCAGGCAATGCTGCGCAAACCACCGCATATTATGGTGACTACTCCGGAGTCTCTATACATTCTTGTTACGGCTGAGAAAAGCAGAAAAATGCTTAGCACAGTTGAAACAGTAATCGTCGATGAAATTCACGCAGTCGCTGATGATAAACGGGGAGCACACTTATCTATCACTCTAGAACGACTAGAGAAACTTGCTATGAGACCGCCCAATCGTATTGGTTTATCAGCAACACAAAAGCCAATCGAATTGGTGGCACAGTTTCTCACTGGGAATAGAAAGAAGACTCCAGTGATCGTCAATGTCGGGCACAAAAGAAAACTCGATATTGCCATTGAAGTTCCTGCCAGTCCACTTGGGCCGATCGCATCTTCCGTGCATTGGGATGAGCACTTCGATCGACTGGTTGAGCTGATCAATCAACACAGATCCACACTCGTGTTTGTGAACACTCGTAAACAAGCAGAGCGCGTTGCAATGCATTTGGGACAGAAGTTAGGTGAAGATTCTGTTGCGACACATCATGGTAGCTTGTCGCGAAAAATTCGACTTGCTGCGGAGAAGAAACTAAAAAACGGCGAAATAAAAGCCCTTGTTGCCACCGCTTCTCTGGAGCTTGGTATCGATGTTGGCTTTGTCGATTTGGTATGTCAAATCAGCTCACCGCGTGCCATTGCAACGGCGCTGCAAAGAATTGGTCGAGCCGGTCACTGGCGTGGTGCAATTCCAAAAGGGAGATTATTTGCTCTTACTCTAGACGAACTCGTTGAGTGTGCCGCTCTCGTTCGCGCCATCAAAATAGGTGATCTGGATAGATTGGAAATTCCAGAATGTTCAATGGATATTCTGGCGCAGCAAATCGTAGCGATGTGTGCTGCCGAAGAATGGAGCTGCGATGACTTGTATGCCACCATTAAACTTGCATTTCCATATCGCAATTTAACAAAGGATGATTTTGACAAAGTTATTGTCATGCTGTCTGAAGGCATTTCTGCTAAGAGAGGACGTTATGGTTCATATCTTCTTTATGACCGAGTAAACAATGTATTGAAAGGTCGCCGCGGTGCACGACTTGCTGCAATTACTTGCGGTGGTGCGATACCAGAGTCCAATCTCTTTCAAGTGGTGGCAGAACCAGATGGTCTTGTAGTTGGCACTCTCGATGAAGATTTTGCAGTTGAAAGCAATATCGGCGATGTGATACTGCTTGGCAATACATCATGGCGAGTACGCCGCGTGCACAGTAGTGCTGCTCGTGTTTCTGTCGAAGACGCTCATGGTGCCGCACCTACCATACCGTTTTGGATTGGTGAAGCTCCGGCAAGAACTGCTGAACTGTCTCAATACGTGGCTGATGTACGAACGACTATATGCGATATGACCAGGTCAGTGCCTTTAGATTTTCGCTTCCACCCACGTACAGACGATGTGAAAAATGCTATTGGCTGGCTTGTTGAAGAATGTGGCGTTGATGATATAGGTGCAGAAGAAATAGTTGAATATATCGTTCAAGGTCGAACGATTCTTGGCACGGTGCCGACAAAAGATCTTGTCATTGCTGAACGATTCTTCGATGAATCAGGCGGTATGCAACTTGTAATTCATGCGCCCTTTGGTGGCAGAATAAACAAAGCTTGGGGACTTGCTCTTCGAAAGAAGTTTTGTCGTAGTTTTGATTTTGAGTTGCAAGCGGCAGCGACGGATAACGGGTTGAACATTGCTCTTGCTGAACAACACAGCTTTCCGTTAGCCGATGTTTTTTATTATCTGTCACCAGAAACATTAAAGCAGACCCTTGAACAAGCAGTTCTCGCTTCACCCTATTGGGGAACACGCTGGCGATGGGATGCCACCAGATCGCTTGCTTTGCTTCGTTTCATGGGTGGAAAGAAAGTCCCGCCCAATTTATTGAGAATGCGATCTGATGATTTGATGGCGGCAGTATTTCCAGCGGCAGCTGCCTGTCAAGATAATCAGGTAGGTGATATCGAGTTTCCCGATCATCCACTTGTCAATGAAGTGATGAAAGACGTACTGACAGAAGCGCTCGATATTGAAGGATTGAAAGACGTCATTACGCGCATCGCCAACGGTACTATCCAATGTCGGGCGGTAGATACCCCTATACCATCAGTCTTTTCGCATGAAATTGTAAATTCAAGTCCAAATGCCTACCTCGATGATGCTCCCTTAGAGGAACGTCGTGCCAGAGCGGTTGAAATGCGACGTTTGCTTCCGGAAGCTGTTGTTCGCGAAATTGGCCAGTTGGATGAGCGGGCAATCGCAAACGTTACAGAAGAAATTTGGCCTGATGTGCGAGATGCAGATGAACTTCAAGATTTCATGCATACAGTCATTGCATTACCTGAAGATCTCGCCTGCCTGCCTTACTTTCAGCCTCAGATTAAATGGCATCAGATGTTTGAAGAACTGCGCTCTAAAAAACGTGCTGAAAGAGCAATTGTGAATGATCGGGTCTTTTGGGTTTCTGCTGAACGAGTGAAATGGTTTCAACAAATATTCCCAGATGCGAATTTTCAATCAGCATTGCCGGAAGTAAAAATTGCAGACATAAGCAAAGAAGAAGCGGTTGTTTCACTGGTGAGGGGCTGGTTGAACCACCTAGGTCCTGTCTCACTAGAAGATTTGGAAAGGATATTTCCATTACCGGATAGAGCTATTGAGATTTCACTTCTGCAGTTGGAATCACAAGGCAACATTTTACGCGGTAGTTTCACTGGACGCCTTAAAGGTCCAGCAACTCCGGAAGTAAAAGATTGGGAATGGTGCGATCGCCGTGTTCTTGCACGAATACACCAGCTAACACTTTCGACCCTGCGCAAACAGATCGAACCAGTAACAGCAGCAGTGTTCGTGCGCTGGTTAGCTCATTGGCAGCATGTTGCACCAGGCACGCAGCTGGTAGGAGAGCGAGGTACTTTAGAGATATTACGTCAACTACAAGGTTTTGAAATTCCAGCAAATGCGTGGGAACGTCAAATCTTAGCTCGGAGAATATCCGATTATGACCCCACTGTTTTAGACCGTTTGTGCTTGACTGGCGCAGTTGGTTGGGGGAGATTGTCACCGCATCCTGCGCTCTTAGGAGAAATTGACGAATCAGAACAAAACGGAAGATCTATTAAAAGAGTAATGCCAACGAGCGTTGCTCCAATTACAATATTTGTGAGAAACGATGCTGATTGGATGACCTCTCATCATCCGCCGCTTGAAACTCCCAACAACGGAATTCTCAGTCATGCAGCCGGCACCATAAAAGAATTTCTCCAGCAACGAGGAGCTAGCTTCTTTGCCGACATTGTACGTGGAACAAGCTTGTTGAAATCTGAGGTTGAAAGCGGTTTGTGGGAATTGGTGGCAGCGGGTTTGGTTACCGCAGATGGTTTCGATAATTTAAGAGCGCTCATTGATCCGCACAGGCGTTCAGGTATTGGTACTACCAAGAAAATGCGTCCACGAGATAGCACCGGCAGATGGGCTCTTCTATATATGGATGCGATAAGCGATCGCACTAAATTGGTCGAAGCAACTTGCCGCATGTTATTGCACCGATATGGGGTCGTATTTCGCGATATCCTCGTGCGTGAATCAATCGTTCCGAAGTGGCGCGAACTTTTACATGCTTTACGACTAATGGAAGATCGTGGCGAGATTCGTGGTGGCAGATTCGTATCCGGATTTCTCGGTGAGCAATTCGCATTGCCTGAATCGTTGGATTCATTGCGAGCATTCCGAAATCGACAGCCAATGAATCGGAACCTTACTTTGTCAGCCGCTGATCCATTGAATCTTATTGGCATCATTGTTCCGGGCGACAGAATTCCGGCAGTATCAAATAAAGTATTTGAATTGGCGACATGAAAAAGGGGCGTCCCATCGAATGGAGCCGCCCTATAAAATGTACCGCCGTTGTTTAGACCCATGTATCTATGGAGCAAGACGTCTTGCCTAGTTTCTTGGTTCCGAATTACAGTTTAGCTGTGTTGCTAATTGGCGTATTTGCAAGGACGGTGTTTAGACCGTTACAGCAGACTTAGTTTCTACAAAATCTGTACTCACAGTTAGGGGAGCCCACTTATCTATCTCTTCCAACATTTCCCTGACTTTGGTGCGCGTGCGGTTGAGAGCGTCTGTACCGAGAAGTAAATGCAATGGTGGCTGCGGAGCATTTACAATATTTATGATGGCATTAGCTGCTAATTCTGGATCGCCCAGTTGGTTTCCGTCCATTTTCTTCAGTTTTTGCAGGAGCTTTCCACTTGTTTCTTCGTAATCATCGATTATGTTTTCTGCATACTTTATAGATTGAGGAGTTAGAAACTGGGTGCGAAATGCACCAGGCTCTACGAGCGTAACGTTTATGCCAAGTGGTTTTACCTCTTGAGCGAGACTCTGAGTCATTCCTTCAACAGCGAATTTTGCAGCAGAATAAAATCCGACCCCAGCCATTGGTGCTATGCCAGCAATGGAGGTTATATTGATAATGTGACCGCTCTTTTGTTCGCGCAGGTAAGGAAGTGCTGCTTGAACTACATGCAATGTTCCGTAGAAATTGACTGCAAAAACATTATCAATATCTTGTAGAGACGATTCCTCAACTGCACCAAGAAGACCATAGCCAGCATTATTTACTATTACATCCAAACGCCAATTGATTTTGTGAGCGGCTTGCAGAGCAAGTTTCACATCTTCTGGCTTTGTCACGTCGAGCGGCAAGACATGCAATTGCCCACGATCGTGTTCTAGATCGCTAGTGCCATCTCGAGTTGTTCCAATTACTGTATCGCCCGTCGCCAATACTGCAGCTGCTAAACTTTTGCCAAGCCCGCGGGATATTCCTGTAATAAACCAAACTTTTGTTTTCGACATTTTCCGGAAGCTCCTTTTGAATGATCATTTTTTGCTTCTATTTATATGAAAGCCGATGACCATCAATTTGCTCAATGCCGGAAACTGCTAGATGTTTGCCTAATCCTGCAAACGCCAGTACAATCTGAATATAAATGTTGCTAGATTTGTAATAATCCTCTTAAGCAAGCTTATCGTTTCGGAGAGCATTTATGGCTGCAACTGATAGCGCAAATGAACGTATGGTGGAGCTTTTGCTTGGTTTAACCACCGGCGAAGGAATGCGTCCATCCATTTTGGAAAGTGTACGGCTCATGCGCTTGAGTCAAAACTTGTATCGCAATCCTGTTATGTATGAACCAAGCATTGTAATTATTGCGCAAGGACGAAAGCGGGGTTATGTAGGCGACACTGTCTATACCTATGATGCAAATAACTATCTTGTTTTGTCGGTGCCATTGCCATTTGAGTGCGACACAGAAGGTACTCCCGAGCACCCTTTACTGGGTATTTCGATTCGAGTAGACACGGCTACGCTCGTTGATCTCATGATAAAAGTTGGTGGCAAAAATCAAACTGGTGCAGATGCGTCACCACAATCGATCTACGCTACTCGTCTGGATCAAAAAATGAGCGATGCAACTGTTCGATTACTCGAGAGTCTTACCTCTCCCACTGATGCTCAAATACTTGGTCCGCAGATTGTGCGCGAAATAACTTATCGTGTCCTTTGCGGTGAGCAAGGAAATTCGCTGCGCGCTATTGCCACGCTAGACAGCCGCACCAATCTCATTAACCGTGCTTTGCAAAAAATGCATTTCGAATATCAAAAGGAAATAGATGTAACCGGACTTGCAGCGGAAGTTGGTATGAGTAATTCTGCATTTCACCACAGCTTCAAAGAAATAACTGCAACATCGCCAGTGCAATATCTCAAGTCTGTCAGGCTGCATAAGGCTCGCATGCTTATGGTGCAGGAAGGTGTTGGTGCCGGAGTTGCAGCAAGCAAAGTTGGATATGAAAGTCCTTCGCAGTTTAGTCGAGAGTTCAAACGTCTATTCGGATTGAGCCCACTAGAGGAAACGAATCGCTTGCGATCAATTAACGGAATGGAGGTGCCTGAATCTCAACCTAAACTTGTTGGTGCAGGAATTTCGAGTCAACCACATTTTTAAAAGCAGTAGCACCGTACGTCACCTTCAACCGGGTCAAGCAGGTTAGGAATTCGGAATGTGTTTGTGCACTTCCTCATTTTCTGCTTTTGTTATTTCCGGTGTACCTGTCCGTACATGCAGAAAATGTTTCCATGCCAATTGTTGTGAATGTAAATCGCCTGGCATCCAGGTTTCAAGTCTTTCTAAAAAACCCTCGGCAGCTGAACTTCCAATTCGATGTGAAGCATTTTCTATTTTTTCGTCGGTCGTTTTTCCAGCTGAAGCTGCTATAGGAGAGAACACTATTTGCTCATGGCCGCTTTTGTCTGTTTCGACTTTAGCGCCTGGTAAGAATACTGAAATTTCAGTTTCACTCATTCCATCTTTGAGCAATTGTTTCCCAACTTCTGCTGCCAGTCTTGGGTCTTTTGCTATGTCATGAATCTCATCTCGCAATTTTACTACTGCATCGGCAGCGGCGAGTCTCAGGTCTTGGTGATGATCCGGACGAGCCATTACAGATTCGGCAGTATGAACTTGTCCTTCAATTTGCTGTGCATAAGACTTAGCTGTGTCCATGATTAAAGCCCTTTTGTGAGATGAACTCTGTCAACGAAGTCAGTATGCAATTGCTTGCGTGGCAATTGGGTGACACGGCGCAAAGGCGGCCGACGCGACGAAAAGCAGAGTTACTTCGAGTTGGCCGCTTTATCCGAGTGAGGTTAAGGAATTTTGTTTTCGTGGGAACTTGGAGTATGCTAGTTGGATATCTAAAAATTGCAGTCTCTGGGCCCAAGGGTTGATGGTTAGTAAGGGTATCGTTTATGTATTGGATGGAGCGGGTGGAGTAGCCCTCTTTTCGTCAGTGGTCAGGCACACCTTGGCCGCTTTGCCCTATGAAGTGCAACGCTTTAACTGGGGAGTTGGTTTTGGAAAACTCCTTTCAGATCTAACGAACTTGGGCAATATTCAGACAAGAGCAGCTGAACTGAGCCGTTTGATCTCTGAATATCGCGCTGCGCATGTCGGGCATCAGGTATTCATTGTCGCGAAGAGTGCCGGCAGTGCTGTTGCTTTAATGGCTTTAATGGACCTACCGCCGGAAACGGTGGACCGTGTAATTTTGCTTTCTCCAGCAGTTTCGCCGTCGTTCAATCTCGAGCAGGTCTTGCACGCTGTCCGCCGTGATTTAGTTTCCTTCTGGTCTCCGCTCGATTTGCTCTTTTTGGGTTGGGGGACGATGTTATTTGGCACTGCTGACGGTGTTTTTGGAAAAAGCGCTGGGCTTACAGGTTTTAAAACTAACGGCGATCCAATTGAAAAACTGAAACAAATTAAATGGCAACCAGCCATGATGAGAACTTTCAATTTTGGCGATCACTGGGGCACCAGTATGCCACCATTTATCCGGCAATATGTTTTGCCATTACTAGCTGAAAGTTAATTCGAACACTTTTAATATGGTATCGCCAGTGATACTAAGGTAAAAAGTTTCATTTCTCGCCTTGCTTTGCCGCTTTATCCAGTGCACACTTTAAGGGATTGTGCTTGTTGATCCAATCCATTAATGCATCCGATTCAGGCGGTTTTGCCGGCTTCGAAATACTTAAGCTGAAGCTGATTCTAGCCTCAACCCCGTCCTAAGTCGTTTCTAAGTTGTTAAACGGCCTATCGATCAGTCCATGCCCCATCTCTTGATGCATTGAGCTCTCGTTGTCCGAGCTTGAAGGATGTTTCGAAATGTCATCTAACTTCGCGTGAATATGAGATGCAACTTTCGGCTGTTCCGTATTTGCTCTGGCTTTCGTCTCAGCCTTCGTATCAGGGTTAGAAGCGCGCCCAAGAACAGAAAGGAAAATTTCAGCGGGTTAGCATTCCCTGTCCGCGTCATCATGGCGGTGGAATGCGGTTTCGTTTCTGGTTTTGCTTCTGCTTTTGATTCCGGTCTAGGTCGCAGTTCTACCGTTAACTTTGTTTTGGCTTCGGTTTTTGGGTTCGCTTTTGCAACAGGTTTTTCTTCTGGTTCTACTCCTGGTTTAACTTCGGCTTTTGCAGCTGGTTTCACTTCTAATTTTGCTTCTGATTTTTTGAAATTCGCATCTGGTTGTACTTCTGGTACCACTTCTGTTTCTTGACTTAGTTGATTTGCGTCTGTCTGAGTTGAACCAGAAGATGGTGCCATATCAAAAGACTTGAGGAGGACAAATCCGCACACGCCTAAACCGACAGCGATGGGCAGCCAGAACGGATGTGCGCGTCCCGGTAATGAAAAACCGGGGGAAAGTTTTGGAGCATCTTCTTTATTTAAGTCATTTACGAAAGCGCGCAGATTTTGATATCGATTAGCAGGCTCTTTTTGCAAACACCTCATAATTACATTTTCGATATTCGGCGAAAGATCTTTTATGGTGCGAAGTTCGCTTGGTTTAAGTGGAATCTGATCGATGTGCTTTCTCATTGTTTGCAGAGAATTCGCTCCAAGAAGTGGAGGCTCACCCACAAGCATTTCGTAGAAAACGCAGCCTAACGAATAAATATCCGAACGGGAATCAACAGTTAGACCTGAGCACTGCTCAGGACTCATATAAATAGGACTGCCAAAAACATCCCCTGCCTTGGTGAGTTGTTGACCATGTTCATCCGGTGTTTGCAACTTAGCGATGCCGAAGTCTACTATTTTCACAAAATTATGATCGCCACCAACGGTGGTTACAATCATGTTGCTAGGCTTTATGTCTCTGTGTACTATGCCGCGGCTGTGTGCATGTTCGAGAGCTTGGGCAGCTTGAATAATTATGTGCACGGCGCGTTTTACATTAAGCTTTCCGTTCAATCGAATAATGTTTGAGAGAGGCTCGCCTTGAACGTAGTCCATGACAAGATAAGGATTTTGCTCGGGCGCAATGAATAGTTCATGCACGTTAACGATATGTGGGCTGTCTAACTTGCCAGTTGCGATTCCTTCGCGGCGAAATCTTGAAAGACCCTCTTCTTGTACGTCTCCAGAAAGGCACTTAATTGCAACAGTACGATCGAGCAATAGATCTTGCGCTTTGTAGACTATGCTCATGCCACCAGAGCCTATTTTTTCCAGAATGCGATATTTCCCCGAGAGTACGCAACCAACAAGAGCCGCTGCGTAATCACGCTTCTCCAGGTCTTGGGCTAGCACATGGGGAGCATCTCGATAGGAGATTGCATTGCTCTCTGGTCTTGGCGGCATATTCGGTTACTCGGGTTGGCTTTGGCAAGTATGTAAAATACTTGAGGTGAAGCTCATTCTAGCCTCAATCACAGCCCTAAGACGTTTCTAAGTTGTTAAAAGCTCTATCGGTCGTCCATGCCCCATCTCTTTTTGTACTGAACTTTCAATTGCTTACCCTGTTGCACTTTGTCCGGGCGGTTCATTTCTTTATATAGGTTTTCTAGCTTTCTCAAAACAGTCATGCCTAAGTGATGATTTTGGGCATCGCATTCTTGCAATGACTGAAGGTATGCATGTTCTGCTTGCGGATAACGCTTCATCGCTTTGAGCACATCGGCATACATCATGGTCGTATGGGGATTCTGCTGTCCGAGCTTGAAGGATGTTTCGAAGTACTTTATTGATTGATCGTCATGGTGCCCCACATGTGCAAGCCATCCCATCCAACCATAAAGTCGTGCAGCTCCAGCTGGGTCATCTAATTTCGCGTGAATATTTAAAGCCGTTCTAGTGGCCCAATCGGCAAAACGAGTGTCTTTTACATGGTCAGCAGGACCGATTGTCTTTTCTACGATGTTTGCATATTCGCGCGAACCTGAACCATAAATTTTTGCTGCCAACGGTAGTAGATCACGATATTTTTTAAGCCCGCCTGCATAATCTTGGTTATCCACATCGAAAGCTGCAGCCGCTAATTTTGCATGCAGTAACTGGTCTTGCGCTGAGCCGCTGAGCTGTATTGAGGATTTATCCGGGGGAGGAAGAGTAGCCATTGCGATGCTTGACTGCGGTTTATGAGATGCAACTTTAGGCTGTTCCGTATTTGCTTTTGCTTTCGCCTCAGTTTTCGTATCAGGCTTTGAATGCGGTTTCGTTTCTGGTTTTGCTTCTGCCTTTGATTCCGGTTTCGCTTGTGCCTTTGATTCCGGTTTAGGTTGCAGTTCTACCGTTACCTTTGTTGTTGCTTCGGTTTTTGGCTTCGCTTTTGCTTCAAGTTTTACATCAGGCTTTTCTTGCGCTTTTGATTTTGTTTCGACTTTCGAAACTGGTTTTACTCCTGGTTTAACTTCGGCTTTTGTACCTTGTTTCACTTCTGGTTTTGCTTCTGATTTTTTGAAATTCGCATCTGGTTGTATTTCTGGTACCACTTCTGTTTCTTGACTTAGTTGATTTGATTCTGTCTGAGTTGAATCAGGAGATGGTGCCATATAGAAATACTTGAGGATCACAAATCCGCACACGCCTAAACCGACAGCGATGGGCAGCCAGAACGGATGTGCGCGTCCCGGTAATGAAAAACCGGGGGAAAGTTTTGGAGCATCTTCTTTATTTAAGTCATTTACGAAAGCGCGCAGATTTTGATATCGATTAGCAGGCTCTTTTTGCAAACACCTCATAATTACATTTTCGATATTCGGCGAAAGATCTTTTATGGTGCGAAGTTCGCTTGGTTTAAGTGGAATCTGATCGATGTGCTTTCTCATTGTTTGCAGAGAATTCGCTCCAAGAAGTGGAGGCTCACCCACAAGCATTTCGTAGAAAACGCAGCCTAACGAATAAATATCCGAACGGGAATCAACAGTTAGACCTGAGCACTGCTCAGGACTCATATAAATAGGACTGCCAAAAACATCCCCTGCCTTGGTGAGTTGTTGACCATGTTCATCCGGTGTTTGCAACTTAGCGATGCCGAAGTCTACTATTTTCACAAAATTATGATCGCCACCAACGGTGGTTACAATCATGTTGCTAGGCTTTATGTCTCTGTGTACTATGCCGCGGCTGTGTGCATGTTCGAGAGCTTGGGCAGCTTGAATAATTATGTGCACGGCGCGTTTTACATTAAGCTTTCCGTTCAATCGAATAATGTTTGAGAGAGGCTCGCCTTGAACGTAGTCCATGACAAGATAAGGATTTTGCTCGGGCGCAATGAATAGTTCATGCACGTTAACGATATGTGGGCTGTCTAACTTGCCAGTTGCGATTCCTTCGCGGCGAAATCTTGAAAGACCCTCTTCTTGTACGTCTCCAGAAAGGCACTTAATTGCAACAGTACGATCGAGCAATAGATCTTGCGCTTTGTAGACTATGCTCATGCCACCAGAGCCTATTTTTTCCAGAATGCGATATTTTCCCGAGAGTACGCAACCAACAAGTGGATCGACATCTTCGACCTGCTCGTCTATATTCGTTTTCGCGGTTCGTGATTCTGGATCTTCGCGCATCAGACAAATTGGGCTTGATTACTGCACATCAAGTTTCTCACAAATCTGGGACTCTTTCGTGAAATGAGCCGCGAGCGCGAACAATAAGGGCTAATTGATGTTCCACTTCTGCAAATACTGTGCTTCCAGCTTTTGGGCCTCTTCTAGTTTGGTGGGCCGCTTGGTGGCTTTGTAAAATCCTTGCAGATGTTTCAATATTGCTTTTCCAGACTTGTAATTGTGTTCTTTGTCCGCCTGGTCCAATGCTTCGTAATATCTTGTTTCTGCTTCTTCGTTCCTATTTAGATCCTTTAAGAAGTCAGCATATAGCATCAATGAGTGAGAGGCTTTGACACCGCTTGAAAAGGATTTGTTGAAATAATCCATGGCTTGCGCGTCTCTACCTAGCTTGTGTTCCAACCAGCCGATCCAGGCATTCAACCTCGCCATTCCGCTTTCGTCGCTCAGTTTCTGGCGATTGTCCAGTGCTAAATTGGCTGTGCGTTCGGCATAGGCAAAATCGTGCGCATTCGCTGCAGCAGCGAGCAGGCGTTCAAGAGAGGAAGTGTATTCTCGTGAATCAGCTCCATAAACTGACACCGCCATCGGCAAAAGGTTGAAGAATTTCTGCTCAGCCTTTTTATATTCCTTGTTTTCCATGTCATTCTCAGCATCATCTTCTTTGCTCTTCAATTCACGAGCCAATGGTGTATCCACCCGAGGTGTAGCTGCAGTTTCATGAGCAGTTGAAGTTGTTAAAGGAGGTGATGTTAGTTTAGATATTTCTGAGGGAGATGAATTTAGATCACCATGTGTTGCACTAGATGTGGTATTGGAAGTCTGAGCCGGTTTTTGAGAAGAAGTTTCAACAATTTTTGATGTCTGAGGTAAATGAGACAATTTGCTAAACAAGAATGTGAGAATCCCTAGAACCAAAACTGTTAAAGCAATTGCGATGGTTGGTGTGATCTGCATACGCGAAATGGAAAATTGTGAAAGGGCAAAGGAATATGGCGATGACTCTGCCTTATTCAAATCATCGATGAACGATTGCAAATTTTGATATCGCTTTTGGGGATCTTTTTGCAGGCACTTCATGATCACATGTTCTATTGCTGCGGATAATCCTTTGATTGGCCGGACTTCTGACGGTTTAGATGGCGGTTCATCCATGTGTTTTCGGAAAGTCTGAAGCGCGTTTTCTCCAACAAGCGGCGGCTCACCAACCAGCATTTCGTAGAATAAGCAGCCGAGTGAATAAATATCAGATCGGGCATCAACTGCCCGCCCGGAGCACTGTTCTGGACTCATGTACATTGGACTACCGAATACATCGCCAGCCTGTGTAAGCTTTTGTCCGTGTTCACCTGGTGTCAATAGTTTTGCTATGCCGAAATCGAGCAGTTTGACGAAATCGGATTTGTCACCGAGTGTGGTTACTAAAATATTGCTTGGTTTTATGTCTCTGTGAATGATGCCGCGGCTGTGCGCATGCTCCAATGCTTCAGCGGTCTGTCTAATGATGTGAAGAGCTCGATCAACCGGAAGACCGCTGTCTTTACGGATGAGAAGCGAAAGTGGCTCTCCTTGCACATAATCCATAACCAGATATGGGTTTTGTTGAGGTTCAAGGAATAGCTCATGAACATTGACGATGTGTGGATTTTCCAGTTTGCCCGTAGCGATTCCTTCCCGTCGAAATCTAGTAATGCCATCTTCTGCCATTTCACCGGTGAGGCATTTAATAGCGACGGGCCGGTCCAACATTTGATCGTGCGCTTTATAAACCACGCTCATACCGCCTTCGCCAATCCTTTCGAGAATGCGATATTTTCCGGAAAGAACGCAGCCTACAAGCGGATCTGATTCATCGACCCGTTCGCCTTGGTTACCTGGAGTTTTTATTTCTGGTTCTTCTGCCATGGAAAGCTTTCGGAGTGCCGCGCCTCAACAATACAGCGTGATGAGCACATATCAACCGACCGAGCTGTCAGAACATAAGTTTCTCACATATCCGGAATTGGCGAATTAAGGTCGGGTTCAACGCTTGAGCGACTCAACGGCAGTCTCGTATTCTGGCACTGGCTTTGAATGAGCGAAAAGCTCTGGTCTGTCCTGATTGGTCATCTTGATCATATCTGCTTGTTTGAAGCGGGCCAATCGAAGCGGTATGTAGACAAGCGCTGCCGCAAACCAAGCGAAAAGAGGCCAAATTCCAAAGTGCAAAGCTTGTGTATGGGCTACGGTTCCAGACGTGAGCACACCTACGCACCATGCTGTTGCAAGAGAGATAATTGCGGTCCACGACACAGATTTGAACTCTGCGTCCTCACCAACGCGGTGAAGGATGGACCGAAAGAGGAAGTATTCGATTCCGATAATAATAGTCACGCACGGCAATAAGAAAGCATTGAAAGTCGCGACCATGTCTAGTGCATCAGTGCGATTAACGAGTAACAAAGTGAGAACGCAAGACAAGAGAATCAAAGGGAGCAAAAGTTTTCCGCGTCTTGAATGGAATATGTTTTCAAAGCCATTGATGGCACCGTATAAGTTGCCATCGTTCACAGCAAAGTAAGCTATGACTAACATAGTGGCAGCAAGCGCACCATTTGTACCGAAGGTAAATGAGTTGAGAAATCTTAAAGCAGCGGATGTCTCAGAGACATGCCCAAGGTAGCCAACCATCCAGGCTGTAAGAGGAAAGAGTACTTCCCCGATTGCAACAGACACCATGATAGGTACTACAGTTCCAAGTTTTTGGGGTTTGGCATAGCGCCAGAAATCTGGTTCGTTTCCCCACAAGCAGGCACCAACGATGAGCGGTGTAATTGTTGTTAAAGCTGCTTCTAAAGATTGTTTGCCGTGTTCGGCAAAAATTGCCGGTGGTATCGCGCAAGATGCCTTGCAAAAAGTGTACGCGATCCAGGTTATCAGGCAAGGTGCGGCTAAATAGCGAGCGAAATTGGTAACACCTTTGAAGCCGAAGATGTTATTGAAGCTCATAAGAACCGCCATTATGACGGACAAAACTGGCACTGAAAGCGGAATATTGATCAGTCCTTTAAGAGCAACTGCCATGGCACCAGCCATGTACGCGTACCACAAGAAAAACAACATCGACCAAGCGGCGCAAACCACTTTTGAGCCGATCTTGCCGAAAACATGTTTTGCAAGAAGGGCATAATTCAATCCCGTTAGAGCACCCATGTAGGCGGCAACAGTGGTGTAGCAAAAAACGATGCTGGCGCCTGTCAAAACAGCGATCAACACCTGTGAAAAAGTAAAACCTTGGCGATACCACTCAAAACCGAGCAGGCAAGTTGGGAAGGTGGTCATCATCGTAACCCAGAGTAGACCCATGGAAAACGTGCCATAGCGTCTATGAAGAGGAACGGGATGATCTACGAAGGATTCTTCTTCGTTTGCATTTGGTTCTGTATCTTCCGTTTCCGGAACGGGCAACTTGCTAGCGGCCACGCCTTTTACCTGCTTATTGACAAGCCTCTAAATTACCTTAAACTTCGTGGTTCGCCTAGTGCCAATCCTCTTAGATTGGCCCGATCCACTGGGATTCTTACGAATCATGGGAGGATTGGCGATCTTTAACAGAGCTTCGTGAAGTGAGCGTTACAAAAACTGCTGGTGCCAGCATCAGAGTTGCTGGGAACCCTTGGAATTTTGAGTGAGAGAGGATTTACGCGGCATCGTAATCGCGAGAGGCAATCGTAAGCGCGTCGGAATTGCCACCAGTCGCGGCTAGGCTGAGAGAGAAGATCGCCGCGGGAAAATCCAGTTCGGAAAGTGCATTGGCGTAATTGGCGGCGTAAAGGGGACAGTTGTGTTAGTCGCCAAGCGGTTGCAAATCGAGTAATTTGGTGCGACTGTGAAGTTTTAGATCCTTTCTGATAACTCATTTGTTCGCCAATAATCTGGGAAATACATTCAGTTCACTGCGCGGTAATCGCGCCTTGCAAATCTATCTGCTAAGCCAGATGGCGCGGCTCTGGGCGTGGGCAGCATTGCAGGTCGCCATTAGTTGGCTGATTTACAGCGCCACCAAATCCAACCTCATTTTAGCGTGGGTAAACTTTGGAAACTTCCTGCCCATGCTGCTTCTAGGCATGTCTGGTGGCTACATAGCAGACCGATTCAACCGCAAACATATTTTGCTTTTCACGCAAAGTCTAAATATGGTGTTGATGTTGTGCTTCGCCTATTTGGCGCACGAACCGGTCAGACCACTTTGGGCAATCGGCTTTTTCTACATCTTAGTGGGTGTTGTTTTCGCCCACGATCAGCCTGTGCGACAGGCTTTGATTATGAATCTAATTCCGCCTCGTGAGCGGGTAAATGCTTTTTGCTGTGAAATGATCATTTCCACCCTAACGATGATGGCCAGCTTTCACATAGCTGGCAAAGTTATTGTGAGATACGGCGAATCAGCTTGCTTCATCTCAGGAGCAGTTTCGCTAGTTATAGCCACGATATTGCTCCTTTTTGTGAATCAGAGGAAAGGAGAGGATGACGAAGAAACAGTCGAGAATGTGGAGGGAGATGAGGGAAATAAGGGAGATAAGGGCGAGACAGAATCGAAAAGTAACAACGTGCTAGAAGCTATTCGCTATGTTTTCGGGAATTCAGATGTTCGTCGCCTCTTTCTTCACAACAGCATTGCTCTTATGTTTGGTACCAAATACAGTTTGTTGTTCCCGGCTATAACTTCGAATTTATTGCATGGAAATGCTGGTGTACTGGGTGATCTGGATGCGGCAAACTCAATTGGTGGTACTCTGGCCGGATTGGTATTGGCAAATCTTGTTCTAGCGCCGAGGTGGGGTGGGCCATATGCCGCAATGGCTGGAGCATTATTTCTCCTAGTATTGGCAAGCTCGAATAACTTTGTCTTCTCATTAGTGATCGTGGTCTTTCTCGGTCTTTGCTTTACGCTGCAAAACAACGGTAACTATGCTGTTTTGCAAACGATTGTTCCGGATCGTATGCGAGGAAGGACGATCGCCACTTATCTTGTCGTCACGCAGTTAGTAGATCAAATTGGAAATTTTTTCACGGGCCGCGCTGCAGATAGATACGGCGTTCAACCTGTTTTGCTAATTGAAGGACTGATTTGTGCCGCCATTTTTGCTGTCATTTCATTTAAACGATTGAAGTGATGTCTCGTTCCGCCAGCCATTTTTCGTTGTAGATAGTACTCATATACGCTCTCCCGCCATCGGGCAACATGGCAACAACAGTTTTTCCTTCTCCTTCGAGTTCTGCGCAATAACGAAGTGCAGCAGCTACGATGCAACCGGAAGAACTACCTACAAAGAGTGATTCTTGTTTCAATAATTGGTGGGCGACACGTATGGATTCTTGATCGGGAATGGCAATAGCAGTGCTGACAAGGCTTATGTCCAGGTTACCTGGAATGAAATCGCTACCTATTCCTTCGACAAGATAAGGTGCTCCGGTGGCGTTGATTCCGTTTTTGAAACCTGTTAATAGGCTACCGACAGGGTCTGCCAGAATCAATTTGACCGATGGACGGCGCTCCCTTAGAAAACGACCGATGCCAGTTATTGTGCCACCAGTTCCTACGCCTGCAACCAGAGCATCAATTTCTCCTCCGGTTTGAGTCCAAACTTCTGGACCAGTGCCTTCGTAGTGAGCTTTAACGTTGCTTGTGTTGTTGAACTGATCTATCAAACAAGCCTCCTCCGCTTTTGCTATTTCTCTAGCTTTGCTAATGAAGTGCTCTGGATCTTGATATGGCTTGCCGCCTGGAACGACTCTTACATCAGCACCAAGAGTTTTGAGGAGGTGTACTTTTTCCTCACTGACTTTCGTTGTCAAAACAACGATCAACTTATAGCCTTTTAGCGCTGCCACCATAGCCAGTCCGATACCGGTGTTACCGGCAGTGGCCTCGACGATTGTGCCTCCTTTCCTCAATCGTCCGTCTTGTTCGGCTTGACTGACCATATAGGAAGCAATGCGATCTTTGACAGAACCGCCGGGATTCATAAACTCGCATTTAGCAAAAAGCTTGTGACGCAAATTGCTGCCGAGCCGTCCCAGTTTCACAAGCGGTGTATTGCCTATGGCATCAGTTATTTCATTCAAAAACTGCAAAATTTTTGACCTGTGAGGCGAAAAGGGCGCTAGCGTCTAAAAGGTCTAAACTCAAGCTTGCGATCCATATTGCGATATATATTGGAGGCGAAAAAATTACTCGGCCGCAATTGAGTTACCCGGATTTTTCTTGAGACTGTTATCTTATGATGTCGGCCAAAGGCTTGAAAACCTCGCAGTGGTAGGGTCGAAAAGCCTCACCCCGCAATAGGGTGGCCGATTTCAGGGGGGTTTCTATATTAAATGTTGATCAATTGGCTTTACACATACCAAAATGCGGAATTCACGCATATACAAGCGAACTGGATGCTGTTATTGTTTCGGAACTGGGAAGTCAAGCAAGTTAATAGGGGCCCGGCCGAGCGTTTGGAGCATTGCTCAGAGAGGGAAGTATGAAAGGATTACTGCGTTCACTAATCGTCTGTCTGGTAACCATTGGAGCTGTATACGTATATACGGCTTATGACGAACACGCAAAAGAAGTTGGACGGCTGCAATGGCCAAGTGTCGATGGTAGGTTCGTTACCGAAGCAGACCGCCTGCCAGCGAAGGTGGATGGTCGCATCCAGACTTTGCCTATAGACTCGCCATCAACTGGCCTGCTCTCGTCAATTTTCACGTTCCCGTACGAACGTTTTATTTATTCCGTTAACGGTAAGCCGTTTGTCGGCGAAAGAACCGGTCTGCCATGCTTAAACTTCGTGCGCGATTACTGCATGTCTAAGGAAATCCAGCAACAGCACCGTACCACTGTTTATGATGCCGAAGTTCTCAATTCAATCTACTCACAAGTAGATCCAACCACCGGCAAACCAACTACACCATCAGGTGATGAACTCTTAACTGATTTCGGACCAAGTGCCAAAATCTACTACGATCCAAGCAATCCGCAAATTGCCACGGTAGATCCTAATTCAACAAGTTTCACAAGCAGCATTCTTTATTCCGGCATCGCGATGTGTCTTGCTGGTGCTGTTATCTTCCTTCTGATTAGCTGGCACGATTGGATGCTGCGTGATACAGATTTCGAAGATCGTGTTCCGGATTACTTCTACGATGTTACCAGCCGCTACACAGGCGTGCACCGCATCCGTGCTGTTGAAGCGACTGAACAAGAAACCCCTCCGGCAGTATTAGCTGAAGCCGGCAAGCCGATTTCCACTGTTGTCACGCCGACTCCTGTTGAAACTAAATCTGCTGCTGAATAAAATCAGTAACGAGCAATGCACTGAAATGCCACCTGAAATAGGTGGCATTTTTTTTCCTCAATGCCATCTTTGAAGTATGATTCGACTGATGAAAAGCTTTCCAAGCAAAACATTTCTTGGCGCTACTCTATCAGCAATGATGCTGCTAGTTTTAGCGACCGATTTAGCCCTTGCCGCTAATCCAAAAAACCAAGAGTACTACTTGCCGCTAGCGACTGATAGCTCAGAGATTTTGCAAAGAAAAGGCAAAGATTGCAATAGATTGCATGAATATGGCTTTGCAATTCCTTTATATGAAGCGCTCTTGAAAAGGGGTGGCAATCAAAATCTCGAATGGGCTTATGAAGGCCTCGGTTACGCTTATGCAGGCAAAAAGGATTTTCCAAAAGCATTTGATTATCTCGACAAAGCGATTGGGATCGCTAGAAAATCCAAAAATCGCAACGCCATTAGTGAGGCCGTACGCGGAAGAGCGAGAATACATGTTGATAACAAAGAATATGAATTGGCATTAGTGGACATGAACGAATCACTCAAGCTCAGTCAATCTGATGGACGCTGGGTAGAAAGAGCAGATATCTTTATGCAGCTCAAACAATACGATAAAGCTGTACAAGACTATTCGGAGGCTATTAAACTTGTTCCGGAGAATCCTCAACTTTATTATGCAAGGGCTAAAGCGTTTCGCTTGTCAAATAAAATCGCAGAAGCAAAGCGCGATGTCGATAAAGGCAACGAGCTAAGCGAAAAGAATTTCTAAACAGTAATTTTAAACAGTAACAAGAGCAGGTTCTGTTAGCAGCTCGAAACTGACTACTGCTGTTCCGCTTACTTCAACCCTTTCAACTTTTTTGTGATCGGTTGAATCTGTTGTTAGCTGCACGATGATTGTGCTTGGCCTGCCCATGGCTTCGCCCTGAAGTATCTCGAACTGATTTTCCTTTTCATTCAGTATGCCTTGCTCAACAAGGTAAGCACCAAAAGCACCTGCACCAGAGCCGGTGGCAGGATCTTCAACAATGCCGACGGTTGGACCAAAGTTGCGAACATGGAAATTCTTTTTGTTCTTCATATAAAAAACATGTGCCGTCACAGCATTTCCTTTTGACAGAATTTCAGAAAGGGCAGGTGTGTCATATGAGATTTTGTGCAGACAATTTGCTTCTTTGACACCGACAATGAGATGCCAATTTCCGGTGTTAACGAATTTGATTTGAAATCTTTCGTCGAGATCATTTTCACTAATGCACAGGCTATCGGCAACTGCTTTTCGATCAAAAGACAAGTCCTGGAATTGCGGTGCGCGCTGTGTCATGGTTACGTTGATCTGCCCGTTATTTTTTTGCACAGTGACAGGCACTATGCCAATTGCTGTTTCAGCCGTGTAAGGCGTACCTTCATTGCTTGCTTTGATCTTATTCAAAGCAGCGAGCAAATAAAATGTAGCCACTATGTTGTGACCACAAAAGGCGATCTCCTGTGTAGGCGTGAAAAATTGCACGTTGAAATCAGCAGCATTGCTTTTGGAAACGAAAGCACTTTCGGAAGCATAAATTTCCGAAGCTATCTGTTGTCTTTCATGTTTTGACAGATTGTCGGCATCAATTACGACACCGGCGCGGTTTCCTTCAAACTTGCGATTGGTGAATGCATCAACAATGAACGCTTTCATAACAGCGACCTCCACGGTCCATTTATTGTATGGACGTGGAAGGTCCTTGCCGTAAATTTAAGCTTCGCTTAATTAGTGCTTGTAGGTTTGATCGATTTGCGCTTTTGCGGCATGAGCATTGCCATCCACAATGGACTTATCGAGTTTGGCCTGACGGTCGATGTCTTTCTTCGTTAAATCGGTGCTTTGATCGACATCTTTTTTGAGCGAATCTATCTCCGACTTTTTCTGATCGAGCGCTTTTTTGGCATCATCAGCAACTAAGTGCAATTCCTTTTGTTGTTGTTCTGCACTGTCTTTGAGTTCAGTCACTCGTTGATCGATTGCTTGCTTTTGTTCTTCTTTTTGTTTGTCGATGTCGCTTTTGTAAGTCGACGCTTGTTGTGATTCCTGGCTGCAAGCGCTCGCCAAAAGGACGGTTGCGAACGCTGCCAGTACATTTCTAAATGGAATATTTGCCATTACATAATTCTCCAACCTGGTTGTGATCGTTTGGACCCTCAAACAAAACAAATTGTTCCGGACTCAGACGCGAGGCTGGAACTGAGCGGCGCGTTCGCCATCGGTCGCAGCTGTGCCGAGATCGTATATCCATGCATGCATAGGCGAAGCAAACTCGGCAGCTAACGCATCTAGATAGCCCATATAAGCCTTGCGTCTGATTTTAAAAAGCTTCCAGGAAAGAGATTCATCGCGAATCTCAAAACCGCCGGCTCTCAAAATCTCCAGTCCGTGTTGGAATTGTTCTTGGTCAATAAGGGGCTGATTAGTTGCCTCTATTTTCAGAGCTTTGCAAATAGCCTGGGCTGTACTGCATGCAAGCCAATAGAAGAGCTCGGCTTCACCAACGGAGACGTCTTTAATTGTGGTTAGGAGAAGAGATGCGGCATCTAACATGGCGCCCATAACGCTGATCCACGATTCCGTTTGGTTTGTAGATCGAAAATACAGCAACACAGGATAGGCGCGGTGGCTTTCCAGAATACTCGCTACCCAGCTTTCCCAGCCAATAAAGCTCGTTCCCATGGTGGACATAAGTCCAAGTTCTTTGTAGCGAAGCAAAAGGACAATGCCTGAGGCGGGAGTACCAGCTCTGCTCACCACGGTGTTTACGACCTGTTCTCTTTGCTGCACTAAACTCTGGAGGGTGAATAGATAAGAGATCGATAGCGCCATGTATGACAGACCGGAAACGGCTGCAATCAAAACTAAGAATCTTACACGCGTTCCGAAAGCGACAATATCACCAAATCCGAGAGTCAATACTGACGATCCGGCGAAATAAATTGCTTCATTGAAAGAGGCGATAGGGGGACGAAAGTCTTCTCTGAAGCCATAAAATAAAAGCGCAAAACCGAAAATTAGAAGGATTAGCCACAGCAAGATCAAAAACGAAAAATATAGGGGTGCATATAAGCCAAGCAACTCATCACGCCATTTATCCAGCGGTTTTAAATCAACCAACCTTACATAGTTTGGAAAGAGAACACGTCTGCCAACGAACGGAGCTATTCGGAAATAAACCGAACTGACACGCGGTACGATGATCGAATGGAAAACATCGTAAAACACCAAGGTAACTAGGATATAACCCACGAGAATCGGTACAAAGTGTGAGAGTGTGTCCATTAGCTGCCATGTGCCATAGGTGGTGGTCCCATGCCTTTTTCCGGTGAAATGACGCTTCTGTCGTTTTTAAAGCACCATCTGTGGAGCTCGGCTAAATTCAACTTGCTTTCCTGTAACGCTTTTGCTAAGAGGGCCTGGTCGGTCCGCGTTATGACTGTTTCTTCGCCGGGTTGATCGTCGGACATGTTGACGATCAAATCAAAATACTTCGCCGCAAGAGTGATCATGACGTATTGATCGCGCGAAAATTTTTCTGGTTTGACAAGGGCAGTCATTAATTCCGATCTCGATATGCCGTTATTGTCCGGGTCGAGCGTCCGAAAGGATTCATCCAAAAGCTTGATGAAAGTGCCATTGTCAAAATTACCATCGCGTTGTTCATAAGCTTGAACTTCCGGATCGCTACGAAGCAAAAAAACAACATCGGCCAAAGCGGATTTAGCCGCATTCTCGCGTTGCAATTCTTTATCGTTCGCCATTCTGATTTCCTGTTAGCTATTCTTTTTTGATCGGTGGCCTAATTGGTGCCACGCCCTTTTTGTAATCTTCTTCCGCCCACTTTTTGAGCCTGGCTAGTCTTTCTTTGGAGTCTTTCGACAGATTCATTCTTGTAATGGCGTCGGCAAATGGAATTTTCAATCCTGAGTCCATAAGACTCTCAAGCTTTAGGGTGGTGCTCTTTTTGTCTGGCGAAGGCGTTAGGGTCCAGTGACCGGAAGCGGATGTAAAGTGATCCGAACTTGCCATTGTATAGTCCACGCCTTCAAAGGGCCGCTCGGTTTCTACCCAGACAGAGTGAACTTTGCCGTAGATCGCAACATGCTCCATATGGTCGTCAATCTTGGCTACCTTGCCATCATAGGAAAGGGTTTTGCGACCGATGCTGGCATCATCTCTTTGCCTACGAATAGCTTGAAATACATATTCCGGCGGTGCGTCTATAGTGATGCTTTCCGTCACCCAAGTTTTGTCTTTAGCAAACGAGCCAGGCATGTAGACAAGCAGCGCTGCTAAAGCTGAAAGCACGACAAACGAAAGAGATCCTCTGCGCATTGTTTACAACCTCGTACAAATGCCACGGCACATTGAATATTCAGTCTAACGCGTGTGGGGTATGAAACAGCCCCTTGGTATCTTGCTAGTAAGCCTTCAGAAGCGGAATCACGCGTGATACCACCCGAAATTATTGGAACAAACTTAGCTAAGAAAACTTCTTTCCAATTAGTTTCAAAAGGAATTTCTTGTGGAACTAGAAAAGTAGAGAACTGAACTTCATCAACTTTTACTTCGGTGTTCACGATGCGTGTGAGAACCTTCTTTGTGCTGCTTTTTGCGCTTCTTAGTTTTTCAACTGAGAACATCGCAGGCTCGGCAGTTATTGATCCCAAGAGTGGCAATTTGTCTGATACTACTATTGGTGCCATGGAAGATCGACTCTTCTTTCACCAATATAAAAATGAATCCGATTCCAAACGACTCAGCCGATTGGAAAATACTGTTTTTGGCAGTGCCAATAACGGCACACAAGAAAGTGAGCGCATTGCTGCTATAGCAAATGCATTATCGGCAATTGAAAAATCTAAGCCGCAAAATAGAGGGCTAAATGCAAGGCAACAAGTTAGACCCTCTATTATGCCTAGATATTCTATTACACCTGCTTATAATGAATATCCTGCCGTCTCTGAAATGGAGAGGGGCATAATCGGACATAGCTTTGCCAATGAAGCAATTGCGACCAGACTAGACCGCTTGGAACTCAAACAGTTTGGCCATACATCAAACTCCAACGATCTCGCTTTGCGGGTGGATAACCTAAAGCGAAGCCAGTTGCCTGCTACCTTAATGCAAAGCATTCAAGATCATATCGCCGCATCGCGACTGCGTCTTGCCCCAAGTTCTGTTATTAGAACGAGGGAAAAAAGCCAAGAAACGGTTGCTGACCGCATCGAAATCATGGAAAAGAACCTGTTTGGCCGAATATATCCGGAGCGGCCACTCCAAAAGCGGGTAAATGCTCTGGAAAAAAATATATACGGTGAGCCACAAGCTCAAACTGATGTAGCCATTACCGACCGCGTTGCGCAGTTATGGTTGAAAGTGACTGGCGCGGGCGATATCAGGGTAATAGGAGCCACGCGAGGCTAATCGGTTGAAAATCCTTTTGCTTGGCACAGAGGCGACTGCTTCGCTGGGCGGAATTACCATGCGTCTGGTGGCGTTACGCTCATTGCCGCCTAACAGACCGTAGAAGAACTTTCGTACTTTCTCGACGATTGATTCGTTTCCCTCTATGTAAATGCTGTCTACATAAATGTCTGTCCGAAATGCCATAATCTTTTGTCTCCGACTTCAACATGTTCAATTGTCATCACCGCGTGTGACCAAATGGTGACATCGACATTAAATCAGCAAGATATGGCTAAGCCTCCTCAAAAGTTTTCTCTACAGTCTCTAACCAATTCGCTGGCAAAGCTGAACCTTGCTCAAAAGGGTTTGCTTTTTATAGCTGTTCCCATGGTCCTGCAGTTGGCTTTCGCACTGTTCATGGCGCGCATTGTGGACCGTTCGCAGACAGTTGCTCAGTTTCAGTATCGTTCCAAGGCGGTGATCGGCAACGTCAACTGGATCATGGTTTCAATGGCATTTGCTAGTAAATATGCATTGGAATACCGCATTTCCCATAAGCAGGAAGCTAAGAACATTGCCTACCTGTGGATAGGAAGAGGAGATTCCGCTGTAAAAGATTTAAAAGCGCTTCCCCAGAAAGATTCGACAGAAGTGAAAATTGTAGATGACTTTGCAAAAACTACAGAGAAAATACGGTCTCTAACCACTGCGGTCCTCGATAAACCGATAGACCCGTCTAAAAACGAGTGGAAAGACTTAGCCTCTTCTGAACTCATATCGGATTCGACTCAAAAGCTCTTCGACGAGTTAATGTTTAACCGCAGCTCGCTATTATTGCTAGAAAGGAAGGATCTTTCCGTAAACATGCAAGATTTGCCAGCTGTGAGAAATCAACTCACATTGGTGACGCAAGGAGCGGTCTTATTGACACTGGGACTAACCTTTTATCTTGTTTATGTCTTCAATGTCCAAATCGCAAAGAGGCTTGCTGTTCTAAGCGACAATACAGTGCGTCTTTCTAAGAGTATGCCTCTTAATGAACCGCAGCAGGGTACCGATGAAATTGCCAACCTTGATGCCTTTTTCCGCAAGATGGCTCACGAATTGACAGCCAGCAAGTTGGAGCTGGAGCTAAGCGAAGAGCGTCTGCGTAATTTGATTGAAAACTTGCCCATTGGACTTCTCACCTTGAATGAGCAATTGAATATTCAATCTATAAACGCAAGAGCATCTGAAATGTTCTTGACCCCGGCAAAAGAGGCTGTCAGCGTGGGCGTTAAGAATCTCATTCCGACGATTCCGCAAACGTTCTTGAACGAAGCAAGGGAAATGCAGCCAAGGGAGCATGATCAAGGCACGCAGCTAGATGTAGAAACAATCAATGCTGTAGGTAAACGCATGTTTTTAGAATTGACACTTAAAGCGAACCAGTTTCGAGATGAGAACGTTCGTTTATTGACGATCAACGACATAACCGAACGTAAGAATATGGAACAGTTACGCGAAGATTTCTTGAACATGGTTACTCATGATTTGAGAAGTCCGCTTGCATCAATCGGACTGACTCACCAACTGCTTTTGCGTAGTGCCTATGGAGACCTATCCGAAAAGGCAAAAGACAAACTGGAGAAGGCCGAACGAAACGTTGAGCGCTTAATCCGCCTAATCAACGATTTGCTCGATTTTGAAAAGATGCGCGCTGGACACATCGAACTAAGCACAAGGGAAATGAACAGCGATGCCCTGATTGCTTTGTCTGTAGAATCTGTAGCCGCTCTATCTGAGCAAAAGCAAATCAAAGTTGTCTTGCCGAAAGATAACTGCCGTTTCGTTGCGGATGAAGGACGTTTAGTGCAAGTGCTTACTAATCTTCTCGGTAATGCCATCAAGTTTTCAGAACCAGGACAAGAAATAAGAATTGATGTGCGGGCAAAAGATCGCATTGTGGAATTTCGCGTACAAGACTTCGGAAGAGGCGTTCCCAATGAAAAACGCGATGCCATTTTTGAGAAGTACAAACAGGTTCGAGCCGAAGACTATACCGAAAAGGGTGGCACCGGACTTGGTTTGCCAATTTGCAAACTGATCGTAGAAATGCATGGTGGAACAATAGGTGTTGAAAGTGAAGTCGGCAAAGGAAGCACCTTCTTCTTCAAAATTCCCCGTGATGGCAATGTTCTTGATATATCAGGGGGGAACAGGACTAGCGTATGAGTATGTAAACGGTACAAGGCGAGTGCTTGTCAGTGTAATGTAGTTTGTTCCTTGCAATAAAGAAAGAAACACCGCTTTCACAAGCACTTGCGTTGTAACAGACACGGTTCCAATTACAGGGCCACCACTTGCGGTGAGCTGCGCTGCGGTTGGCCCGGAGATCGTAACGGTGGGAGTCCCTACCATGCTAAGCGAAGATCCAAATGTGCTATTCACTTTGGCAGCACGAGCAATTACTATAGCGGCTCGATTGTTAGCTTGGTCGGGAGGTCCTGCAGCAGCTACCCGAGCCGCTTCTTCGCAGGTGGCATCATTAAACTGAGCTCCAACCACAACGGCAGCGAGATCCGTTCCAATGAAGATGACGGGCACAAGTACTACCAGTCCCACAATGAATTCAACAGAAACGTTGCCTTTTTTCGAGTGCATCGAGGTCAATTGCCAACAAAGTGGGCCATCGGTATGGGTGATTCCGCCAAGAATCCCTGGTGTCATTATTAGCACAGAACACTGATAGGTTGTTTGCCGTATTTATCACTAATTGTGGGGTTCGCGTTGCCCCAAAAAAGTCGCCAAATAACGTTTTGTAAGAGGCTTTTAAGGGTATCAAGTAGAAAAGGCATTTTTTGCTTTTCGGGTTGGGGGGCAGGACAATTGTATAGTCCTAGAAAAGTCGTAGGCTCTGCCTACGTCGAATTTGCCTCTTTGACACTGTTGGCGATTCTGTTCATCCTGCTACCAGTTGGAAATTTGCTTGCCTTTCTTGCCGGAGCTGGTTTGTGTAACACAGCTACCGACGTTATGACCCACCAAGCGGCTGTAGCTACCTCATTTAATAATGCATTGAATTCGATGGTGGCGACCAGCCAGCAAGCCACATCAGCTCAATGGGCAAACTTCTTAAAAATAGCTCCCAGTGCCGGTTACGAGGGCAGTGGTGCTGATCTCTACGTCACTGAGACGAACTCGATCACAGGTGTATCCAAAACTTATGGTGCTGATGTTCTTCCGGCAGCGATTGACACTTCAACCAATATTTATGAATGCGCAGTTAAAACCAATTATGCAATCGGACCTGTATTTGCACTTTCAATTCCAATGTTTGCAGGTATTCCTGGACTCGGAGCGCCTCTGCAAGTCGCTTTCAGCTCAATTAAGCCAGCCGAGCATATTGCCGATTGGATGCCTACTGTATCGTCACTCGGAAGTCCCTATAGCTCATCACCAATTATGATTGGTGGTCCTTCAACGTCGGGTCCTTCGCTGGGACCAACGGTAAGCTGGAACTATCCATTTGTGATTAGTGATGGATCGCTGCCCGGTGATACAACAATTACTTCGGTAAGCGGAATAACAGTTAGTCCAACCAGCATGACCGACACCGGTATTGCTGTCACTGCAGGACAGAGAGTCTCTATTATTTTTCCAAATCGCACAGCAACAACTGCGACTGCTCTTAAAGTCGCCAACAATACTTTTGAAGAAGCGGCATTGAGTGCACAAATTGGCACGAATCCTGTGTTCTATGCGGGTAGTAGATTTCTTGATGTGACAGTTGCACAAACTGGTGAACTCTATCTGGAAGACAACGTTCAAACTGGCTCCGCCCAAACTGATGCATCCGTAGTAAACGTCATCGTCACCAATTAAGAAAAGGGCAGTATATGAGCCTGAATATCCCTGAATTCCAAAAAATGCGGTCCAACTCGGGCGCCATGATCATGTTTCTATCTTCGGCAGCTTTCTTGCTCTTGATTGCAGGTATTCTTTTTTACAACTTGTTGGGAGCCAGCTTTGGACAGACAAATCAGAACCGCGCCCTCAACGCAGCTGCTCTTACAGCCGCTAATGACTTGGGACGTATAGTTATAAATGACCCGTATTTTGGCTATGTGGGACTTGTTGATCGTACCCCTGTCGGCACCAGTCTTACAGCTGGCGATGGTTATCCACTGCCGGTTCGTAGCATTAATACCATAATTGGTGCTCTAAGGGCTCAGGAAGAAGCGATTAAAAATGTTCTTGATCCCAACACTCAGCAAATGTTGATGGGTTATTGGCTGGACGACTATAACGCCTTGCAGACAACTGTGACCTCTCTCAACACAGCGCTTACGAATTCCATGACTCAGGGAGCCACCAAGCCGACAGATGCCTACGGAAATTCAGTCGATACATTTACTGATGCGCAAAATGCTTATTCAGCTAATGCTTTTGGTACCAATAATTTTCAAATGACTCTAGGCTGGTGCCCCAATCTTGGTACTAATCTCAAAACTCCATATAAAGACTCATCTGTGAGCGCTTCACAGATGACATTATCGAATGCCTATCTTGCTTTTCAGGACATAACCTATCCGTTTACCGGCTATAACGAGCACTTTATTTTTACAGCCATGAACAGCGTGCCTGCTCTTGTAAGCGGCGCAGGTTTTGCAACTGATACCTCATCTCTTACCTACGCCGTTCCTGATGTCCTAAAGGTTGAAGGTGATCGTGCCAGTTCTTTTCTAGGCTTATTTTCGGGGACTGCAGGATACACCATTCACGGTATAGTCTATGCCATTCCCGGTTCTGCTGCGGTACAGCCTATGAATCCCGGTTCGCTAGTGCTGGGTTTTCCGGATGGACAAATACCTGAACTTGCAACCGTCCAAAGTTTGATTTCAGATACTGGTCTTTCTGCCACCAACCTTTCTATTTATACGGATTCCACCGGTGACTATCCGACTGCCACGGCACCTGCTTCCAGTTCTGCTTTGGCAGCACCGAGTTCATTGCCCACGTATCTAACTTCTGTTAACACAGTATCCGCTGGCGTGGGTATGCTCATTTACGACTGGATACGCAGAGCTGGTCCAAATTTTGATGTAAAAGCAATCAAAAATCTTCTGAGTACGTCAATTACGTCCGGAGGAACATCGCCCTATATGGTCGTGTCAACTTTTGATAGCACTGGATCGCTGCAAATGAAATCTCTTCAAATGGAAAACCGCTATACGCAAGTAAGTAATAACCAGCTCGTCGCTATTGGAGCAAATGCAGTTGAATCAGGATCGACCGGACAAGTATACGATGCACTTTTGATTGACAATGTTCGTAATGCTGGCAAAACAAATGGCGGCATACATGGAGGTGAGTCTACGTTTGATATTCGCCTTACGGCTAATCCAACTTATCCGGATACAAATTTCACGAACACTCCCAATGAACTAACAGGTTCAGTTACGAGCGCCTATACCCAATACGGTTGGGCCGGCCAGTGTGGTGCCTGGGCCTTTGGAATCTTTCGAGGCGTAGGATATGAAGGGCCATTTGGTGGCGACAATGCAACACCCTATATTTACTCAGTTTTCAGTGGTCTGAAAACAACCCCACAAACTATAATTACACAGCCGGGCAAGAATCCGGGCGGTGGTGCCTTTTCCACAGGCTCTGGCACTTCTACTCGCCCGACCTTTACAACGACTGGCCTTTCAACAGAAATAGACTTCCATAAAGTCACACAGATGCTACCCGCAAGCACGGCTGGCGGTGGATGAAAATATAGAGAATTCATGGCAGCCAAAATACTTTTAGTGGACGATGATGATGATCTTCGTGAGCTCATAACGGAAGTTTTGCAGCTTGACGATCACCTTGTTGAGAGTGTCGGAGACGGCCTTACTGCTAAGGCCATGCTCTCAGCTAATCAATACGATGTAGTGGTTTTGGATTGGGATTTGCCAGGCATGAGCGGTATAGACGTATGCAGCGGATATCGTGCTGTCGGTGGATTAAGCAAAGTACTACTATTAACGGGCATGGCATCTGAAAGTGCCAAAAGCAAAGCGATCGATTCCGGTGCCGACAGCTATTTAACTAAGCCCTTTTCGCTTGAGGACCTGAGCGCTTCAATTCGTAATTTGTTGGAAGGCAAAATCTCATGACTGCGAAAATCTTGCTCGTAGATGATGATCCCGAATTACTGGAGCTAATTACTGATGCGCTCTCTATGGAAGACTTTGACATTGAAGGCGTAGATGAAGGTGGAAAAGCCCTTCAACGTATCGAAAGCCAAACCTATGATCTCCTTATCTTCGACTGGAACTTGCCTGTAATTTCAGGACTCGAACTTTGCCGTACGTATCGCAGATATGGTGGGAAAAGTCCGGTTATGATGTTAACTGGAAAATCTGGAGTAAAGGACAAAGTAAGCGGGTTTGAAGGTGGTGCAGACGACTACATGACGAAACCCTTTCAGGTTGAGGAACTGCTCGCCCGTGTTAAAGCTTTACTGAGAAGATCTACAGGTGTTTTCCCGACAGAATAAAAATATAAAAACGGTTAAGTAGTAGATGTGGTATCACATGTAGTGAAATCCAGCCTGGAGCATTCTGGTGAAGATGGCGAAAATATTGGTTGTAGACGATGATCCGGATGTTTTGGAATTGCTAGCTGACGCGTTGGCAATAGAACATTTTGATGTACATGCAGTGACAGACGGTGATGCCGCCATGGTTGAAATTGCAAGCCATGAGTTTGATCTGCTCGTGCTCGATTGGCTTTTACCAACGATTTCGGGATTGGATCTCTGTAAACACTATCGAAAAGTGGGCGGCAAAAGTCCGGTAATGATGCTTACCGGTAAAGTAAATGTCAAAGACAAAGTAAGCGGCTTAGCTGGTGGAGCCGATGACTATGTCATCAAGCCGTTTCAAGTTGAGGAACTTCTTGCTCGTATAAAAGCGCTTTTGCGCAGATCATCCGGCTTTCCCAATTCTTAGAACAAGCTCTTTATAACCTTGACTGGCACGCCAATGCTTGTTTTAGCGGCGCGATCAGCAAGACCGACACTTGTCTTTGCCGTTCTATCGGTAAGTCCTACGCTCGTCTTAGCGGCTCGGTCCGGTACACCTAGTGCGGCTCCAGCTACACCACCGCCACCACTACCACCTGAACTTTGATGGTTATGCTTCTTTGGACCTGTATTAGGATTGTCTGTGGCTTGCTGTGGTGCAGCGTAAACCGGTCTGGATGAATCGCTTGCCGGTGCATTATTTGCCGCAGAATTGTTTGATCCGCCGGTGACATAGGAATCATCGAGCTTCGGTTGCTGATATACAGGAGCAGGGTTGTTGTTCACATTGGTGAATGGAACCGTGTCTCCTTGTTGAACAGGACCTCTCAAGTCGGTACCAGCCGACGGAGAATTAAAATCACTTGGATTGTCAGTCAGGTCTGCCAGACCAGGCAGCGCAAAGCTTGCCAAAACGGCACCTGCTAGAACAATCGAATTACGTATCCTCATTACTACCCCCATAAGGCATCGTCCTTTGACAATATCATTACGTATAAGTCAGCGATTCAGTTCAATTTAGCTACGCAAAATTAAGCTTGGCAACGAAAAGACGTAAGTTGTCAAGCAATGTTCGAATAACCTTTAAGTAAGCACGGCGGTTGTTTACGGCTTATTAGAAAGACTACACGGTATTAAATGCGGTGTCGTCGCTTGCCACTTGTTCGTCGCTAAATTCGAGAAATTCATCGCTTTCTGGGCTAGATAGAGTCCACCTGACGTCCTTCACGAGAAAGTTGATTTGAGCAACGGGCAAGTTACCGAAATGTCCTGAAGACTTCAATACTCCATCTGTTATATCCAACTTGTAGTAGTTGCCGATATCGACAGTTTCATGGCCACCGCATTCTAACCTGCCGATAAAGTGATACCAGCCTTGGTAGACACCGACATCGATATGCAAGAGGTCCGTTTCCTTGTAAAGGTCAATACCAAGCTGTTCAAAAACGGATACAGCTGATGGTGGGTGAATCTCTTTTCGAACGACAGCGAAGTTAAGGCAGCCCCAACATCGACATACTTCCGGATTACCATGCACGATTTTGGCGTAAATCGCCTGAGTTTCCTCAGGATCACAGGAAATCTTCCAAGGTCCAATCTGTATACGTTTTAGCGGCATGCCATCCTCGTGTAAGCACGAATATCGATTGGGGTTATTCACCATGCGATCGACGACTCTAAAATATAATGCCCAGTATGGGGTATTTGAGAACATTGTGACTGAATCGCTTTATGAAATTGTCCATAATCTCCCGGACCGCATGCGGCTTAGGTTGAGGGCGCTTCGTTGCGATGAGGCACTTGCAACCGGTCTGGAACAAGTGCTCCAAGACGAGCCAGGTGTGCGGGAAGTACACGCCAATCCGCGCACTTCATCTCTTACAATTTCGTTTAATTCTCTTCTCTTTGATCCGCTTCAATGGCTCTCAAAAACTAACTTTAACGAGCTCAGGAAATTAGCTCCTGAACCTAGAAAACCTGTCAGGCCAATTAGCGAAATCAGGCGTGCCACGTATACTTTTGAAACGCTTGTGAAGCCCAGCCAGCAGTTTGTTTTAGGTGCTTTGTCATTGGCCGTTAGTTTGTCCGGACTGCCTGTCTGGTTAAGTCGATCGATCGCCTGGATTGCTCTTTTGCCTGTAATAAATCGTGCTGCTCAGACTGCCCTTGAGGAACGCAGGCTCGGAGCTGATGCTCTTGATGCTAGTTCCTGCGCAGTTCTTATTCTGGAAGGGCAAATACTGCCTGCCGGCATAATGTTGACGCTAATTGGTTTAGGAGAACTGGTGCGAGATCTAGTTACGGAACGGTGTGAACTGCAGTTGCAGCACCAATATGCCCTCACACAAAGATCGGCCTGGTTGGTACGAGGCGATCACAGAATTCGTGTGCCGATTAGCGAACTATCGCCTGGCGATCGCATCGTTGTTTATCCAGGGGAATTGATAGGCATTGATGGGTTTGTAATGGAAGGCAGTGGCACAGTTGCCAAAGCCAGTTCGCGTTTCGATTTTGCGCCTGTGGAAATCAAACCTGGTGACCTTGTTTCTAAAGACACTGTTCTGATTGAAGGCAAAATGTATATTCGAAACGAACAGGTATTTACGAATGAGGAGCAATCAGATCCTGCCAGAGAAAAGCAAAAGAAGCAGTGGCTGCAGCGTACTCAACTTCATAAGAATGCGCTCAAAGCCGGCTATGCGGGCATTGTCCCCATGGTTTCTCTTGCCGGTCTAGTGTTTGCAATTACGAGAAACCTGGAACATGCACTTGCCCTTGTTTGTTTTGACTTCATAACCGGTGTGAAAATTGCAATACCAACAGCGGTGCTGTCCTCCATGGCCGATGCAGGACGGCGCGGAGTGTTTATAAAAAATGCTGCTGCCCTTGAACAATTGGCTAATTTAGATGTAGTTGTCTTTTCGCGCAGTGGTACCCTCACAACTCTAAAGCCTGTGATCACAGAAGTATTTGTCGCAGATGGTTTTACGGGCAATGAAGTTACAAGACTTGCTGCTGCGGTTGCTCAAAGATATAGCCATATGGCTGCCTATGCAATTTTTCGCCATGCCAATACAAATAAAATAACCATACCTGAACGGCAGACCTCAAGACTAATTGGTGGGCTTGGGGTAGAAGGACGAGTGGAAGGAAAAACAATATTGTTTGGTCGCACCAGACTTTTAGAAGAAAATGGCGTCGATTTGAGCAAAGCGAAAGACTTTCTGGAAGCCTGTTCAGAGCGCGGGGATTCAAGAGCTTGTATCGCAATCAATGGACAATTAGCAGGTATCATCGCCTTTCAAGATCCTGTCCGTCCTGACGCCCTGGAAACAATCCAAACTTTACGCTCGTTGGGCATTAACGAAATTGTGATGACAACGGGTGGCAGCAAAGCAGCAGCAGAATCATTGGCCAAAACACTGCAAATAGATCAAGTCCATTACCGCACTTTACCGGAAGACGAAGCGGCGATTGTCAAATCTTACAAAGATCGCGGCCTAAAAGTAGCGCTTGTTGGTGATGATGTGCACGATTCACTCGCTCTTGAACAGGCCGATCTAGCGATAACTTTTCAAACAGGTGCTGAAGTAACTCGTTATCGCGCCGATGTTATCTTGAGTTCCGAAGCTTTAATGGATTTTGCAAGAACAGTTGAGATAGCACGCTCGGGCATGAATAGAGCTAGGCAAAATCTCTTATTGGCGACCGTTCCCAATGCCTTGGGCCTGCTTCTGGGCTTAGCTCGACAAACAAATGTTATTACAGCGACGCTTCTCAACAATGGGTCTGTTGCCCTTGCTGCTTTATATGGAATTATGCCTTTGCTCCAAAAAGAAAGGGCTGATACGGTTAGGCATTAACCGGCAAGCGTTAGCGCGAGGCATTCACAGTAAGGTGAAATATCTTGGCTATATGATCGTTTAGTTTGTCCAAGTCAGCTGGTTGAGAGCGAAAACCCACATAACCATCAGGGCGAATGAGATAGAGCGCTTGTCTGGATACGCCGTAACGATGGTGCAACATCCCATCACTATCATGCAGAATTGCACCATTGCTTGTTTTCACGCTGGTTGAATTCCTTGAAGAAATCAGGTGGCAAGCAACGTGTTTATCGAATGGAGGAATAATGCCGCTTTTGATTTTAGCTAGCGTTTCATACGCAATTCCTTCATCATCATCAGCTCCTGTGAAAAGCAGGAGATGGTGATTGGTGTCTTCGAATAATTGGAAGAGGCGAATCGTTTTTGTACCTTGTTCTAATGTGCCATCAGGTGCTCTATCTCCGGGAGCCGGTCCGTGTTCCAGGCTAAGCCAATCGAAGGGGCCAATTTTTTCTACAGGCTGACGATATTCGCCAACGAGGGGGCTATGACGATAATTTAGCGCTGTCATCGAGAGCACTCTGACAAGCCTTTTTTGCACGACATCTTGGGTGAGCAAAAGTTGCATAAGATGATTTCGTATTGATTGTGCAATTGGATTGCGCAACGTAATTACTTTAGTGACCGCATCTGTATTGTGTAACAGCGCCTGACCAATTGGATGTCGTTCCGTTTGGTAAGTATCGGCAAGCGATTTGTCTGCTACTCCCTTTTCAATTAGCTCCAATTTCCAGACTAGATTATAAGTGTCTTGCATGCCGGTGTTCATGCCCTGTCCAAGCGCTGGACTATGTATGTGAGCTGCATCACCACACAGGAAAACACGACCCTTTCTATAATTCTCGACACTCCGTCTTTGAATGTTGAACCAGGTCAACCAAACTGGATCGGATATGATGACATCTTTTGGTCCTCGTCGGTTAATAGTCTCTTGCATTTGCTCAAGCGTGAGAGGGTCACCTGTTTCATGATGCGAGCCTGTTGCCAGCACACGGTAGCGACGATTGCCGAGCGGGAAAAACACGATGACGCCTTCTTCGTGTACGTAACTAAAAAGCTCTTCGTCGGGATTATTCCATTGCACGTGCACATCCGCTGTTGCAAATGATTCGTCGTAAGCATTGCCCTTAAAGGCGAAACCAAGTACGTGCCTGGTTGTACTGTGCGCCCCATCGCATCCAATTAGCCAATTCGCTTTTTGCGTTTCTTTTCGCCCGTCTGCATGTTTTAGAGTGGCAATAACTTCTTTCTCATCCTGCTCGAGGCTTATCAATTCAATCGATCTTTCAACTGAAATGTTCAATTTTGCCAGCGCTTCCGTAAGCGTGAATTCCGTTTCGCTCTGGGGAATGCAAAGTAAAAATGGAAATGGTGACTCCAGCTCGTCAAAGGAAAAGTGCACCAGTTTGGTATCGCCGTGCAAAAAGTTAGCGGCGTGTACTTTATGTCCTCGTGCCACGAACTCATCTGCAAGTGCCATTGTTTCGAGCATTTCGAGGGTTCTAGCATGAACTCCGAGCGCTTTTGATTTATCAGAGGGTACTGGCGATTTGTCTATGATGCGGCAGGACAAACCACGCCTTGTTAGCTCCAAAGCCGTAGTTAATCCAACGGGGCCGGCACCTATTACTAGGACCTTTACTGCTTCTGCCATGGCGGTGCTCCTTTAACCGACGTTGATACCAAGTTGGTCCAGGGCATCATCGAGACTCACTTTATGTTCGTCTGCATATTTCAGGCCGCGCACGGCGTTCTCAATATTTATTTGTCCATTCGTGAGCAGATATTGAGTACGCAATGTCGAAAGCAAGATAGATTCATCAATCGTACCAGACAAAATCAACAGTCTTCCCAATACAGAAGGGTGCTGACAAGCCACTTCCAGAGCTTTGGTGACATCATTTTCGCTTACCAATCCAGCCATCTGCAATAAGTCTCCGAACAACACATTATTTTTTGGCTCGGCCGAATTGCCGTCGACCTGTCTTGCTTTTAGCCACTCCCTTTGTTCGGCATTGAGTGTTTCTTGCAATTTTTTGCAGGCATCTTGCACAGTTCCCTTGTTGCTTTTGATGTCATGCTGCAATTGCAATGCGAGCTGCAACTGCTCAGGTTCAAGAAGTCCAAGACTAATGAGAACTTTGCCGAATGGTTGTTCGCGCGTAATACTCTCTTCAACAGCATTCATGAGATCAGTTTCGGTGAGCAATCCGGCTAGTATCAAAAACTCACCAAGGCGAAAGACTTTCTTGCCATCTTTCTCAGCTGCTTGCGATGGCGAGAACTGATTCAGTTCTTGATTTGTTTTGTGGGCCGTCAAGTATTCGGTTGCTTCGCGCTCGTTTATCTTTCCTGTACGTAGCATAGCTTGAATATCTAGTGCTCGAGCCAGATCGGCGTGAGAAATGGCTCCCATCATGATGACAACGCGTCCAATCGGCAACCCAAATCGTTTGCAAGCACTGGTTGCTTCCTTAAGTTGATCTTGGCTGATGAAACCAGATTCGAAAAGGAGCTGCCCCAACTTGCTGCGTTCGTTAATATCCACAGTTGGTGGCGTTGGTGGTGCCCACCCTGCTTTCTCAATTGCATCTACCATTGGAATGCCGTCGTAACAAACGAAATTGAATGCCTTTCTTGAAACTTCGGTCGGGACGCCAAGCGATTTTGCAAATTCATGCAGTTGCAAGGCTATCTTGAGTTCCTGTTCAGAGATTTTCCCTGAATGCATAAGGGCCTGGCCAAGAGGCATTCGCATTTGTGCCGTCATATCCAGAATTTCCGAAAGGTCCGATTCGTCAATAAGCTTGAGTTCTTGCAGAAACTCGCCGAACTTTACTAAGGACTTGGAGATGACCTTACTCATCAGATCCCCCTAAATGTATGACACGAATATATGACATTTTGCCGTATCGAACAGACAAGACCAGGGCCCTCGCATAATAATATCCGATCAATCTAAGGGTGCGGATCGCGCAAACCTAAACCTGGTTAGGCTTTCGGAATATGTGACCCATTTAATAATTTCTCCCCCCTAATTCATTTACCCATCCCCGTAGAGCCAATGTCACCAGGAGAGGATAGGACGATGGCAATTAACCTGAACAAATACAACCAAGAGACAATGGAAGATGTGAACGCTTCCAGAAGTGCTCTTAACGACCAACTTATTCAAAGCATCAATCAAGCCCGCTTTGACCGTTGGATGCAAGCACCGGTTGTTGAAGCAGTGCCTGTCACTGAAGCACCAGCTGAAGAAGCACCGCGCCGTACACTTTTAGAAGCCAGAATGGCTGCACCAGGTATTCAACGCACTGAACGCGGCACGATTTCTTTTGTGAAATCTGAACAAGGCTATTACATCAAACCAACTTACAATCAATGCGGCATGCTCATTCGCGTTGACCTAAACGGAATAACGATTCGTCGTAGAAGCGATCATCAGTGGGTGGTTGTGGATAACGAAAATCTTCAGATCATACCTGCCGATCTTGCTGCGGTCTATTTCGATCACGATGGTGATTTGGTGGCTTGCACAAACAAAGGAACTCGAGTTACCTTCCATGCCAGTTTGACGCACGCACAAGCAAGCTAGTGGCACCGGCATCATCTGATCGACGCACCGTGCGTGCTTCTATTTTGATGCTGGATGGAAAAATACTGGGTATTGTCTATGCTCGACGCACCATTCCCAACAAAATATTTGGACGAAATGCTTATCTTGAAATCTTGATCGAAATGGCGAACCCAAGTCTTGCCCCATGAAGATAAGAGTGATAAGCCCGGAAATGGCAACGAGCACCATTTTGGCGATTGGAGCGCTATGTTGGACAAACGGGCAGCATCATTGCGCATCATGCTCATAAGTGCCTTTGCCTATTTTCAAGACGGCAGTCGGCGTCTTAGAGTCGTCGATATTTAAGCAAATGAATTCGTAACGAGTCTGGCTAACCAAGATTTAGGACTGCCAGCTAGGTTAATGAAGAAGTGTGCCAGTTAAGACTCGCTGACCATGCCTTCTTCGAAATCAGACTTGCGAGCAGGATTTTTCCTGGTCGAAACCATTCCTTCGCCTGCTAATTCAAGGCGAGGCAAGGGTTCCATTGCATAGTCGGTTCCATAAGTCTGGTCATCTCTGTTTAGTAATTGTTCGGCAACAATACCGCCTCCGGAAACTTCTCTTTGATTAGTGAAGATATTGGCAGGCTGATTCAGAGCAATTGTGCTTTCCGGTGGGTCGAGAGCAGCTTGATATGTTCGACCGACAACAATTGAGTTATCGTCTATTCGATTCAGAAGAGGCGAGATTTCTGGCTGACTGAAAGCAATTGTATTGTCTGGTTGATCTGTTGTGGTTGTTGTTGTAGCTGTTTGATCTGCACCAGTTGTTGTTGCTGATTGATCAAAAGTGATCGGGCTTGAAGTGTTGAGAGCGACTGCATCATCTGGCAGAATCGCACTACCCGGATTATCCGGTGCATATGCAGTAACCAGATTGTCCGGTGGGTTTTGAGTCACTGCATCGTCTGCTGCATTAAGAGCTAAACCATTGTCTTGAGAGTTCACAGTAACCGTGTTTGCTGACTGATCGAAAGCAAATGCGTTTGCCGGCGGGTCGAAGGAAAATGGATTTGCGTTTCGATTCAGTGCAAGAAGGTCCTCTGCTTGAAAGCGATTTTCACCGCGATGAAGGCGGGGTTCGTCTCCTTGAAGCCCGATGTTATCTCGGTTATATCTGTCATCTACTTGCGCAGTGCGGAGAATAATGTCGGTATTGTTTACAGTAGTTTCAGTATTGTTTGCAGAAATTTCAGAAGTTGCGACTCGACCTTGCAGAAGTGGTCTTGCACCTTGTGTTGCAATTGTTGTTGATTCTGGTTGGCCATTTTTACCAGTTTTAGCAGCGTCACCACTTGGTTGCGTTACTTGTGTGCTTCTGTCGGTAGTTGAAAGACTGGATAAGTGAGTCAATGCAGCCTGCGTCATTTGACTTGCCGCAATCATTCTTTCGGCGTATTGCAGTAAACCTCTACCAGTTGCCATGTTTGCATATTCGCTCAGGCTTGCCATTTCGCCGCCTAACTTGCTCATGTAAGCCGCAATTTCACCCGGTGAAGGATTTCGTAAGTTCATTGCTGAACTGATATCTGCCATGTTTGCTACGTGCAGAGCTATCGCAGAAGTGGCTGCGACGCTGCTTTTCCCGTCGCCACCACTGCCGCTGCCACCATGGCTCCCATGGGCATGAATAATTCCAGCAGCATCGATATCGATTTTGTCCGCTACATTAACGCTACCGTCCCTATTAATCTTGAGAAGATTGTGTCCTTTTGCATCCTGCATTTGTAGGGTGCCGTTATCACCAACGGTTGTCGTCTCTCCATCTGGAGTTTTCATGACCATGCTATGTTCTTGCATGATTACCGATGATTGACCTGGTCCACCTATGTCACTGATGCCATTTTGGTTGAATTGTATTGTCTTGCCGGCATCTCCAACTTGTGATTTCGATCCGTCCGCATTGGCTGCCAGAGTGCCGTTTCCGTCTGGACCTAACGAGAGCGTACCCAAACCATTCTTGATAGATGAAGTGCCGGCTCCGGATGTAACAGTAGATGTTCCATGGTCAGATCCAGTTGTAAGAACGTGAGCCTTGGTGTCGATAGTGGTATCACCAACGGTGACCTTTCCATCGTTATCAACAATTTGCTTGCCATCTAAAAGGACAGACTTTCCTTTAATTTGAAGGCCTGGAATTGAGCTAAGGTCGGATGTCTGCGTAAAAGTAACAAGACCAGTAGTAGGGTCGCGTGATTCTTTCACGGCAACACCATTTTCGATCCGATAACGAGCTTCGCCTTTTTGAATTGTCACAGCACCGCTGCTGCTTGTCTCGTATAAAACTCCGTGAGATAAGATAGCGAAGTTGCCCTGACCATCGCTAAATTGTTGAACTGTTTCATCGCTTGGTTTTTGATTTTTCATGGCTGTGCGTATAGCAGCAGTCATTGCTTCATGACCCTGTACTAAGGTCATCATCTTGTTCTTGTCCATTTTTTCTTGCAATTGGCGAGTCAAGTCAGCTTGCGATGTAAATGTGATTTCCACATTTCCATCTGGTCCTATAACTTCACCTTGATGTGTTTTTGCATTCCATTGCAAAGTACCGTGCAATTTGGAGTCGTAAATTACTTTGTTTGTGCCATCGTCGGTCAAGCTCAGACCATCTTTGCTTGCCACAGTTGAAGTATGTGTTTTCTTGTCATAAACAACGGATTGATCGCCAGCGTTTGCGATAACGTTTGAAGGTGTATCGACGCCTTTTACTTCAACGCCATCATCGTTTTTGACATCAAAAGTCGGATTTCCTTCCGGGTATTTATCGGTTGTGGTGGCAGGATTTGTCGCATCCGGAGTGAACAACCAATTGAGAATGGGGCTCTTTGCTAAATCGCCTGTTGCATCCGCGGTCGTAGCTGCGTTCTGGCTACCATCCGTTGCAGTTGCGGCACCCCCATCTGATGTAGCAGGTGGATTGATAATGCTACTTAGATCGGCCGCTGTTACCGGATTACCAGGGGTTCCTAAATCGCCTGGCTGTACAACACAAGCTTGTTCGGCAAGATTATTGGCTAAATTGATTCTTTGTTGGATAGCGTCGGCGTTGAACATAGATGGGTCAAAAGGACTGTCCATATCAATAAAGCCGGTTGAAGCAGTTATGGGAGCTATTGGAGTGATGGGCTCCGGTTTGATAACAACAGCACCTGGTCCATAAGTTGCTGAAAGTGTTTCCTTAGTAAGTTGGTTTGTTCCTGCGGCAGCTGCACCGGCTTGAAGATCAGAGCCATCCGCTTTTACCGCCGCATTCGGCGTTGTGACAACGTCGGAATGTGGATCTGGCAATGCTGCCGACTTTGGAGGCGGTGAATCTGTAGGAGTGTCTTTAGCCACCGGGACGGACCTTAATTCTGGGGTATACGAACTAAGCACGTTTGCCAATACGTATAAACCGCACTATAGAACAATCTAATCGCCTTGCCATGGGGAAAATACGTAGTAGTTCGTTAAAACAGCGTTTCAGCCCGGTTTCACGGACACACTTAAGGTTCAATGTGGATCACTTAAAGATGCATCCTGCTTGTGATCCAGGAGTTGTTCAATGATGTCAAGTGTATGAATTCGACCCCTGATTAATTGGTCTGGCATGGCATGTATTTTCTTGAGATGGGACTCAAATTTTAATTGGTCGAGGAAGTAATAATTGGTTGCCGTGAAGTTGAGAGCTGAAGCCGAAAGACCAGCAACCGTTCCTTCGAAAGTTAGTTTGTTTTCGATTCTAAGATGTTGGGAGTCTCTGTAGAAAGCAATTGTGTTGGATATATCCTGACTTAAGTCTGTTGCCGAAATGATTGGACCCAAGAATGTTTGTTGCAAACCAACTTTATCCAGATGTTGAAGTCTGTGAGTTTCTCTATCCAAATAAGATTGATAGTGATCATCCCAAGTTTTATAGGCTTTGGCACGGTTTTGAAAAGAGCCAGACAGCGCTAAAGTATTCGCATCAGCGGTTCTTTCAACGTTTTGAAGTTTGACGAGCCAGGCATCAGCATTTGCTTTTGGATCGTCAAGTCGGTCTTTATACTGGCTGCGCAGGCGGCCAAACCAATACTTATAGAGCGCACTTTCTGACCAGGAACTTAAAGGTGCTGCCGGAATCAAGATGCAATCGGCAACCATGCCAGCAATGATGGAAGGACCAAATTTTTCATTATTTTTTAGACCCTTGATAGAAAGGTCATAAGATACAGCCGTAAGAGTTTCTGCAGCAAGGTCGATTGCATAGTACAAATTGGAGCTTGCCCTTTCAGATTTTGCCTGGGCATAGATATCGGCGAACTCGTAAAGACACCAATCCCGATAATATTTGAGGAGCATTCCTTCTGTCATGCAAAGTTCAAAGAGTGGTCCTTTAGGCAATGTTTTCAGGAGCTCTTCTCTTTGAGCGGCAAGCTGATCGATGTCTTTCAAACTTGCTGCAACGAATCGTCTGGCATATCCCGGACTCCTGTTGTGCGAGCAATTGTCGTACGCCATGAGTGCGTTGGCACCCAGTTCGATGCCGGAACTACCTCCTCCGAATACCCCTGCAATTAGACCTGCTGCATAAGCTTTTCGAAGAGATGGGATAGATATTTTTGCAGGGTCATTCAAAAATTTGGCGGTGTCTATAAGCTGCGCTGTATTCGAACCGATATAGATACCTGCGGAAGCTTGCTGTAAAAGAAAATATCTTAGACGGCTGTATTTCGGATCTCGTATTGCAGCCATACGATAGCCGAGATAATACCTTTCGAGATCGATTTGCTTTTTTACAAGTGAGTCTGTGAGATCGGAAATTCTCTTGGCCAGAGCGGCATCTACAGGGGTTGGAATCTTATCTACAGTCGTTAGATCATTCTGGGCAACGACCGGCACGGTTGCAACTACAAAGAGGATTACAACAAGCAAAAATGACCTGATGCTTGACATTTGGGAGGGGCCTGTGAAACGACTTGAGCAATTGTTTCACATTTAAGCAAAGAACGAACACCAACGCCCTGAACATCGGTGTTCATTCTTTCTTCTCTCGGGTAAACACAGGAACACAATTCACGCTTAGAGTGTTCCCTGGCTGTATTTTTAGCTTAGCGCGCAGTGTGATTATCGTAAATACGCGTATTCGTGTATAAAATGCCATTACTAAGATGCCACCATATGCGATGCTACTAGTCGCTTCTGAATAAGGAAAGGCAAAAGAGATCTGGCTCAACAAGGCTACCGATTAGGTACACGGTATTCTTCTTGTAAGTAATTGTCTATTCTGATGCCAGACGTTGGTGAAAATTATTGATCTAAGAGACCCGGAGTCCTTTGCAAAAGGGAATATACCTACTTCTTTAAACGTTCAGTTTGAAGAGCTGCCGAAATATTTGTCCAATTTGAAGAAGGATGAAACCACAGTCGTCTATTGCTATAGAATCACCTGCCTTCTTGCTACAAAAGCAGCCCTTTATTTGGCTGAACAAGGCTACAAAGTACAAGAATTGATTGGTGGCTATCAAGAGTGGCAAAACGCTGGTTTCGTTGATGAGATAAAATCAGCATCGAGCTGTTCAAGCACCAAAGGATCGAGCTGCGGCTAAATTTCCCAAAATTGACTGTTCAGTTTGAAGCCGGCTCACAGAAGAGCAGGCTTCAACTTTTCGTTTTAACTCTTACCAGATTGGTAGAATGATGCAACCGAGATTCGAACAAGAATTTGAAGAGTGCTTCTGAAAGGCAGAAATGGCAAAAATATTGATTGTTGACGATGATAAAGCTCTGGCGCTTTTGGTTTCTGAAACCTTGAAAGACAATGGTTTTGTTACAGATGCCGTTCACTCTGGCGTTGAGGCTCGTTCTTACGTCCGCATGATGCCTTACGATTTGCTGATACTAGATTGGGAACTGCCTGATGTGACGGGGCCTGTTTTATGTGACGAGTTTCGCGGCAAGGGTCTAAACACGCCGGTTCTCTTCCTCACAGGCCGAGTTGGCATTAAAGATAAAGCAGCAGGCTTTGCAAGCGGCGGAGATGACTATCTAACGAAGCCGTTTTCGGTTGAAGAATTGATTATGCGAGTGCAAGCTCTTTTACGCCGTCCTCCGATCGTTCACACTAAGGAATTGAAAGTGCGCGATATCGTTTTGGAGCCAAACAGTTTCACCGCTACAAAAAATGGCGATAAGATAAATCTTTTGCCGAAAGAATTTGCTCTGCTTGAATTTTTTATGAAGCATCCAAACCAGGTATACAGTGTTGATGCACTCATCGATCATGTTTGGTCTACCGATGCAGAAGCTACACCTGAAACTGTGAGAGTCACTTTAATGCGAGTTCGACAAAAAGTAGATGATGGCGAAAAGCCGTTGATTGTCACTATTCGCGGTGTTGGCTACAGATTGGAAGCCTGAACCAAAATTCGCTTCCTTTTCCTTCTGTACTTTTAACGCCAATCGTGCCACCATGCAAGAGCACAATGGCTTTGCAAGTTGCCAACCCTAAACCAAAACCGGTTTTGCGCATCTCACTTCTCTTGCCGGCTTGCTTATAGCGCTGAAACAGTCTTTCTTGGTCTCGTTCGGAAATGCCTCTGCCAACGTCTTTTACTCGAATTTCTAGTGAATTCTCAACCTTACTTGCTTCGATTTTAACTGAGGTGCCTTGCGGTGAAAACTTTATGGCATTCGACAAAAGATTCATCACGACACGAATCAAAAGTTCGTGATCTCCTTCGACTAGCAGGTCTGTCTTTGCCGCCTCAATGGCAACACCCTGGCGCGAAGCTATTTCTGATACCATTGACGATGCCCCTTCGATGATGCTCGCCACCGTTCCCTTTGTGACATGAAGCTCAGCACCAGCTTCTAGCCTGTCTATCTCCAACATTTCGTTTATCAAATTGAGAATGCGATTTAGGTTGGTCTGGACCTCAGTCAATCGTAAGGCACCGTTTTCGTTGATTGATCCGTAGCTGCCTGTTTTGAGGAGATCAAGAAAAAATGATACGGCTGATATTGGCGATCGCAAATCATGTGTGAGCATGGCCGTAAGTTCAGATTTCATTTGTTCGGCGCGAATGCGCTCACTGATATCGACAAGCATCAAGAGCTTCTTCTCGCTGTTAGCTATGTAAAACGATACTTGCGTAACCTCGACTGGTATCAACTCGTGATCTTTACTGATTGCTTCTGCAATCACCGAAGTTTCTGGTTGTTTCGGGTCGAAAATTGGTTGTACCCGGAACAAGCTATCAACCGATTTCTTAGCCAACTCTAGAGGTTCATAACCAAGCAATCTGCAAAGTGCGGGGCTTACCGACTCAATCATTTTTTTTTCATTCAATATCACAAGCCCAACAGGAAGACTTGCAAATAAAGTTCTGATTCTTGCTTCACTGGCTTCCAGTAAGGCGTTAAGATTATCGGATTCGGCAGTACGACGAGGTGATTGCATATTATTTGTTAGTATAGCGACCTGGCAGCAGGTCTTTGAAAGAGCGACCTTTTTCAATGCCCTCTGCAACCGACTTTGATTCGGCAAGCCCTAATCCGGTTGCTATGCGTAATTCCTTAAATGCCTGAATCTTTTTGCCGTCTCGCATTAGCATGGCAATTCTTGTCTCAAAACCGTCTGGAATTGTGGGCCATCCCTTTGAGTTTTTACTGGGTAGTTGCTGCAAGCCGCCTGAGCTCTGATTCGGAATACCGGACAGTGGATTTGAACCGCCTAAATTTCGAGACTCGGCGCTGTGATCCCCTGAGGCAACCTTACCGATAACAAAGCCGAGTACGAAAATAACCAAAATGAGGGCGATAGTTGGTTCCATTAGATTTTAACCCGGGGATTTAGTGGCGTATTATGTCACAAGCACTCCACAATGCTGCTCTTAATTTTATAGGCTTCTCGGGGACGCCATGATTTTTTCAGAACTTGCACACGACCTTACTGCAACAACCAATCAGCTTTACGGTAAAAACCAATCCTTGAAAGCCGAAGGTAAAGATGTAATGGATCTTGTCTCAGGTAACCTCAGCAGTTATGGAGCGTTATATCCATCCGATACTCTTCAAAAGATTCTATCGAGGGCTCAGCATGAGGCTCGTGTTTATAGGCCAGATTCTTTTGGACAGCAAGTTGCACGTGCAGCAATTGCTCAATCTTATAGAACGCTTGAGCCATCAATAACAGTAGGAGCAGATCAAATACTCCTTACTCCTGGGACAAGCATGTCTTATTGGTACTGTTTCAAAATGCTTGCCGAACCGGGTGATGAAATTCTTTGTCCTCGTCCGTCTTATCCATTATTTGACCAGATCGCAAAAATAGCGGGTGTCAAACTCACCCACTATGATTTACTCGAATCACAAAATTGGGAAATTGATTTAACCAGTTTGGAAAATCACATCAATCCGCGTACAAGAGCAATTGTGCTGATTTCACCGCATAATCCAACTGGAGCCGTGATAAGCGAAGAGCAAAACGAGAAACTTGGCGAGTTGTCGATGCGCCATGAGCTTCCAATTATTTCTGATGAGGTATTTAGTGAATTCCTCTATGAGCGCAATCATTTGCCCAGGATCGCATCCAGCAAAGCGCCTCTTGTTTTTACCTTGAATGGACTTTCAAAAAACTATGCCTTGCCTGGCATGAAAATTGGTTGGATTGCCGTCACTGGACGCCAATCACTCGTGCAAAATTGCTTGCGGACGCTCGAAATGATCTCAGATACATTTTTACCAGTCAACGAAATTGCCCAGTTTGCAGCAGCAGAAATTATCGAGCGGGGCAACTCATTTATAATAAAACAGCTAGAGTTTGTGCGGGACTGCCGCCAAAAAGCACTCGCTAGTCTTGCCAATATTCCATTTGTTCGCCCCCAGGGTGGATTCTATCTTGCTCTTCCAATAAGTGGCGAGGAAGAAGACATAGCTCTTCAAATTTTGGAGAAGGAGCACATTCTTGTGCATCCCGGATACTTCTACGAAATGGATGGCAATCACTTAGTTATGACCTTTATTTTCGATCCCGAAAGGATTTCGCAAGTATTTCGAACTATTCGAAAGTATGTTTGATTGACTTTGTTTTCTCAACAACTTCCTGTAGGGCAAAATTTACAAACTCTTCCAATTTCATCATTCCTTTGTCTGATTCGTTTCTAAGGCGCAGTGAGACTGCATTTTCTTTCATCTCACGGTCGCCCACAATTAGCATGTAAGGAATTTTCGATAATTGTGCGGTGCGGATTTTCGCTTCCATTCTATGTTTGGATTGATCGATTCGAACGCGCAAACGCGCATTCAAAAGATTTTCTGAGACCTTTTGGGCATATTCAGAATGTTTATCGGCGATTGGAATAATGCAAACTTGTATGGGCGATAGCCAAGCGGGAAGTGCACCGGCTGTGTGCTCTAGAAGTATTCCTATAAATCTTTCCAGTGCGCCGTAAATAACACGATGCACCACAACTGGTGTACACTGTTTGCCGTCGGCATCAATGTACTTGCAATCGAAACGACGTGGTAGTTGAAAGTCAAGTTGGATCGTGCCCATCTGCCAGGATCGACCGAGAGCATCTTCCATAACGATATCAATTTTAGGTCCGTAAAAGGCACCATCACCTTCGGCGACCGAGTAACCTTCTTTGCCAGCGTGCCGAGCTAATATTCGCCTGAGGGCTGTCTCAGCTCGATTCCAAGTTTCAATATCGCCAATGTATTCAGACGGTCTTGTTCCTAAACGAAGAGAATACTTGAGTCCAAACACACCATAAAATCGATCTGCAATTGCAATAATGCGAGCATATTCATCTTCGATCATATCTTCGGCAAGAAAAATATGAGCGTCGTCTTGTTGCAATTTTTGCACACGCAAAAGTCCGTGTAGCGTTCCAGAGCGCTCGCGGCGATGCAAGAAATCACAGTCGGAAAGCCTTAAAGGCAGCTCTTTGTAGCTGCGAGGTTTGAGATTGAAAACCACCATAGCATTCGGGCAATTCATGGGTTTGACACCATAAGTAATGTTTTCATCTACTGGTATCAAAAACATATTTTCTTTGTAGTGATCCCAATGTCCTGATATTTGCCAGAGTCGTTTCTCGTTAATGAGTGGTGAGGAGATTTCCTGGTAACCTTCGCGTTCGTGTTCACGGCGCCAAAAAGATAGAAGTTCATTTAAAACTTTCATGCCATTGGGGAGCCAATATGGCATGCCGGGAGCGGATGGATCGAAATGAAATAGTTCAAGTTGTTGGCCGATTTTGCGATGATCTCTTTTTTCCGCTTCGGCGCGCCGAGCAAGATATTGTTCGAGCTCAACTTTCGATAACCAAGCCGTTGCATAAATGCGTTGAAGCATAGGGCGCCCCTCATCACCGCGCCAATAGGCCCCTGCTACAGACAAAAGCTTAACCGCTTGAGCATCTATCTCATTTGAATTTTGGACGTGTGGACCTCTGCACAAATCAACGAAGCTGTCGTGTTGATAAATTGTGATTGGAATCGACTTGCCCTCTTTGCGCGCATTGCCATTTTCGTCAACCCCGCCGGTCTTAAGCCCTTCAATTATTTCCATTTTAAAAGGCTGGTTCTTGAATCGATCTTTGGCTTCCTCGTAGGAAATTGCCTGCATCGAAAATTTATGCTGGCCTTGAATGATTGCTCTCATGCGCTCTTCAATCCAAGCTAAATCCTCATCTGAAATTGGGCGGGGCAGTTCGAAATCGTAGTAGAAACCATCTTCAATTGGAGGACCGCTGGCAAGGTTGACGTTTCCTTCTGATGAAAACCGCTCAACTACGGACTGGGCCATAATGTGTGCACAACTGTGCCTCACCCTATAAAGTGAGTTCAGATTAGAATTTGAATCTGAATGGGAAATTGCTTCTGAATTGAACATGGGTAACTCTCCAAAGACAAAAAAACGAGCCGTGGTTACAGGGCTCGGTGGGTCGCGATTATGCTTTTTTCTAAGCTGTTAAGTGCGCCTTCGACCAAGCCTCAAAGAGGGCGTAGTGGTGGTCGAGGTGGTCAAAGATTGACGCATACAAGCGATTATGGGTTCAGTTTCACAACTCGTCAATTGATTTTGCGCAATTCTTAAGCTCGTTTGAAGCTTAAGCAAGCCGGTCCATAGGCTGGTTAGCTTTCAATTGCCGTAACTTCTCTCTGTGCCGACGTATGGCAAGGTTAACGGGGAAACTATTTATGGGGTAACCAAATGGTTTTTTCAAATGCACCGAAAGCCTTATCGATACGTGTTCCAGAACATTAAAGAAACATATGCATTACGACTTTAGGCCGGCATTTTGAATAGAGTGGAGGAGTGTATTCGCGTCTTTTAGTTAAGGTAAACGCAGGATTCGATCTCAAGCGTTGCGCGGGTACAGCATTTCTCAATTAGATTGTGACGAAAGACCAGGGACAGAGGAATTGAAATGGCAAAGGCTGTAGGCATAGATTTAGGTACAACAAACTCCGTAGTAGCAGTTTTGGAGGGGGGTAAACCGACTGTCATTGCTAACGCTGAAGGGACACGCACAACTCCTTCAGTAGTTGCATTTTCAAAAAACGGTGAGCGGCTGGTAGGCCAGTTGGCTAGACGCCAAGCTGTCGTTAACCCGAAAAACACTATTTATTCAATTAAGCGCTTCATCGGCCGTCGATTTGCCGAAGTAGAAGCGGAACGCAACATTGTCTCGTACAAAGTAAAAGAAAGTCCCGACGGCGGTTGCAAAGTGTCGGTTGGTGAAAAGGACTACTCACCTGAAGAAATCTCAGCAATGATTTTGCGCAAGCTCAAAGAAGATGCTGAAAAGTACTTGGGAGAAAAAGTAACCACTGCGGTCATCACAGTGCCGGCGTATTTCAATGACTCACAACGCCAATCCACCAAAAATGCAGGAGCTATTGCTGGTCTTGAAGTTTCGAGAATCATCAACGAGCCAACCGCAGCAGCGCTTGCCTATGGTATCGATAAGAAGGAAAACGAAACCGTTCTAGTATTCGACCTGGGCGGTGGCACGTTTGACGTATCACTTCTTGAAGTGGGCGACGGTGTATTCGAAGTAAAGGCAACCTCAGGTGATACACACCTTGGCGGTGATGACTTCGACCACGTCGTTATGGATTGGATTGCTGATGAATTCAAACGTCAGGAAGGAATCGATCTTCGCAAAGATCCACAAGCGTTACAGCGACTTACAGAAGCAGCAGAAAAAGCCAAGATTGAGCTCTCAAGCGTTACCGAAGCCACTATTTCGTTGCCGTTCATAACAGCAAATGAGAATGGTCCGAAGCATTTAGAAATGCGTTTGACAAGAGCAAAATTTAACGAGCTCACAAAGTCGCTAGTTGAACGTTGTCGCAAACCAGTTGAAGATGCCCTCAAGGAATCGAACCTTACCTACAACCTGATAGATGAGGTAGTTCTGGTAGGCGGGTCAACTCGTATACCGGCGGTGCAAGAGCTTGTTAAAAGCCTAACCGGCGGAAAAGAACCCAACCAAAGTGTTAACCCTGATGAAGTGGTGGCAATAGGTGCCGCTATTCAGGCAGGTGTTCTCGGTGGCGAAGTACGTGATGTTGTTCTTCTCGATGTGACACCACTGTCACTCGGTATCGAAACAATGGGTGGAGTGTTCACAAAGCTAGTTGAACGCAATACCACAATTCCAACTCACAAGTCGCAAACTTTCTCGACGGCAGAAGACAATCAACCTGGTGTTGATGTTTATGTCTTCCAGGGTGAACGGCCAATGGCTCGTGATAACAAGCTTTTGGGTAACTTCAAACTGGATGGCATTAAGGCAGCTCCACGAGGTATGCCAAAAATCGAAGTGTCCTTCGACATTGATGCGAACGGCATTGTAAACGTGTCGGCAAAAGATGAAGGAACGGGCAAGGAACAAAAAATCACGATTACTGCCAGCACCAACCTTTCTAAGGCGGACATCGACCGTCTCATTAAGGAAGCGGAATCAAATGCGGCCGATGATAGACGACATAAAGAAAGTGCAGACGCCCGTAACGAGGCTGACGCTCTTTGCTATCAAGTTGAACATCAGTTGCGTGAATCTGGATCGGCAGTAAGCGATGGAACGAAGTCCCAAGCTGAATTGCTGGTTGCCGATCTGCGCAAGAAGATTGAAGAAAAGGCCGATGCCGAAACGTTACAGAAGCTTATGAATGAAGTACGAGGAGTGCTTGTATTGATTTCACAAGACGTCGCCAGACAACCGGTAGGTGCAGGAGCATCAACCAACGGCGCATCGTCAGGAAGCACAAGCTCGACCAGCAGTTCAACTAGCAGCTCTTCCTCCGCAGATAGTGACTCATCTTCCAGTGATGACATTGTTGATGCTGAAGTAAAAAGCTAAGTAAACAGCACGGTTAAGAAGTCTTAGTAGAGAGCGAACGAAAGTTTGCTCTCTACTAGTAACGAGCCTCTCCCGCCTCGCTGACTATGGAGTGATTTAAACCGAGTCCCCGTCTATATATTCAATAACATTATTTGTGAACATATTTGGAGCGTGAGCACATGCCTTTATGTGAAAAATTATTCTTAAACGTTGCATGGACACTGAATGTGGTGCCTACCTGAATACCGCAAACGCGCCACAGGCTGGGTTTAAGAGCGCTGGTTAGATACGCTGGCGCTGGACTGGTCACTTTCATCAAATAACACCATACCAGTTGTTTTGTATCAGAAAAGATAAAGGAATGTTTTGGGTTTTGACTTGGATGCCCGCTATTGGCTAATCTTATTGCCATGCGAGAACGAGGCGCGTCACGGTATCACAATAGAAGAGAGAAAAAATATGAACGCAGCAACTAACATTCATAGAAAATCTAAAGACAACTGGTTGCATTCGCCCGCAAAACTCACCGCAGTAACCTTTCTATCAACAGTAGTTCTTCTCCTTATTGTTTTAAACGGCGCAGAAAAAGTGCGTGACACTACTTCCAGCATTCGGCAACAACTAAATGAAGTTCTGGTTGGTAGTACAACTGGTTCGGCACCAACTCTGCCAATGTCAGGTGGATGGAGAGAACCACGTTTCGGCAGCCCAGCCCCTGCCCCTGCCTATCAGGATTGGCAGAGTAATCAAACCAATATCGCGACTGCCTCTCATGCATATATGGTCCCAGTTCATGTTTCGACTGGAATGCGAATGAAGATGATCGTAAATCAGTAAAAGTAATAAATCGATTGCACCACTACTGGTGCAAATTCTGGACTAGATCCCTTTGGGTGTCTGGTCCATTTTTTTGTGATGCAATATTTCCTGGCAAAGCGAGTTCAGCACAGATTTCGTGTTGCTGGTTGTCATATGTATCTTGCTTACACTTCTGTACTTATATAGGCATGCTTTGTTGCTAGTTCACCTAAATAGGTCGAGTGGATACTACAATATGCTTTGTTCACCGCTGCGCGTAAGGGGCTAAACATGGGCATTTTTAGCAATTTGTTTAAATCGGATTCTACTTCTGAAGAGGAAGTAAAGAACTCGGAGCTCGTGCTCGAGCGATTGAAACAACGCAGAGGTCAAGAAACCGGGAAATGGTTGAACTTGATGAGAGACCCTGCCGCTGCAATAAAAACCGGACCGGCGCCGACGGTTGAAGACATTGATAATCGCGATAGCATCAAGGAAGAGCCTTATACGCCGCCAATAGAATCACAGTACACAACCCTTTCACCTTCTAGTTCTCCTGTAGTTAAAATCGCCCAAGCTGATGCACCCAGAGGCGAAGTCGTTGAATGGATAACGAAGCTATTTAACGAGTTTGCAAAACAAGCTGCCGAGTTCAATTCGAGTGCAACCGGTACGAAACTTGTAGTAACAGTTCGAAACCCTGAGTTTAGTTACGAAGCTCCTCACTATGGCGAATATCAGTCTGAAAAGAAAATTGGCATTTTCAAAGGACACCTGGCAACACAGTTGTGGGCTATGTGGATTCAAGGTTATGAAGATAAAACCGATATCTATGTCATTCCTGCTGAGATGGTTCTCAAATTTACGCTGGAAGATATAAGGAAAAGTGATTTCACTCCCTTCATGACGATTGATTCCAAAAAAGAAGAGTCAGGCAGAAAGTGGAGCATTGAAGGTACGGTAATCTCGCCCGATTCCATAACCTTACTGGCAAGAGAATTGCTTGGCGATCTAGTGCGTATTGCATCTGGACAAATGAATGAATCAGAACTCTTCGGGCACCATTCGGCAGAATTGAAACTCGGTCAAAATGTAGCACAAGGATACGTGGGCCAAGCGGCCCCAGCAGCTTCAGGTGCACCTGATGCTGCCGGTGACAGTGGCAAGCCACCCGCTAAATCGCTGGAGAATCTAGCAACCTGGAAAGCGATCGAACAATTGACTAAAGCTATTGATGAAGATATGGCTTGGTTGAATGAGCAAGAAAGTTTGCTCGACCCATCCGAAAAAGATTTGATGGAAAAGGTACACACACTCAGCGGTAAATTGCGCACCTTGATCGGACAAACATCCGGATTGGTTGCTGAATATCATCCGCGTGCTGGTTCCAAATACAACGCAACCTAAGCACAACACCGTTGTATCACGTTGCCGAATTTAATCAATCCAAGCGCACGACATTGCGGTGGAACCGACTCACAACATCGGGATCCTGCGCAATGCGCGTAGATGCTTCTTCTTTGCCCGGGTATTCAATTGTATTTAGGACATAGCGAATGCTTTCCAATCGCGCCTGCTTTTTGTCATTCGCTTTAACTATGATCCAGGGGCTGAAAGACGTATGCGTTTTGCTAAACATCATTTCTTTGTGATGCGTGTAATCATCCCAAAATTCCTGAGCGCGTTCATCGATAGCGCTCAGCTTCCATTGTTTCAATGGATTGGCCCGTCGCGAATTGAAACGCACTAATTGCTCGCCTTTGGATATAGAGAACCAGAACTTGATAATGGTTATCCCATCTTCATAGAGCATGTGCTCGAATTCCGGCACTTGCTGCATAAAGCGCTCGTACTCCGCCTCCGTACAAAAATGATTTACCGGTTCGACGACAGCGCGGTTATACCAACTGCGATCAAAGAAAACGATTTCTCCTTGGTTGGGCAATTGTTTGCTGTAGCGTTGAAAGTACCACTGTCCGCGCTCTTCTTCGGTTGGTTTGGGCAAGGCAACGACGCGCATCAAACGAGGATTCAAGTGCTCTGTAAATCGTCGAATTGTGCCACCTTTACCAGCAGCATCTCTGCCTTCAAACAAGATTGCTATGCGCTTACCCTTATCGTTCACCCAGCGTTGCAATTTCACTAATTCAACTTGCAGTTGTACAAGTTCATCTACATAACGCAGAGTGTCGAATACTTCTTTGAGACGAATATTCTTGGAACGAAGCAATTCATAGAGACCGCGATTTGTATTGACGCGTTCTAAGTCATCTGGCGTAAGCTGATAGCCAGACCGATGCACTGGTGTCTGGCCGTTGCGGCGCGTGTGGAAGATCTCGCCATCGTCTTCGGCATACCTTTCTGCCATTGTCTCTTCTAATTCATCAAGGCCAATGAGATGGGCACTCGCATCGGAAATAGGACTTCCATCTTCCAACTCTTCGGGAAGGGAAGGGTGCTCTTTAGAGCGGGGGTTGCGTGATTTCTCTTTCATTGTCCAAAACCCATAAATGCCCGGCTGGTATACCATTTCCGGGCTTTGACCTATTAAGTGCGAAGGAACACTACCCTAAAGATAATAGTCCAATTTGAGGCGATTGTCGTTAACGCATGAAGTTGAGCCGCAAAAGCTCTTTTTTTAGCAAGAGTTCAGGCGGTATTCTGTCTTTTATCTTTTCGAAAAATTCTCCGTGCTGCGTTAGCTCTTTTTGCCATAAAAATGCGTCGATTTCTGTTAAAGCATTGAACTTTTCACGTGAAAAATCTAGTCCTTCCCAATCAATTTCGTCGTAGCGAGGAATCCATCCCAAGGCAGTTTGCACTGCCCCAACGTCGCCTTGAATGCGTTGAAAAATCCATTTCAAAATGCGCATGTTTTCGCTAAATCCCGGCCAGATAAATTGGCCGTGTTGGTCGGTGCGGAACCAATTAACGAGGAACATGTGAGGCGGGCTTGCTACCTCGTGTCCCATTTGCAACCAATGATTGAAATAGTCACCCATATGATAACCACAAAAGGGCAGCATGGCCATTGGGTCTCGGCGCACTTCTCCAACCTTGCCGGCAGCAGCCGCAGTCGTTTCTGAGCCAAGTGTGGCAGCCATATAAACGCCGAAGTTCCAATTGAAGGCTTCAAATACAAGTGGTACCGCTTTGGCTCGCCGTCCTCCGAATACAAAAGCGCTGATTGGCACTCCGTTCGGGTTATTCCATTCTGGATCTAGTGAAGGGCACTGTTGGCAAGACACTGTAAACCGGCTGTTCGGATGTGCTGCTTTTCGCCCACAATCGGGAGTCCATCTGCGGCCTTGCCAGTCTATTAATTGAGGTGGTGGTTCCGGTGTTAGGCCTTCCCACCAAACATCACCTTGTGGCGTGAGGGCGACGTTTGTAAAAATGCAATTGGCATGAAGTGTATTTATGGCATTCGGATTTGTTGTGAGCGAGGTGCCGGGTGCAACTCCGAAATAACCGGCTTCTGGATTGATGGCATATAGTTTGCCGTCCTTTCCGGGCTTGAGCCAAGCGATGTCATCACCGATGGTGGTTACTTTCCATCCGGAAAGATTATGCGGTGGGATCATCATGGCGAAATTTGTTTTGCCGCAGGCACTGGGAAAGGCAGCGGCAATATATTTCTTGTTTCCTTGCGGCGATTCAACTCCCAAAATCAACATGTGCTCGGCGAGCCAACCTTCATCTCTGGCCATTGTTGAGGCAATTCTCAAGGCGAAACACTTTTTGCCAAGTAAGGCGTTGCCACCGTACCCTGACCCGTAAGACCAGATTTCACGCGTTTCTGGAAAATGACAAATGTACTTGTTTTCTGGATCGCAAGGCCATGGAACATCTTGTTCACCAGGCGAGAGTGGGTGGCCAACTGAATGAACGCAAGGCACGAATTCAGCGTTTGGATCCAAATGTTCTACAACCGATTTCCCCATATGGGTCATCAATTTCATGTTAGCTACCACATATGGTGAATCGGTAATTTCCACACCAATCTGTGAAATGTGAGAACCAAGAGGACCCATACTAAATGGAATGACATATAAGGTCCGGCCGCGCATACAGCCGTTAAAAAGATCCGTAAGAACGTGTTTTGCTTCCTTCGTTTCCATCCAGTTATTGGTGGGACCGGCATCACCCTTTTCGGTTGTGCAAATGAACGTACGTTCCTCTACACGAGCAACATCTGAATTTGCCGAGCGGGCCAGGAAACTGCGTGGTCGTAATTTCGGGTTTAGGCGAATCAACGTACCAGTTCGCTCCATTTCATCGCAGATGTTGTCGTATTCCGCTTCTGAACCATCGCACCAATAAATGCGCGTCGGTTTGCACAGAAGAGCAATATCCCACACCCAATTTTTCAGTTTGGTATTGCTAACAGGATATTGCGGTTCGAAACTTGCTTCGAAGCCGGATCTAATAAGCTGTTTCATCTGTGACACCTCGGGCGGCGAGCCAAGCTCATATTTTGATTCTACGCTCACGCGGGCAGTTGAACTCAGAAGACGGTTTGCTGAGATAAAAAGTTACGCAATTGCTAGATTTGATCGGCTATTTTGTTGCCAGCGATTTTGCTAAAGCATCCACCGATATCACATCTGCAAGGTGAAGATCGGTTGGTGGTGCGGTTTTATCGCCAACTAGCAGTGTAGTAACAACGCCCAGCACACGTACTTGTTCGTCCGCTGAATCCGGTTCAACTACAGGCGCACCACTTGTGCCAAGAAAAGATGCGTAATCTAGTTGCATCTTTAAAGTGCCGTCTTGTGCACAATCTTGGCTATAAATTGCAAGGGTGCCGTTTCGCACAATCGGCATATGGGTGCCGTTTGCTGTTGCACCAAGCGGATAGCAAGGTACCAGAACTTGATGCACTTCTACCGTTTTGTTATAGCTTTTTCTAGCAAGCTCAGACATTGAGAGAAGCTCGTCTTTTTTAAGTGAAGAATTGGTTTCTGGGTCGAGTGTTAAGTAGGCAACATCTTCCTTTGGATTTGTCCGGGTCCACAAGGGTTTTTCGCCATTACGTATTTTTATGCGCAGTCCATCTGATTTAGAATGCGTATCGGCTGCAATTTGTGCAACATCAAGGCAGACTGTCTCTTCTTTGCATAATTCAAAACAATGCAGCGCCGAAATTAAATAAACGTTTTCAGTTTTGTCGTCATATACGAGAAAACCAGTTGTATAAAACGAACGTTGCTCGACCGGTTTATCTGCGGGATAACTAATACGCGCACAAGACAAAATTGCTCTTTCAGTTGCCGATAAATCCTTATGTGCAGGCACAGCTGGAGAAGAAGCGCTGCTTAAATAAGCGAAAGCGCATAGAAAAACGAGGAAATACGGCTTCTGGATGGTCGTCCAATTAGTTAACACCAACCGGCTCCGCATCAATCAAAACAAAAGCGACTCTACAAATATCGTTTGTGCGATTACTCCAACCATGACTTGTGCCTCGCTGAATGAGGACATCTCCAGCCTTCAAAAGGGTTTCACCTTCATCAAGGAGAGCCCAAATTTCACCATGCACAATAATTGCGTAGTCGACAGTATTCGTTTTATGGAAACCCGGATGTCGGGCATTTGCACCGGTGAGCGTGTGCGTTGCTTGAATGGCATCGAATGCCTTTTTCATATCGACTGGCTTGACGCTGCCGTCGGGTGGAAAGTCAACTATCCGGAAGATTGATCCCGTTGGTGGCGGTTCCAAATGAATCGGTCTAACTACCGTATCCGTCGTACCGGCGTTACTGGCGGGAGTTTGCTTCGTCTCCCATAAATCAGTTAAGCCACCGCCGGCGAAGTAGTCCGGCCGAATCGCATTTGGTGCTTCTTCGTCGCGCAAAATGATAGATTTGCCGGCTGCATTGTGTCCCGTAACGATTCGACGCACTGGTTTTAATGGCATTGCCATGCACTACCTCCAAGTTTCGCACAAGTATAAACGTTTGTAGCCTGAAACAACACAAATACTGGCAGGTCGCATAAAACCGGCCATTTTGGGCATAATATAGAGTGGTCTTTGGAGCCTTAAAGCAGCCGGGGGTCGGTTCTTGAGGAGTCCATCTGGCCTGAGGGGGATGGAGATGGATGGGTCTCATAAGGGCAGCTTAAAAGCGCTGCTAGTTGGAGCTATATGGCTATGTTTATCGACGGCACTTTCGGCCGTTGAGGCGAAAGATATGTCACTGCGCCGTGGTGCGCACAACTTGATTGCGCAGCATATTGCAAGCGCAAAAGGGGCAATTGGGAACGAAAAACCCCCCGCCAGCAAGCAGGCAAAAGCAAATTCCGATGATGTGGGTGCTTCGTTAAATGGGCGATTCGAAGATATCGATCGCATGGACGCGAAAAGTTTTACCTGGATGCCAGATGGAGCACGCCATGGTGCCTTTGCAGTTATTTTTGGATTGGCAGGGCTGATCGCTGGCTGGATGGTTTTACAGTTGCTCCACATGCAAGGGTTCAAGTTTGATGGACCGGCAGTTCCAATTGGCGGAATGATCTTATTTGTAGCAATGGCCCCTTTTACAAACTATTTTGATGACATCGCAGCAAGACTTCCCGTCTTACAACAAATGGTTCCCTATACAGATCTAAGTCATGAGAGCCAAAAAGAATTTCTACCGATTCGATCGGGAGCCTTTGGTCTGACTGCTGAATTGCCCCAACCATATAGACTGACCCGTACACTCGTCGACAAAGTCTGGATTACAAGTCTTCTTTACTCCCGGCGTGAAGGCTCTTATTCACTCAGTTACCACAGAGTGCCGGAAGAAAAATTACAGCAAAGAGACGCGTCGCATGATGAGGATGTTGTAGTAATTTGGGACACCGGACGCTCGCTGGATTTGCCTGAGCCGACCAGGTTTGATAGAGGCCCTTACGATGGCGAAAGTTGGCTAAATCGACTCGCTCAAATAAAAACGAAAAGACTAAATATTACAAACGTGAAAGTCACGCCCGTGGCCTTGTATAACCGTTACCCGGGGCGCCTTATTGAAGGTAATCTGCCAGACGGAAGCAACATAGAATTACGGGTCTACACGGCTAACGGCAATCTTTATACCTTGATTGTAAGTGGCACGCCGCAATGGATGGAATCGAGCGATGCTGCTCTATTCCTTGATTCATTCAATATCGATTAGCAATATCGATTAGCAATATCGATTAGCAATATCAATTAGTGCACTGACTTAAACTGCTTAAAAGCACCATTCCGTCATAGCTTGATATTTGATAACAGTAGAATCGTGCGCTTTTTTGTTAATCGTTACTCGCAAACCGAATCGCAAAATAGCGGCCATTACCGCTGCTGCCATCCACGTTGCAGGCCAGCTGATTTGAACCCAGTTCGGGAAAAAATCGGAGATTAACCGAAGCGCAACAGCTGAAGCACAAATCGTAATTGCTGTAGAGATTATGAATGAAGCAATCGGATATTTCTTGGAAAAATCTACGCCCCTCAAATTGAACGAAGCACTTTTTAGCTTCTGATTGATGTTATCGAGGGATGCAGCTGAGCGCAGCATGAAAGAGAAAAATACGTATCCCAGTGTGAGGGCAAGAATCCATGCTATCAGTGCAATAGATCCAAGCAAATAGGTAAGGACTGTTCCCAGAAACATAACAGCTGGCAATATAAGCAATGGAGTTCCGCTTATGAGAAATTCAAATCCAGGAATATGCGGAAAAATTCCAAGGAAAACAATATACGAAATGAGTAAGTTTAAAACGAGTTGCGGAACCATTTTTGGCCAGGTGTGTTTTTGCTGGGCTGCACTCGACACCATTTTGAAACTGGATTCTTTTTTGAGATCCTCTGCATTTGTATAACGTTCAAACCAATAGGTATACAAATCCGGGTTTTTGTCTGTACCCAGACCGGAAGCATAAGCTTCACAAAGGACTTTCATTGCCCCGATGTTGCCGGAATTGGCTAATTGAGACAAAGTGTCGAAGGCTGATCTTTCATCCTTTGCTAATGCAACTCCCTTTTGAGAAAGGAGCGCATAATTTACAGATGCATTTCGGTAGCCACGTTCGCGGGATCTTTGTAGTAACTTGATACCTTTTTCGGGATTCTCCTTAGTGGCGACACCGAACAAGTAAAACCAACTCAAATAGTTGAGGGCTTCGGCATTTTCCAGGCATTCAGCCGAGTGTAGTCTCGCCAAAGCTTGGCGGTATTCACTTTGACGCATTAACCTACGCACCTGGTCTTTCCAGTTCTCTTGCGCATAGTTACTTAAGTCGCTTGCTGTTTTGGTTGCCATTTTGCCCTTCCTAACTGCAATATAGAGCGGCCGGATTAGTGGCCTTGGCAACCATAATTAAAGACTAATATTGTGAAAATTCTATGGTGTCCACAATTTGCGAACCAGTTTGACCAGTTTCGAAAAGTTAAACGTAGACTTGCGCTTCAGTTCTTTCATGCCGGTATAAGGTTTGCGCATAACCTTTAGCTGTCCCGTCCTGGAGACTTCGACATGGGGCAGCTCTATTTCTGTAACCCTGCGCCGTACATAACCGCCGCCATTGTTCATTACATCTGCGCACATCATCGTTTACCTGCCTTTTGCCTCTGCACAAGGGTCAATATAAGTGCGCAGGTGTGGCAGTCGGATGACAGATGTGTGGCAGTTCTGTGACTTGCGCCAAGCAAAGCTTGGAAAAGGAGGATTTTAATCATGAGTTAAAAGAAACCTTTTGAAGAAGTCCAGTCGGTGAGAATCCGACCCGGTTAAAGCCGTAGCGGGCAGACCGGTAGCGAGCCTT